>TARA_R100001244_G_scaffold30756_1_pt1 | contig 13227 bp, 15 predicted proteins | sample TARA_R100001244 | Tara Oceans TARA_R100001244 (sample SAMEA2621564) | marine metagenome | biome: marine biome (ENVO:00000447); feature: mesopelagic zone (ENVO:00000213); material: "saline water (ENVO:00002010), including plankton (ENVO:xxxxxxxx)" | depth 790 m
GGTTAAAGTATTAATTAATTTATGGGTTTATTATCCATACAAGCCACTCAAGCAGGACTTTTAACAGTTGGTTAGGTTCCGCTTCGCTTCACATTTTAACCAACAATTAAAAGCCTCTTAGCGGGGCGTTAGAAAGCCTATGAAGAATTTGAGTTACCTTTTAACTTAGTTGTTTTTATTTGGTTGTGGAAAGAAAGAGCCTGACATTGTTTGGGATTGGGGGTATTTACCTTCATCAGAAATATCTAACTCTAAACGGGAACAATGTGCTCACGAGTATTACCAGTCTTTTCCAATTTCGACAGATAGTGGAGAAAGCCTTAGGATTGGACATAGTTCTATTTCCGGCCGTTCTCATAAATACTATTTTGGTTCTGGTTGTATGGTTGCTACTGTAAGCACAAGAGTCTATTTAGATGCTGACAAACAAGCTAATAATTTTTACTCGGTTTCTGTCTTAATGCCAACTTTAGATGATAGGTGCAGGAGTAACTCTTATATACCAGCATGTAAGGAAAGCTTAGTTAGTCACACTGTCTTATTTTCTAGAGATATTTCAGCTAGTGAGATTGGTGACTATTTTAAAAGTAAGACTATGAATCAAATCGTAAGTTACGACGAACACAGTCGTGTTGTATCTTTTCAACTCAGAAATAAAAGCCTTGAGTATGGGATGCAGGCTTTCTAACAAAACAAATTAAAAGTGCGGACAAAAAACAGTTGGCTTTGTTCGTTCCTCACAAATTTTAGCCAACTATTTTTTGCCGTTTATTTGCGGCGTTGAGGCTGTAGAATTACTCTTTTTAGGAACGTATCCAACTAAATAAACTAGACACCCATCCTCAACTAAATAAACTAGACACCCATCCTAAATTTTGCTCTTTTTAAAATTAAAGACTACGTTTTAATTAGTGCAAAAAACAGGCAGGGTGTCTTATGGCAATCGCAAGAAAGCGTCAAGTAAGTTTGGTTGATACAAAATACTACCATTGTATTTCACGGTGTGTTCGTCGTGCATTTTTGTGTGGTGAAGACCACTTTACTGGGAAGTCTTACGAGCATCGACGAGGGTGGGTTGAAGATAAGCTGCTTGAATTAGCAAAGGTATTTTGTATTGATGTATGTGCTTATGCCGTAATGAGTAATCACACCCATTTGGTACTGTATGTAGATGATAAGAAAGCAAATAGGCTGAATGATAAAGCGATTGTTATTCGCTGGCATAAACTCTGTAAAGGCACATTGTTAACGCAAAAATATGTACAAGGTGAAAAGCTAAGTAAAGTTGAACTCATCTTTTTCAACCAAACGGTTAAACGATACCGCGAACGTCTAGCAAGTATTAGCTGGTTTATGCGGTTGTTAAATGAAGACATTGCGCGCAGAGCAAATAAAGAAGATAACTGCACAGGACGATTCTGGGAGGGTAGATTCAAATCGCAAGCATTACTAGATGAAGCAGCACTTGCAGCTTGTATGGCCTATGTCGATTTAAATCCCATTAGGGCTAAAATGGCTAACACACCAGAAGAGTCAGACCATACCAGTGTACAAAAGCGCTTAACATGCGCGACAGAAGGTATACAGCCTAAACAGTTACTACGTTTTGCAGGTATGCCACGTCAGATTATGCCTAAAGGACTGCCGTTTGAGCTCAAATCGTACCTTGAACTTGTTGAGCTAACAGGGCGAATAATACGAGAGGATAAGCGTGGGCATATTGATAATATGAACCTTCCTTTGTTAGAAAGGCTTAATATATCCCCAGAGAACTGGCTAAAACTGACTACGCAATTTGCGCGCGTATTTCATGGTGCAGTAGGCAGACCCACTTCACAAGCAAGTTACTGTGAAAATTTAAAGCGGAAACGGCGATCAAATATTAGCAACTGCGAAAAGCTACTCGCATAATACTTAAGCTACTCAGTAAAACCATTCAGTAAACATTATAACTGCAATTATGTAGTTATTATCATGCGTGTAATTCAGGTTTTAACGTGCTAATGACTTATTTAATGGATGAAATAAAAGTAACCCAATATTAAAAGATAAATTCTCAACCTAAAAGTGAATAGCCAGATTAAAAATAGAGTGGCTGTCTAGTTTAGTTTTTTAGTTTTTTCGCTAGAGAAAAAGGAGTAATAGAATGAAAAAAATCACTGTGTTAATTATTTCGTCTTTAATAGCTTTACTCATACTGAGTTATGGGCTGTTTGCGATGACTCTTGACACTGAGTCTAGTCCAATAATCAACTATATCTGTATAGGGGGTGGGTTTATTTTCTGTATGATTATCGCCATATTTGTTGTGAAAGAAGGTCTAAATAATCAGAATATTCCTGAATAACCCTTTGAGTTCAACGCTTGTTTATCTTGGATTAACCTTTAGCAAATGCAGCTTTTTAGGTGGTGAATTAGTACTTTAATGTTTAAAAGTATTAAAGTTAATAACGATAACTAGGGACTGTTGAACTTTTCGGATTAAAATTTATTCAAACTAAGCAAATAACAAAACGAGTTAATCTATAGGCTCGTTAGGTAACAGGTCAGGCGGGTCATTTTATGGATAGAGTAGTGATTTTTGTTTTGTGCATTTGTTTATTTATAGCTGGTGCAACCCACATATTTGATAATTTATACTATGGATTTTTACCTTATAAATTTGCTCCCGAATGGATTAATTTTTATTGGACAGTATTGGCTGTTATAGATATTGTTGCTGTTTATTTATTAGTTAAACATCGTAACGTTGGCTTGATGTTGACACTGATCATAATGTTTAGCGATGTTGCAATCAATTCATTTGCATTTTATTCCTTAAGTATTGTTTCAGATAGTTTTGCATTACAACTTCAAACATTATTCTTAGGTTTTTGCATAGGTTCGTCTATCTGGTTATGGCAACCGAATACCAAGGCTACAGTGATAAATGTTACCTAACAAAAAGCCTTGAGGTGGGCCATTAGTAAAATTTAGCTTCTAATTGCAAATTTTACTAATGGTGAGCCTCTGCGCTTTAAAGCTGCTAAATACATCGATTCATCGTAGGATGTATTCGTTTTCCAACATCTAAATAAAATCTAGCAAGGAACGTATATGAATTTATTTGAGAACAAAACTGTAATTGAGTTTGAAATATCAGAAACAGGCCACCAAATTGTTGAAGCTAAAATTAACGGTAAATTGTTACGTTTTATTTTAGATACTGGCGCTGAAACATCTGTTTTAGACAGGAGATGCCTAAGTAAGTTAGGCATTGAAGAAGCACTCAATATTGAGAATGCGGCAGGCTTGGGCACTTCGGATCACGCTATGGGAGATATAGAAGTTGATTCAATTGAGTTTGGTAGTGCCTTGTTTGAAAGTCCTGACTTTGTGTCACTTAATCTTGACCATGTTCAGGTAGCGGGTGGTGAAAAGGGAGTACATGGCTTGTTAGGTTCTCCCTTTTTTACTCAATACCAAGCAGTTATCGATTTTTCAAAAAATAGGTTGGAGCTTTTTAATAAAAAAATTAAATAACTAACCTAAACTTTGTGCTTTAAATTTTATCTAACGCACCATGTTTATGGATTTAACTATGGCATGGTGCGACAGCTGTTATTGTTTACAATTTGTATTTCAAAGCTACTTTTCTAGTTCTTTTTTAATAACTCTTTTCTTATAATTTCAGCCCCAGCGCTCAGGGCATTTAACTTGCCGTTAGCGATATGGTGAGGTAGTGGAGCCATGCCGCAGTTTGTACACGGGTAGAGTTTGTCGGCATCTACAAATTGCAGTGCTTTACGTAGCGTATTAGCTACTTCTTCTGGCGTTTCGATAGTATGATTTGCTACATCAATTGCGCCTACCATTACTTTTTTACCGCGAATGAGTTCTAGTAAATCCATTGGTACATGCGAGTTATGGCACTCTAATGAAATAATATCGATATTAGATTGCTGAAGCTTAGGGAATGCTTCTTCGTACTGTCGCCATTCATTGCCGAGTGTTTTTTTCCAATCTGTATTGGCTTTAATGCCGTAGCCATAGCAAATATGCACTGCGGTTTCGCATTTTAGACCTTCAATTGCGCGCTCTAATGTAGCAATACCCCAGTCGTTTACCTCATCAAAAAACACGTTAAACGCGGGCTCATCAAATTGAATAATATCAACGCCTGCGGCTTCTAACTCTTTTGCTTCTTGATTTAGAATTATGGCAAATTCCCACGCTAGTTTTTCGCGGCTTTTATAATGATCGTCGTATAATGTGTCTATCATGGTCATTGGGCCTGGTAGTGCCCATTTTATTGGTTGATTGGTTTGCTTGCGTAAAAATTTAGCGTCTTCAACAAATACAGACTTTTGGCGGCTAACAGGGCCAACAACTGTAGGTACACTTGCGTCGTATCGGTCACGAATTTTTACTGTTTTACGTTTTTCAAAATCAACACCGTTTAGGTGCTCTATAAACGTAGTTACAAAATGCTGCCTTGTTTGCTCGCCATCGCTAACAATATCAATACCTGCTTGTTTTTGGTCGAATAATGACAAGCGTAGGGCGTCGTGCTTACCTTGGGTTAATTCGTTACCTTGTAATTTCCAAGGTGACCAAAGTGTTTCTGGCTCTGCAAGCCATATAGGCTTAGGTAAACTGCCAGCGGTAGATGTAGGTAGTAATTTTTTCATAATAAATAATGCCGTATATTTTAGTTAATTATTAAACGTAGCGTTAAGCGCGTTATTACTGGTTGTTACTATTAGTTGTTATGACAGATAGCTAGTAGAGAATTGCTCAAGAACTCTTTGGTACGGCTTGATAAAATGCTCTTGTGCAAACTTGCCTTGCTCGTTTGCTAACTTGCCGCGCTCTTCTCGGTCATACACAATTTGCGTTAGTGAGTGGTCCAAGTTTTTTAAGTTTGGTTTATATGATTTACCCGCTGTTGCGTTGGCATTATAAATCTCTGGTCTGTAGATTTTTTGAAACGTTTCCATCGTACTAATGGTGCTTATAAGCTCAAGATTGCTGTAATCATTAAGTAAATCTCCAAAGAAAAACAATGCTAAAGGCGCAGCACTATTTGGCGGCATAAAGTAACGTACCTGCAAGCCCATTTTTTTGAAGTATTGCTCAGTTAAAGACGATTCATTTGGCTCGTATTCAACGCCAAGTACCGGGTGTTGGTTTTCAGTGCGGTTGTAGGTTTTGTTATCAGACACACTTAGGCATATAACCGGTGGTTTTTTAAAGTTTTGTTTGTATGTATCCGAATTTACGAATGACTGAAATAGCTTGCCATGTAAAACCCCAAAGTCATCAGGAATACTAAATTGAGGCTTGCCTTTATTGTGCTCTTGTAGGAGTACGCTAAAGTCGTAGTCGCGCACATACGATGAAAAGTTGTTTCCTACAATGCCTTCAATACGCTTATTAGTTTTATGGTCAACAATATTTGTTTTTAATATTTCGATAGAGGGGAAGCTTTCGCCGCCGTCTTCAATACCTATTTCAACAGAGATAATTTCAAGCTCAACAGCATAACGCTCACCTTTGGTGTTATCCCAGTGGGCTAGGGCGTTAAAACGGTTGTTAATCATGTTTAAGGCGTTACGCAAGTTTGCTTTGCGGTATTCACCTCTGGCTAAATTAGCAAAGTTGGTTGTGATACGTGTATTAGTTGATGGATGATAATTTTCGTCGAGTGAAACGCTCTTAATATTAAATGTAAAATCTTTTTTCATCGTGTTTATATCCAATTTTATAATTTAAACCTGATTGATGCTTTGCGCTTTATTAGCCTTGCAACTTACTTAGCTGGTTTAGGTATTCAGCGGCTTTAAGTTGTTAAATAGTGTTTAGCGCTAGGGATGAGTAATTTATACGTTGATTGGGATATGAAGAAAAACGGTTTAATTTCACATAAAACATGAGTCATATTCATTAATCATTATTGTTAAATTAGATTACGTAGCAATTGACGGAAAAAAGGCACAAATCGGTAAAAATAAAGGATGGATGCTTAGCCGTTTAGACTTCTATTGTTTTGGTGTGCACTTTATTCATGTTGAACATGAGGAATATTCAAAGGTTTTTTTTATAGCTATAACAGTACATTAGCCAAATTTTTAGTATGTTTCGTCGTTGTTTATACTAAAATTCATCACTGGATAAGTTTTAATTAGCTATAAAGGCAGATACTTCAGCTCATCTAACCTAAATGATAAACCGACTTTTTTGAGTACGTATAAATGCTTGTAAATTAATAAAAGCGTTATTAGCCATATTAGTAGCAATGGTAGTACGTTAACTAAGTTATACTCGTTTTTCATCACCTCACCTATTGAGTATTCGTGGATATCAAAGGCACTTGTATTGCATCAACTATTGATGAGCATGGCCCTGTTTATGTATATCAAACAAAAAAGAATCTAATTCTCAGCTTTGACGGAAAAATTTATCAAAGCTGTATTAAATTAAATAATATTAACGGGTTAAGCTTAGCTTATACGCAAGCTATGATGGCTGCGCTTTTTTTTATACCCAATTTAAAAACCGCGATGATAATGGGACTTGGGGCGGGCTCTATAGCAAAAAGTCTTTATCATCCGTTTCCCGCACTGACTATACATACCGTTGAATACCGAAAAGCCGTTGCTGATATGGCTATAAAATATTTTGAACTGCCTGTTTCAGAACGTTTGTTTATTCACATTGATGATGCGGCAAACTACATGAAAAACACGCAGATAAAAACGGACGTTATTTTTTCTGATTTATATAGCTCAGAAGGGATGGAATCAGATCAGGTGCAATCATCCTACTTACGCGATTGTAAAAATGCGCTCACTTTTGATGGTGTTTTAGTACTTAATATTTGCCATACCAAAGTTGGGCAGAGGGAAGCGTTCGATCAACTTCTTGAGAAAGAATTTGCAGGAAAGATTCTTAGTTTTATTATTGAAGGCGGTAATAAAATTGTTTTTGCTTTTAACAATAAAATGCCTGCACTTAGTGAAGATGAATTACTTGCTAAAGCTCACGCGTTACAAAAATTAATAAACGTACCAATGACGCGCTATGCCGGGCTTTTATTTAATTAAAATGGTTAGTTTGATTTACTGGTAAATGACGCGTTTGAATTCATCCGTCTATCTGTTGTTCATTTAAACTTGGTTAAACTAATCACATACTCTGAATAAAAATAATAAAGTACGTACCCGTACGGAAACACTCATACATGGATTACTGTAAAAATATAATCGCTAAATTTATAAGCGCGATGCAAAAGCGACCTGGATTGTTGGCTGTGTTGGCATTTTTGTCGGGCGTTGCTAGTTTTGCACTTGTAGATAGAAAAGAGTCTTTTTCGCAAGTTATTGCGATATTTTTGCTTATTAGTTGGTTGTGGCTAATTATTGATAATTGGTTACGTGACAAAGTAGAAGAAAAGTTTGGTGTGGCTGTATCTCCTAATGTAATGCGTTTTGCTCTGCAAATGGTGCAGCAAGAAAGTCTATTTTTTGCTTTGCCGTTTTTTTTAGCGGTTACACAGTGGGACCATCCTCAAGCGTTTTTTACCTCCCTCATTGTTTTATGTGCGGTTATATCGGTAATCGACCCCTTTTATTACAAAAAACTTGCTAAAAACCGTACATTATTTAGTGTGTTTCATAACTTTGCTTTATTTGTTGTTTTACTTGTTACGTTACCTATTTTGTTAAACCTTACAACAAGCCAAAGCTTAGCTGCAGCCCTTGTAACGGCTGTAGTGGTTACTCTTCCGAGTTTAAACAATTTAATGCCTAATGCACGCTGGTGGCGTTTTCCTATTCTAGTATTGATTTTATGTGCATTGAGCACTGCTGTGTGGCAATTAAGAAGCTATGTGCCTCCTGCAGCGCTGCGATTAACCGATATTACGTTAGCTCATGAAGTTGATTTACAACATAAAAAGCCAGTAGGGAGTATTAAACAGTTAGACTCTTATACACTGCATCATCAAGGTTTATATAGTTGGACTGCTGTTAAAGCACCAAGAGGCTTAAATGAAAAAATATTTCACGTGTGGCTTCATAATAAAAAAGAAGTTGATCGGATCACGTTAAATATAAACGGCGGGAGAGAGCTAGGGTACAGAGCATGGACCCACAAGGTAAATTTCCCTAGTGACTCTGTTGGTAAGTGGCAAGTAAAAGTAGTCACCGAATCAGGCCAGTTAATAGGTTTAACGAAATTTACTGTTACACCTTAATTAACTTAGCTGGCTGTATTTTAAACACATAGCTGATATAGTTTTTGTATTTCAAACTAATGGACATAGTTAATGAGTATTGCATTTGAGATTTTTATTTGGCTAATAGTTGATACCGGCTTGAGCTTTTTATTTTACTCGACCGGTTGGTTACTTTTAAAAGTGGTTACGTTTGGGCTGTATAAAAGCGAGTTTAAGGGTTTTGCATCTTATAAAGCGAGTAAAGCTAGAAGAGTCGACTTAATCTTCTTACTCGGTTTTTGTTTTTATGTTGCACTCATTGCCGTTATGGCTTATTTAAGTCACTAAACTTGCTATCAAATTAGGTTAATTATTTTAAGAATAATAAGCAGCTTAATGAATTATTGCTGCTTATAGTTTTCCCCGTTACCGCACTTTTTTACACTTCCTTCTTATACTTTTCCTGCTTTTGCAATAGGGAACACCTCACCGCGAGTATTATAACTATTATTTGAACTATTAAACTGAGTACCTGCTAGAGCATTGCTCGGTGCATATATAGCTTTGGCTTGTTGGTTAAAACTAGAGCTAATTGCAACTTGTAGTTTATGGGTAATACTTAGTAAATACTTCAAAATCTAATAAATAAAACAATATATATGCATCTATTTATTGCGCTAACACGTTTTATAACAATACTATGCGCCACTTTTTACCATTTATGATGGTTTTGGACTTAATAAATGACTCACTATTTAAAATATGTATTTGTTATTACGACTCTCGCGGGAGTAAATACAGCTTACGCACAAGCAAAAACACAAGAACACTATCAAGAGCTTGAAGTGGGCGTAGGCGGAAATATTAAGCATACTAATAATAACGTAAATTATAAAAATAAAGAGTTTGATTTACATATTCACCCATTATGGGAGAGCCGATATGTTACCGAAGGTCGAGATAACCTTGCCGGTAATGGTATTGCATCAATTGCTACTGAGGTTAATTATAAAAACTTTGCGGTGATCCCTTGGGCGGCAAAAGGTATTAGTAGTGATTATTCAGAGCTTAATTTAAATGCTATTTATACCGCTCACTTATCTGAGCAGATAGAGATGTATGTAGGCTATAACTATATTAAAGCTCGCGAAGATGGCATTGATGCTCACGATAATGAGCTAAGCCTCGACATTGCGTATTTTTATGCGGACGATATTCAGTTATTAAGTAGTGTTTATCATTCATTTGATGCCAGCGGTACATTTTTGGAGATGGCAGTAAAAAAAGATTTTTATATTAACGATTTACTATCAGTAGATATTCAATCAGGCGTGGGGTTTAATACGGGGTATGTTAGTGATGGGCACAACGGAGTAAACAATGTTAAGTTTACTGCAAACTTGTCGTATCAGCTTTTTAATCAGTTAGCCCTATACACATATACAAGCTATAGCATTGCAGTTAATAAAGATGAGAAACGCTTTGCAGGTGACGAGACACTTCGAAATATATTTTGGGGTGGTGTAGGGCTAAGTTATCAATACTAATCGTAACGGTTTAAATTAATTAGGTGCAGTAAATTTACTGCACCTAATACCAATTCGCAATAATACTTAATCATTTTGCGGGGCTAAACTTGTCGCTACCTGAGTTAAAAAAATTCTCATTTACGACTGCATAGATGCAGAAGGTAGAGCAATGCAGGAGCAATTGCCGAGAACAACCAAATCGCGTTTTTTTGCCTAGCTATCATCACGTTTTTCTACCCTCAAAATAGATCACTTAATTAAGCGAATTGGTATAATACAAAACCCACAACTCTTAACTCTTAAAACTACTTATGCTGCTTATTTTGATGTTCGTGGCTATCATTGCTGTTATTCGTTTTACTTTCTTTGTTATCAACTTTTTGAATGGGTTGATTACGAACACACATTAAGTCATCAGCCATATATTGGCAGCTTCCTATATATAAGTCGTTATGCCCACCCTGATACTGACACGATTGTGACTTTTGCTTTTCAAAGCATGCTTTCACTGCTATTTGATTAAGTGGCTGAGAATGTGCTGCCGCATAAACACTTAAAAGTAATAATGAAGGAGCAAGTAAAACAAACAGTGACTTATATTTAATAGTCATAATTTTCTCAATGCTTTGGTGGTGGTTTATTGCCTGGCGGCGGGCCACCAGCTGCTCTTACTGACTCACCATGAAGGCAGCCAATAAACAAATTTTCGCTCGGGCTGGCAGCATGATAATGATAGCCTCTGGTTTCATCTGTTATACCACGGCATTCGTCGAGTGACTCTTCATTGCCTTGTGCATCTTTCATTGCGTAAATACCGTAACCGTCAACGGCATAACCTATTAAAGGGGCGTGTCCGTCAGTACTTGGAGCTGAATTGGTACATCCGGTTGTTGAATGATAGTGATAACCTTGGTGCAGGTTAATATGCCCACCGCAGTCGTCAAATGCTGCAATTGTATAACTGCCCAAAATAGCATTTATAGGTGCAGGGCCTGAAAGTTCAGTACCATCAAGCGCTAAGCCCACGGTATGTAAACGGCTGGATTTTTTACTCACTATTGGTGTAGTTGGAATTAAATACGTAAGCGAAAAATTATCTTCTAAATAGGATAGCTCGCATTCAATACAATTTTGTTTGTATTGTTCTTCTACATCTGGGCGTGCAGCACCTGAGCAAGATTCTTTTGTTGCTGTATAACGAACTTTATTTGTTTTTGCGTCATACAATACCCATTTTTCATCGCCGTAGTATTCATCTAACTTAAGAATAAAGTCGCCAGTTAAGTCAACTAGCTCTCCTTTACCTTGTTTATCAAACCAAGTACCTGATACATCAGCTCCGTCTGTTGTGCTGCGAGGGCAAAATGGGCCAGGGTCTCTGCCTGCAGGTGCACCTGATGTAGTAAACTCATAACAGGTTGTTTTAGTACCTTGCTGGGTTTCACAATCAACAATTTTAGGCTCTGTAATAAAAGCCTCTTGTTTGAACATAGATAGCTTTATTGATTGATTTGCTTTTTGCGCCTCACTAAGTGATCTACTGACTTGCTCGGTATTTTTGTTAGTAGATGAGTCGTTGCAACCACTTAGAGTTAAAGCTGTTGCGGTAACAATGATTGCACATGCGCTAAAATTTTTTAAGCCCATTACTTGTATCCTTTTCGGTATAGGTTTTGGCGTACTTATACTGTGGCATATTACTGGTCAAATGTGTAAAAAGTATGCAAGCGAGTGAATTTAACACACGATAAAATATGTTTAACGGCGCGGTTGTTGCTAAATTTCAGTTTTAAATTTAATTATTATGCTTTGAATCAATAAACAATGCGTATGTGTAATACACAATAACTAAAAAATGTTAGTGTTTAGCTATCGTTTAAACACAGTTGATAATTACATATGAAGTTTTTAGTATTTTTAGGCACAGTACGCGATAGCACTCCACCAAAACCAGCTCGCTTAGGCTTAAGGGTTTCTAGGACTTGTATAGAATGCTTAACAGAGCATTTTGGCGATCATGAGTTTGAGCTAATTGATACGTTGGATTTTCCTAGCGAAAACGTATTTAAACCACACTTTGCATACGCTAAAAATAATGCACCTACAGAGCTCACTCTTTTAGCTGATAAAATTAAAGCCGCAGATGGTTATATAATGATTAGCCCTGAGTACAATCACAGCATGAGTCCAGCCCTCGCTGACTTACTTAATCATTTTGGTAGCTCACTATTTTCGTATAAACCAAGTGCAATAGTAACTTACTCTGCAGGACAGTGGGGTGGCGTAAGAGCGGCCATTAGTATGCGCACATTTTTATCTGAACTTGGCTGTTTGCCGGTATCGGCTATGATCCACGTGCCAAAAGCGCAAGATGTGTTTAGTGAGGATGGCAAACCTGTTGCCGGAGAGATTCAATCATCGTGGTTTAATTACTTCTCACGCACGTTTGGCCAACTAATATGGTGGGCGCAGGCTGCTAAAGAGCATACCGAGGTGGTTGACCCGCAAAGTTTGCTAAAAAGCTTTAAAACAGATCCTTCTCAGCGCAATGCGCCTTAATACCCGCTAACTAATTGTTTGGATTGATTATAGAAACATGGCTGCATATAGTGGTATCATTAACGCTACATATTTTTAATAATGCATAATACCAATTCGCAATAATAGTTAATCAATTTAAGGGATTAAATCGCTAACTGCATTAAAAGTTTCTGATATAGAACAACTCAATAACGAAATTTTTGCTGTGTTCTCAACACGATTTTCTTGTCTCAAAATAGATCACTGAATTATGCGAATTGGTGTAAGAAACAAGGAAATTGTGTCTTGAAATATCTAGCCTTACTAAGTGTGCTAACGCTTAGTGCATGTAGTTCTGTTCCCCATAAAATTGAAATGAGCCAAAGTACGGCAGCAAATATGAACCTTATCGCTTTAACTGAGCAAAGTGCACCAAAGGGTGTTGCTGGCACTTACCAGTTTCATATTAAAGCGGCGGGGGCTCAGGGGAGTTGGTTGTATTTAAATACCGAAACTGATTATCGCGACAGGCGTTCTATTACGATATCAATACAGCCTAATGTGGTAGCAGAGCTTCAAAGTAAATACGGACAACCAGCAGACACCTTTTTTATTGATAAAACAATAGAAGTAACAGGCGAAGCTAAACGAGTAACTATCGATTTTATGAGCCGTGGTAGAGCCACTAATAAATATTATTATCAAACGCACATAGCTGTGTCATCAATTAAGCAGCTTCGTGTTATAGAAAGTTAGCAAAAAGCAATGCACTGTATTTATATACAGTACATTGTAAAAGCTTACTTTGAGCTTTAACGTTTACACTTAAATTTACTGCTATGGCGCTACTTTAGCGCTGTTTTATTCCACGATTTCAAAACTCTTATTTAACCTATTGTAATCTCATTACATAAAACTAATAATTAGGGCGTGTTGATCTTTGGTGGGTGAATTTGCAGCAGTATGTTTGGTTTTTAGGCA
>TARA_R100001244_G_scaffold2222_3_pt1 | contig 13205 bp, 13 predicted proteins | sample TARA_R100001244 | Tara Oceans TARA_R100001244 (sample SAMEA2621564) | marine metagenome | biome: marine biome (ENVO:00000447); feature: mesopelagic zone (ENVO:00000213); material: "saline water (ENVO:00002010), including plankton (ENVO:xxxxxxxx)" | depth 790 m
TATGCTGCTGCAAATTCAACCACCAAAGAACAACACGCCCTAGTAAGGGCTTTTTTTATGCTGGGCAATACTGCTTTAAAAACTCATGATGAGGCGGTAATTGGCTGACACGTTGCTCTATTTGTTGCTTAATACCGTGTAAAAAACGGGTGAGTTCTTCATCACTCATCATGCTGGCTATTAAGTGATGTTGATTAGGCTCAATACCCTGACCAAGCATAACTTGCACCCACGAATCGACTCTAAAAATATCGCCATCGTCTAAAAATACACGGCCGGTTTGTTTAAACAAATCAATTTTATGCTGAAGTGTTTTTGGCACTTCCATGGCGCTACAATGCTGCCAAAACTCACTGTCATCGCGATTAGTTACTTTGTAGTGCAGCACAATAAAGTCGCGAATATTTTCAATTTCGCTTTTAAGCTGTTTGTTGTATTCGTCAATGGCGTGATTGGTAATGCCATTAAACGGAAATAAACGCATAAAGCGGATAATACCCGACATAATTAAGTGAATGCTGGTGGACTCAAGTGGCTCTACAAAACCGCTAGCAAGGCCAAGCGCTAGGCAGTTTTTGTTCCAGCCTTTTAAGCGCCGCCCTGTTTTAAATTTAATAATACGTGGCTCTGTAAGCGCCTCGCCTTCAATGTTACTTAATAAGAGCGCTTTGGCTTGCTCGTCATCCATATATTGGCTGCAATAAACTAATCCGTTGCCTACACGGTTTTGCAGCGGTATACGCCATTGCCAGCCGCTTTTATGGGCAATAGAGCGGGTAAGTGGCAATACGGTATCGCTGGTTGATTTTGTTTGCACCGCAATGGCGCTGTTACACGGTAGTAAATGCGACCAATCTTCGTAGCCAGTATGCAATGCTTGCTCTATTAATAAACCTCTAAAGCCGGTGCAATCAATAAAAAAGTCGCCGTTAATATGCTCGCCATTATTTAAAATCAATGATTCTATATGGCCCGTTTTAGTGCTTTTTACTACTTTTTGTATTTTACCTTCAATGCGTTTTACACCCAATGGCTCTGAAAATTCACGTAAAAACTGCGCGTAACGCGTAGCATCCATATGGTAGGCATAGTTAATGGGGTTTTGCTGATTAAACGCAAACTTACCGGCTTTAGCCGCTTGCAGCTCGTAGCAGTAATCACCAAATGGGTTGTTTATTCCTAAAGTTTTACCTTGCAGCCAAAAGTGATGAAATTCACCCGCCCAACATTCTTTGCCCGTTGCGCCAAATGAGTGAATATAATGCGTGTTTTCATCGCCCCAGTTTTCAAAGCTAATACCTAATTTAAAGCTTGCTTGAGTGGCTTTCATAAATGCTTGCTCGTTTATACCCAGCAATTTATGAAATGTACGAATCGGCGGAATTGTTGCTTCGCCAACACCTACAGTGCCAATATCGTCAGATTCAACAAGGGTTATGTTTATATTGTTACCAACTAGTTTAGCAAGTGCTGCTGCGGCCATCCAACCAGCGGTGCCGCCTCCAGCAATTACTACGTTTTTAACAGCGTTTGTTTTAGTCATTATGTGGCTGCCCATTATTTGATAAAAGGTGATTTAAAAGCGCGCGATTACTTGGCAGTCCATTTAAACACTGCGCTATTTTTTCGCGATTTTGCTGATAATAGTAATCCCCAGCACGTGGGTCGTTAAATGTATTTTGTGCAGGTACTGTTTGTGTATTAAAGCCCATGCCATATAAAACGTATTGATAACTGCTTGATGAAAACACTTCTTCGTTTTCAATAAAATCAAAGCGGCTAGGGGGCTGAAATTGCCAAAGTTTAAGTAAGTTTTGCAGGCGCTCGGGTGCGGTATTTAAATTACTAATATCTTGCCAATAAGGAGTGTCGTCGCGCTCGCTTAGCACATAATGAAGTTTTAAAAATTCAATAACGCGCTGCCAACGAGTGCTAAAACGCTCATTAAAACGCGTTTCAAGCTGGCTCATGTGGGAGCGGTTTTGCGGTAGTTGCTCGCTTATCATGCTAATTGAAAGTTCAACCATAGCAAGTGCTGACGCTTCAAGTGGCTCTAAAAAACCAGCAGACATACCTACGGCAACACAGTTTTTAATCCAAAATTTTTGCCTGTAACCAGGGCTGAATTTTAATACACGGTAGTTAAGTTGCTCGGCTTGTTGCTCACTGGTACTTTTGGCTATGTAGCTTTTTAGAGTATTTGTGGCGCTTTCATCACTTTGATATTTACTACTAAATACATAACCTGTACCACGGCGCGTTGGCAGGGCTATATCCCAAATCCAGCCGTTACTTTGCGCTGTAGATAGCGTAGCTGAGGGAATTGGTTGATTGATGTGTGCATTAGGTATTTGCGCCGCAACAGCGCTGTTATTAAATAAAATATGATCTTGCGCTATAAACTCACTATTAAAATGCTCACCAATTAAACGAGCACGAGAGCCTGAGCAATCTATAAATAAATCACCTGTTATATCGCCATTATTATTTGTTTTTAATGAAGCAATATAGCCATGTTCGTCGTTAATAACCTCGGTTACATCGTCAATAATATGTGTAACGTTTAGATTTTTAACACAGTGATTTTTTAAAAACTCAGCAAATTTACCCGCATCTAAATGATAGCCATAGTTGGTGACCGCTGCATATTCGGGTGTTTGTAATTGCTTTGGTGCAAGTGCTGCTTGGCATACAAAGCTTTGCATATTAACAACGTCGGCAAATTTTTGATCAGGTGCAATACGTTGCCAGCTGGCGTGTAAATTAGTGTGCTCGTAGCCTTGTGGATTCATAAAAGGGTGGTAGTAGTTTTCTCCCTCGCTGAGGTTGCGCCAATTTATAAATTTAGAACCTTGCTTAAATGATGCGTCGCACTGGGTTATAAAATCAATTTCTTTAATGCCAATGCGTTGTAAGGTGTTACGCATTGACGGCCATGTGCCTTCACCTACGCCCAATATAGGCACGTTTGCCGACTCCACTAACGTTACATTAAGGTGCGGGTGTTCGGCAGCTAATAAGCCTGCGCTTAGCCAACCGGCAGTGCCACCGCCTAAAACGACTATTTTTGTTATTGGTTTGGTCATGAGTTAACACCCTAAAGTTGATAACAATTAAACTAGCATTAATACTGTTTTAAATACAAAAAAGCCGCTAGTAAAAACTAACGGCTTTACTTTGTATTACCTTTAGAAGTTGTAACGCATACCAATATTGTAACGTGCACCTAGCTGTTGTAGGTTCCACAATTGAACTGACGTACGGCCATGTTCGCGGCTGTTTTGCTCAGTAATATTAAGGCCTTCAACAAAAAACGATAGTTGCTCGCTGTAGTTGTACGCAACATTAAAGTCGATTTGATAATATTCTTCAGTAAAGCCTGGCTCGTTTACGTATCGAGCTGCGCTATTTAAAAACTTATCACGCCAGTTGTAAGCAATACGTGCTTGAAAATCATCGTTTTCGTACATTGCAATAAAGTTAGCTGTATCGCTTAAACCCACTAGTGCAAATTGTGTAGTAGTAGGGTCAGCGTTTACATCAAAGTCTATGTCGCCATTAACTGTGGTGTAGTTTGCTTGCACACCAAAACCGCTTTCACCAAAAAAGTGCTGAAAGGCAATTTCAAAACCATCAATAGTGGCATTTTTATTGTTGGTAGGTACTTGCGCTGTAAATTCTAGTAATGGGTCGTCGCTGTTAGCAATTACATCGTAAGCGGCTTCAAACTCTTCGTAGGTCATAGAGTCAAAATCAACATTGTTTTCTGTTGCGGCAACCATTTGAAATAAGTTTGAATCGGTTAGGGCAAGTCCGCGAGATTCTAGCTCAGCAATGGCAGCTTGAGCGCGAGGGCCCGCTGTTGCATCACGTAATCCGTAGTAGTTTTGCGTCATGGGTGTTAAACCAATAAAGTTTTCGATGTCTTTAGTGTAATAACCTACCGACACATAACTTGTTTCTGCAAAGTACCACTCAGCCGATACATCAATATTATCTGATTCTAGCGGCACTAAACCAGGGTTACCTGTTGACGCTGTAGCTGGTGAAGAACCCGCTAAAAGAGTAGGGGCGCCTGGTACACCAACAGTCGCTGCTGAACTTAAGTTGTCGTAAGTTGGGCGAGCAATTGTTGTGCTATAAGAAAAACGCGCTTTTACGTTTTCGATTACTTCTATATCAAAGTCAAAGCTTGGTAAAAAGTGATCGTAGCTAGATTTAAGCGTGAAATCTTCTTTAGCCGAGCCAAAACGAACGTTAAAGTCGTTATTACCTTCCCACGCTACTGCGTTAGGTAAGTCGATATTAGCCGTTGAGGTAATGTCGGTAGACTCTTGGCGCGCGCCAATAACAATGTTGTATGGCATATCGCCAATGTAACCGTTGTAAGTAAATTGCACAAACGCTGCGGTTATGTCTTCTTCAATGGTGCGGTTAGTTGCAAATGCGCCATCGGCTGCAAAGTTAAAGCCGTACTCTTCACCTGCCCAGTAACCAATTTGCGATGCGCTGCCGGTATAACCTTGGTTGAACGAGCCTGATGTATCGTAGTCGTCAAACTCAGCTAAAAAGTTTGTTGGGTTTAGGTAGCCATCAGGTAATTCGCCTGGGTTTTCTATACCCCAGTTACCCATTGTATTACGTGTAAGTGATTGCAGTGAATGGCTTTCCATAGAGCGAGACTCTATACCAAAGTCAATTGCGCCGTTTTCAATTTCGTATTTACCATGGATTCTAAATTCTGTAATTTCAGATTCTTGGCGAGCAAAGTTAGAATCTAAAATAGACGTACCCACATCAGAGGCATCTAATGTGTTATTACAATTTAGGTTGTCTCGGCGGCAATCATCAAAATCGATACTCATTGATGGAAGTTCGCGGCTAAAATCAACTTCTTGTGCGTTAACTACGTTTGCGCCCAAGCCTGCGTTTACCCAGCTGCCGTAAGGTGCATCTGGTTTGCTAGTGGCTTTTGAATTGTGCGCATCAAACATAAAGCTCAATTCTGAATTAAAATAGTATTCAACGTTTAAACCAATAGAGTCGTTTTGGTTAACTTGGTTTAGCTCTTGAAACGCTAAACCTAAATCGCGTGTTTGCTGATCGCGACGTTCTTCTCGGTAATAAATAGGAGTTTTTACCGTGTTATCGTCAAATGTTAGCGCGCTTTTGTAGTTATCCATCCAAATTGATTGCTCAGCACGGGCTTCGAATAAATCTTGCTTAGAATATGTGTAATCAAGCGTGGCTGTTAAATCATCAATTGGGCTGTATTGCAGCGTTAATTGCGCGTTTGTACGAGTACGTTCTCTGTCGGCAATGGTGTAGCGCAAATCTGATGGCATTGAATAAAGCTGACCAACAGCGGGTGCATTAGTTAAAACAATATCGTCTGCAGCTTGTGGGATTGTGCCGTCAAAAGCTGATGTATTCCATTGATTTACAAATGCACCTGTTGATGAGCTATCGCGTTGTTGCATGCTTGCAGTTAACGAGGCACCAAATTTAGCTTCACTGTCGGTCCAGCTAATTAAGCCCGAAAGCTCTGGTGTTATGTCATCACCAACACGGTTTGTTGAGTCGTGTAATGCTTTTACGCCAATGCTTGAAACAAAGCCTGGGTTGTCGAGTGGGCGAGCGGTATTAATATTAATTGTTGCGCCAATACCACCTGATGCAATGCTTGCTTTACCCGTTTTATATACTTCAACCGATTTAACGCTATCAGACGCTAAGTTTGCAAAGTCAAAAGCACGAGAGCTGGGTGTACCACCGCCTGCAGGCAAAGATGCCGCCGGCATTGTACGCCCGTTTAGGGTTACCATATTGTAGTCGGGGCCAAAACCACGAACCGTTACTTTAGAGCCTTCACCATTTGAGCGATCAATCGACACACCCGTAATACGCTGTAGCGACTCGGCTAAGTTGGTATCTGGGAATTTACCAATATCTTCAGCTGATATAGCATCTACAACACCTGCGGCGTCGCGTTTTAAACGAGTCGACTCTTTAATACTGCTTTTAAAACCAGTAACTTGGATTACTTCAACATCTGTATTTGCTTCTTGTGCATATACAGGCAAAGAGATTGATGCACCTAAAATCAGAGATAGGCTCGTCGCTATCTTTGTTTTTCTTACAATATGGTTGGACATTCGGTTTCCCTCGCGCTTTTATCATTATTATTAACAGCTTGTATGGGGCTGTTATTGTGTAGTTATAAACATTGTCAAATGTGTGGAAGCGCTTCCAGAAATATCTGTTTGACTAGAATTTGTGGAAGCGCTTCCAGAAATGCTAGTTTATATTTTGAATAGGGTCAACTGTTGTTTTAATAAAATGAGACTAAATTGTTTTTAAAATGTATGTTTTTTGGATTTAATTTTATTTAAATTATAAATTACAGTTGGTTATAAAAAACCGTTTGCAATAGTGCTGTAACAACATTTTATTATAAGAAAACCAATTATTGATTAATTTAGTTATTTACACACTTTTATAAGGTGTTTAAATCAGCTTTTAATACTAGCTAAAATTAATAAATCGGCCGTTGGTCACTCAACAAAAAATAGGTACATTTGCTAACTTAGCGAAAATGCCGATGTAGTGATTATGTACAACGCAATTGATGAAAACGCATCAAGCGGCGGTTCTATCTCAGTTTATGAATCGGTCATTAAAAACCAGTAGTTGTTTAAAAAATCGTTAATTAAATCACTAAAAAGTAACGTAGTTTTTGCAGAAGATGGTTTAAAAATAAACTTATAAAGTATTGCGCATAAGGTGTTGCGAGTCGCTAGTTTTATCGCTATTTTAAAGGCTCTCTCATAGATGGATTTTATTATGCGCATTAAATTTTTAGCGAGCTTTTATTCTTTCTTCTTGTTTGCTCTGTTTGGTTGTGACGATCAAAGTATGGCAATTCAAGGTAGTCCTCAGCTAAATAATAATGTAAGTAACTCACCCTCTAATCTCAAAGTAAACACGCCTTCAGCAGCTCAAACACACGAACCCGCTTTAGTGGTCGGTATGCTAGCAACACATTGTAAAAGTAATGAAGCAGCCTACATTAACGCAAAAATGCATAAAGTTGTGCGTAACCCAGATGAAAATACAGCCTACAAGTTAGAGCCTACCGATAAAGTGCTTTCTATTTGCGTTGCAAAAGATGACTCATCGCTTAGTTATCGATTTGGTAGAGTTAATGACATAGGGCTTGAAAAAGAAGCAACACCAGATGCACCATTTGGTAGTTACTACAGGCAAGTAGGGCGTATTGGCGAGAGTATTTTATTTTTTAGTAACGGCGAATATCATTATTATATTATTAACTCAGGCGGTATGGGCAGTGGTGTAACCGTTAATGTTTATAAAAATGACACGCTTATAACTGAGTTGTTTTCGGGTAATGATCCTTACGATGATTTTGTTATAGCAACCGATTTAAATTTCCCTAAAAAATTGGTTAGCGAAAAACAGCCATTTAATAAGCAAATGCAGTAAATAATGACTCCACAGCAGCAAAACGTTATAGAGCAAGGGCATTGGTTTAAAAACCGTAGCGCTTACTTAAAAAGCTTTTTATTAACGCAGGGCAAAACGCTCTCGCTAAAAGCTCAGCAATCGTTATTTTTGCGAGGTGATAAGCACGATGGAATTTATGCAGTGCTTAGCGGCGTGGTGCGTATTAGTGGCGTAAGTAACGAAGGCAAAGAAGCCGTATTGAGTTTTATTGATTCATCACTGTGGTTTGGCGAAGTTACCTTGTTTGATGGTGGCCTGCGCACTCATGATGTATATGCACAAACTGATGTTGTGCTTTTTTACGTGCCCCAACGCGAGCTTGAACAGCTATTAAACAAGCAGCCACAATATTGGCAAGAGTTTGGTTTATTGCTGGCACAAAAGTTACGCCTAATGTTTACCTCAATGGAAGATCACGCATTACTAAGCGCTGAGCAAAAAGTATGCAATCGACTTTTAATGCTTAGCGAACATACAGAGCACTTAACACCGCTTGTTTTATCTCAGCAGCAACTTGCTGATATGACCTACCTAACGCGCCAAACTATTAATCAAATACTGCAACAGCTTGTTAGCTTACAAGCTATTAGTTTGGGGTATCAACGCATAACAGTTTTAGATAAACAAAAGTTACAGGCGCTTGCTACACAGGCTTAAATAGAGGCTGCTTTATTTAGTTGGAACCAAAATTGCTACAGATAATGTAACGCAACAATGGATTTGAGCTAATGACTACAATAACCTTTAAAAATCAATATAGTAACTATAACTCTCCTGCATTAAATAAAGCGGCAGGACTAAGCGAAGTTGCGGCAACTAATACCCTCCCTAATGAAAAAACAAATGATGTTAAAGGCATTACCTCAGCTCCTAAAGAACCAACGTTTTTAGAAAGTGCCCAAGAAGCACTGGTTTATCAGCGCTTAGGTGTAAACAAAAACAAAATAGACGAGCTAAAAGCGACAATAGAAGAACTCACTAAAGAGCTACAAGGAGAGGGCGCAGACCCTGACGCAATTGCTGATAAAATTGATGAGCTTCAAAAAATGCTTGAGCAAGAGTATCAAAAAGGGCGCGAGCGAACGGATATGCAAGGTGAGCATGAGCCGGGTAAAATAATTTCTGCATTTGTTTAATTTACAAAATGTCGGATACCTGACATTGTTGTTGTGTCTACTTTTGCTAAGGTAAGTTTTATATATAAAAATAAAGGCAAAACAATGAAAACACTTCAACAGCAACTTGGTAAATATGGTTTGTATCATCGTTCTAAGCGCAATGTACTAACGCACTTTTTTGGTATTCCGCTCATTGTATTTGCAGCGTTGTGTTTACTTGCGCGTATTCAAATACCCCTTGGTAGCGTAGTAATTGATGGCGCACAACTTTTTGTATTAGCGTCGGTTGTTTATTATTTTATGCTGAGCTTTTCGCTTGGCTTTATTATGGCCGTGATATTCACTTTACTCCTTGTTGGTGCTCAGCCTATTGCGGCAATGGCGTTTTGGCCTTGGTTGAGTATTGGCGTAGGTGTGTTTGTATTTGGCTGGGTACTGCAGTTTATTGGGCACTATTACGAAGGTAAAAAACCGGCGTTTGTAGATGACCTAATTGGCTTAATTATTGGTCCTTTGTACGTAACTGTTGAACTACTATTTTTAATGGGTTTTTACAAAACATTAGAAGATGAAGTAAACGCGATAGCTGGTCCTACAAAGGCGTAAAATACTTTACTAAGTAACTTAATAAAACTTAATAAATAACAATAAAAGGCAGATAGGGCATGCAATATAATAATAAAACCGTGTGGATCACCGGCGCGTCATCAGGTATTGGTAAAGAGCTTGCTATACAATTTGCCGAGCTTGGCGCGCGCGTTATTTTATCGGCGCGCAATGTAGATAAACTAAACGATTTAAAAGCAACCCTTAAAGGCGAAGGGCACTTAGTTGTGCCACTGGACTTAGCCCAGCCAGAGCATGTACTGAGTACAATAACAGCAAAAATGGGCGAGCTTCCTGCAATAGATATTTTAATTAATAACGGCGGCGTATCGCAGCGTAGCTTATTTTTAGAAAACGACTTTAACGTGTATCGCCAATTAATGGAGGTTAATTACTTTGGCTTAATTGCACTTACTAAAGCTGTATTACCTACTATGGTGGTAAGACGCAGTGGTTCAATTGTGTCTATTAGTAGTGTGGCGGGTAAAGTTGGTTCAAAATTTAGAACAGGTTATTCGGGTTCTAAATATGCGGTGGTTGGTTTTATGGATTGCCTACGTGCAGAAGTTGCGGAACATAATATTCATTGCTTAACAATTTGCCCTGGCTCTATTAAAACAGCAATTGCGCATAACTCACTAAACGAGCAAGGCATAGCGCAAAATAAACCAGAAGAGTCGATAGAAAATGGTATGGATGTAAGCGTAGCGGCTTCAAAAATGATTCGTGCCATTAGTAATAAAAAAGACGAAGTGATTATTGGCAAAGGTTTAAGTGGTTGGGCGCCTACAATTAAGCGCTTTTTTCCTACTTTGTTTAATCGCATTACCGCAAAAACAAACTATAGGTAGCGTCGTTTATTTCAAAGGCGTAAAATGCCGTAAATTTGATCAATTTAGAAAAGGATTCTAAATGAAGTATTTATGGCTGAGCCTGTTTTTTATTGTATTAATTTGGTCTGGTATTAACCCAAAAGATCAATTTACATGGCTGCTTGAAGTTATCCCCGCAATTATTGGTTTAGTGCTGCTAGCAAGTACCTATAGCCACTTTAAACTTACCCCTATTTTATATACATTTATTTTAGCGCATTGCATTGTGCTGATGATTGGCGGGCATTACACCTACGCCGAAGTCCCTTTTTTCGATAATCTATTTGGTAGCGAGCGTAATAACTACGACAAAGTAGGGCACTTTTTTCAAGGGTTTGTACCTGCACTACTAGCACGCGAAATTTTACTGCGCAAAAAAGTAGTAAATGGTCGAGGCTGGTTAATCACCTTTGTTATTTCGGTATGTTTAGCATTTAGCGCCTTTTACGAATTAATAGAATGGTGGGTTGCAGTATTAAGCGGCGAAAACGCAGAAGCGTTTTTAGGCACGCAAGGTTACGTGTGGGACACCCAATCAGATATGGGACTGGCGTTATTTGGAGCTATTTGCTCGCTATTAGTGCTTTCAAAAGTACACGACAAACAGCTAAAAAACGTTAAAGATTATTTATAGGCTATAGGAACGTTCTATAGAAATGTTTATAAAAACATTGGTAAAAAAGACTACTAACTTATGACAGTAAACACTAGTGATTACTCAATTAGCACAGACAAAAGTAAACTTAACTTTAACGTTATTTATAACTTTATTGCTAATAGCTATTGGGCCAAAGGCATTCCTAAAAGCGTGATGCAATCAGCTATTGATAACTCAATGTGCTTTGGTGTTTACAGCGCTCATAACGAACAAGTTGGCTTTGCTAGGGTAGTGACCGATAAAGCAACCTTTGCCTATTTAGCCGATGTATTTATTACCCCAGATTTGCAAGGTAATGGTCTGAGTAAGTTACTTATTAAAACGATAGTAGAGCACCCTGAGCTACAAGGGCTCAGGCGCTTTTTATTAGCAACTTCTGATGCGCATGGCCTTTATGCACAATACGGGTTTAAACCTATAGATAACCCCGCACTACTAATGCAAATAAGTCCTGAGAATGTGTATGGTAATAGCAAGTAGAGAATACATTCTAAAGTGGGGATTATTATTGATGATTCATTATATAGCTAATTAGTAAGCTATTTTTTAAGTTATCAACTTTCTGACAGCAGGTATTAATACTCCTTTAAATACGATATTTTTTCTTCATTGATAGAGAAAAAGAAAGTACAAATAGAGCCAACCACCAAGCAGCAAATACCCACAATCCAGGCTTAAGCTCACACCATTCTGTAATGTTAATAACACCATATATGAACAGACTTAGAGAGATGAATGGTAAAATAAATAGGGAGTAAAACAGATATATAATAAAGTTTGATAGAAGTTTTTGATACAGTTTATGCTCATTATCAGAGCGAAACTCGATCATTAAAAAAATACATTGTGAAGATATAAGCAAGATAATTACTTGTAATAAACACCAGCCTAAAGCCGCGAGAATCGCTATCCATTGCATTGTCATTTTTCGTTTTCCTTGCGCTTTTACTTGAAGAGACCGTTATGAAGCTATTGGTACGTTTTACCTTTGTGCTTTAACCAACCATCAACGTGATGTCCATTTGGATCTTTATGAGTCCAGTGTACTACGCCCCCTTTTTTATTCCACTCATACTCACCGTAAAATTGAACAGTATCACCCTTTGAAATCAAATTAATTCTTGGGGCAAGGTCAATATTATGTGCAATTAAAATAGTAATACCTGTACTTAATTTAAGAATAAATTTTTGATGACGCGAGCCTTGATTATCATCATTTAATATACGAATAACGATTCCAGAATCTTGTACTTGAACGTTACTTTGGTGATTTTTGTATGCTTCATTCAGGGATGTAGCATTTGCAAAATTTGACCACTGTAGAAAAGTAAATCCTTTTAAATCAGACAGCCACTCCAAATAAATAAAGTCAATCTACGCCAGATTCAAGGTAATTAGGATGGGTGTCATCCTAATTTGTTAATTGTGCAAAGATGGCCGTAGGCCATACACAAAAAGGAGCGAAGACCAAAACGTCGGCTGGACAAACTCGTTAGTGCTTTGGGTATTAATCATCTGGATACTCAGACAAATATAGTTTGATGCCTAGTTTTGACATAATTCTCATGGCCTCAACTGAAAGTATGGCACCACCACCGCAAGCATTCTTACGCATAGAAAATCCTATATCAGCGGTGTATGCCCCTGGACTAATTACACTTTCATTTTCAGTTAGCCATTTTTCCAATTCGACAATTTGGGATGATAACTCCCAGTCTTCTTTGGCCAAGTGGGCCAATCGCTCATTGCCAGATTCATTTTTCACATAGATAGACAATCAATTCTCCTTTGAGCACTAACGCCTCAAACAGAGGCTAAAAATTGTTGGCCAAAATGGCGAGGCACGAGCAACGGCCAGCTGCTTTGCCTTGTTAGGTGTACTTTAACGCAAAACCAGATATATAAATAATGTTGAAAATAAACCTTTTGAAAAAAGTATTAACCCAAACGATTTGGGATTTTTTGTACGGTTTACCATAAAGCCTTTAATATCTATTTGTCCAAATTTAAAAGCAATAACATTATGAATAATCCAATGAGCTGACAGAGCAAGTATTGCAACACTTGCCACTGAATCCCCATAACCTTCGACTTGCGGTGTTACAAATACAGCTACAAGAATAATCATTAAAAAGAATATGAGTGATATTTTATACGCTTTCTCGTAACTCAATTTTGTACACCTAACGAGCCTGTAGATTAACTCGTTTTTAAATTTGTTTTTATGATTATTAAACCAGACAGCCACTCCAAATAAATAAAGTCAATCTAGGCTAGATTCACTTTTTAGGTTAAGAATTTATCTTTTACTACTCGGTTACTTACTTTTCATCCATAAAATAACTCATTATCACGCTTAAACCTAAATTAAGCGCATGAAAATAACTGCATAATGCAGTTGTGATTTATTACTGAATAGTTTTACTG
>TARA_R100001244_G_scaffold40887_2_pt1 | contig 13192 bp, 14 predicted proteins | sample TARA_R100001244 | Tara Oceans TARA_R100001244 (sample SAMEA2621564) | marine metagenome | biome: marine biome (ENVO:00000447); feature: mesopelagic zone (ENVO:00000213); material: "saline water (ENVO:00002010), including plankton (ENVO:xxxxxxxx)" | depth 790 m
TCTTATAAGGAAATGACGAGCAGGCGCAAATTGCCGGCTCGTCTACAGGGAGCTGCGCGGTTGCCGCGGCCGGCGAGGCGGCCTGTATCGGCAGGCATAATGCTATGCGATTCACGCAGCGAACCCTGCTGGCGTGCTGGCTGACCAGCCGCCATAGTCAATGCCTCGACAGGCTGTTAACGACCCCGGCAGTCGTTGCCAATACCAGACAAGAGGCCAGGCCATGAGCAAGACCCTCCATCACCGTGCGTGCCATCTCTGCGAGGCTATCTGTGGCCTGACCATTGAAACCGAAGTGCAGGACGACGGTTCCACGCAGATCCGTTCGATCAAGGGCGATGCCCAGGACACCTTCAGCCGTGGTCACATCTGCCCCAAGGCGGTGGCGCTGCAAGATATCCAGAGTGATCCTGATCGCCTGCGTCAGCCGATGCGTAGGGTGGGTACTGAGTGGCAGGCCATCGCCTGGGATGAAGCCTTCGAACTGGTCGCCGAGCGCTTGAGCGAGATTCAGGCGCGGCACGGACAGAATGCCGTGGCGATCTACCAGGGCAATCCGAGCGTGCACAACTATGGGTTGATGACCCACAGCAACTACTTTCTCGGCCAGTTGAAAACCCGCAACCGTTACTCCGCCACCTCGGTTGACCAATTGCCGCATCACCTGACCAGCCACCTGATGTACGGGCACGGCTTGCTGATTCCGATTCCCGATGTCGATCACACCGATTTCATGCTGATTCTCGGCGGCAACCCGCTGGCTTCCAACGGCAGCATCATGACCGTGCCGGATGTGGAAAAACGCTTGAAGGCAATCCAGAAACGCGGCGGCAAGCTGGTGGTGGTCGACCCGCGACGCAGTGAAACCGCAGCGATTGCCGATCAGCATGTGTTCGTCCGCCCAGGGCAGGATGCGGCATTGCTGTTCGGCCTGCTCAATACCCTGTTCGAGGAACACCTGACTCGCAGCAGCCACCTGCCGATCGAGGGCGTGGACGAGGTGCGCCAGGCGATTGCCGGCTTCACCGCCGAGACGATGAGCCCGCGTTGTGGTGTGCCGGCTGACACCATTCGCCAGCTGGCCCGCGACTTTGCCGCAGCCGACACGGCGGTGTGCTATGGCCGCATGGGCGTGTCCACCCAGGCGTTCGGCACCCTGTGCCAGTGGCTGGTGCAGCTGATCAACCTGGTCACCGGCAACCTCGATCGTGTGGGCGGCGTGCTCTGCACCGAGCCGGCGGTGGATCTGGTCGCGTCGACCTCGGGTGGGCATTTCAACCGCTGGCAGAGCCGGGTATCCGGGCTGCCGGAGTACGGCGGCGAGCTGCCGGTTTCGGCACTGGCCGAGGAAATGCTCACGCCAGGCGAGGGGCAGGTGCGCGCGCTGATCACCGTGGCCGGCAACCCGGTGTTGTCCACGCCCAACGGGCGCAAGCTGGAGCAGGCATTGGACGGGTTGGAGTTCATGCTCAGCGTCGACTTCTATATCAATGAAACCACCCGTTATGCCGACTTGATCCTGCCGCCAACCGCGCCGCTGGAACACGATCACTACGACACCACGTTCAACCTGTTTGCCGTGCGCAATGTCACCCGCTTCAACGAAGCCGTGCTGGCCAAACCGCAGGGCACGCTGCACGACTGGGAAATCTTCGTCGCGCTGGCCAAGGCCTTTGCCGCCAAGACCGGCGTGGACCTCAAGCCGACCATGGCACCGGAGCAGATGATCGATATGGGCCTGCGCTTTGGCAGCTACGGCGACAAGTCGGAACATAAGTTATCGCTGGCTTCGCTGCGTGAGCACCCACATGGGCTGGACCTGGGGGCGCTCAAACCGAATTTGGCGGGTCGCTTGAAAACCGCGACGAAAGCGGTGCAGGCAGCTCCCGGTATTATCCTGGCGGACCTTCAGCGCTTTGCCGAACAGCCGCAGGCCAGGGCGGGCGAACTGTTGTTGATCGGCCGTCGGCATGTACGCAGCAACAATTCCTGGATGCACAACTACCACCGTCTGGTGAAAGGCAAGCCGCGCCATCAACTGCTGATGAACCCGGCGGACCTGGCCCAGCGCGGCCTCGCCGATGGCCAGCGGGTGCGCGTGCAATCACGGGTTGGGGTGATCGAGGTGGAAGTGGCGGCAAGCGAGGAGATGATGGCCGGCGTGGTCAGCCTGCCGCACGGTTGGGGGCACGCCCGCCCTGGGGTGCAGATGAGCATCGCCAGTGAGCAGCCGGGGGCCAGCGCCAATGACCTGACCGATGAACGCCAGCTCGACAGTTTGTCCGGCAATGCGGCGCTCAACGGGGTTCCCGTGCAGGTGGAAGCGGCCTAAGCTAGACCGATGGCAGGCCAAGCCAAGCGCTTGGCTTTCCGCTACAATGCCGCCACCGTGCCGACCCGTGAGTCGGAAAGTTAAGTCCTGAGGTGCCCAATGGATATCATCGAAACCATCAAAGAGCAGATCGCCAACAACACCGTTCTGCTGTACATGAAAGGCTCGCCGAACGCGCCACAGTGCGGCTTTTCCTCCAAGGCTGCACAGGTGGTGATGGCCTGTGGCGAAAAATTCGCTTATGTCGACATCCTGCAAAATCCGGAAATTCGCGCTAACCTGCCAAAGTATGCCAACTGGCCGACTTTCCCGCAGTTGTGGGTGGCTGGTGAGTTGGTCGGCGGCAGCGACATCATGGCCGAGATGTTCGAGAAGGGTGAGTTGCAGACCCTGATCAAGAATGCGATGCAGAAAGCCGACGCGTAAGTCGGCTCAAGCAGACAAACCCCGCTACGGCGGGGTTTTTTGTGCGTGCAAGACGGGGTGCGAAAGGACCGGCAGCGGAATGCAAAACGGGAGCCTCGGCTCCCGTTTTTTATATGCCGCCTGTGGCGTCATTCGTCCATTTGCGACTGCAGGTAGTTTTGCAGGCCGACTGCTTCGATCAGGCTGAGCTGGGTTTCCAGCCAGTCGATGTGATCCTCTTCGGAGCAGAGAATCTCTTCCAGCAGTTCACGGCTGGCGTAGTCGCCAATGCTTTCGCAGTAGGCAATCGCCGCTTTCAGGTCGATATGCGCCTTGTGCTCGATCTTCAGATCGCACTCGAGCATTTCCTTGGTGTTTTCACCAATGAGGATCTTGCCGAGGTCTTGCACGTTAGGCAGGCCTTCGAGAAAGAGGATGCGCTTGATCAGCTTGTCCGCATGCTTCATCTCGTCGATGGACTCGTGATATTCGTGCTCGCCGAGCTTTTTCAGGCCCCAATCTTCATACATCCGTGCATGCAGGAAATATTGGTTGATTGCGACCAGCTCGTTACCGAGGATCTTGTTCAGATGCTGGATGACTTTCTTGTCGCCTTTCATGATCGAGCCTGCCTTGCGGGGAGAGGTGACTACAAAGTTTGGGCCGATGAGCGTGGGCTGTCAAACCTAAGTATTTGAAATTTAAGTAAAAATAAATATGAATACGAATGTTTAAGTTCTGCATCTTGGCGCTAAGCACTTGAATTACAGGCATAAAAAAACCGGACTCAAGGTCCGGTTGTTTTACGACAGTTAAATTAAGCAGCGACAAACTGTGCAGGGTAGGCCAGCGCGGCTTGGCTGCTATGTACTTCACTCAAGGTTTCACGAACCACTTGCTTGGCCAGGCAGGCGCATTTGCCACATTGGCTGGCTACGCCGAGGGTCGCACGGACATCACGGTAGCTGCAGCAGCCTTCGTAGATGGCTTCGCGGATTTGACCATCGGTGACACCTTCGCAGAGGCAGACGTACATAGTTGGGGCTCGTCGCGTGTGAGTGGGGTAGATGGCAACGGATACTAATGTTAATGAGAATGCTTGTCAAAGATCGATTGAGAACGCTACAGCTGAAGCGCTGACGAGCAGATGAACGGTCATGCGGTGCCGAGGCGGCGGTGGGCTGGGCAGGCGGTTAGAGAGCGCTGGGCGCGGCTGAAAGCCCTCGGCCCGGGCGGGGCCGGGGCGCGTGATCGTACAGTCGTTCGGCAGCTTTAAGGCCAAATCGGGTGATACCCCTGGGAACAATCGGCTGCGCTGTGCCGAACGCCACAGCTTTCAACTCGTTGGGCTGCTGCGACGTTTCGACACACAGCAAAAACCCGGCCTAGACCGGGTTTTTATGGCTCTGTCGCAATAACGTGTTGCACGCGCAGTCAGGCTTTTGTGGCGGCGGTCTTGACTGCGAAGTGCGCTTAAGGCCGCCCATAAGACGCTGGAGCGCATCAACTACAGCCTTTTCTTTGGCTATGTACCCTGAAACGTGCAGCCGGCTAGGCGATGCCTGGAGCGCGGTAATTCGTAGGGTGGGTTAGGCGCATGACCACGCACTATCGGCGGCTGCATAGTCCGTTGCGCCGTAACCCACCAGAGGGGGTAGGCCGATTAGCGCTTGGTGGGTTACGTGGCGCACCCATTGCTCAGTCGCTTTGCCAGCCCGCCTCAGCGCCACTAACCCACCCTACCGAGTCGATGTACAACAGTTAACGGGTACACAGCCTTTTCTATTGCCGCTCGCTTGTTTTACTCGTCGAAATCCATCCATCCGCCCATTTCTTTCCAGCGGTTGACGATGCCGCAGAACAGTTCGGCGGTCTTTTCGGTGTCATAGCGCGCCGAGTGTGCTTCGCGGCCGTCGAACTCAATGCCGGCGGACTGGCAGGCTTTGGCCAATACGGTCTGGCCGTAGGCAAGGCCGGCCAGGGTCGCAGTGTCAAAGCTGGAAAACGGGTGGAACGGGTTGCGCTTGAGGTCACAACGAGCAACGGCTGCGTTGAGGAAGCCGAGGTCGAAGCTGCTGTTGTGGCCGACCAGAATCGCCCGTTTACAGCCATTGGCTTTCAGCGATTTGCGCAGGCCGCGGAAGATTTCCGTCAGCGCGTGCTCTTCGCTCACGGCCATGCGCAGTGGGTGATCGAGCTTGATGCCGGTGAAGTCCAGCGCCGCCTGCTCAATGTTGGCTCCGGCAAATGGTTCGATACGAAAGAAGTGCGTGTGATCGGGATAAAGGAAGCCGCCCTCGTCCATCGCAACGGTGGTGGCGGCGATTTCCAGCAGAGCGTCGGTAGCGCTGTTGAATCCGCCGGTTTCCACATCCACCACCACTGGCAGGTAGCCACGGAAACGCGCGGCCATGGGGTGTCGCGAACCGCCCCCGTTGCCTGAGCCGTCTTGTTCGTCGTCCAAGTGTTCGTCGCTCACGCGTTGTCCTCCAGCAGGCGCCAGCGCAGTGTTTCACCGGCGCGCAGCGGGATTACGGTGTGCTCGCCCAGCGGCAGGCTGGCCGGGGCGGTCCAGTCTTCGCGTACCAGGGTGATGCGGTCGCTGTTGCGCGGCAGGCCATAGAAGTCTGGGCCGTTCAGGCTGGCGAAGGCTTCCAGCTTGTCCAGTGCATTGCGTTGCTCGAAAGCCTCGGCATACAACTCGATGGCTGCGTAGGCGGTGTAGCAGCCGGCGCAGCCGCAGGCGGCTTCCTTGGCATGTTTGGCGTGCGGTGCCGAGTCGGTGCCGAGGAAGAACTTGGCGTTGCCGCTGGTGGCCGCATCCAGCAGGGCGTCCTGATGGGTGTTGCGCTTGAGGATCGGCAGGCAATAGAAGTGTGGGCGAATACCGCCGACCAGCATGTGGTTACGGTTGTACAGCAGGTGATGCGCGGTGATGGTCGCACCGACATTGCTGGAAGCGGCGTTGACGAACTCCACCGCATCGCGGGTGGTGATATGTTCGAACACCACTTTCAGGCTCGGGAAACGCTCGACCAGGCGGGTCAGGTGTTCGCCGATAAAGATCTTCTCGCGGTCGAACACATCGATTTCGCTGCGCGTCACTTCGCCGTGCACCAACAGCGGCAGGCCGATCTCGGCCATGGCTTCGAGCGCCGGGAAGATCTTGTCGATGTTGGTAACGCCGGAGTCCGAGTTGGTGGTCGCGCCGGCCGGGTAGAGTTTGGCTGCATGCACGAACCCCGAGGCCTTGGCGGCGCGCACGTCGGCCGGGCTGGTCAGGTCAGTGAGGTAGAGCACCATCAACGGTTCGAAGCGGCTGGCGGCCGGGCGCGCCGCGAGAATGCGCTGGCGGTAGGCGTCGGCTTCGTCGGCAGTACGTACCGGCGGCACCAGGTTGGGCATGATGATGGCGCGGGCGAAGGTGCGGGCGACGTCGGCGACGGTGTGCGGCAGCAGTGCGCCATCGCGCAGATGGATATGCCAGTCGTCGGGACGCAGCAGGGTAAGGCGGTCGGTCATGGAAGCTTCCAGGCGGGCAAAACGTGGCTGGAATGCTACCGGAAAAGCCTTGCCAGGGCACGCCGCACGTATGCCCTGGCGTGCTAATCGCTGCGGGTTCGGGCTTAAGTTTTTGCGCTTGCCACCGATATCCCAAAGGAACGCCGTTATTCCCTGTGGAGCTTGCCGTGCGCCAGCCTTATCTCGTGCTCTTTAGCCTGATCGCCAGCCTGCCGGTTTGCCTGTCGGCGTGGGGAATCAGCTTCCAAACCCGGCTGGAAAAAATCGAATGGCAGGTCGAGGGCGATCAATTCGAGTGCCGTCTGTCGCAACCGATCACCGACTTCGGTGCGGGGCAGTTCGTTCGCCGTGCTGGCGAGCAGGCGACCTTTCGCTTGCAGGCCCGCGAGCGCTGGTTGGGCAGTGGCTCGGCGACCTTATTAGCCGCTGCCGCACCCTGGCAGCCGGGGCGTGGCGATATCAACTTGGGCGTGGTCAGCGTCGGTGCTGGCGAGGTGCCGTTCAACAGCTCCCAGGAGCAAGCCGGGCGTTTGCTGGTGGGGTTGCTCGAAGGCCGTAGCCCATTGGTACGCCATCGTACGGTACAGGGTGGCGATAGCCTGGAAGTGCGCTTGCTGCCGGTGAAGTTTCGCCAGGCCTACAGCGATTATCTGGCGTGCACGGCCAAGCTGTTGCCCGTCAATTTCGAGCAGATTCGCCAGGCGCAGGTCGGTTTTCCTGGTGGTGGCGTGGATCTGGACCCGCTCGCACAGGCCAAGCTGGACATCATCCTGACGTTTCTCAAGGCCGATCCCAGCGTCAATCGGATTCAGCTCGACGGGCACGCCGATAACAGCGGCAATCGCTTGACCAACCGCGACTTGTCGCGGCGTCGCGCGCTGGCGGTGATGGAGTACTTCAAGGCCAACGGCGTGCCGGCGGAGCAAATCACTATGCGTTTTCATGGGGAGCGCTACCCGTTGGCGCCGAATAGCAATGAAGCCAGTCGGGCCAAGAATCGGCGGGTATCGGTACGCTTGGATCGCGCCCCGCAGGCGCCTGCCGCGCCCGAAACCCCCGCGCCTGCTGACGCTGCACCGGCCGCTGCGGTTACCTCCTGAGCGTCGGCATGGCGCTAGAAACTGTCGCTTCGTCGTCACAGGCTGTCGCAGCCCTGTAAATCGCGGCGCATGGGCAGTAGAATCACGGGTTTTCCCGAACAACCCCGTGGAGTTGATGGCATGGCCGACGTAAAGAAGGTAGTCCTGGCGTATTCCGGTGGCCTGGACACTTCGGTGATCCTCAAGTGGCTGCAAGACACCTATAACTGCGAAGTGGTGACCTTCACCGCGGACCTCGGCCAGGGTGAAGAAGTCGAGCCGGCGCGCGCCAAGGCCAAGGCCATGGGCGTCAAGGAAATCTACATCGACGACCTGCGCGAAGAGTTCGTCCGCGACTTCGTCTACCCGATGTTCCGTGCCAACACCGTCTACGAAGGCGAGTACCTGCTGGGCACCTCCATCGCCCGCCCGCTGATCGCCAAGCGCCTGATCGAAATCGCCAATGAAACCGGTGCCGATGCCATCTCCCACGGCGCTACCGGCAAGGGCAACGACCAAGTGCGTTTCGAGCTGGGTGCCTACGCACTCAAGCCAGGCGTGAAAGTGATTGCGCCATGGCGCGAGTGGGACCTGCTGTCGCGCGAGAAGCTGATGGACTACGCCGAGAAGCACGCCATCCCGATCGAGCGCCACGGCAAGAAGAAGTCGCCGTACTCCATGGACGCCAACCTGCTGCACATCTCCTATGAAGGCGGCGTGCTGGAAGACACCTGGACCGAGCACGAAGAAGACATGTGGAAGTGGACTGTCTCCCCCGAGGCAGCGCCGGACGCGCCGACCTACATCGAGTTGACCTACCGCGCCGGTGACATCGTCGCCATCGACGGCAAGGAAATGAGCCCCGCCACCGTACTGGCCGAACTGAACCGCATCGGCGGCGAGAACGGCATCGGTCGTCTGGATATCGTCGAGAACCGCTTTGTCGGCATGAAGTCCCGTGGCTGCTACGAGACGCCTGGCGGCACCATCATGCTCAAGGGCCACCGCGCCATCGAGTCGATCACCCTGGACCGCGAAGTTGCTCACCTGAAAGACGAGCTGATGCCGAAATACGCCAGCCTGATCTACAACGGTTTCTGGTGGAGCCCGGAGCGTCTGATGCTGCAACAGATGATCGACGCCTCCCAGGCCAACGTGAACGGCGTGGTGCGCATGAAGCTGTACAAGGGCAACGTGATCATCACCGGGCGCAAGTCCGACGACTCGCTGTTCGACGCCAATATCGCCACCTTCGAAGAAGATGGCGGCGCGTACAATCAGGCCGACGCTGGCGGCTTTATCAAGCTCAACGCCTTGCGCATGCGCATCGCAGCGGGCAAAGGACGCAAGATGCTCTGATAGACTTGAGCGCCTGAGCCACACCAAACCCCGGCCATAAGCCGGGGTTTGCATTTATAAGCCCGCAAGATGGGCAACGATGAGGAGATACCTGATGAGATTGCTGCATACCATGCTGCGCGTCGGCGATATGGATAAATCCATCGCGTTCTACACCGAAGTACTGGGCATGACCTTACTGCGGCGCAAGGATTACCCGGAAGGGCAGTTCACCCTGGCATTCGTCGGCTACGGCGATGAAGCGCACAACAGCGTGATCGAGCTGACCCATAACTGGGGTGTCGACAGCTACGAGTTGGGCAGCGGTTATGGCCATATCGCCCTGGAAGTGGCCGATGTGTACAAGGCCTGCGAAGACATCCGCACGCGTGGCGGCAAGATCACCCGTGAGCCAGGCCCGATGAAGCATGGCAGCAGCATTCTGGCGTTTGTCGAAGACCCGGATGGTTACAAGATCGAGCTGCTGTCGCCGTCGCGTAACGACTGACCGCGTTGCCGGCCGCAGGTGTCGGGCTTGCTCCATGACTTCAAATGCGCCACGTCTTCATGCGGGGGTGCTGTTGGGCTTCGCTACGACCTACCTGGGTATGCGCCAGTGCATCGGACGACAGCCGGGCAATTCACGCGCGCCAAACCCATGCAGTAAATAGCCAACAAAAAGCCCCGCTTGATGCGGGGCTTTTTCATACAGGGCTTAGGCTCACAGGTCGAAGTCATACTCGGCCAGTTGTTTGTGCAAACGCCGCTCTTCGAGGAAGTTGTCGATGATGCGGCGCTTGGTCAAGTTGGTTTTGGCAACTTCAGCAGGGGCTTCGCCATCGTCTGCATCTTCTGCGACAAAGTCTTCTTCGAGCTCAAGGTCTTCTTTACCGGTGCTCATCTGTTTCACTCCAGGCTACAAGGGCCATTTGCGCACCTTATAGCGGCAAAACCTGGGCGGGTAAAAAAGATTTTTTCAATCGACTGATTGCTCAAGTCAATAAGCGCTCAATCGTCGGAAGTCTTGTCCTTGTATTCGCACAGGTCTTCGATACGGCAACTGCCGCAGCGCGGCTTGCGCGCCTGGCACACATAACGGCCATGCAGGATCAGCCAGTGGTGGGCGTCGAGTAAAAATTCCTTGGGCACGAATTTCAGCAGCTTGTTTTCCACCTCCACCACGTTCTTGCCGGGAGCGATGCCGGTGCGGTTGCTGACGCGGAAAATGTGCGTGTCCACCGCCATGGTCAGCTGACGAAAGGCGGTGTTGAGCACTACGTTGGCGGTCTTGCGGCCGACCCCTGGCAGGGCTTCCAGGGCTTCGCGGGTCTGCGGCACCTGGCTGCCGTGCAACTCGACCAGCAGGCGGCAGGTTTCGATAACGTTCTTCGCCTTGCTGTTGTACAGACCAATGGTCTTGATGTATTCGCTCAACCCTTCCACACCCAGGGCGTAGATGGCTTCCGGCGTGTTGGCCACTGGATAGAGCTTGGCGGTGGCCTTGTTGACGCCGACATCGGTGGCCTGGGCGGAGAGGATCACCGCGATCAGCAATTCGAATGGCGAGCTGTAGGCCAGTTCGGTCTTGGGCTCGGGGTTGTCTTCATGCAGGCGACGGAAGATCTCGAAGCGTTTGGCCGCGTTCACTCGATCACTCCGGTGACCCGTACCCGACGGCTCTGCACCGGCGTTTCAGGCTGTTGCGTCTTGGCCCGCGCGGCGAGGATTTCATCGAGGCGGTTTTTTCCGGCGATCAGCAGGCCGAGCACGAGGAACGCGCCGGGCGGCAGGATGGCCAGGAGGAAGCCCTTGTAGTCGCTGAACAGGGTGATCTGCCAGTTCGTCGCCATGGGGCCGAACAGCAGTTGCATGTTGGCCAGCAAGGCGCCGGTGCCGAGCAGTTCGCGCACGGCGCCGATGGCCACCATGACCAGGCCGAAGCCTACGCCCATCATCAGGCCGTCGAAGCTGGCATGGCCCACGCTGTTCTTCGCGGCGAAGGCTTCGGCGCGGCCGAGGATGATGCAGTTGGTGGTGATCAGCGGAATGAAGATGCCGAGGATCTGGTACAGCTCGTAGGTGAAGGCTTGCATCAATAGTTCGATGCAGGTGGTCAGTGCGGCAATGATCATGACGAACACCGGCAGGCGCACCGCGTCGGTCACCGCGCCGCGGATCAGCGCCACCGCGGCGTTCGAGCAGGCCAGCACCAACGCCGTCGCCAGGCCCATGCCGAGGGCGTTGACCACTGAGTTGCTGACCCCGAGCAACGGGCACAGGCCGAGCAGTTGCACCAGGCCTGGGTTGTTCTTCCACAGGCCGTTGACGGCGATTTCGCGATAACTAGCCATCGTTGTTCTCCACGGGCGTGAGCAGCGCTGCCCGGTTGGCATCGAAATATTGCAGGGCCTTATGCACGGCTTTGACCACCGCGCGCGGGGTGATGGTGGCACCGGCGAACTGGTCGAACTGGCCACCGTCCTTTTTCACCGCCCAGCCGGATTCGTCCGGCTGGCGCAGCGATTTGCCGACGAAAGTCGTGATCCAGGGGTTCTTGGCCAGTTCGATCTTGTCGCCCAGGCCGGGGGTTTCCTTGTGGCTGATCACCCGCACGCCGGCCAGGCGGCCGTCGGCGAGGATGCCGATCAGCAGGCTGATGCTGCCGCTGTAGCCATCCGGCGCGGTGGCCTGGAGGATCACCGCCGCGGGCTCGCCTTTCAGGGTGGCGAGGTACGCGGGGGTGGCCGTACGGTTGCCGAGCAGCGGGTCGGCGACCAGGCGGCTGTTGTCGAGCAGGTGGTTGTCGTAGCTGCCGACTGGCAGAATCTGCGCCAGCGCCTGCACCTTGGCTTCACGCTGCGCCACGTCGATGCGCTCGGCGGTGCCGAGCTGGGTGACGGCTACCACGCCGACCGTAAGCACGGCGAAGGCGCCCAGCACCAGGCTGTTCTTCAGCATCGAACGGCTGATTTCCGGTAGCACGCTCATTCTCCCAACTTGAAGCCGCGGGTCGGCTTGCGGTGCCCGTAGGTGCGCGGGCGGGTGTAGTAGTCGATGGTCGGTGCCGCCAGGTTCATCAGCAGCACGGCGAAGGCCACGCCATCCGGGTAGCCGCCCCACGCGCGAATCACGTAGACCAGCACGCCGACGCCGAGGCCGAAAATCAGCCGGCCACGGTTGCTGGTGGCCCCGGAAACCGGGTCGGTGACGATGAAGAAGGCGCCGAGCATGGTCGCGCCGCTGAGCAGGTGAAACAGCGGCGAGCCATTGGAGTCCGAGCCCGAGCCGTTCCAGAACAGCAGGCTCATCAGCGCCAGGCCGGCGAGCATGCCGAGCGGCGCATGCCAGCTGATCAGGCGTTTGCGCAGCAGGTACAGACCGCCGGCGAGGAAGGCCAGGTTGACCAGCTCGACCGCAGCGCCGCCGACCTGGCCGAAGGCCGGGTTCTGCGCCCACAGTTCGTCCATGGTCAGGCTTTTGTTGACCTTCAGCGCATCGAGGGCGGTGGCCTGGGACCAGCCGTCCGGTAGCGCGGCAAGGCCGAGGATATGTTGCAGGCCATCGAGCAGGCCGACGGCGTGCGGTGCCGGCCAACTGGTCATCTCGACCGGGAAGGAAATCAGCACCACCACGTAGCCGAGCATCGCCGGGTTGAACGGGTTCTGCCCGAGGCCGCCATACAGTTGCTTGCCGAAGACGATGGCGAAGCCGGTGGCGATCAGGGTCAGCCACCACGGCGAGTAGGGCGGCAAGGCCAGGGCCAGCAGCACCGCGGTGACCAGAGCGCTGTAGTCCTGTAGGTAGAACGCCAGCGGTCGCTGGCGCAGGGCCAGGATCGCGGCCTCGCAGCCCAGGGCGCAGGCGCTGGCCCAGAGCAGGTTGATCAGGGTACCGGCCCCGAACAGCCAGGTCAGCGCCAGGATGCCGGGCACGCACGCCAGCAGCACGTGCAGCATGACCTGCTGGGTGCGGTTGTTGCCCGTGGCGTGGGGCGAGGTGATGCGGGGCAGGGCCATGGGTGCTCCGGTTGAACAAGCTGTTGTTGGGTGGGTCGGGCCGCGCAGGTTAGTCGCGTCGCGGCGTGACCCACCGACTGGCCGTAAGGTCGGCGGTTAGGGCAGTCAGGCTGCCTGCGGTGGGTTACGCCTGCGGCTAACCCACCCTACGATTCAGTTATCAGTTGCCCGCGTGTTCCTGTAATTGGCGTTCGGCGTCCGCCAGGCGCTGTCGCGCCGCCTCCAGGGTATCTGCCGGACTGCTCTCGTCGCGCTCCAGTTTGCGCAGGTCGGCACGGGCAAAGGCCACTTCGGTTTTCAGCGCACGGGTGGCGTCATCGACCGGACGTTTGTCTGTGCGAACCAGCTCGGGTGGCGGTTTGTTCGACGCCGCTTCGGCCTGATGCAGAGCCTGTTCGGCGGCAGCCAGGGCCTCGCGCAGACGGGTTAGCGTGGCGTCATCGCCGCCAGCCTTCTCAGCCTTTTTCAGCTCGGCGCGCTTCATGGCCAGTTCGATCTTG
>TARA_R100001244_G_scaffold101215_2_pt1 | contig 13164 bp, 12 predicted proteins | sample TARA_R100001244 | Tara Oceans TARA_R100001244 (sample SAMEA2621564) | marine metagenome | biome: marine biome (ENVO:00000447); feature: mesopelagic zone (ENVO:00000213); material: "saline water (ENVO:00002010), including plankton (ENVO:xxxxxxxx)" | depth 790 m
TCTGCCCCCGGCGGCCTGCAACGGTGACGGCCTGCGTTTGGGCGAGGCCGTCGGCGCGCGTTTCAACAGCGACCTCAAGTCGCCGGTGGCCTGGGCGCCGGTATCGCGGGTGCCCTATGCCGATGGTCGCGTCGGTCACTTTCCGCACATCATCGACCGCGGCAAGCCTGGGGTGATCGGCGTGCTGAAAAACGGCCAGCGTTTCGTCAACGAGGCCGGCGGCTACTACGACTACACGGCGGCCATGGTCGAGAGCGCGGCCGAGGGTGACGCGGTGTGTTCCTGGCTGATCTGCGACCACCGTTTCATCCGCCGCTACGGCCTAGGCATCGCCCGCCCGGCGCCGCTGCCATTGTGGTCGGTCCTGCGCAGCGGCTACCTCAAGCGCGGCCACAGCATCGACGCCTTGGCGCGCGCCTGCGGCATCGCTCCAGCCGGGTTGGTCGCCACGGTTGCGGCCTTCAACCAACATGCGCGCAACGGCGAAGACCCCGCCTTCGGCCGCGGCTCGACTGCCTTCAACCGGCGCAACGGCGATACCACGCACAGCGGCGCCAACCCCTGTGTGGCACCCATCGAACACGGACCGTTCTATGCGGTGAAAGTCGAACCCGGCTGCTTTGGCACCTTCGCCGGCCTCAGCACCAATGGCCAGGCGCAGGTGTTGGACGGCCAGGCGCAGCCGATCCCCGGCCTGTATGCCGTGGGCAGCGACATGGCCAGCGTGATGGGCGGCCACTACCCGTCCGGCGGCATCAACCTCGGCCCCGCGCTGACCTTCGGCTACATCGCCGGCCGTCACATCGCTGGGGTGACCGCCTACGAGTAACCAGGCTCGTGGGCAGGTCAGTTCCCACAACACCTGGCCACCTTGCTCGCGGGTTGTACCGGCAGCGCCATTACTGCTCGCGGCTGAAGCCCCTCCTACAGAGCGGGGTGCGGCAGGTGGCGGGGGGCGATCTTGTTTGCTTTGTGTGGGAGGGGCTTTAGCCGCGAGCGGTTGATCCGTCGGCAAAGAGCGCGGCGGTCCGCCAACTGCGATGAAAAAACCGCCGACACGACACCAACAGGGCCGGCGGCGGTTAGAGGAAACCTGCGGCGTTAGAAAACGTTACTCGTCGAGCGACTCCACGCCCAACTCATCCCACACGGCTTCGGCCAGGTGGAAAGTGGCGTTGGCCGCCGGAATGCCGCAGTAGATCGCGCTCTGCATCAGCACTTCCTTGATCTCGTCACGGCTCACGCCGTTGTTCTTCGCCGCACGCAGGTGCAGCTTCAGTTCGCCTTCGCGGTTCATGCCGATCAGCATGGCAATGGTGATCAGGCTGCGGGTATGCCGTGGCAAACCCGGACGGGTCCAGATATCGCCCCAGGCATGGCGGGTGATCATCTCCTGGAACTCCTGGTTGAACGACGTGATGTTTTCCAGGCTGCGATCCACATGGGCATCGCCGAGCACCGCGCGGCGCACCTGCATACCGGCCTCGTAGCGTTGTTTCTCGTCCATTGCGACTCTCCGACTCAAGCCTTGAGGAAATCCACCAACGCCTGGGTAAAGGCGCTGCCCGCTTCGACGTTGGACAGGTGCGCGGCGTGGAACTCGACATACTGCGCGCCCGGGATGCCCGCTTGCAGGAAGCGGCCGTGCTGCGGGGTGGTGACCACGTCGGCGCTGCCGGCGACGATCAGCGTCGGCACCTTGATCGCGCCGAGTTGCTCGCGGTAGTCGGCATCGCGCACCGCCGCGCAATTGGCGGCATAACCCAGCGGCGGCGTGGCAGCGAGCATCTCGGTGATCAGCCCGGCCTGCTGCGGCTGCGCATCGGCAAACGCCGGGGTGAACCAGCGGGCGATGGAGGCATCGCGTAGGTCACGCATGGCTTGCGCGCCGCCCTGCTCGACCAGCTCGATGCGGGTGTTCCACACCTCGTCAGAGGCGATCTTCGCCGCGGTGTTGCACAGCACCAGCTTGAGCAGGCGCTCGCCGGCGTTGATGCCCAGCCACTGACCGATCAGGCCGCCCATCGACAGGCCGCAAAAATGCGCCCGGGCAATGTCCAGGTGATCGAGCAAGGCCAGCACATCGCCGCCCAGTTGCTCGATGCGGTAAGGCCCCGGCGTGACCAGCGACTCGCCGTGCCCCCGGGTGTCGAAACGCAGGACGCGAAACTGTTCGCGCAGCACCGGCATCTGCACGTCCCACATGTGCAGGTCGGTGCCCAGCGAATTGCACAGCACCAGTACCGGCGCACCGGCCGGGCCTTCGAGTTGGTAATGCAGATCGCCATCGGCGAGGTGGACAACGGACACGACAGACTCCTTAAACAGACAGGCCGCGATGATCGGCCACGGCCCGCGCAACCCAGCGGCGCGCCTGGCCCAGATAGCCGGCGGGATCGAGCAGACGATCCAGCTCGGCGGCATTCAGCTGTGCGCTCACTGCGGCGTTATCGGCGAGTACCGCACGCAAGTGGCGACGCTCGGCAATGGCCTGACGGCAGCATTGTTCGATCAGGTGATGGGCGCTATCGCGGCCGATGCGTTGCGCCAGGGCGATGCTCACCGCCTCGGCCAGCACCAGGCCCTGGGTCAGGTCGAGGTTGCTGCGCATGCGCGCGGCATCCACTTCCAGCCCCGGCACGGCGATCAACGCCTGTTGCAGCGCACCGGACAGCAGGCAGCACAGTTCCGGCAACGTGTCCCACTCGGCATGCCACAGCCCGAGGCTGCGCTCGTGCTCCTGCGGCATGGCCGCCAGCATCGTCGCCACCAAGCCCGGTGCGCGGGTGGCGGCGGCGATCAGCACTGCCGCGCCAACCGGGTTGCGCTTGTGCGGCATGGTCGACGAGCCGCCCTTGCCCGGTGCCGACGGCTCGAAGGCTTCGCCGACATCGGTTTGCATCAACAGACTCAGGTCGCGACCGAGCTTGCCCAGGCTGCCGGCAAGCATGCCAAGCAGCGCGGCGAACTCCACCAGACGGTCGCGCTGGGTGTGCCAGGGCGCATCCGGCAGACCCAGGCCCAGTTCCTCGGCGAGGGCTTCGGACACCGGCCAGGCCTGCTCGCCGAGCGCGGCCAGGGTGCCGGCGGCGCCGCCAAATTGCAGCACCAGCAGGCGCGGCTTGAGTTCGGCCAGGCGCTGACGATGGCGGTTGAGCGCGCCGAGCAGCCCGGCCAGTTTCATCCCCAGGGTCACCGGCGTGGCGTGTTGCAACCAGGTGCGCCCCGGCAACACGCTGTCGGCATGCCGCTCGGCTTGCAGCGCCAGGGCGTCGCCCAGTTGCGCCAGGTCGCGCTCCAGCAAGGCGATGGCCTGACGCAGTTGCAGCACCAAACCGCTGTCCATGGCGTCCTGGCTGGTGGCGCCGAGGTGCACATAGCGCTCGGCCTCGGCATCGCTGGCGGCCACCCGCTGGCCGAGCATCTTGACCAGGGGAATTGCCGAGTTACCGGCGCTGGCAATGGCCTCGGCCAGGGCGCAGAAATCATAGAGCTCGGCGCGGCAGGCGGCGGCGATGGGCGCCACGGCAGCCGTCGGGATCAAGCCGACGCGGGCCTCGGCGCGGGCCAGCGCCGCTTCGAAATCGAGCATGCCCTGCACCCGGCCGGCATCGCAGAACAGCGCGCGCATGGCCGGGCTGGTGAAGTAGGCATCGAAGAGTTGATTGCTCACGGATCGAAGGTTTCCAAGAGATGTGCTTTCGTAGGATGGGTTAGCCACAGGCGTAACCCATCATGAATCAGCATCAGGTCGTATCGCTACGTTCAGGTGCTAATTCACATTGTAGGAGCCAGCTTGCTGGCGATCCGGGAACGCCCCATCGCCAGCAAGCTGGCTCCTACACAAGCCCCTGCGGCTTGGGGTTCAGACACGCTCGATGGCCAGCGCCAGCCCCTGGCCAACCCCCACGCACATGGTTGCCAGGCCCAGCTTGCCGCCGGTCTTTTCCAGGTGATGCAGGGCGGTCAGCACCAGGCGGTTACCGCTCATGCCCAGTGGGTGGCCGAGGGCGATGGCGCCGCCGTTCGGATTGACCTTGGCGCTGTCGTCGGCCAGACCGAGTGCACGGGTGACCGCCAGGCCCTGGGCGGCGAAGGCTTCGTTCAGCTCGATAACGTCGAAGGCATCAATGCTCAGTTCCAGGCGCGCCAGCAGTTTGCGCACCGCCGGCACGGGGCCGATGCCCATCACCCGTGGGGCGACGCCGCCGCTGGCCATGCCGAGCACCTTGGCGCGCGGTTTGAGGCCATATTTAGCGACGGCGTCGGCGGACGCCAGGATCATCGCCGAGGCGCCGTCATTCAGGCCCGAGGCGTTGCCGGCGGTGACCGTCTGATCCGCACCGTTGACCGGCTTGAGCTTGGCCAATGCCGCGGCCGTGGTGTCGGCGCGCGGGTGCTCGTCGGTGTCGACGATGGTCTCGCCCTTCTTGGTCTTGATCAGCACCGGGACGATTTCCTCGGCGTAGTAGCCGGATTCCTGGGCGGCGGCGGCGCGCTGCTGGCTGCGCAGGGCAAAGGCGTCCTGGTCGGCGCGGCTGATGCCGTAATCGGCGGCAACGTTGTCGCCGGTCACCGGCATCGTGTCGACGCCGTAGTGCTCCTTCATCGCCGGATTGACGAAACGCCAGCCGAGGGTGGTGTCTTCGAGTTTCTGCGCGCGGCCAAAGGCGCTGTCGGCCTTGCCCATGACGTAGGGCGCACGGGTCATCGACTCGACGCCGGCGGCAATGGCCAGCTGCATTTCACCGCTGGCGATGGCGCGGAAGGCGGCGCCGACCGCTTCCATGCCCGAGGCGCACAGGCGATTGAGGGTGACCCCCGGCACGCTCGGCGGCAGACCGGCGAGCAGCAGCGCCATGCGCGCGACGTTGCGATTATCTTCGCCGGACTGGTTGGCGCAGCCCATGAACACCTCGTCCACGGCGCTCCAGTCGACCTGCGGGTTGCGCTCGACCAGTGCCTTGAGCGGAATGGCCGCCAGGTCGTCGGCACGCACCGTCGCCAACGCGCCGTTGAGGCGGCCGATGGGGGTGCGCACGGCGTCGCAGATATAGACCTCGCGAGTCATTCTTCACCCCCGGCCTGGCCGTGGGCGGCCGCGGTGCGCGCTTCCAGGGCACGCAGGGCGCTCAGTTCGCTTTCGCTCGGCGCGGCGGTTTCGGTCAGGGTGTCGGCGAAGCGGATCTGCCAGCCAGTGGCTTCGATCACCTGCTCGCGGGTCACGCCGGGGTGCAGCGCGGTGACGATGAATTCGTTGCTGCCGGCTTCCGGCTCCATGGTGCACAGGTCGGTGATGATGCCGACCGGCCCGGCGCCCGGCAGGCCGAGGCGTTTGCGATGATCGCCGCCGTCGCCGTGACCGACCGAGGTGATAAAGGCCAGTTTGTCGACGAAGGTGCGGTGGCTCTGCTTGAGGATGATCAGCACCTGCTTGGCCGAACCGGCGATCTCCGGTGCGCCGCCGGCACCCGGCAGACGGACTTTCGGCCGGTGGTAATCGCCGATCACCGTGGTGTTGATGTTGCCGAACTTGTCGACCTGGGCCGCGCCGAGGAAACCGACGTCGATGCGCCCGCCTTGCAGCCAGTAGCGGAAAATCTCGCCCGTCGGCACCACGGTGTCGGCGGTCTCGGCCAGCTCGCCGTCGCCAATCGACAGCGGCAGCACGCTCGGCTTGGCGCCAATCGGACCGGATTCGTAGATCAGCACCACGTCCGGCGACGAAGTCAGGCGCGCCAGGTTGGCGGCCTTGGACGGCAGGCCGATGCCGACGAAGCACACCGCGCCGTTGTTCAGGCGGCGGGCAGCGGCCACGGTCATCATTTCATTGGTGCTGTAGGCGCTCATTACTTGGCCTCCTGCTGCGCGGCCAGCTTGGCCTGGGCTAGTTTTTCTTGAAAGCCGGCGAAATCGGCGGTGCCACGGATGTATTCGTCGATCCAGGCGGTGAAGGTTTCACGGTCACGGGCAATCGGGTCCCAGGCCTGGTAGAAGCGGTTGTCGCGCTCCGAGTAGCCGAGGGCGTAGGACGGATGCGCGCCGCCCGGGACGTGGCAGACTGCAGTCAGCGCCCAGCTCGGCAGCACGCAGGCGTTCATCGGCGCGTTGAGGTCGTCGACGATTTCCTCGACGGTGACGATGCAGCGCTTGGCCGCCAGAGCCGCTTCCTTCTGCACGCCGAGAATGCCCCAGAGCAGCACGTTGCCCTTGCGGTCGGCTTTCTGCGCGTGGATCACGGTGACATCCGGGCGCACCGACGGCACCGCTGCCAGCACTTCGCCGGTGAACGGGCAGGTAACGGTCTTGATCAGCGGGTTGACCTTGGGCAGATCGGAGCCGGCGTAAGCGCGCAGCACCGCGAACGGCAAGCCCGAGGCACCGGCGACATAGGCGTTGGCCATGTCCGCGTGGCTGTGCTCTTCGAGCTCCAGCGGCTGCGGCCAGCCCTTCTCCACGGCGTCGCGCAGGCGGTGCAGGGAACCAACGCCAGGGTTGCCGCCCCAGGAGAAGATCAGTTTCTTCGCGCAACCGGCGCCGATCAGCAGGTCGTAGACCAGGTCGGGAGTCATGCGCACCAGGGTCAGATCCTGCTTGCCCTGACGAATCAGCTCGTGCGACGCGGCAGTCGGGATCAGGTGGGTGAAGCCTTCGAGGGCGACGGTGTCACCGTCGTTGACGAAGCGCTTGACCGCTTCGCCAAGGGAAATGATTTCAGCCATCGGTGTTGCTCTCGCTCGGTTGACGGTGCCACCTTTTGCAAGGTGGCGGGTGGATTAACAGTAGGCCCAGGCCGGCCGGCAAACAATCCGATAATCGCCATAGTGTTCGATTATCGAACTATTCTGTGCAATCCAGCAGGCCGCGCATCGCCACGGCCAGTTCCTGCTGGGTCGCCAGGCGTTGGACGATGCGCTCGACGATTTCCACCCGCGCGGTGGCGCCCTGGCGCATCTCGGCCATGGCCTGCAAGGCGGTGGCCGATTGCGCCAGCCCGGCCTGGGTGGAGTCGTCGACCTGCTGCAAGCCGCTGCGCGCATCGGCGGCGGCGCGTTGCAGGCCGCCGACGATCTGGCGAATCTGCTCGCTGGCATCATTGGCGCGCCGCGCCAGGTGGCGCACCTCGTCTGCCACCACGGCGAAACCACGGCCCTGCTCCCCTGCCCTGGCCGCCTCGATGGCGGCGTTGAGGGCGAGCAGGTTGGTCTGCCGGGCGATGTCCTGGATGCTGCCGACGATGGTGCCGATGCGTTGGGACTGCTCGCCCAGGTCATCGAAGACCTGGGTGATCGGCACCATAAAACTGGCCAGCTCGCCAATCGTGGCGGTCGAGGCCTGAATACTGTCGGCGCTCAGGCGCACGTTGGCGCCGGCGTTACGCGCCAACTGGTTGGCGTACTGCATGTCCGCCTGGCTCAGGGCAATCGCTTCGCCCAACTCCGCCAGGCGCGCATTCAGTTCGCCCACGGGCAAGACGGGCTTAGGTACAACCGGCGCAGGCTGCAAGACCGGTTCAGGTGGCGCCGGTACATCCGCGACCACCATGGGCTCAGGCTCGCTCACGGGCGCAGGCAGCGACTCGCGTGAGCGCGGTATCGCCGCCAGGCAGCAGAGCACCAGCAACCCGGCAAGAACCTGTTGCGACAAATCCTCACCGAGCACCAGCAGCACACCGCCGATAAGGGCGGCAAGCAGCGGCAAAACGGACTGTTTCATGGCTTTCTCCACGTCAAAGCGCGCCTCTGCGGCGCGCTTCGTACTGTCAGAACAGGCTCAGGGTGTAGCTGAGAATCAGGCGGTTCTCGTCGATGTCCGAGCGGTAGTTGGAGCGCGCGGTGACGTTGCGCAGGCGCACGCCGACGTTTTTCAGCGGGCCGCTCTGCACCACGTAGCCGATATCCAGGTCGCGCTCGAAGTCCTTGCCCTCGTAGCGCGGGCCGCCGCGATTGGTCGCCTGCACATCGACGTTGTCGCCCTTGATATAGCGCACCCCGGCCACCAGGCCCGGCACGCCCATGGCGGCGAAGTCATAGTCGTAGCGCACCTGCCAGGAGCGCTCGTCGGCCGAGGCGAACTCGAAGGTCGGCACCTCGTTACCCAGCGGAGTGACGTTGGCGAACACCCGTGGGAAGGCGCTGTCGCCGAACATCGACTGGTAACCCAGGTAGAAGGTGTGGCCGCCGTGCTTGGCCGACAGCAGGGAGAAAAACGCCTGGTTGTCGATAGCGCCGAGCAAACGGTCGCCGTCCTCCTGGGCGTCGTAGAAACCCAGGTTGGCGCCCAGGGTCCAGTCGCCCAGCGGCTCGCTGTGTTTGAGGCCGAGGAAGCGCTGGTTGTAGATGTCTTGCAGTTGCCCGTACCAGGCGCTGGCGGTGGTGCGCTTGGCGTTGAAGGCGTAATCGGCGCCGGCGTAGTTGAAGGCGTCGCTATTCGCCGCGCGCTGCGGCAGGTGGCCGAGCATGGCCAGCATCTTGTCGTCGCCGGCTTCGTTGCGCAGGCTGGTGGAATTGAGGTGACCGGCTTGCAGGGTCAGCCCGGCGATCTCGTTGGAGACCAGGCTGGCGCCCTGGTAGCTCGGCGGCAACAGGCGAATATCGCTGAAGCTCAGCACCGGCAGGTTGGGTTGCAGCTCGCCGACTTTCAGCTCGGTCTGCGACAGGCGCAGCTTCAGCGCCGCACCGACGCGGCTGTAGTCGTCGGCCGCCTCGCCGCTGGCCAGGGTCGGCAGCAGACCGCTGTTGACCCGGTCGCGGCTGCTGTCGAGCTTGAGGCCGAGCAGGCCGATGGCATCCACGCCGAAACCGACGGTGCCCGGGGTGTAGCCGGATTTGAAGTTGAGGATAAAGCCCTGGGCCCACTCCTCGGCCTTGGACTGTCGGTTCGGCCCGACGATGTCGGAGAAGTCGCGGCTGAAGTAATAGTTGCGTGCCTGCAAGGTGGCGGTCGCATCCTCGAAAAATCCGCTTTCGGCGGCCAGGACGGTGAATGGCAGGCTCGCGCCGGCGCACAACAACAGACGGGTTGCGTTCGGATACTGGTTCATCGGTTTGCTCTTGTTGTTATTGGATAGGTGGCACTCGCCCACGCAAGGCGGGTGGTTTTACGGCAGCCCTGTGGCCTTCGCCCAGGGCCGCGATAAATCGACGGTCAGCGCGCGGCCTCCTGGGCGGAGCCGACGGCAGTGGCCGACGCGGCTGGCCGGCGCACGCTGAGCAACAAGTGGGCGGCGATGCCGAAGATCAGCCCCCAGAACGCCGCGGACAGACCCAGCAAAGACATCCCCGAGGCGCTGACCAGGAAGGTGATCAGCGCTGCCTCGCGGTCATCCGGTACGGCCATGGCTCCAGCTAACGCGCCGGCGATGGCGCCAAACAGGGCCAGCCCGGCCAGCGCGGCGATCAACTCCTTGGGAAAGGCGGTGAACAGCGACACCAGGGTGGCGCCGAACAGCCCCAGCAGCAGGTAGGCCACACCGCCGACCACGCCGGCGACATAGCGCTTGCGCGGGTCTTCGTGGGCTTCGCGACCGGTGCAGATGGCCGCGGTGATGGCCGCCAGGTTCAGGCCGTGGCAGCCGAACGGCGCCAACAGCAGGCTGCCCAGGGCGCTGCTGGCAATGATCGGGCGCGCCGGGGTGGCGTAGCCGGCGTTGCGCAGCACCGCCATGCCGGGGACGAACTGCCCGGTCAGCGCCACCATCACCAGTGGCAAGGCGATGTTCAGGGTCGCCGCCAGGGTGAATTCAGGGCTGATCCACAGCGGCGTGGCCAGGCCGCTCAGCAGTGCCTCGCTGCGCAACTCGCCGCTGCCGATGGCGATCAGGCAGCCAACCAGCAACACCGCCATCACCGCATAGCGCGGCAACAGGCGTTTGCACAGCAGGTAGGTGGCGAACATCGCCAGCACCAGCACGGGTTTGCTGTGCAGCGAGACGAACAGCCCGGTGCCGAAGCTGAACAGGATGCCGGCGAGCATGCCGGCGGAAATCGCCGCCGGCAGTTTGCCGATAATCCGGTCGAAGGCGCCGGACACGCCGACCACAAAGATGATCAGGCTGGCGACGATATAGGCGCCGACCGCCTCGTTCAGGCTGATCTGCGGCAACAGCGAGACCAGCAGCGCCGAACCGGGCGCGGACCAGGCGATGATCACCGGCACTTTATAGCGCAGGCTCAAGCCGATACCGAGCACGGCGCTGCCGATGGAAATCGCCCAGACCCAGGACGACAGCTCGGCGTGACTCATGCCGGCGCTGGCCGCCGCCTGGAAAATGATCACCAACGGCCCGGCATAGGAAATCACCGTGGCGATAAAACCGGCGACCAGGGCCGACAGGGAAAAATCGTCAATCAAGGCTTTCATGGGGCCTCGCAAGGTATTGATGGCGTCCATCAAGGGGCGCTCTTGTTTTAACCGTAGGAGCGGGCCATGCCCGCGATCGCGGCCATGGGCCGCTCCTACAAAAAGCCGCCCGCAGAAAGATCCTGGTGCGCGCGGCCTGGACGGCCCCGCGCTCCCTACGGTCGACGCATCACGCCCCCTGCAACGCCCGCGGACGGTTGCTGCGCTGCTCGGCCAGCGGCGCCGGGGCCTGCTGCAACTGGAAGTCGAATTCCAGCTCGGCGAAGCGCCCGTCCACGCCACGGTCATGGGCTGCGGCCGCGTCATCGATAAAGCGGATATCGCCGACCAGGCCCTCGCGGGTGGCGTAGGCGAAGTCGTCCCACAGGTACTGGTCGCCAGCCAGGTTGATTTGCGTGGTCAGGTGGCGATGCCCCGGCGCGGAGATGAAGAAGTGGATGTGCGCCGGACGCTGACCGTGGCGGCCGAGCAGGTCGAGGCATTCCTGGGTCGGGCCATCCGGCGAGCAACCGTAGCCGCTGGGCACGATGCTGCGCGCGCGGTAGCGCCCTGCGCTGTCGGTGACGATGCGCCGACGCAGGTTGTAGTCGCTCTGGCTCTGGTCGAAGTAGGAATAGTTGCCCTGGGTGTTGGCATGCCACAGATCGACCACCGCACCGGCCACCGGCTGCCCGGCGCTGTTGCGCACCACGCCCTGGAGGAACATCACGGTGCCGGCCTCGCGGCCGTCGTCCATGCGCGCCTCGCCTTCGCAGAGCGGCGCGCCGGCCACGTACAGCGGCCCTTCGATGGTGCGCGGGGTGCCGCCGGCCAGGCCGACCTGGGCATCCTTGGCGTCCTGCAGCAGGTCGAGGAAATGCTCCAGGCCCAGGCCGGCCACCAGCAGGCCCGCCTCATTGCGCCCGCCGAGGCGGTTGAGGTAATCCACCGCCGTCCAGAACTCGTCGTCCGTGACGTGCAGGTCTTCGATGAGCTTGGCCGCGTCGCTGACGATGCGCAGTATCAGTTGCTTGAGGCGTGGGCTGCCCTGCTGGTTATTGAGGCCGCTGGCCTCGTTGAACAGGTCCTGGACTTCGGCGGTATGGCTGACTTTCACGGTCATGTTGGGGTCCTCGTTGTTGTTCTGGCTAGGCGTTGCACACGCGGTTAACGGTCGTCGGCATGCACCGAGGACGGGTGCCGGCACAGCGGCGTGACCTCGATGTCCATGTAGGGGAACAGCGGCAGTTGCAGCAGGGTGTCGTGCAGCGCCTCGACGCTGTCCAGGTCGAACACGCTGTAGTTGGCGTAGTGCCCGGCGATGCGCCACAGGTGGCGCCATTTGCCTTCGCGCATCAGGCGCTGGGCCAGTTCCTTCTCGTCGGCCTTGATCCGTGCGGCCTTCGCCGGGTCCATGTCGGCCGGCAGCCGGACAGTCATCTTTACGTGGAACAGCATGGGTCGATCTCCTCGATCACTTGCGGGCGAAGAACGCCAGGCGCTCTTCATCCAGGCTCAGGCCCAGACCGGGAGTGCGCGGCACGTGTAGGGCGAAGTCGCGGTAGACCGGCGCCTCGCGGACGATCTCCTCGGTCAGCAGCAGCGGGCCGAACAGCTCGGTGCCCCAGGTCAGTTGCCGGAGGGTGACAAAGGCATGGGCCGAAGCCAGGGTGCCGATAGCGCCCTCCAGCATGGTCCCGCCGTACAGGGCGATGCCGGCCGCTTCGGCGATCTGCGCGGTGCGCAATACCGCGCGCGGGCCGCCGTTCTTGGCGATTTTCAGGGCGAAGATGCTGGCGGCGCCGTCGGCGGCCAGGCTGAAGGCGTCCTCGACGCTTTCGATCGATTCGTCGGCCATGATCGGCGCCGGGCTGCGCTGGTTGAGGCGCACCTGCCCGGCCCGGTTGATCCGCGAGATCGGCTGTTCGATCAGGTCGATGCCGTTGTCGCCGAGTACCTGGCAGGCGCGGATGGCCTGCGACTCGTCCCAGTACTGGTTGACGTCGACGCGCACGCTGGCGCGCTCGCCCAACGCCCGCTTGATGGCGATGACGTGAGCCAGGTCCTGGTTCAGCGGATTGGCGCCGATCTTCAGCTTGAACAGGCGATGACGGCGCAGGTCGAGCATCTGCTCGGCTTCGGCGATGTCCTTGGCGGTATCGCCGCTGGCCAGGGTCCAGGCCACCTCCAGGCTGTCGCGCACACGGCCGCCGAGCAGTTCGCTGACCGGCAGGCCGAGGCGCTTGCCCTGGGCGTCGAGCAAGGCGCTCTCCAGCCCGGACTTGGCGAAGGTATTGCCCTTGGCGGCCTTGTCCAGACGCAACATGGCGGCATTGATATTGGCCGCGTCCTGACCGATCAACAGCGCTGCCAGGTGGCTGTCGATATTGCGCTTGATGCTTTCCGGGCTTTCGTTGCCGTAGGCCAGGCCACCGATGGTGGTCGACTCGCCGAGGCCTTCGATGCCATCGCTGCAGCGCAGGCGAATGACCACCAAGGTCTGCTGCTGCATGGTGTGCATCGCCAGCTTGTGCGGGCGGATGGTCGGCAGATCGACAATGATCGCCTCGATGCTTTCGATCAGGACTGGGCTCATTTCACTCTTCCAGGTTCAAGGTTGCGGCTCAGGCCTTGGCCGCCGCCAGTGCCACGGACGGTGCCTGCCGGCGCTGGGCGCTGATGGCGAACACGCTCATGGCGATGGCGGCAATGGCGCCGGGGATGGCGAAAGCCATGAAATTCAGTTGCAGCGGCAGGTTGATGCCCATCAGCGCACCGCCGAGCAGCGGGCCGACGATGGCGCCGTTGCGGCCGATGCCCGAG
>TARA_R100001244_G_scaffold64627_4_pt1 | contig 13114 bp, 10 predicted proteins | sample TARA_R100001244 | Tara Oceans TARA_R100001244 (sample SAMEA2621564) | marine metagenome | biome: marine biome (ENVO:00000447); feature: mesopelagic zone (ENVO:00000213); material: "saline water (ENVO:00002010), including plankton (ENVO:xxxxxxxx)" | depth 790 m
AGTGCCCTTGCCGCCATCGAGCTTGAGCGAGTACAGGCCAAGAACATCGAGGCCGAAACCGACAGTCCCCTGGGTGAAGCCGGAACGGGCATCGAGGATGAAGCTCTGGGTCCATTCAGCCGCTTGCCCCTGACCATTATTAGTCTGGTTGAGGAAGTTGCGGTTGAAGTAGTAGTTGCGCAGGTTCAGCGTGGCCGTGGCGTCTTCGACGAAACCGGCAGCCTGGCTGGCCATGGGAAACGCAGCCAGCGCGGCGGCCAGGCTGCAGGGCAGGAAACACAGGTGTTGGCGGATGCTTTTTGTCATGTCTTTATTCTTATCTTCGACAGGTTGGAGAAAGCGGCAGCGCAGTGCCTGAGCTGCCATCAATACCTGTGCCGAGGCCTCGGCCGGGCGCAGGCGATACACCGCCGCGCACGAGTGTGCGCAGCGCTGATGGGGTACCGGGCGGGGGGGTTAGTTGAGCGGGTCGCGGCTGTAGGCGCCGTCGACCAATCGCTGGATGCCCAGCGGGTTGGCGTCTTGCAGGGCTTCGGGCAGCACCTCGTCCGGGTAGTTCTGGTAGCACACCGGGCGCAGGAAGCGGTGGATCGCCAGGGTGCCGACCGAGGTGCCACGGGCATCCGAGGTCGCCGGGTATGGCCCGCCATGGACCATCGAGTCGCAGACCTCGACACCCGTTGGGTAACCGTTGAGCAGCACCCGGCCGGCTTTTTCTTCGAGCAGGCTGAGCAGGTCACGGTAGGCCAGCAGGTCATCGCGCTCGGCGATCAGGGTGGCGGTCAATTGCCCGTGCATGCTTTGCAACGCGCGGGTCAGTTCAGCCTTGTCGGCGACTTCGACGACGATGGTGGTAGGCCCGAATACTTCTTCCTGCAACAGGTGATCGCCGTCCAGCAGCATGCGCACGTCAGCCTTGAACAATTGCGGCACACCCTGTTTGCCGGTTTGCTCGGCACCGGCCAGATGACTGACCAAGGCATGTTCGTGCAGCTGCGCAACGCCAGCGGTATAGCTTTTCAGGGTGCCGGCGTTGAGCATGGTCTGGGCCGGGTGTGTCGCGATGGCATCGCCCAGTTGCTCGATGAACGCGCTGAATGCAGCGGAACGGATGCCCAGCACCAGGCCAGGATTGGTGCAGAACTGGCCGCACCCGAGCACCACCGACGCAGCCAGTTCCTTGGCCACGCTCGCCCCGCGCGCCTGCAATGCCCCAGGTAGCAGCACCAGCGGGTTGACGCTGGACATCTCGGCGAACACCGGGATCGGTTGCGGGCGTGCAGCCGCCAGATCGCACAGGGCGCGACCGCCCTTGAGCGAGCCGGTAAAGCCCACGGACTGGATAGCCGGATGCTTGACCAGCGCCTCGCCAACACCAGAACCGAAGATCATGTTGAACACGCCCGGCGGCATGTCGGTTTTGTTCGCCGCGCGGATGATCGCATCGGCGACGCACTCCGCCGTGGCCATGTGCCCGCTGTGCGCCTTGAACACCACCGGACAACCGGCCGCCAGCGCGGAAGCGGTATCGCCGCCAGCGGTGGAAAACGCCAGCGGGAAGTTACTGGCACCGAATACGGCCACCGGGCCGACGCCGATCTGGTACTGGCGCAGATCCGGACGCGGCAGCGGCTGGCGCTCCGGCAACACACGGTCGATCCGTGCAGCGTAGAAATCGCCACGGCGCAGCACCTTGGCGAACAGGCGCATCTGGCCGCTGGTACGGCCACGTTCGCCCTGGATACGGGCAGCCGGCAATGCGGTTTCACGGGTGACCAGGGCCACGAAGTCATCGCCCAGGGCGTCGATTTCGTCGGCAATCGCGTCGAGGAATTCGGCGCGGCGTACGGCCGCCAGGTTGCGATAGCGCGGGTATGCGGCGGCCGCAGCGTTCGCGGCGGCATCGACTTCCTCAGGCGTGGCCTGAGTGAAGAGATAGGGCAGTGCTTCGCCGCTAGTGGCGTCGAGGCTCTTGTGCTGGATGCTGCCCGCGGCACGGCGCTCGCCGCCGATGTAGTTGTGGCCAATCAGATTCAGCATGGCATTCTCCTGCCTGGGGTTGCGGCGGCATCATCGCCACCGACAACGGTTGAATAGGGATACCCCGGCCTTGTGGGCCAGGGGTGGTCGCCGGCTCAGCGACGACCGAGCAAGAATGAGAGAACACACCCGGCCCCTTGTGAGGGCGCGGGCCAAGCCCGCCTCAGAGAGGGCGTACGCCACCTACGGCAATACCGGGCTGATGCACGCGGATGCCGTTGCGCAGCGGCTCGCCCAGGGCTTCCAGGCTGACTTCGAAGGTGTCGCCGGGTTGCGCCTTGACGCCATCGGCGAACGACAAGGTGGCCGTGCCGAAGAAGTGCACATGCACATCGCCCGGACGCAGGAACTGGCGATACTTGAAGTGGTGGTACTCGAGGTTCTCCAAGGTGTGGCACATGTTGTCCTCACCGGAGAGAAACTCCTTCTCCCACAGCACCTGGTCGCCACGGCGAATACGGCTGATACCGGACAAATCACGCGGCAGCTCGCCGATCAGCATTTCCGGGCCGAAGGAGCAGAAACGCAGCTTGGAATGCGCCAGGTACAGGTAGTTCTTGCGCTCGGTGACGTGGTCGGAAAATTCGTTGCCCAGGGCGAAACCGACGCGGTGCGGCTGACCGTCATCGGCAATCACATACAGGCCCGTGAGTTCCGGTTCCTCGCCGAAATCCTCGGCGAAATCCGGCACCGGGAAATCGTCGCCCGGACGCACCACGATGCTGCCGTCACCCTTGTAGAACCACTCGGGCTGGGCACCCTCGGTGCCCGCAGCCGGACGCCCACCGGCCATGCCCCACTGGAACATCTGCATGGTGTCGGTGAGTTTGCCTTCGGCCTGCTGCGTCTCGACTTGCTGGTGCATTTTGTCGCGGGTTGCGGCGCTACCCAGGTGGGTCAGGCCGGTGCCGCTGACCAGGCAATGGGCCGGGTCGGTGTGGTCCAGCGGCGCCAGCACGCGGCGCTGTTCGAGCAGCTCGGCGTAGAGTGGGCCGCTCTCGACGCCCAGCGCTTCGATCTCGGCGATCAGGCCACGGCCGTTACGAATGGCCTGCAGGGCCAGTTCACGGGTGCTGTTGACCGCCTTGATAACGCTGATGTGCTCGCCGCTGACCACCCCGACCCGACGTTGGCCTTGCTCACTTTCGAATTGAATCAGCCGCATTGCGGAGCTCCTTGTTATTGTTGACCGCGTTGGCGGCTCTCACTGGCTGGGCACTTTAAAAACTGCCAGGGGTGCTGCCTAATGAAAGCTTCTGATTAGGTGATAACTTTTTGTCATCCCCCATGATCCCGTCACTGACCTACATCGCCTCGCGCCTGCGCATTCGCCAGTTGCAGCTGCTGATCGCCCTCGACGAGCACGGCACGCTGCACCGCGCGGCCGAACGCGTGTCGATCAGCCAACCCGGCGCCACCAAGGCCTTGCACGAAATCGAAGCGACTTTCGGCATGCCGTTGTTCAGCCGCACTAGCCAGGGGCTACAGGCCAACGACCTGGGCCGCTGCGTGATCCGCTATGCGCGCCTGATCCACAGCGACCTGGCGCACCTGCGCGAAGAGATGCTCGGCATTCTGCAAGGCCATGGCGGACACCTGGCGGTGGGCACCATCGCCGGCGCCGTGCCGCTGGTGCTGCGCGCACTCACCGACCTGCGGCAAATCCAGGCGGATATCTCGGTACAGATCGTTGAAGACATCAGCCCGCGCCTGCTCAAGCTGCTGGACGAAGGCCGCCTCGACCTGGCCATCGCCCGCACCAGTGGCAGCCAGCATCCGGATGTCTATGCCTGCCTGAGCCTGCATCCGGAGCGCCTGGCGTTGGTGGCCAGCCCGCAGCATCCACAGCAGCAGAACCTGGCGCTAAACCTGACGGACCTCAGCCAATACAGCTGGGTGGTGTACCCCACCGGCACGCCGATGCGCGCGGTACTGGAGCGCGAGTTCAGCGAGGCGGGATTGGAGTTTCCACGCTACCCGCTGGAAACCTCCTCGACCTTCACCATGCTCAGCCTGTTGCAGGAAGACCCCAACCTGGTGGCGGTGATGCCCAACTCGATCGCCAGCTCCAGCGAAGGTTTCGGCCTGCTGCGCCGCTTGCCGCTGGAGTTGCTGTCACGCAACGAGCCCTACGCAATCGTCCATCGCCGCAATGCCAGCCTTTCACCGCTGGCGCAACTGCTGCTGGAGCACCTGCGCAGCCAGCAGGAGCAAGAGGCGCGGCTAAGCGACTAGAGCCGGCGCGCTTACGCCAAGCGGCGCGCCGCCAGGTTCTCGATAAACGCCAGCAGGCCGAACTGCCAGGGCGCCAGCGCGTCGCTGTGCTGCACGCGGTTGTGCAGGCTGCCGAGTTGGCGGCTGTGAATGCTGACGTGGTCGCCGAGCTTGTGGGTAAAGCCGTTACCCGGCTGGTCGCGGTCTTCGGTGGGGGCGAACAGCGTCCCCAGGTAGAGCAGGAAGCCATCGGGGTACTGGTGGTTGGCGTTCAGCGTCTGGCCGACCAGGTCCAGCGGATCGCGGCTGATCTGGTTCATGCTGCTGCGCCCCGTGAGCACAAAACCGTCCTCCCCCTCGACCCGCAGATCCACCTCGCAGTGGCGTACATCGTCGATGCCGAAGCTGTCGTCGAACAGCCGGATGAACGGCCCGATGGCGCACGAGCCGTTGTTGTCCTTGGCCTTGCTCAGCAGCAGCGCGCTGCGGCCCTCGAAGTCGCGCAGATTGACATCGTTACCCAGCGTGGCGCCCAGCACCCGGCCGCGGCTGTTGACCACCAGAACCACCTCCGGCTCCGGGTTGTTCCAGGCCGACTTGGGGTGAATACCGATGTCCATGCCGCTGCCCATGGCCGCCAGCACAGGCGCCTTGGTGAACACCTCGGCATCCGGGCCGATGCCCACTTCAAGGTATTGCGACCACAGCCCTTTCTCCTGCAACAGGGCTTTCAGGCGCGCCGCGTTTTCCGAACCGGGAACGATACTGCGCAGGTTGTCGCCGATCAGCTCACGCACCTGGCCACGGATGTCCTCGGCGCGCTGCGGATCACCGCCGGCACGCTCCTCGATCACCCGCTCGACCATGCTCGATGCGAAGGTCACGCCCGCCGCCTTGATCACTTGCAGGTCAGCGGGTGCCAACAGGCTCGGGCGGGTGGCATCGCGCTGACTGCCGCTGTTGGCGAGCAGCTCGGCCACGCTACAGACCCACTGCACACGGCTATCGTGCAAGCGCGTGGGAAGATCATCCAGTTCGCACAGGCCGGCCAACGTGGGCGCCACGGCGCTGAGGTCGAAAACCCCGTCCTTATGCAGCAGCACCGGCACAGGCCCTGAGACTGCGCCAGGCAGCCAGATGCGACCGATCAGGGTGCCGGTCAGGCCATCTTCCGGCAGCGTATTGTCAGGGGTCAAAATTACGGGACGGGCCATAGCAACGCTCTTTTATTGTCGTGGGGAGGCAGCCGAGCGACACAGATCAATGGAGGCTACGGCCGATGCTGTGCGACCATAGCCAAGCACTTGCGCCGCCGACCAATGACGAATCGTCAAGGCCTGATGCACGTTGGTTATCGCCACGAACTCCCTGGTAGGTCCATGACAGTTAATCTGAGCAAGCTCCCCGCCCTGCACAACTGGCTGCGCTTGCGCCATCTACAGCTGATCGAAACCCTGGCCGACACCGCCAACATGCACGCCACCGCGCAGCAGATGGGGCTCAGCCAACCAGCCGTGAGCAAGATGCTGCGCGAGATCGAACAGTTGCTCGACTTCCCGCTGTTCGAGCGCCAGCCCCGCGAATTGGTCGCCACCGAGCTCGGCCAAGTGGTGATCGCCTTCGCCCGGCGCACACTGAATGATTGCCGGCATTTCTCCCAGGAATTGCAAACGCTTCGCCAAGGCGGGTACGGCCATCTGCGTATCGGCGCCATCTTTGCCGCAACCGCGCAGGTGGTGCCCGCCACCCTGTTGCAGCTGAAACAGCAACGCCCGCTGCTGACCCTCGAACTGCTCGAACACACCAGCGACCACCTGCTGCAGATGCTCCTGCACAAGCAGCTGGATCTGGTCATCGGGCGCTTTATAGAGCCGCATCAGCCGGAGAATTTCAGCTACGAGGAGTTGGCCAGCGAGCCCTTCCTGCTATGCGCCGACGCGGGCCATCCCCTGGCCCTGGAGGCCACGCCCAGCGCCAGCGACCTGGAGCAATGGCCCTGGGTGGTCTATCCGTCCCACACGCCGTTGCGGCGGATGATCGAACAGGCCTTTACCGATGCCGGCATTCGCTTCCCTGGCAACCGGGTGGAAACCGCCTCGGTGCAATCGACACTGCACCTGCTGCATCACAACCAATCCCTGGCGCTGCTCCCCGAATCCATCGCCCTGCAACAGGTCGCCCTCGGTCAGTTGGTCGTGCTGCAACCACCGCTGCAAACCCCATCGCTCGGCTACGGCCTGATCCGCCGCCGCAACGAGCCATTGTCGGCGAATGCCGAGCAGTTCTGCGCGGCATTGCAGCAGGTCCTGGGCCGCCGCGAATAACTGTTCGTTATGGCTTGATTACAAAGCCTCATTAGACAGCCACGCTTGTCAGACAATAGCGTGCAACCCATGCCCGGCTCTCCAGTACGGGCTATCGCGACCGCGCACCACGGTGCGTCGACGCGATCACTGACAATAATTTCAACAGGTGACTGTCATGCTTTCGTACCAGGCTGTGCGCGCCTCGCGCCGTACCTTGAAATCCCTTCTGCTCTGCGCACTCTTTGTCTCGCCCATGGCCATGGCGGCCTACCCGGAAAAACCCATTCAACTGATCGTGCCCTGGGCCGCGGGTGGCGGTAGCGACGCCGCTGCACGGGGGATTGCCGCAGCACTGGAAAGCGAACTCGGCGTCACCATCAACGTGGTCAACCGTGCCGGCGGCAACGGTGTCGTCGGCCATAGCGTGATGGCCGCGGCCAAGCCGGATGGCTACACGCTGGGCTTCATCACCGGCGAGTTGAACATGATGCACTGGCAGGGTCTGACCAAGCTGACCTACAAGGATTACACGCCGATCGGCATGACCAACTATGACTACCCGGGCGTGCAGGTAGCGGCGGATTCGCCGTACAACAGCGTCAGCGAATTGCTCGACGCCATCCGCAACGAGCCCAAGGGCACCATCATGGCCTCCGGCACCGGGCTCGGCGGCATCTGGCATGTGGCCTTCTCGGGTCTGCTGCTGGAGCAGGGTATCGCACCGGAGAAGATCACCTTCGTCCCAAGCCAGGGTGCAGCACCGGCGATGGTCGAACTGGCTGCCGGCAGTATCCAACTGGTGCCGACCTCGGTGCCCGAGGCTCGCTCGATGATCGAAGCCGGCAAGGCCAAGGGCCTGGCCATTCTCTCGCCGGAGCGCAACCCGGCCTTCCCGACCATTCCGACGCTCAAGGAAAGCATCGGCAGCGACTACTCACTGGGCGAGTGGCGCGGTGTGGCCGGGCCCAAGGGCCTGCCACCGGAAATCGTCAACACGCTCGAAGCCGCGCTGGAAAAAGCCTACAACTCGGAGCAATACCAGAGTTACATGCGCAAGCTCGGCTTCGGGGTGGAGTGGCATGACGCCGCGGGTTTCGCTGCCTTCCTCGAAGCGAACAACACTTACATGGGCGATATCATCGAAAAGATCGGCATGAAGAAGTAACCCGCCGAACCGTCGCGACGCCCTCAGGGGCGTCGTCTGTCTTTGCCCCGCTGTAAGAGAACACCGCTATGAAAGACCTCGTATTCGGCATGACCTTCGTCGCGTTAGGTATCGCCGTCATCATCCTGGCGCAAGATTTCCCAGCAGTACCGGGTATGCAGTATGGCGCCGACCTGTTCCCCACCCTGATTGCCATCGGCATGATCGGCGCGGGCAGCGTCCTCAGCTTCACCGCACTGGGCCAGATACGTCAAAGCAGCGTTGCCATCCGCCTGCCGAGCGGCTTCTTGCGCAGCACTCTGGGCGTGGCGCTGCCGTGCCTGATGGTGGTCGTCTACATCCTGTTCAACGAAACCCTCGGCGCGGCCTTGACGATGCTGTTGATCATGCTGGTGCTGCTGGTCCAGCAAGGCGTTCGCATACTGCCCGCCGTGGCCATCAGCGTGGCCGCTACCGCCGTGATCAGCCTGTCCTTCGGCCACCTGCTCAAGGTTCCCCTTCCAGTCGGACCGCTGGGTTTCTGAGGAGTCACGTATGAACGAATTACTTGATGGAATGCTCCTCGTCTTCAACCTCCAGACGTTGCTGGTGATCCTCATCGCGGCAGTTTTCGGCGTCTTCGTCGGCGCCATCCCCGGCCTTTCGGCGACCATGGCGGTGGCCCTGCTGGTGCCGATCACCTTTGCCATGGAACCCACGGCCGCGATTGCCGCAATCATCACCACCGCCGCCATGGCGATCTTCGCCGGCGACATTCCCGCCACCTACCTGAACATTCCCGGCACACCCGCCTCGGCGGCCTATGTCGCCGACTCTGCCGCCCTGGGCAGGCTAGGCCGCGCCCGCGAATGCCTGGGCGTCAACGTGACCTGCTCGATGATCGGTGGCCTGGCCGGCACGCTGGTGCTGGTGATGGTCGCCCCCTCACTGGCCGAATTCGCCCTCAACTTCAGCTCGTACGAATACTTCTGGCTGGCGCTGCTCGGCCTGGGCAGCGCGGTATTCATTTCCCCGGGCTCGGCCGTCAAGGGCTTCCTCTCGCTGATGGTCGGCCTGCTGCTGGCCACCGTGGGCCTGGACCTGGTCACCGGCGCGCCGCGCTTCACCTTCGATGTGCCGGACCTGATGGGGGGCATTAACTTCATTCCGGTGATGATCGGCTTCTTCGCCATGTACGAGGTGATGAAGCTCTACGGCCAGCACAAGCTCACCGGCGGCCGCACCACACAGACCATCGCCCCGCAGCACGGCAGCGTGTTTGGCCAGGTGCCCACGCACCTCAAGCGCTACTGGAAAAACGTCATTCGCGGCAGCACCCTGGGCGCCTTTATCGGTGCCCTGCCCGGTGCCGGCGCGGACATCGCGGCCTGGATCTCGTATGCGGTCAGCAAGAAGCGTTCGAAAACCCCCGAAGCGTATGGCACCGGCCATATCGAGGGGCTGGTCGATGCCAGCTCGGCGAACAACTCCGCGGTCGCGGGCGCCTGGGTGCCGGCACTGGTGTTCGGCATCCCCGGCGACTCGATCACCGCGATCGTGATTGGCGTGCTGTACATGAAAGGCATGAACCCCGGCCCGACCATCTTCATGGACAACAGCGCCATGGCTTACGGCCTGTTCACCGCCTTCTTCGTCGCCAACCTGATCCTCCTGCCGATCGGTTACCTGGCGATTCGCAGCGCGCATGTCTTCGCCGTCACGCCGACCCGCGTGCTGATGCCGATCATCCTGTGCTTCTGCATCGTCGGTGCCTTCGCCATCAATAACAGCCTGACCGACGTGTGGATCATGCTGGCCTGTGGCGTCGCCGCCTACCTGATCGCCACCGCCGACTTCCCCATCGCCCCGGCGATTCTCGGCCTGGTGCTGGGCAATATCCTGGAAAGCAACTTCATGACTTCGATGATCAAGGCCAACGGCAACCTGCTGGCCTTTATCGAGCGCCCAATCAGCGCCTGCCTGGGCCTACTCGTCCTGCTGATCGCCCTGTTCCCGCTGATCGCCAAGCTCTGGCGCGCGCGCTATCCCGCCGCCCTGCCCCCGACCAAGGAAGCCATTGAATGAGCCGTATCGCCCCGCAGCAACTCGAAAACTTCATCGAACAGCTGTTCCTCGACACCGACGTCAGCCCGGAAGTGGCCAGCGTGGTCAGCCGGGTGCTAGTAGAAGGCGACCTGCTCGGCCATCACACCCACGGGGTAAAACTGGCCCAGGGTTACCTGAAAGACCTGCGCAATGGCCACGCCAAAGGCAACGCCGAGAGCCTGCGCATCGTCAAGCAGAGCCCGGCGGCGGTGCTCTACGACGCCGACTACCTGCTCGGCCCCTACTGCGTGGAGCGGGCGCTGGATTTCACCGCCCAGGCCGCGCGCACCTTCGGCATCGGCGTGGCCAGCATCCGCCGCTCGCACCACATCGCCTGCCTGGCCGCCTACCTGCAGCGTTACACCGACCAGGGTCTGATGCCCCTGGTGCTGACCTCGGACCCGGCCGTCGCCTCGGTGGCGCCGCATGGCGGGCTGGACCCGGTGTACACCCCCAACCCGCTGGGGATCGGCATCCCCACCGGCGCCAAGCCGATTCTCATCGACGTCAGTATGTCGACCATCACCAACGGCCTGGTCAACAAGACCCACCAGGCCGGTGGCCAGCTGGAGCACCCGGCCCTGATCGGCCAGGATGGCCAACCGACCCGTGACACCGCCGCCTATTTCACCAGCCCGCCAGGCAGCATCCTGCCCCTGGGCAGCCTGGAGTTCGGCCACAAGGGCTTCGCCCTGGGCACCATGGTGGAAGCGCTGACCGCCGGTCTGGGCGGCTTTGGCCGCAAGGATGGCGTCAAGCAATGGGGCGCGGCGGTCACGGTACTGACCTTCGACCCCGAGTTCTTCGGCGGTACCGAACCGTTCAAGGCGGAGATGGATCACTTCGTCGACGCCTGCCTGGCCAGCCGCCCGCGCCTGCCGCAAAGCCCGGTACGCATGCCCGGCCACGCCGGCATCGGCCGCCGGCAGAAGGCCTTCGAACAAGGGCTGGAACTGCCCGCAGACGTCCTCGCCGCACTGCGTGGGGCCGCGACCGAAGCAGGTTGTGCGTACCCGTTCTAAGGGGCTGCCCCGCTCCCCCGGTCATTAATAGCGGCCAAGCATGCCCACCCTACCTCGCCTCGTACGAAGGCTTGTCCACCGGATGCGGTCTAAGCGCGCTCAACTCGCGGCCAAGGCCCCTCCTACCCAGCCAGCACGCAGGCGCCGGACTACGGGTAGTCCATAAAAAAGGGGCGGTTAAACCGCCCCTTCTTTTTTAGCCTGGATTTACCGCCGTATGGCTTCAGCCAGCGCACGCCAGTGCGGCGCGTGAATCAAGTCTGGGGTCAGTTCCTCGAGGCTGGCGCAACCGAGTAGCCCAAGCGTACGGTCCAGTTCGCTGCGCAGGATCTCGATGGCATGCGCTGCGCCCGGCCCCTTGCCTGCCGCCAGGCCATAGAGCCCGGCGCGCCCAATCAGTACACCGCTGGCGCCCAGCAACAGCGCCTTGGCGATATCGCTGCCACGGCGGAAGCCGCCATCGAGAAACACCGCCATCCGCCCCTGACTGAGGCGCACCACCTCCGGCAGGGTTTCCAGCGCCGACACCGCGCCGTCGAGCTGACGCCCGCCATGGTTGGACAGCACCACGCCATCGACGCCGTACTGCAGCGCCAGCCGCGCATCGTCCGGGTGGATCATGCCCTTGACGATCAGCTTGCCCTGCCAGATATCGCGCAACCAGGCGATGTCGTCCCAACTCAGGGTCGGATCAAGCTCGGCGGCCAGGGCGCTGGCCGCGCCCTTGACCGAATCCTTGCCGGGCGGCAATAGATCGCCCAGGTTCTTGAAGCGCGGCACGCCGTCAGGCACCAGCACATCCCAGATCCAGTCGGGATGGCGGAGCACATCCAGGCGATTGCGCAGGTCGAGGTGCAGCGGTTTCGCGTAGTTGCGTTTGTCCCACTCGCGGTTCCCGAAAATGGCGCTATCGGTGGTCACCACAATGGCTTCGAGATTCAAGCGCTTGACCCGTTCGACCAGCTTGGCCACGTGGTCGCGGGTGCGATACAGGTAGATTTGCATCCAGGCGCGGACGCCCTCGACCGCGGCAATATCCTCGATCGACGTGGTCGAGGCATTGCTCAACACAAAGGGGATACCGGCCTTGGCCGCCGCTCGCGCCAGGTGCAGATCGCCATCGCGCGTCAGCAGACCGTTGAAGCCGGTCGGGCCGATCATAAACGGCAACTCGGCGGTTTGGCCAAAGAAGCGGCGTTGCAGATCGCGCCCACCGACGTCCCGCAGCGTTCGCGGTTGCAACGTCACGCTCTCGAAAATCGAACGGTTGCGCTGCAAGGTGAACTCGTCATCGGCGCCCCCCTCGACGTACTCGAAAGAGAAGTTGGGCAGACGGCGCCGAGCCATTTCGCGCAGCTCGGCAATATTCTGTGCCCGACGAAAATCTCGCCCAGGATACAAGCGTCGTTGCATGTGCTAACCCCTAATACAAATGCCGGGGGCGCCTCGATGCTGCGACGCCCCGCTCGATCAACCCGGCCAGGCGACAACGTCCTGGCACTGCTCGCCCAGACCGCTGATGCTCAGGCGCATGCGGTCGCCCGGCTTGAGGAACTGCGGCGGCTGCATGCCCGCGCCGACGCCCGGTGGCGTCCCGGTGCAGATCACATCGCCGGGGTTGAGGGTCATGAACTGGCTGATGTAGCTGACGATTTCATCGATGGCGAAGATCATGGTGTGGGTGTTGCCCCGCTGGCGTAGCTCACCGTTCACGCTCAGGCGCAGGTCGAGGTCACGCAGGTCGGCAATCTCATCGGCCGTCACCAGCCAGGGGCCGATGGGCGCGAAGGTATCGCAGCCCTTGCCCTTGTCCCACGAGCCGCCTCGCTCGTGCTGGAAGGCGCGCTCGGAGACATCGTTGACGATGCAGTAACCGGCAACATGCTCCAGGGCTTTCTCGCGCTCGACATACTGCGCCTTGCGGCCGATAACGATGCCCAGCTCCACCTCCCAGTCGGTCTTTTGCGCGCCGCGCGGGATGATCACCCGATCGTTCGGCCCGCAGATCGCGCTGGTCGCCTTCATGAACAGCACCGGTTCGCTGGGCACCGGCAGGTTCGATTCCTTGGCGTGGTCGGCATAGTTCAGGCCGACACACACCAGCTTGCCGATGCTGGCGATGGGCGCCGCAATACGCACGCCCGCCTCGACCGTCGGCAGGCTGTCGAGATCCAGCGCGCGCAACTCCGCGAGCACCTGTGGATCGAGCGTGCGCGGGCTGATGTCCAGCACATGCGCAGACAGGTCGCGCAGGCTGCCGTCGGCAGCCACGATCGCCGGTT
>TARA_R100001244_G_scaffold4638_2_pt1 | contig 13099 bp, 14 predicted proteins | sample TARA_R100001244 | Tara Oceans TARA_R100001244 (sample SAMEA2621564) | marine metagenome | biome: marine biome (ENVO:00000447); feature: mesopelagic zone (ENVO:00000213); material: "saline water (ENVO:00002010), including plankton (ENVO:xxxxxxxx)" | depth 790 m
TGGTTGCCGAAGTCAGCGCCCCCGTCGCAACTGAAACCGTGCCGGTTACTGTCGAAGCACCTGTCGCTGTCGCCAGCGAAGAGCAGCCTGAAGCGGTTATTGACAGCGCAGTCGCCGAGCCGGTGGTAGAAGTGCTTGCCGCGCCGGAAGAAGCGCCCGCAGTCGGTAGCAATGGCCGCGCGCCAAACGATCCTCGCGAAGTGCGTCGCCGTCAGCGCGAAGCCGAGCGCCTGGCCCGTGAAGCAGTCGAAGCACCTCACGTCGAGGCCGCTGCACAAGAAGCGGACGCAGAACCAGCCGTTGTCCGCGCCGAAATCGACGAAGCGCAACAAGCGCCAGCGGTTGAGGCCGGCGAGCCAGAAAGCACACCGGCTAGCGAAAGCACTGCCGAAACTGAACAGCAGCAGGATGAACATGCGGTAAAACCGCAAGTCTGAAGCCGCTCAGCGCAATAAAAAGGGGATGCTTCGGCATCCCCTTTTCATTTCTGTGCACTCATGATGCTGAACGCTACACGACTTAGTTCCGGCTAAAGTACGTTAGGTTCGACTTCCAAGCTGACCGCAAAGCGCTGAGCAATATCGGCCTGGATACGTTGCGCCAGCGCCAATAATTGCTGCCCGGTGGCCTGACCATAGTTGACCAGCACCAAGGCTTGCAGACGGTGCACCCCCGCATCGCCATCACGGAAGCCCTTCCAGCCAGCCCGCTCGATCAACCAGCCGGCCGCCAGCTTCACCCGGCCATCGGCCTGCGGATACGCCACCAGATCGGCATGCTCGCCGCGCAAACGCTGCGCCAACTCGGCAGACACCAGCGGGTTCTTGAAAAAGCTCCCGGCATTGCCCAGCACCGCCGGATCGGGCAGTTTTTCACTGCGAATCGCACAGATCGCCTGACTGACATCCATAGCCGTCGGCAGCGCAATGCCCTGCTCGGCCAAACGCTGGCGAACCGGGCCGTAGTCCACGTGCAGCGACGCGGTACGGCTCAAGGCGAAACGCACCCGCAGAATCACCCAGCGCCCGGCTTCGCGCTTGAACAGGCTGTCGCGGTAGGCAAAGGCGCAGTCCGCCAGGGAAAACTCGCGTAACTCGCCACTCTGCCGATCCAGCGCGGTCAACCCGGCGAAGACATCCTTCAGCTCGACGCCATAAGCGCCGATATTCTGCACCGGGGCTGCGCCCACGGTACCGGGAATCAGGCTGAGATTTTCCAGGCCGGCAAAGCCCTGCGCCAGTGTCCATTGCACAAACGGGTGCCACGGCTCACCCGCCTCTGCCTCGATGACAACCCGCTCGCCATCATCGCTTAGCACGCGAATGCCGCGACTGGCCATGCGCAACACCAGGGCCGCGACATCGGCGGTTAGCAGCAGGTTGCTGCCACCGCCGAGCAACAGCAGCGGCAGTTGCTGCGCCGTCGCGTAAGCCAGCGCCTGCCCGACCTGCTGATCATCCTGCGCCTCGGCAAAGTGGCTGGCCTGGGCCTCGACGGCAAAGCTGTTGTAGGGTTTGAGCGACACCTGGGTCTGAATATGCAGGTTCATAGCCGCCCCTTGAGCTCAATCATCAGGGCATCGCAGGCCTGCTCAAGCAGATCCAGCACCTGCTCAAAGCCGGCCTCGCCGCCGTAATAAGGGTCGGGCACTTCGTCCAGTTCGAGCTGATAACGGCGCAGAAACAGATCCAGCTCGGTCGACGCATTGCTTGGGCGCAGCTGCTGCAGGTCATGCAGGTTGCTGTTGTCCATCGCCAGAATCAGGTCAAAGGCGTGAAAATCCGCGGCCTTGACCTGCCGGCCGCGTAGCGCAGACAAATCATAGCCACGCTGCTGCGCCGCCTGGCGAGTACGGATATCCGCCGCCTTGCCCACGTGCCAGTCGCCGGTGCCGGCCGAGCCGACCTCGATCCGCCCTTCCAGTCCGGCTGCACGCAGCTTGTGGCGCAACACGCCTTCGGCCGTAGGCGAGCGGCAGATATTGCCCAGGCAAACGAACAGAACACGCATCAAGCCCCCAGCAGGCGCCGAACGCGCTCCAGATCTTCTGGCGTATCGACCCCGGCCGGCGGCGCTTCCAGGGCATCGGCGACATGGATACGCACGCCATGCCAGAGCGCGCGTAGCTGCTCCAGGCACTCGGTGTCTTCCAGCCAGCACGGGCCCCAGGCGACGAAGTCGTGGAGAAACCCCGCGCGGTAGGCGTAGATGCCAATATGCCGACGGTACGGCACGTCAGCGGGCAGCTCGTCACGGCTCTTGGCGAAGGCATCACGGGCCCAGGCCAGCGGCGCACGACTGAAGGTCAGGGCCAGGCCGCTCTTGTCGCTGACCACCTTGACCACATTGGGGTTGAACAGCGCCTGCACATCCTCGATCGGCTCGGCCAGGGTGGCGATTGCCGCTTGCGGATTGGCCGCCAGGTTGGCCGCCACTTGGTCGATGATGCGTGGTGGAATCAGCGGCTCATCGCCCTGCACGTTGACCACGATGGCGTCGCTGGTCAGGCCTAGGGCCGTGGCCACTTCGGCCAGACGGTCGGTGCCGGAATTATGCTCGACGCGGGTCAACACCACCTCGGCACCAAAGCCGCGGCACACCTCGACGATGCGCGCATCATCGGTCGCCACCACCACCTGTTGCGCGCTGCTTTTGCACGCTTGCTCCCAGACATGCTGGATCATCGGCTTACCAGCGATATCTTGCAGCGGCTTGCCGGGCAACCGGCTGGAGGCGTAACGCGCCGGAATCACAACGGTAAAAGCGCGGCTCATTTACTTATCCAGGCGTTCGTCGACGTTCAGGGTACGGGCTTCGCTTTCCAGCATCACGGGGATGCCATCGCGCACCGGAAAAGCCAATGCATCGGCCTTGCAGATCAGCTCGCTTTTATCGGCAGCCAGCTTCAGCGGGCCCTTGCACAGTGGGCAAGCCAAGATATCGAGTAGTTTCGGGTCCATGGGAAGTCCTTGGTAGAAAGCGGCGGCAATCGATAAGCGTGTGTTAGCGGGCGTGCAACCGCTGGCTGAACAACTACCGAGCCAGGGGCAGCAAGCGGGCCAGCTGCGTGTCGAACCAGTTGACGAACGCCGGAGAAGGCTGAGCATCCACCGGCAAGTACCACCAGTCGTCAGCGGCAAAGGCCCGGCACTTCACCGCATCCTTTTCCGTCATCAGCACAGGCAGAGCCGGGCTGAAATCCAGCAACTCGGCGCTGTACGGCGCATGGTCGGCAAAAGCATGCGGAATCGGTCGCCAGTGTAGCGTCTCGAGCGTACTGAAGAAACGCTGCGGGTTGCCAATGCCTGCCACGGCATGCAGGCGCTGCTGTGGCGGGAAATGCGTCAGTGGGCGCTGCTCGCCACTGCGCAGATGGACCAATGCACGGGGCTGCAAACTGAAGGCATAGCCGCCTTCTGGGTCACTGGCGGCACCGTTGTAGAGCAAGGCGTCGACACTGTGCAGGCGTTCGACTGGCTCACGCAGCGGCCCAGCCGGCAGGCAACGGCGATTGCCCAGGCCGCGCGCCGCATCGATCAGCACCAGCTCCAGGTCGCGAGCCAGACGGTAATGCTGCAAGCCGTCGTCGCTGAGAATCAGGTCCAACGGTTCTGCCGCCAACAAAGCCTGCACCGCACGCCCACGATCTGGATCGATCATGAGCGGCACGCCACTGCGTTGGACGATCAACAGCGGCTCGTCGCCAGCAACGCTGGCCGACTGATCGGCCCGCACCCGCCAAGGGAAATGTGCCGGTTTGGCAGCATAGCCACGACTGACCACGCCAACCTTGAGACCACGGCTACGGCAATGCTCGATCAGCCAGAGAATCAGTGGAGTTTTACCGGTACCGCCGACGGTGATGTTACCCACCACCAGCACCGGCACTGGCGCACGGTAGATGCGCCCCTCACCGGCCAGGAAACGCGCACGCTTGCGCTGCACCACATGTCGATAGAGCAGCTCCAGCGGTCGCAGTAAGGCCAGTGCCGGATGCCCGGCGTACCAGGCAGCCAGTAAACGATCGGAAAGTGCCATCAGCAAGCCACCTTCAAGGCGTCGCCTGCGCCTCGACCGTGGTGATGCGCAGGTGGGCAAAACCCAGCTTGCCGGCGGCATCCATGGCCGTAATCACCGCTTGGTGTGGCGTTTGGGCATCGGCGCTGATGGTCAGCGGCAGGCTGTTATCACCCGCCGATTCCTTTTGTAGCGCAGCCATCAGGCTATTGAGGTCGCTTTTCAACAGCGGCTGCGCGTTCAGCGAGTAACTGCCATCGGCAGCAATCAACACTTCCAGCTGTTTCAGTTCGGTCTGCTCCGGCGGCGTGCCGCTGGCGGCTTCCGGCAGATCGACCTTGAGCTGGGTCTCACGGGTAAAGGTAGTAGTGACCACGAAAAACAGCAGCAGGATAAACACCACGTCGATCAACGAGGCCAGGTTGATTTCGACGTTCTCCCGCGGTTTGCGCCGGAATTTCACGCCTTGCCCTCGCTCAAATCGACGTCACGGTCACCCTGCACCACTTCCACCAGCTTGATCGCTTCCTGTTCCATGCCGACCACCAGCTCATCGACCCGGCGTTGCAGGTAACGGTGAAAGAACAGCGCCGGGATCGCCACCATCAAACCGGCGGCGGTGGTGATCAGCGCCTTGGCGATACCGCCGGCGAGCAGCGAGGCATTACTCATGCCCGAGCCCATAAAGGAACTGAAAATCTCGATCATGCCCAGCACAGTACCAAGCAGGCCGAGCAGCGGCGCAATACCGGCAATCGTGCCGAGTGCGTTGAGGTAGCGTTCCAGCTCATGGATGACCCGCGCCGCCGCCTCCTCGATGCACTCTTTCATGATCTCGCGACCATGCTTGGAGTTGGCCAGACCAGCCGCCAGAATCTGCCCCAGCGGCGAGTTGCCGCGCAGCTCTTTGAGCTTCTGGTTGTTCAGCTGTTTGTCTTTGATCCAGCGCCACACCTGGCCAAGCAGATTAGGCGGCGTGACACGGCTCGGTCGCAGAGTCCAGAGGCGCTCGGCAATGATGCCGGCCGCAGCGATAGAACACAGAATGATTGGCAGCATGATCCAGCCGCCAGCTTTGACCAGTTCCCACACGGTGGCAAATCCCCTTCGCAAAAGTGGCGCCACTCTAGCATAGGGCCGATGCCTCGCCGACCGCTGCGGTTCTCATTTTTCCCGCCAGAACCGTGGGCGATGCCGCAAACCGTGCGCGTCTGTAAAGGCGCCTAATTGCACCCGCACCGCGCCCTGCTCGACCGTATCGTAGAGCCGCGCGGACACCGCCTCGTAGCGAGCAACCACCGCCGGATGCGGATGACCGAACGCATTGTGCTGGCCGCGTGAAATTAGCGCCGCTTGCGGGGCGACAGCCTCCAGCAAGGCCTCGGAGGACGAACTGCGGCTGCCATGATGCGGTGCCAACAACCAGTCAGCACGCACATCCAGACCGCTGTCGAGCAAGGCCCGCTCGGCACGGCTATCGATATCGCCGGTCAACAGCAGGCGCTCGCCAGCTGCCTCGACCAGCAGTACACACGAGGCCTGGTTGCCATCGCCGGCCTTCGCCCAGCGCCAGGTGGTCAAGTGCACTTCGTCCCACTGCCAGCGATGCCCTGAAACACACTCACGCGCCTGTAGAACGGTAGGTAACTCGGCAACCTCGCCGCTGACAACCTGCTCGACGGGCATTCCCCGCTGAATCGCCGGCGCACCACCGGCATGGTCGTTATCGGCGTGGCTGATCAGCAGCATATCGAGCCGGCGCACATCCAGAGCCCGCAATGAAGGCAACACGATGCGCTCGCCGACATCGAAATCGCCAAACCGCGGCCCGGCGTCATACAGCAATGCATGCTCGCGGGTACGCAGCAAAACCGCTAAGCCCTGCCCGACATCCAGCATCCAGACCTCGGCCTGGCCCTGCGGCGGCCGCTCTGCCGGGGTGTACAACAACGGCAACAGCATGACCCAGCCCAAACCGCGCAACGGCACGCCGGCCGGCAATAACAGTAACAAAGCCCCGAGCGTTACCAGCAGCCAGGCCCATAACGGCAATGCGCTGGGCAACCAGGCCGGCAGCCAGGTGGCAATCTGCGCCAACAGGCCAAACAACACATCGAGCAACCCACCGGCCAGCCACAACAGCGACTCGCCAACCACTGGCACCGGCAGCAACAACGTGCCGAACAAGGCCAGCGGCACCACAACCAGGCCAACCCAAGGCACTGCAATCAAGTTGGCCAGAGGGCCGCTCGCGCTGACCGGCAAGCCCAAGGCCAACAACAACGGCAGCAAGCCGATTGCCATCGCCCACTGCGCCCGCCCCAGCGTGTGCCACCAGCGCCAGGCGCCTAGACGGCCACTGAAAATCAGAATCAGCACCGCCACCGCACCGAAGGACAACCAAAAGCCTGGCTGCAGACTGGCCAAGGGTTCCACCAGCAAAACCGCCAGCAAGGCCACCAACAACGGTAACCAGGCACCCAGATGACGAAATCGCCAGCGCCACAACAACACCAGACCGACCATCACACAAGCCCGCCGCACCGGCACCTCGAAACCCGCCAGCAAGCCGTAGCCGAGCGCACCGGCAAACGCCAGGCCACAGGCCCAAGGCAACCAAGGCCAACGCCGCGGCCACCAGCCCAAGCGCGCCAGACCGGCAACCAAGCCATAGAGCAAACCCGCCATCAGGCCGATATGCTGGCCGGAAATCACCAGCAAATGCACCGTGCCGGTATCTTGTAACACTCGCCAGTCGGCGACTGTCAGCCCCGAACCATCGCCCAACACCAGGGCCGCCAGCGCCCCTTCGCGGCCCTGCGCATCACTGGCGAGCAGGCGTTGGCGCAGAGCATCGCGCCAGGCCCCCGAACCCCGAGCGACCTGCACACGCTGACCGCTTTTCACCGTACCGGTGGCACCGATGCGCTGCGCCAACAGCCAGGCTTCGTAATCGAAGGATTGTGGATTGACCAAGCCATGCGGACGCTTCAACCGTACCGCAAGGCGCCAGACTTCGCCGGCCTGCAAGTGTGGACCGCCATACCAGGCGATACGCAGCCGCGCCGGCAACTCGGCGCGGCGTGACTGCGCCTGCTGCACCTGAAAACGCACCACGCCATCGCTGACCTCTGGCAGGCCAACCACGCGACCTTGCAACCACAAGGTACGGCCATCGAGCTCAGGCGCCAGACGATCATCCAACGCCGACTGCGCACTGAGGCACGCCCAACTGAAACCGAAGAGGAAAAGTGCCAGCGGATAGCTGCGAAACGGCAGGAGCATCAAGCCCATTACCGGCAGCAGATACAGAACCCAAACAGGCGGCAGCGTCGGCAAGAATCGCAGCACAAGCAAACCTGCCAGCAGCGCTAACATCCCTAAGCGCATGACCACACACTCCCTGAGACCCTATTCCATGGGTCTAACCAAACGATCAGTTTTCACTTATTTGCTGTCACAAAGTGCGACAGCAGGCCGCCATTAATCTGTGCATAATATCGACGCTTTTAGCCTGCCAGAGAGCCCTCATGCCGCGTCGTTTATTCAAGCGCTACATGCCTAACCCAGAACGCATCAAGGGCAACAAATCCCTGCGTTTTCTCGGCACGCTGATTCACGACCCGAACCTCTGGCACCTCAACCGTCACTCCGTTTCCCGCGCCATGGCGATCGGTTTGTTCTGGGCAATGATTCCGATGCCCATGCAGATGATCGCCGCCGCCGCCGTGGCCATTCCGGCCCGAGCGAACCTGCCGATTTCGATTGGCCTGGTCTGGCTGACCAATCCGATCACCATGCCACCGGTGTTCTATTGCAGCTACAAGTTCGGTGCCTGGTTGAGCAGTACCCCAACCTTGCAAATGCCCGACCAGATCACCCTAAGTTGGATCGGTCACGTCTTACAAACCCACTGGCAACCGCTGTATCTGGGCTCATTTGTCTTGGGTCTGCTGCTGGCGCTGCTGGGCTACTTGGCCACCAATACCTACTGGCACTGGTGGGTGCGGCACAACTGGCGCAAACGCCAGGAAAAACGCCGCAACCGCGACAGCTAACTGTGAAACAAAAAAGCCGTTACTCAGTAACGGCTTTTTTCTGCATGCAAGACTAGCTTACTCGTAGCGTAATGCCTCGGCTGGCTGAATCCGCGCCGCCCGCCAGGACGGATACAACGTGGCCAAGAAGCTCAAGCTGAACGCTGCACCGCAGATCAGCAGTACATCCGAGAGCAACAACTCGGACGGCAGGTTGCTAATGAAATAGACATCGGAACTGAGCACCTGCTGGCCACTCACCCGCTCGATCCATCCCACCAGTTGACTGACATTCAGCGCCGCCAAGATTCCCAGCGTGCCGCCGATCAGCGTGCCAATCGCGCCAATCACCGTACCTTGCACCATGAAGATGCCCATGATTTGCCGCGGCGTTGCGCCAAGGGTACGCAGGATGGCGATATCCGCGCCCTTGTCGGCCACCACCATGATCAACGTGGCGATGATATTGAACGCGGCCACCGCAACGATCAGCAGCAGCAACAGACCGATCATAGTCTTTTCCATCTTCATCGCGCTGAACAAGCTGCCCTGGGTCAGGGTCCAGTCACTCGCGCGATACCCCTCGCCCAGCTCGGCGACTATCGCCGCCGACACCTGTGGCGCCTGGTACAGGTCTTTCAACTTCAAGCGCACACTCTGCACCTGGCCAGGCTGCATGCGCTGAATCTGCGCGGCATCGGCCACGTGCAGCACGGCCAGCGAGCTATCCAGTTCGGCACCCACCTTGAACACGCCAACCACGTTGATCCGCTGCATGCGCGGGGTAATACCACCGGGCACCGAGCTGATCTCGGGCACGATCAAGGCCAGCTTGTCACCGATCTTCAGCTGAAAGCGCCGCGCGGTGATTTCGCCGATGACGACGCCAAACTCGCCGGCTTTCAAGTCCGCCAAACGCCCTTGCACCATGTGCTCGGCAATAATCGAGACCTGTGAATCCAACTGCGGATCGACCCCATGCAGCTGAATCGGCTGCATCGCCCCACGAAACGACAACATGCCTTCCAGCTCGGCAAATGGCACGGCAGCCAGTACCTGTGGATTCTTGCGGGCGGTCGCGGCCAAGGTCTGCCAATCATCCAGCGGCTGCACCCCGGAAATGCTGGCATGCGGCACCGTCCCGAGGATGCGTGTACTCATTTCCTTCTGAAAGCCATTCATCACCGACAGCACAACAATCATCGCCAGGACGCCCAAGGCGAGGCCGATCATCGAGGTCAGCGAGATAAAGGAAATGAAATGGTTGCGCCGCTTCGCCCGCGTATAACGCGTGCCGATGAAGATGCTCAGAGGGCGAAACATCAGGCAGCCACCAACTTGCCGTCTTCCAGGCGCAGGATGCGGTCCATCTGCCTGGCCAGTTGCATATCGTGGGTCACCACCAGGAAGGCGGTCTGCGACGAGTCGCTCAGCTCCTTCATCAAATCCTGAATGCCCTGTGCGGTGTGGTGGTCGAGGTTGCCGGTCGGCTCATCGAGCAACACCAATCCCGGCTGATTGACCAGCGCGCGGGCAATCGCCACACGCTGGCGCTCGCCACCGGACAGCTCCGCCGGCTTGTGCGCCAAGCGGTGGCCCAAGCCAACCCGCTCAAGCAAAGAGGTCGCCCGCTGACGCGCCTCGCTAATTGGCGTGCGGCCAATCAGCAGCGGCATGCAGACGTTTTCCAGGGCAGTGAACTCGGCCAGCAAATGGTGAAACTGATAGACGAAACCCAACGAGCGATTGCGCAGCAAGCCGCGCTCCTTTTCATTCAGCGCCGAAAGCTCTTCGCCAGCCAACCACACGCTACCGGTGCTGGGCGTATCCAGACCGCCGAGCATGTTCAGCAAGGTACTTTTACCGGAGCCCGAACTGCCGACGATCGCCATGCGCTCGCCAGGGTGCAGTTCCAGCTGCAAGTCATCCAGTACCACTACGGTCTGGGGACCTTCGTCATAGCTTTTGCTGAGGTTGCGGCAACTCAGGACGGCGCGATCATGCATAACCGGATTACTCATAGCGCAAGGCCTCCGCGGGCTGGGTGCGCGCCGCGCGCCAGGCCGGGTAAAGGGTGGCGAGGAAACTCAGGAGCAAGGCGGCGCCGCACACCTGCAGCACATCCGCCCACATCAACTGCGACGGCAGGTAGTCGATGAAATAAACGTCGGCATTGAGGAATTTCATCCCCAGCACGCGCTCCAGGGCGGCGATGCCGGCACTGACGTTCAGCGCGGCGAAAATCCCCAGCACGGCGCCGATGGCCGTGCCGACGACCCCGATCACCGTGCCCTGGACCATGAAAATCGCCATGATCTGTCGCGGCGTCGCGCCCAAGGTACGCAAGATCGCGATATCGCCCTTTTTGTCGGTGACCACCATGACCAAGGTCGAGATGATATTGAATGCAGCCACCGCAACGATCAGCAGCAAGAGTAGGCCGATCATGGCTTTCTCCATGCGGATCGCCTGGTACAGGTTGCCATGGGTGCGGGTCCAGTCGCGCGCATAGTACTCGCGATCACCCAGCGTTTGCGCCAACTCCCAGGCGGTGCGCGGCGCTTGGAAGAGGTCGGCGAACTTCAGCCGAATCCCCTGCACCTGGTCCGCTTGGTGGCGCTGCAAACGGGCCAGATCCTGGATATGGGTCATCGCCAGGTAGCCGTCGATCTCGCCAGCGCCAACATGGAAAATACCGACCACGGTGAAGCGCTTGAGCCGCGGAAACATGCCTGCTGGCGTGACCGTGACTTCTGGTGCAACGAAGGTAATTTTATCGCCGAGGCCAACGCCGAGCTTGGCTGCGGCCTTGTCGCCGATCACCATGCCGAAGTCACCGGCTTTGAGGTCCTGCAAACGACCCTGCTGGAAGAAGTCGCCGATGATTGAAACCTTCGGTTCTTCCTGCGGATCAATCGCATTGATCAGGACTTTCTGCACCTTGCCGTCATGCGTCAGCAAACCCTGCATCTGGCTGAAAGGCGCCACGGCCAACACCTGCGGGTTCTTCAACGCCTGATCGCCGAGGCTGCGCCAGTCGCTGATCGGTGTGGCACTTTCGACGGTGGCGTGCGGCACCATGCCAAGCACGCGGGTGCGCATCTCATGGTCGAAGCCATTCATCACCGACAGCACCACGATCATCACCAGCACACCCAGTGCCAGCCCGATCATCGAAGTCAGGGAAATGAAGGAAACGAAATGATTGCGGCGTTTGGCGCGCGTGTAGCGCGTACCAATAAATACGAACAGAGGTCTGAACATGTCGGGGCTGGTTCGAGGGAAAGAGGAACGTCCATGTGGCGGGGCTTGGCAAGCAGCCTTACAGGCCACCGAAAAACTACTGCGCTAGACTATGCAGCGTTGAAATCACCCTCACAATGCTCATGTACCATTCGTACATTGCGCTTTTTCGGCTGATTTCGCCTTACCTAGCCTTCGCTCGCTACGCTTTTCAACGGCCTGATACACTCAGACCACTACTGCTGCCATGGGTTCGCCATGTCGACTCAAGATGAAGATGACCGCCGCGAATACTATCGTATCGACGATACGATCGCACTGGATTTCACCCCACTGACGGGCGCCGAAGCGCTGGCCAGTGATGAGCTTCACGACAGCTCGCCACTGTTCAACCTGCTCAGCGAGTTGCACCTGATGGACTTCGAGTCGCAGCATTTGCTGCGGCACATCAGCGAGCGCGACCGCACCCTGGCCAATTACCTGAAAGTCATGAACAAGCGCATCGACCTGCTCGGCCAGGCCGTTGCCCAGAGCTTGCTGCGCGATATCGGCACACCGAGAAAGGTCAGCCTGTCCGAAGGCGGTGTGAGCTTCAACAGCGCGCACGGGGTTGCCAACGGCACCCACCTGGCCATCAAAATGGTGCTGATGCCGCAAGCGCTGGGGCTACTGTTGCGGGCCAAGGTGATCCATTGCCGCGCACTGGCTGACCAACAATTCGAGATTGGTACCGAGTTCGAAGCGTTGACCGACGCACAACGGCAATTGCTGGCCCGGCATATCCTGCAACGTCAGGCCCTGGAACGTCGCCAAGCCCGCGAACAGCCCCACGCCTCCGGATGAGAGCCGCTATGCCACGTCTTTTACTGCTCCTCGCCTTCTGGCTACCGCTCGCCAGCGTTGCCGAAACGCTGCAAATCCCCCTCGGTGAACAAGGCGCGGTGGCCGGCCAACTGCCGGTGCGTGGCGAGTCGCAGCGCGCCGTACTGGAACGCTTCGGCCTGGCCGATGAAGAACACCCCGCCGTCGGCCAGCCCCCCATTACCCGCTGGGATTACCGCGAATTCAGCGTGTACTTCGAGCACAACCATGTGATCAATAGCGTGCGCCATCACCAACCGCGCGCCGCCATGCCCGATAAGGAATCACCGTGACCCTGATTTATGGCCACCGCGGCGCCAAAGGCGAAGCACCGGAAAACACCCTGAACAGTTTTCAGCAATGCCTGGAGCATGGCGTGCGGCGCTGTGAGCTGGATTTGCACCTGTCGCGCGATGGCGAACTGATGGTGATTCACGACCCCAGCCTGAAACGCACCACCGGCCACCGCGGCAAGGTGGTCGAGCATGACGCCGCCGAACTGGTGAGTTATGACGCGCGCAAAGGTGGCCCAGGCTGGATAACGCCCTGCCCCATTCCGCGCCTGGCTGAACTGTTCGACAAGTGCGACTTCGAACACTGGCAACTGGAAGTCAAAAGCGCGTCGAAAGTTCGCGCCGCGCGCACGGTCGAAGCAATCGCCGAACTGGCCAAGCGCCACGGCATCCTCGACAAGATTACCGTCACCTCCAGCTCACGCGAGGTACTGGCGGCCCTGAAGCGTCTGACGCCCGAGCTATCGCGCGGCCTGGTTGCCGAGTACGCCTGGCTTGACCCGCTGAAAGTGGCCCGCCATTACGGCTGTGACGTGCTCGCGCTGAACTGGACCCTGTGCACCCCGGAGCGTCTGCTGAAAGCACAGAAAGCCGGGCTGCATGTCTCGGTATGGACGGTCAACGAGCCCGCCTTGATGCGCCGGCTTG
>TARA_R100001244_G_scaffold14155_1_pt1 | contig 13078 bp, 18 predicted proteins | sample TARA_R100001244 | Tara Oceans TARA_R100001244 (sample SAMEA2621564) | marine metagenome | biome: marine biome (ENVO:00000447); feature: mesopelagic zone (ENVO:00000213); material: "saline water (ENVO:00002010), including plankton (ENVO:xxxxxxxx)" | depth 790 m
TTGCCCCGGTGCATCTTGTCCAGTCGCCGGGTCGAGGCTACGGCCACTACCTGAGTACTCAGACCGTCGTGTGCCCTCCTCAATGTTAGGAGGTAGGTCAGAATCAAATGGGTACGGCATTATTAGGCTGGGCTGTAGACTTCTTTGATGGTGGTCAGGAACCCACCGCGGTACGGTTCCTGCTTAGCCCCAACGATGGTGGGGCCTGCGGGCCAGTCTGTCATTGGGGTAGCGAAGCAATGCCACACATATAAACCCGGATGGTAGACTGCGTGCCCAATAGTAAATGCCTCGTAGTAATTGAAGTACGCTGTAACAAGCACGTCTTTCATGTTTACACGGAACCGGACACCAGAATAATCAATATCTCTGGTGGTAAACTTGACTGGTACCGGTAGGGTTGTCACCGCAGAACTGCTCCAGTACTGTGTGTATCTCGTTTTAGTTGGGCCCGAATACTGCTTACGAAACGGGTCAATTTTTATGCTTACAGTATCCCCGCCGTTCTTTTTAGACACCGAGGTAAATACAAATGAGCTTCGGTTTACCACCGTGGGCCATGTAAAGTTTTCGTACGTGTAGTATGTTCGGAGGAGTTTACCGTAGGCCCCAGCCGACAAGCCCGACGGCACAATGTCGGATGTGACTACGGAGAACCAGTTGTCGGTAAGTTGTTGAGCCTCGGTGCTTTCACCCGAGGAGCTGGCGCCCCACTGGGAAGGGTCCGCAACAGCGACCTCAATAGCTGTACTGGTTGGTGGGTATATCTCGCCGCGGTAGTAGAGACTCTCAGAAGTTTGCACCGCTTCCCCGGTGGCCCCGTCGGTTTTGTTTCCGGTGATGGTGACTCGTCTGACGTATGTGCGCTGTTCAACCACGAACAGAGAGTCAAGTTCTTGCTCCCCGATGCGCACCAACTTACGCGAAGCGAGGACCATGCCCGAGTCGAACACCGCATCGTCAGTGTCAGTCATAACCGACCCGATACTTGGCATGTCTTCCTCGAAATCGGAGCGCAACACCACGTATGTGCGGGACACTGCGTCGTACCTTGCCCCGCCTTTCCCACCAAGGTCGGCCGCGGTCCACGTAAAGTTGTAAGCGTCTTGGTTCACGCGCTTCGCCGCGTAGTACACGCGGTACCGTTTAGAATCCTCGTCGACGCCCTTGTATAGTGGGTCATGCTTCAAGAACACAACCGTGTGGTCAGGGTACATGCCCTTATTGTGGTGCGGCTTGCCGTACCCGTAGACCTCGTGGTTCTTTACGTTCGTGGGACCGACACGAGACAACGTGACGTGCTCCCAAAAGAACAAGTCATTGAGGTCGGGGGAAATAAAGGACAGAATACTCTGCCGGGTTGAATCGGGCTTTGCCATAGGTTATAGAATTGGTTTGCCTGAGAATAGACGGGCACGTTTCTGTGTCGTGGTGAGGTTACTCTTCACCTCGAAGTGCGGCACGTCCTTAAACGACTTCCAATTTCCACCCCAGTCGATACCGTACTCCTCAGCTACGGCCGCGACTGCTCTGTGTACAGCGGATGCGCGGGAGGGATCAGTGTTGTCGATGTATTTGTTTCCTGCAAACACCCCGAAGTCCAGAGCAATTGCAAAGTTGTGGTTAGAATACCCATATCGTGCGTTGGTTACCTTACGGCCGGGGGCGGTGCGCCCCTTGGCGTAGAGTTTGTTCTGTTCAGCCTTGCCTCGGGTGCCAGAAATGGCCTTGTAGTCGCAACCAAGGGCAGCCGCGATTGCTTGTGCCCTGAGTATGAACTTCTTGAACTTGACCTGTGCCTTGGGCTCAAGGGTCGCAAGGTTTTTCAGGGTCCGTGCGTCAATTGTTTTTGAGTCCGGTACCGTGACTCGTGGAAGTTCCACCACATCGTCAGCCTGCTTCAAGTGAGCGAGTATCAGACCAGCGGTGCGTGGCCCATATACCCCATCAGCCTTGGCTCCAACTATTTTTTGGATCGCGCGGGTGTCAGATCGGAGACTCATGGCTCATGGTAGGTGATTAAGGGTCCGGGGTCAAGGAGTAAGTGGGTCACCCGTGAATAAGATTACGTACAATGTTTGCTTGTAACTTAATTTCGGTCACTTGGGTCTCGGTGAGTGAGCCCTTGAACAGGGACGCACTCATGTAGTACAGTCTGTTGTCGGCGTTCCCGAGGAACACAATGAGGGAGTCGGATACACCCCCCGCAACGTAGATGTCGCGCAGCTGGCTAGGGGGCATGTCTTCTGTGTGGATGCGTGCGGTCCCATTGTCCATGATGTCACCAAGCATACTGATATACGCGGCGTCAACTGGTAGATTCTGGAGCTTGTTCGGGGAATCGCGGTCCTGAGCGTCGATTAGCCAGTGTAGCGCGGACACATAGAACGGGGTACCCGGCTTCGGGATGCCGCCGCCGTTGTGGCCAGCAAAAATGATGGTTCGTTGCACACCATGGTGCTCCAGCTCTTGTAGAGAGAGGTATAGATCTTGATATTTTTTCATGCCAGCTTCAGTTAGTCGTTGGTTTTTACTTCGCCGTGCGTCCTTCACCCATGTACGGAGGAAGGGCAGGAACCATTTGAAAAACGTAAATATGGTAGTCAGTAAGGCCACAATTGCAGCTGACCATGCGGCCGGGTCGATGTTTGTAAGGTCCATGGTAAAAAAATGCCCGCCCCCTTGGTGTTATAGGAGCGGGCATAGATGGTTAGAGTGTGTTACTTGGTTGGTTCAACGAGTGAACCAGTACCCCCGAAACTGTAGGTTCCGTCGGGGTTCAAAACGAATGCGGGCTTAAAGCCTGAGCATCCGATCAGAAGATTTGTGGCCACTGCAACCGCGAAAAACACGGGTATCAGTTTCTTCATAGTAGTAAGTGGGCCCCCTCGTTAGAGGAGACCCACTGTAATTAGTTTACTTAGACCGCAGGGGTAGTGACATTTCTGTTAAACAGAATCGCCCAACCGAACTTAGTCTTGAGTGGCTTGGAGGCAGAAGCCAACACGCCCAAGAAGTGACCGACGGTACCGAGTGGGTTGACGTCAACCGACTTGATGTTCAACCAGTGGAACTTGCCGCTGTAGTCAACAGGATCAAACTTGACGTTTGGTCCAGTTACCCCCGGGGAGGGGATGAGGCTTTCCATGACTTCCTTGTGGAGGACGTGGGCAACCTCGAACTGAGCAGTTTCGTAGGCGTCACTTGGGAGGATGAGCTGGCTAGCGTCGATGCTGAATGGCTTGACTCGCTTGTAGTCACCGTCGGTGTAACCTGCGTCCGAGGATGCAACGTCATAACGTGGGGCGAGGTCGTCGATTAGGTGGTAGAAACCACGGTACGCCTTACTCACGCCAAGTGGCTCAAGGAGTTCATCAACCCGGCTCGACTCTTGCAAGTCGGTGCGGTAGGTGGCTTCGGTGAGGATGCCACGGGACGCTTCAGACGAGCAGATCAGGCCAAACACGGGTCGTGCACTTTCTACTCCCCAAGAGCCTTTAGCGGCGCCGGAACGAATGAGTCGGTTGTAGACTTTGTCGAGGATCGAGTTAGAGAGAAACGCGTTGGACAAAGCGGCGGGGACGCCATTATCAAAACGGTCGTCGGTGGCACCAACAAGGGCCGTGGTGTTAAACACGGTGGTGGAGGCGGTGCGGCACTCAACAGTGTGGGCGACCACACGCTGGTACTCGTCGCGGTTGCGTTCTTCCCAACCGTACCGGGTGCCTTCAACGAGTGCGTTGAATGCAGCGGTGAGTTGTTCACCGCGGTGAGCGGCGAAGCGAAGGTCCTCGATGTTGATCTCAGGAGACCAAACCGTGGCACGCTTCAACTGGTAAGGCTCAAGGCGCTTGACCCAGTCGATACGAGACGTGGCGACGTCGGAACCACCAGTGAGCTGGTTGTTCAACGGTCCAACAAAGTCGGAAGCGGAGTCGTTCAAGAGACTGGACTTACCAGAAACCTGACCGGAATGATCCTGACCAGAGGTAAGTGCCGAAGCGGCAAAGTCACCCCAGCTCAAGCCAATAGCGTCTTGAGCAGCGTTGGTTGGAAGTGCCCGCTCATAGATGAGGGACTGGAGACGATATCCTTGCCCATCAGGGAAGGAGCCCTTAGGGATCAAGTCGATCCAAGGGGAAGTGTGAACGGTCTCTGCGTGGATATCTTGGCCGATCCGGTTGGCCTCTTGGACCAAGGTGGCGTCGATGTCAGCAAGACCGTCGGTACGGGTGCCTGAAAAAGTAGACATAATATTGTGTTAGTTGTAGTTGTGGTTGAAGGTTAGTTGGATATTAGTTGCAGAGTTCCCAAGTGCCGGGTGAGTCGCCAATACCAATATAGGTAATGGACGCGCCACCAGCAAGTGCGGCGGCGGCATTGACAGCGGCAGCTTCGAGGAAGTCGCCTACGGCAGGGAAGACATCGGTCGAGGTGGCCGAGCTGTTCTTGATGCGCAAGATGTCCCCGGCTTTTACAGCGGGTGCAGTTACGCTGTCTCCCGCGTTGGCGCAGACAGTAATATTGTTGAAGCCTACGGTGAGAGTTTCTCCCGTGGCTTGTGTGCTTCCGGTGTTCGCGGTGATGCCCGTCTGAACGGGGCAAGATCCGCCTCCACGGGAGACTGAATTGGTGTGTAGTGACATGGTTGTTCTATGGGTTGGGTACGTGGTAAACTGTTTCACCCCACGTAGTGAGTTGCTCCCGCGTTTGCGGGGGCGATGAAGTGGTGGTACAGAGACCGGATGTAATCAACCGTAGAACTGAGAAAGCCCTCAGAGCATGGCACTCGGTTAGTGTGTGGGATACTAACAGAGTTTGTATATGTTTGTCAACAAAAAAGGCAGGGACTTCTCCCTGCCTTAAAATATTGTGTCGCTATGACCTGTACTTAGGAACCAAGCTGTGCGGACAACTTCCCGGTGACACGTTCGGCCCAGCTCTGGCCAGTGCCCGCGTTGTCATCTACTTTTGTTTCCCCGCTTATACCACCACCACCTCCGGCGCCCGGGATTGCGGATTTATGTGCGGATAACTCGTCAGACAACTCAGCGTTTTCGGCTTCCACTGAGCGGATGCGTCGGAGGAGGGGGATAAACGCCTTGGCTGTCATCTCGTTGTACGCAAGATTGTCAGGGGTGACATCAGGGGTCTCTGCAAACGACTTGGCGGCCGATGCAAGTTCTTCTTTGCCGACGATGTCAACTAGCTCAGGGACCTTGGACTCAAACCGTGACACGACTTCAGCCACAGAGGCTTCTCTGCCCTGCCTTTCTGCTAGCGCCGCACGCTCATGCTGCTCCAGCACAAGAGCGTTGGCTTCTTCAAGGGCACCGTGTGCGTTGGAGCGGAGTACGTCACGTTGACGGTAGACACTGTCTACGTGGCGAGCGAGGTCGAACAGCTCAAACTTGTCAGCTTCAACTATTTCCACACCAGCGTCGTCAAACAACTTGTTCAGCGCGGTACTTTGCGCTTGTCGGTCTTCAATTTCGAGCGTGGCGGAAAGCTGGTGCTTGTCCACACCGTACCGAGCAGCAATCTTGTCTGATGCTACCAGCACATTCTGAAGGGGGTGTACCACGTTGTCTGCCCACGCTTGTGTGGCTTCGAGGTTGGTAACTTTCCCGAGGTCTTCACTGATTTGTACTTGGGACTCTAGTTCTACGATCCGCTTAGTAGCCGCGGTCAGTGCTTCTGGTGTACTTTCATCAACAGCAGGAATGAGGTCAACCTGTGACTTAAGTTCACGGTTCTCAGCCTTGAGGCGACGGAAGGCACCGTTGGCAGATTTACCCTCAGTTACTTCGTTTGCAACCTTAGCGTCAATGTACTCTTGGAGTTTATCCTTGTCGGATGCGTCTAGCGCGTCGAGGAAATCACCGTCGAGTACTGGGTCTGCTGAGTCATCACCAGCTTTAGGGGTGTCCTCCGTTTCCGTTTCCGGTTCCGGTTTTGGTTCCGGGTCCAAGTTGTCGAGTGGGTCGTCACTGACAGGTACTGGGGTTGGGGTATCGACCTTCTTGAGATCGTCCAAGTTATCCAGCTCGCCTTCTTCTTGCGGCGGCCCCGGAGATTGTGGCTCTTCATTGGGCCCGTCAATAGCAGCATCAAATCGTTCTAGCAGGGCGTCGATGCCCCGCGGTTCTTTTGGTTCAGACATTATGGTTGTTGTGTGTGTGTGTTAGGCGGTTGTTCATTTAGATCAGTATCTACAGTTGGGTCGTCCCAACCTAAGCCAACTTCTTGGGCGGTAACCCCAGTGGGGCTATCTGGTTTAGATAGAGAAGCAAGGCGGGACAACATGAGTGTCATGCCGCCCAAGTTGGTAAACTTCGCGGCCCGTGCTTCGGGAGTTAATTTTAAAGCTTCGTGTGGGTTCGGCTGCTCCTTGCGGATGATGAAGTTACACGCGTCAATGAACGTGCGGTTACGGAGAATACCAGCAAGTGTGAGTCGTTGGGTTTCATCGAAGGTGACAAGCTCTTGCAGGAGGTCCATACACGTTTTTACCACAATACGTGGCACAGTCAACTAAATTGTGTTACTAGATTACGTCGTCGTAGCCGGGGCCACTGAGGTGTTTACCCTCGTTGATACACTCCAGAAAGAAACAGTCCCGGTTGTTTTCGCCAACTTCGTAGCGCACCGAGAACAGGTCGTCGCCCCGTGTAACCAGAGACAGACTTATCTTGCTACCGGGCCCCTTGCTGTCCGTGTGAAAGACACGACCATTAAACACGGCTGGTCCCCCATGTAGAGAAACTACTACCATTATTCTGAAAGGAACTGCGGGCCCTTGAGGGTGTCTCGTTGTTCTTTGCGCATGGCGTCTTGGGCCGCTGCGAAGTCCTTGAGGCGTTGGTCTTGTTCGGCCTTAGCTTTCTTGATTGCCATGTCCGTCTCGGCGGCGGCCATCTTGATCTTCTCGTCAACCTGAGCTACACGAAGCTTAGCTTGTTCGTCCGCGGCCGCAGTTTGTGCCGCAGCTTGTGCGTCTTCGCCGCCACCACCTCCACCACCGCCTTCAACTTCACCTTCAGCACCCCCACCTTGGGCTTCGAGGGACTTCTGTGTGTTCTGAATAATCTGACCAAGCTTGTTGGTCGTGTCGAGTGCCTGAGCAACGATGTCTTTTTGCGTCGGGTCCGGTGCCAAGAACTGGGCGTGCTCGTTGATGTGGATGGCGGCACCTTCAATTCTGTCGAGCACGTCAATTGGGTCGACCTGCTGGCCAGTGATGGCTTGGATAAGCTCCTGCGCTGGGCCGAGGTGCACCTTGATGTGAGTGCCATGGAGGTGGGCGGGGAGCGCGTGAACTTCGCCGCCGATAGAAATGATCGCGTTTTCCAACGTGGCGTTGGACTCGTCGACTGTGCCCCGGGGTTGGTTGGTCGGTGTCACGTACCTACGTGCTGAACGGTGGTCACCAAGCAAGGCGGCTGTCTTGTCGAAGGACAAGTTGCGGTTGCCCTCTTCGTCGTAGAATTGACGCTCGCGGTCCAGCGCATCAAGCGCGGAGACTCGGGCAGCTGGGTTGCCTGCGCCGATGGCGCGGACAGCCCTAGTGCGTCGGTGGTCAATGGACTTGACCTGCTCGCGTGAAATGCCGCGGGCTTCACACCGACGGAAGAAGTCCTTGACCTCTGCGTCAGAGGAAGGACTGTTGACGATGCGCTCGACCACGACTCGGAAGAGTCTGTCAAGTGCGCCGTAGAAAAGAGAAAGGTTCGCCGCAGAAAGTCGGGTGGCCGACTGTAACTCCGCCTGCACTTGGAGTGTGTTTCTGTATGGCGAACCCTTCGTAGCTTGGCTGGTGGAATAGAAGTCTGACGTGTCTTCCAACTGGCGGCGCATGTCGTTTGCGACGGGCACCATGTTCTGCGTGAGGTTGGGTGTACTCTGTTGTTTTATGACTTCAATGTTGGGGGAGATAATATTGTATGGCCCAAACGACTGGAGGGCGAGGTCTCGCAAGTCCTCCATGGAGTTTGGTTGCAACATGACCCCACCGGACACGGCTGCGGCGTCAACCATCTGACAAGACAGTCGGTTCAGAGTTTGAATGTGCGGGAAAATACGTTGCCCCATCCCACGAACAGAGTGATACGTTCCGTTGTTGCCGACACCATAAGTGAAAAGAGTAAATGCTTCTTGCGTACGAGTGAACCTGTTGTGGTGCTTGTACATGAAGTCTTGCCCCTTGAGTGCGGGCTTTTTCGCAGGAGCAGTGTCCCCGGTCTGAAGACCAGCAAGTTTCTCCTCGAACATGTAGTGGCTGACCTGCCCGCCACCTTCTTTTACCCACACGTGGACCACGCGGGTGCTCTTGTTGCGGAGGGCTTGGTTGAACTCAAGGTTTTTAACCTGAGCTTGGAACGCTTCCCAGTCACCAGAACCGAGGGACTTTTTGTCGCCCCGCGTGGCGTTGAAGATAGCTTGGTGTACCGCCTTAATGTTCCAACCGTGAGCGGCCGCAATCTTAGGGTGCTTGATGAATTCAAGCAACTCGTGCACCGCGTAGTCCCGTCTGGTGAACGCGATGTCCATGGCCTCTTCGTTGGCCCGCACCCCGCGTGGGAATTTGAAATCACTCAACCCGGCTACAGCGAACCGCCAGTTAGATTCGTTCTCAAAGTATGTGGCACCAACCCCGTGCTTGAGGAACTGATTGGACAGGGTGAGAAACCTTGAACTAAATTCTGGCCAGTCGCGTATGAGGCTAGTCAATTCGTCATTGACGATTGAGTCAGCCTCGATTTGTCCGAGGTCACCCTCTTCGCTGTTGGTGGTATGTACGTCCACCAAATACTCAATCGAGGAAAGCAGGTCCACGTAGCCAGCTTGTGCCGCGTCGAGCAAGCGTTGGGCGTCACCAAAGTTAAGGTTGCACCGACCACCTTGGCCAGCTGCAAGCAACTTGGACTGATCGTAAGGTGGGGCGCCATCGAACATTGCGTCGACTTTGCCCCGCTGCCGGGAACTTGGCCCATCGTCGCGTAGGACGTTGTAGTAAAGTCCGACAGCAGTCGATAAAGATTGTAGCCGCGGAGTGACCACCTTATTGGTCTTGGGGTCAAGGTCGGCTAACTCGTTGACAGCATCTAATTTTGCAGCAGGCACAGTATCGGATACTACCGTAAAACATGTGTGCCGTCAAGAAATATTATCTACTCCGCGCCAGTCCCGCGCCAGTTACGCGCCAGTTTGGTGGACAATCCACCAGTTGTGCTCAATGGCCGTGACCCTTCTGTGGCAGCACGCGCACCTCACCTCACACTTCTTCATCTCCTTGAGGATCGCTTCCACACCGTTGCGGTGGATCATGTTCCCGATGTTGCTAGACTTCACGCCACGGACGTGGTCAAAGTCTAACACCACGGGGTCAGCCTCGCCGCAGTCGACACAGGGGTGGTCGAGTAAATACTTGTAAACGATTTGGCGGCGCTCGCTTATCCTGAGGGCACGTAGGGATTTGTTACGTGCCTTCTGCTCCGGTGTTCTCTCCTTTTTCATTACTTCGGTATGACGCGGATCTTGGTGACGGTGCTGCGCAATATCGTGAATATCTTGCGGTTCCCGTCATCTTGGTCAAAGTCTACAGACTCAGTGTCCACGTAGTCCCACACGATGAGGGTGATACTTTCGTCGGTGATCTTACCCAATGTCCCACGTACAACAAACTCTTCGGCCGTGTCCCCGTCTTCGACGTGGTCCATGAACCAGACACTATATGCCCTATGCAGCTTGAGTGGTTTGCTCACTTGTGATTCAGGGTGATTGTATCAACGTCGTCAGGGGACATGACGGATGTAGCAGACTCCTTGTCCAATGGATTGGAGTATGACAGATACAGCCCCTCCTCGTCGAGAACATTATTTATGATCCGTAGAAACTGCTCCATGCCGCACTTCGGATGCTTCCTCCATAATTTATCTAGTGTTTTGGTATCAATTGTGGTTGCCCTGATCATTGCCCTATGTAGTCGTTGAGTTGCTTGTTGGTGACGCGGCGGGTGGCCCCGGCGAAGTCGGTGAGTTTGTATGTTCCAATGTGGTTCGGCTTGATCTCCTCTGGTGTGGTAATAGCCCGGGTCGACGCGACGCGCCACACCCGCCCCCGCGAAAACTCGTAGTCGGGGAACTGGTCCCATGAAATCGAGACTTCAGGGAAGTCGATGCACCACCACTTGCCACCCACCCACATGGTGCTGCCGTAGACCGCGTCCGCGGGCATGGCCACCCGCTTCCCGTCGTTGCGGGTCAAGTCAAAGTACCACGAGTTGTTTCTAAGTCGCGGATGCAAGACCCTCCCCGCCTTGGTGGTTACTGTGTGTTTGTCAAATTTATACCGCGGCTCGAAGGCTGCCCGGTCGAAGTTCTTGTACGGGGACTTGAGCCGGGGGAGATACCCCGCCCCAAATATCTCTCGTGCATCAAACTCGCTAGACTTGCCCCGGGGGCCCAACAGGCGCAAGTAAGGCACCCCACCCTTGAGGCGTGGGTTGACAGTCTTTCCCGTGACCCTGTTGTACACACGCTGCGTGGCCTTCTCCACGCGGTACGTGGGCCAGTCTTCTGGGTCGAAGTAATCTAAATTCACTGGGTGAATACTGCTTTGATTGATGTGCGTGTGAACCTATGCTCCTGACCCGTGGACGATTTGATCTTGTACAGGTACTCGCCGTTGGGTAGGGGGATAGGAATAAGGGGGCAGGGTTCTTGGATCGGGTCTTTTGAAATCACCTTGAACACCTTGCCTTCTTTGGTGAACGCGTGGTTGGGGAAAATCTTGAACACCCTGCTGCCGACGGGTGGGGAAACCCTCCACTCTTCCCGGGTGAACAGGTTGCGAATTTCTGTGGGAGAAACTGACACTCTTTTTCCACAGTTACGAGTGAGGAAGTACCGGTTCCAGTCGTTGGATGTCTGCAACTTAGGTGACTTACCAGACGTCCTCTTGGTCACGGTGCCCGCCTCGATGTTGAAGGTGTACCTGTCATTGAAGTCTTGGGGCTCAAAGTCAGATGTGATGTCCACAAGATCATCAGCAATATCGTCGTCGAACAAGCTCAGAGCGGGTATGTGAAACGCATCTCCCCCCTCGTCAACGACGCGGAAGTAAGGGGGGCTGCCTCGGCGTGCTTGCGCACTGAGGTCGCGCTTGAACTTGTTGTCGTAGAGTCTGCCCTCGCCGGGGAAGAGAGTGTATCGTGGAAATTTTTTCGGGTCCCATGTGCCTGTCGGTGTGGTTGTGTCGCTCATTCAGAATTTAACGTATCAGATGTGTCAAGTGCGCGATGCTAAAGATCTCGTTTACTATTTCATAGTTGGTGGTTTAGGTATTTTGTGTATAGGAGGATGATCGTTAACAAGGTTCCAATCAGGGTTGGGTTTGCAGATATTATATTCGTTGATGAATTGGTCTTTTATGTAAGGTGTTGCGTGGCAGCGGATGGTGAAGTCGATTATCTCGGCAGTGGTTTCGAGGGCCATTTTTCTTTGTTGGGCAACTGTAGGGCGGAAGCGTGGAGACTCCACGTTCATCCGTTCGTCACCTGTGGTGATCTCCGCACGCACCACCCACAGCCCGTTTTCAGGTGCATCAGTGGCGGAGGGGTCGTTCGATAAATCTTCAACACGATAGGTAACGTGGTAGTCGTTGTCGATGCAGCGGAAGTGTTCAGGCTCTAGTTTTAGGTCGTTCATTGTATTAGTTGTTGTTGTTGTTGGTTTTTGGTGTGAGGTGTTTAAAGGGCCGTGAGAGGCCCTGTGGGGCGCCAATGGAAATCTGGGGTACCTACCCCAGATTCCCATTAAGACGCCGTGGTGGCCTACTGAGGGTCCAGCGATGGGGATTTATCTTCAGGCTCCACCAACTCAAGCAAGCTTAGGTCGGTGGATGTAAACTCAAACGTATCCGCGGGCATGGACCCCATGGCATCTTTTGAGGGGTCGGGGGGCCACCCCCAGATAACTGTAAAACGCTTACGGCCAACGTGAAACACCTCGCCAGTAGTTCCGGCGTCGGCGTCACCGGATACTTTTTGTAGCGTTCTGACCTTAGTCTTCTCCTTGATTTGTTCTCGTTTCATAGGGTTAGAGGGGTTTGAGCCAGACCTGCCCGGTGTTGTCCACGTAAGCGGCAACCGCAAGGGTCTGCTTGTCCACGTAAGCGGCAACCGCAAGGGTCTGCTTGTCCGCGTTGGGTTCTGGGACGTTGGGTTCTGGGACGTTGGGTTCTGGGGCCCCGGGCCCCCAGAAACCGGGTTCTGAGGTTGCGGGCTTAGTAGGTTCTGCTGCTGAGATGTTGGGCCCGTCAGGATGTGTGAGGTAGTCAACCGCTTCGAGGATGGTCGCAAACTTGCGGGCGACGATTGTGCTGGTGAGCCCCGCGGACTTGGTGGCTGCCACAGCCTCTGCTGAGGTCACTGGGGAATCAGGGAGGCACAAAATGTAAATGGTGTCGGGCACAAACCCGACATCACTCACACGCTTGATGGCGGAGGTGAGGGCGTCGCAAATTTCTCCTATCGTGTCGTACGGCTCAGGTGTTGCTCCCATCGTTGACAGGGTTGGGCAGACCTCCGTGAGATGGTCTACGGCGGCGGGTATGTGCTCGGGTGACGCAAGAATTATTGCGAGTGATTGTTGCGGGGCTGGTGGCGCCTCCGCAGGTCGTGTTGGTTTGTCCATGTAAGAATAGTACCAGACGTGTCAAGCGACGGGGGGTCCCCTGTTGCAAATTGATGAAAGGGCGACACCTCTATAGAGAAGATATAAAGAGAAAGTGAAATCCCTTTTATATCTTCTCTATAGAGGTGTCGCCCTTTCATCAATAGCAGCAAGATATGCGGAGTCCCCTCTACCCCCAAAAGCCACACCTTGCTTGCGCACAACCACTTACACCAACTGCTGCTTTTCTAGCACTAATTTACATACCCGGTGGTCGGTAATTTACACCATCTTACATACCCGGTGGTCGGTAACCAATCACCACCAGTGTATGTACAATGTGTTCCGTTCTGGAACGACCCACTCCCGGCAAGGTGTGACATTTTGTCACAAACCATGCCCCC
>TARA_R100001244_G_scaffold124390_1_pt1 | contig 13052 bp, 10 predicted proteins | sample TARA_R100001244 | Tara Oceans TARA_R100001244 (sample SAMEA2621564) | marine metagenome | biome: marine biome (ENVO:00000447); feature: mesopelagic zone (ENVO:00000213); material: "saline water (ENVO:00002010), including plankton (ENVO:xxxxxxxx)" | depth 790 m
GAGGGTGACCTTGGCGTCTTCGACGAAGCCGGCGGCGTGGCTGGCCAAAGGCAGGCTGGCCGCGGCCGCGGCCAGCGCTAGGGCGATGGCGCTGGGAAGCAAGGCTGGACGGCGGGTTCTATTCAGACGAGTCATTGTTGTTATCCCTCTGCTTGGTTAAATCGTTGGCATGAAAAGTCCCCTCCGCGTGAGCGGATGCTTGAAAAAAGCAGGGGATTAACCGGTGTTTGGCGTTATTGCGGTGTATCGCTGGCGTTGGGCAAGCCGCATGGGATGTGGCTTGCCCGACCGCTTTAGATTTACGGCTTGGCGATGCCGACCGAGTCCGGGGAGATCTCGATGGCTTTGGCCTTGTACATCGACCAGGTGGTGACCGACTGCCAGCGGCTAAGGAAGGCTTCGGCTTCGGCACCGTTGAGGTTCAGGCTTTGCGCGCCGTAATTTTTCAAAAAGCCCTGGAACTCGGGGTTGGCCACGGCCTTGGCATAGGCGTCGGTGAGTTTCTGTTTGATGTCATCCGGGGTGTCCTTGTGCACGAAGGCGCCCCAGAACGGACCCCATGGCAGGTACTCGGCGATGTCCGGCAGGGCCGTGGTGATGGGCTCGACACCTGGCAGTTCCGGCACTTCCTCGCTGGCCAGTACGGCCAGGGCCTTGAGTTTGCCGGTGCGGACCATTTCCTTGGCGGCTGCCAGGCTCAACGGCATGAAGTCGATGTGTTTGCCCATCAAGGCAGTAATCCCAGGGCCGTCGCCGCCGAAGGTCACTTCGCGCACTTTCAGTTCACCCACGGCATTGATCATCGCGTGCACGGTGCTCGGCAGGCCGCCGGCGCCGGTGCTGCCCATGCGCAGGGTGTCCGGGTTGGCTTTGGCATCGGCGAGCAATTCGGCCATGGAGTTCCACGGGCTGTCGGCATTCGCCGCGATCACCACGACGTTCTGGCCGATGATGTTGACCGGATAGAAGTCGCTGTAATCGAACTTGGCCACACCCAATACCGGGTACAGCTGCGGGTTTTCCGCGCCGAGCAGCACGGTGTAGCCATTCGGGCGTTGTTGCAGCACATAACTGCTGCCGATCACGGCGGTGCCGCCGGGGCGGTTGTTGAGGATCATTTTGCCGCCGAGCTCTTTTTCCACGTAGGGCGACAGGCTGCGCATCACGTTGTCGGTGGCGCCGCCCGGGCCCCAGGGAATCACCGCCTGGATGCTGCGCTCCGGGTAATCGGCATGCGCAGGCAAAGCCAGGGTCAGGGCGCTCAAGGACACGGCGACGCTGGCGAATAGGGTTTTAAGCATGTGGAGAATCTCCATCTGGTTGTTTTTGTTGGTCCCCGTGGGCCGGGGCATGCCTTGCTGCAAGGTGACTCAGGAGTGCAACGATGCCGCTTTGCGTTTACGTTTCAGCCAGCCGAACAGCGGCGTGTTGCTCAGTAGGATCAACACCAGGGCGGTGCCCAGGATCAGCGACAGTGGGCTGCTGACCAGCCCGCCCAACAGCTCAAGCGGGTTGTCGCCGGCCGAGGACATGGCCTGGCGATAGGAGGTGTCCATCAGCGGACCGAGGATGGCGCCGAGGATGATCGGGCCCATCTGGAAGCCGAATATCTTCAGCAGGTAACCGAGCAGACCGAAGCCGAGCATCCAGTAGACTTCGGTCATGCTGCTGTTGATCGAGTAGGTGCCGACTACGCACAGCACGAGGATCAGCGGGATGAGCATGGCCTTGGGTATTTCGACCAGTTTGGCGAACAGCTTGATGCCCATCAGGCCGAAGATCAGCAGGAAGATGTTGGCCAAGGCCAGGTTGCCGACGGTGAACCAGAAAATGTGCGGGTTCTCCACCATCAGCATCGGGCCGGGGTTGAGGCCATGGATTACCAGGGCGCCGATGATCACCGCGGTGACCGCATCGCCGGGCATGCCGAGGGTCAGCATCGGCACGTAGGCGCCACCGACCGCCGCGCTGTTGGCGGTTTCCGGGGCGACCAGGCCTTCATAGGCACCTTGGCCGAATGGCTGGGTTGGGTTCTTCACCGTGCGCTTGGCATGGTCGTAGGCCATCAGCGCGGCGATGTCGCCCCCCACGCCGGGCAATACACCGACGATCACCCCAATCAACGAGGTGCGGATCGACAGCGGCAGAAACTTCAACACCATGGCCAGCGACGGGATGATCTTGTCGACCTTCTGCCGCACCGGTGGGCTGTCGAGGTTGTGCAGTTGATAGAAGGCTTCGGCAACACCGAACAGGCCGATCATCAGCACGACATAGTGAATGCCGCCCATCAGGTCGATTTGGCCCATGGTGAAGCGCCCTTCGGCGGTTACCGGGTCCATGCCGACCATGCCGATCACCGCGCCCAGGGCGGCGGCGAAAATGCCTTTGGCCAGCGAGCCTTCGGACAGGCTGCCCACCAGCAATAAACCGATGGCGGCAACCAGGAAGTAGTCGCGTGGCGCAAAGCGCAGGGCCAGATCGCCGATCACCGGTGCGGCGCTGGCCAGCACCAGGGTGCCGATCAGGCCGCCGATCACCGACATCACCGTACTCAGGCCGATGGCGCGGCCGGCTTCGCCTTGCTGGGCCAGCGGGTAGCCGTCGAACGCGGTGGCGACCGAGGAGGGCGCGCCGGGGATGTTCAGCAGGATGGCGCTGCGGGAGCCGCCGTAGACGCCGCCGATAAAGATGCCGACGATCAGCGCCAGGGCGTCATTGACGTCCCAGGCGAAGGTGAAGGACACCAGGATGGAGACCGCCATGGTCACCGACAGGCCCGGGATCGCGCCGATGTAGATGCCGGCGAAGGTGCCCAGAGCCGTCAGCATCAGCAGCTGCGGATCACTCCAGGCCATGAACAGGTAGGCAAATGTCTCGCTCATTTCGATAGTCCTGTTAAGGCAGATAGACGCTGAACGCCAGGGTGAACAGCAGGTAGATCAAGACGACCAACAACCCAGCCGTGAGCAGTGCACCGACGATCCGCCCGTTGCGCAGGTAAACCATGGACAACACCAGAAACAGGAAGGTACTGAGGTAGAAGCTGATCCACTGAATGGCCATGAGGTAGGCAATCGCCAGGCCGGCGAAGATCAAGGTGCGCTTGGGGAAATGTTGGCCGGTGAACTGCTTGAGCGAATCGAACCAGCCTTGGGTGTCCGGTGCGCTCTTCTTGCGCAGATCGAGCAGTACCGTTGCGGCGGAGAGCAGCATGACCAGGCTGACGCCGAGCGGAAATGCGCCAGCGGAGTTGATCGAGCTAAAGCCGGCGATCTGATAAGCCAGGTACATCACGGCCAGGCTGAAAAGCACCAGCAGCACGCTGAAGGTGCGCTCGCCTACCAGCATTTTTTCTGTTTTTTTCATGCTATCGCTCCAGCGGGGAACAGCGGTGTTAGAGGCCAACCATGGCGAGAGGGCTCAGCACGTCTGCCGTGCACGACCAAGCGCCGCAGAAACGACGGCGGCGCAGCGATATGCGATGAGCAATGGCGAGGCGGCGGTGGCGGCCGTAGGCATACGGCCAGGCTGGCGTGGCACCTGTGCAGGCGACGTGCGCTGCGCGCGGTGAGTCGCCGGGGTGGCCACGTGGTGTGCAGACGCACACGCTGGCATTGGCTGTGACATGACAATCGACCTTTTTATATTTATTGGTTCGTTGTGCTGAAGCGTTATGCGCCTGACAACGTAGGCAACAGTGGCGCATCGCTTCATGCGTGCTGGGAATAGTGGGCCGGGCCCCTGGGCATTTCAATTCGTTAAAGGCGCTTCTGTTCGATAATCGAACAAGAACGAACCGGTTAGTACATTAAAATTATCGGTTCGAAGTATCAAGGTCGTACCGCTGTCGGGCTACTAGCTATTAGTCGTCACGCGCCGAGCAGGCTTGCGCTAGGGTCTCCGGTGTGGCCGTGTGGCGGCGGCATTTGGCGGATGCGCATGCGCCCTGAAGCGCTTCCAGGTTCCGTGTCCACGGGATGTCTTTTAGAATCGCGCAAATTTACTCAGGAACCGCCCCATGGCTGGTAGTCAGATAGAACGCGCTTTGCGCCTGCTTGAGAGCCTCACCAGTGACGCCCGTGGCTTGCCCATGCAGTCGCTGGCCGAGCAGTTGGACATCCCGAAAAGCGCCACCCACCGCATGCTCGCCGAGCTGATTCGCCTCGGTTACGTGCGCCAGGATCCGCAAACCAGCCGTTATCGCCTGTCGACCAAATTGGTTGCATTGGGCTTTCGCTACCTGGCGAGCAGCGGCGCCGATATTGTTCAGCCGATTCTCGATCGACTGGCCCAGGAAACCGGTGAGCTGGTGCGGCTTGGGGTGATCGACGGCGAGCGGCAGACCTGGATTGCCAAATCCCAGGGGGCTCGCTCGGGGTTGCGTTACGACCCGGACATGGGCCGCGATGCCCCGCTGTTCTATACCGCGTCCGGGCACGCCTGGTTGGCCAGCCTCAGCGATAGCGAGGCGCTGGCGTTGGTTGAGCAACAGGGGATTGCCGACCCCGTGGCATTCGGCCCCAATGCCCCACGCTCCACTGATGAGCTGCTGGCGCGCTTGGCGTTGGCGCGGCAGCAGGGTTATGCCTGGGTCGTGGAAAGCGCCTCGGTGGGCACCTCGGCAATTGCCGCCGTGGTCCAGCACCCGCAAGAAGCGCGCGCGATTGGCGTGCTCAGTGTGGCCGGCCCCAGCGCGCGCCTGCCGCTGGAGCGCATGCATGCGCTTGCGCCGCTGCTGTTGAGCGCCGCGCAAGAGTTGTCGGCCGCCAGTTTGGCCTCCGAATTGTTCGTCTGAATAGCGCGGGGGCAACCCCGCGGCTTGCCTAGCCTCCAGGCTTTCGCCTGGCGTGCGTTCTGCGCCTTAGTCTGTCCTTGTCCTGTGTATGCGTGGCCTGTCGCCGTTTCGGCGGCCGGCAGTCGGCCGTCTATTTTTTCTTGCATAAAAATAGAACCGAGTTCTAAATTATCCAATAGATTGATTTCGGAACCTGGTTTCATCACCTGAATGCATCACGCCTGAACACCAAAGGAGGACCGCTGCTGTGAATCAACCTCTGCGTATTGCCCTGATCGGCGCCGGCGTCATGGGCCGTCAGCATTACCACCACCTGCGCACGCTCGACGACGCCACGTTATGCGCCGTCTGCGATCCAGGGCTGCAGGCGGCCGAGTTCGCCGCCGCATGCGGCGTGCCGTATTTCACCGATCACCAGCAGATGCTGGAGCAGAGCAAGCCTGAGGCGGTGATCGTCGCCAACCCCAACAGCTTGCATGTCAGCACGGCGCTGGCGTGCATCGCCGCCGGGGTGCCGGTGCTGCTGGAAAAACCCGTGGGAGTGCACCTGGATGAGGTGCGTGAGTTGGTTGCGGCGTCAACCGCCAGCGCTGTGCCGGTGTTGGTTGGCCATCATCGACGGCACAATCCGTTGATCGCGCGTGCCCATGAGTTGCTCAGCAGCGGCGCGCTAGGGCGGCTGACCAGCGTCACTGCGTTATGGCAAGTGCAGAAGCCGGACAGCTATTTCGACATTCCCTGGCGCCGCGAAGCCGGTGCGGGCATGTTGCTGACCAACCTGATCCACGACCTCGACCTGCTGCGCCACTTGTGCGGCGAGGTTCGTCAGGTGCAGGCCTTTACCAGCAACAGCGTGCGCGGTTTTGCCAATGAAGACAGCGCGGCGGTGCTGCTGCAATTCGACAATGGCGCGCTCGGCAGTTTGACCGGTTCTGATGCAGTAGCCGCGCCCTGGAGCTGGGAGCTGGACTCGGGCGAAAACCCGATTTACCCGAATCAGGCCGACCAGCCGTGCTACCTGCTGGCCGGCACCCGGGGCGCTTTGAGCATTCCGCAACTCAAGCGTTGGCACTATGCCGAGTCGGGCGCGGGTTGGCACCAGCCGCTGCTGCACGTGCAGGAGACGTACCCCCATGAGGAGGCGTTGCGGCGCCAATTGCAGCATTTCCTGCAGGTGGCCCGTGGCGCAGTTGCGCCGCTGGTCAGCGCCGCCGATGCCGGGCGTACGCTGGCGTTGATCGAGGCCATCCGCAAGGCGGCGGAGAGCGGCCGCGCCTGTGCGCCTGAGGTTATCTGAGAACCGTTTGAATATGCCCAATCGGGCGATCTATAACGCTGCGAAGTGATGATTATGAGTGAACGAAGCCTTTCCCTTGCCGCCCTGACGGTCCTCGAATTGTCGCCGCCGGAGATGGTGGAAGTCGCTGCGCGTGCCGGCTACAGCCACGTCGGCCTGCGCCTGATACCGGCGACGCCCGAGGAGCAGCATTTCCCCTTGGTGGCCGATGCCGACCTACGCCGACGCACCCAGCAGCGTTTGCGCGATAGCGGTGTTGCAGTGCTCGATGTGGAAATCTTGCGGCTGAAACCGCAGACCCGGGTGATTGATTTTGACGCGGTGCTCGCCGTGGGCGCGGACTTTGGTGCGAGCGAACTGCTGGTCGCCGGTAACGATGCCGACGAAGCGCGCCTGACCGATAACTTTGCCGCGCTCTGCGAGTTGGCGGCGCCCTATGGCCTGCATCCACACCTGGAGTTCATGCCCTGGACCGATGCGCGCAACCTCGTGCAGGCCGCCCGTATTGTGGCCGCGGCTAATTGCACCAACGGGTGCGTGTTGGTCGATGCGTTCCACTTCGACCGTTCCGCTTCGCACCTTGACGACCTGATCGCATTACCGCCGGCGCGCCTGCGTTATGCGCAGCTGTGCGATGTGGCGGGGCCGCGGCCGAGCGATATGGACGAAATACTGCGCCAGGCGCGCAATGAACGGCGCTTTCCAGGCGACGGCGATTGTGACCTGTTGGGGCTGTTGCGGGGCTTGCCGGCCGACATTCCCTTGAGCCTGGAAATTCCGACGCGGCAGTTGCTAGAGCAGGGCGTCACTGCGTTGCAGCGGGCACAGATGGCGTTGGATAAAACCCGCAATCTGCTCGGTTTGCTCTGAGCCAGACAGCCGGCCCGATGTGCAGGTGGTTGCGCCGAACACCTGCGCCGCGATGAGGGATGGAACTCGGTTCTATACTGCGCTGGTGCGCTTAAGCGAGCGGGGGTAGACTGCGCCGCGCATAGTTAGCCGCCTATTTATTAGTTTAATTGCTGTTTTGCCTGCCCATGAGAAACCGATGAGTACAGCCAACTCGACGTTATCCGGTGCCAGCCAGCCGCTCAAAGGCATTTTATTGGTGGTCTTGGCGACCTTTCTGTTTGCCAGCCACGATGCACTGTCAAAATACTTGTCGGGTTTCTACCCGGTGATCATGGTGGTGTGGGCGCGTTATCTGGTGCACACCGTGCTGATGGCGGGGATTTTCCTGCCGCAGTCGGGCTTGCGCGTGTTGCGCAGCAAGCGGCCGGGGTTACAGGTGCTGCGCGCGCTGTGTCTGTTGGGCACCAGTCTGCTGTTCACCACCGGGCTGTTGTTCATTCCGCTGGCGGAAGCCACCGCAGTCAACTTTCTCACGCCGTTATTGGTCACTGCGCTGTCGCTGCCACTGCTGGGCGAGTCTGTCAGTCGCGGTCAATGGATTGCGGTATTGGCCGGCTTCGTCGGTGTGCTGATCATCGTCCACCCAGGTGGCGAACTGTTCACCCCAGCGGTATTGCTGCCGTTCGGTTCGGCCTTGTGCTTCAGCTTTTATCAATTGCTCACGCGCAAACTCAGCGAAATCGACAGTGCGACCACCAGCAACTTCTTTGCCGGGTTGTTCAATACCCTGGCGATGAGCGCGCTGGTGCCATTCTTCTGGCAGCTGCCGAATCTGAGCCATGGCGTGTTGATGCTGGCGCTGGGCGGCTGTGGCATGTGCGCCCACCTGTTCCTGACCCAGGCCTTTCGCCATGCCCCACCGGCGTTGCTGGCACCATTCGGTTACGGGCAGATTGTCTTCGCCGGGCTGCTGGGCTTTGTGGTGTTTTCGCACACGCCGGGTACGTTGGCGCTGCTCGGTATCCTGGTGATTTGTCTCAGCGGTTTAGCGGCGGCCTGGCAGAATCGCGGCGCTTGAATAACCTGTCGTTGGCCGATACTCAGCCAGAAAACAGCCCATCACCAGGATGGGCTTTTTTCTGCCAGTCGATTACGCCTGCGCGTCGACCGTTTCGATCTTGCGTGGCGCCATGAAAAACAACCAGACCAGGGCGATGAAGTACATGGCCGGAATCATGGTGAACAGTACGGCGTAGTTATTGTTGGTAACGGTCAGCACGTAGCCGACGATCTGCGTCATGAACATGCCGCCAACAGCGGCGCACATGCCGCCGAAGCCGAATACCGTGCTCATCATGTGCTTGGGCGTGTAATCCATGACCAGGCTCCAGATGTTCGCGGTCCAGGCCTGGTGCGCGCCGACTGCCAGCGAGATGGCCAGCACCGCAACCCATAAGCCGCTGGCGTTCGCGGCGAAGATCACGCTGACGATGGTGCAGGCGAACACCAGCATGGACGCCAGACGGGCAGTGGTCGCGCGCACGCCACGGCCGATCAGCCAGGAGGAGAGAATGCCGCCGCCGATACTGCCGAAGTCGGCAGTCAGCCAGATCAGAATCAGTGGAATACCCATCTGGGTGACGCTGATGCCGAGGTCGTATTGCTGGTTGAGGAACGGCGGCAACCAGTACAGGTAAAACCAGAACACCGGCGCGGTAATCGAGTAGGCGAGGGCGAATGCCCAGGTGCCGCGCATGCGCAGGATGCGCGACAGGGCAACCTTGGTGGGCTCGGGCTCGGCTTCTTGTTGGATGTAATCCAGCTCGCTCTGTTTGACGTTCGGGTGCTCCTCCGGGTTGTAGTATTTCAACGCCCAAAACAGCAGCCAGACCAGGCCCAGCGCGGCCATGCCGAGGAACGCTGCTTGCCAGCCCCAGACTGCGAGAATCAACGGCAACAGCGCTGGCGTCAGCATGGCGCCGACGTTGGTGCCGGCATTGAAAATACCGGTGGCGATCGCCCGTTCGCCGGCGGGGAACCAGATGCGCGTGGTTTTGACGCAGGCGGGGTAGTTGGCGGCTTCGGTCAAACCGAGGATGAAGCGACAGAGCATGAAGCCGACCGCGGAGGTGGCCAGGCCATGAGCGCCGGTTGCCAGGCTCCACAGCAAAACGGCGAGGAAGAACGCGCGTTTTACGCCAACCCTGTCGATGAAGCGCCCTTGCAACAGAAAGCCGACAGCGTAGCCGACCTGGAACCAGAAGTTGATGTTGGCGTAATCCATCGCCGTCCAGCCCATCTCTTTGGCCAGAATAGGCTGCATGACGCCGAGTGCCGCACGGTCTATATAGTTCAAGGTGGTGGCAAAGAACACCAGGGCGAGCATGCCCCAGCGGGTTTTACCGACCGCCATGGCGCCGCGGATTTTGTCGCCAATGCCGCCGTTGCCGAGGTGTGGTGCAGGGGCGGTGTGAGTGCTTTGGGAGTGGATCATGTTCGTGCAGCCATCCGTTCTGTGCCCGGTGGAGTTGACCGCCAGGCGGGACTAGGACTGCTCTCAGTTGCCCGTCGACGCTACTGCTGTGCAGCGCGTGATCGCTGCGTGATCGCGGTAGCTGTTGTGTTGGCGCCGATCATGAGTGACCGGTGTTGACGCAACGAGGTTTGCGGGGCCTGAAAGCCGGCAACCATCGGCCAAATGCTGGTTGGCACGCGGCGGCGGTTGATTTTCGATAGCGCTAAGCGGCTGATCAGCCTTGGCTGAACTGTCGTCGGAGGCAGGCATGAGGGGCGGCGCCAGCGGCAGTGCTTCTGGCCGCACGGGCAAGACGGGCGCTGGAATGGTGCGAGCAGGCTGATAAAGCGTTGAATGTGATCATGTGCGTGTACCCGATTCTTGAAATTGTTATGGCGTGACGTTGGGGTGGACGGGTTTGATTGCAGCACGCCAGGTGGCAGAGGCAGGTGACGCGCGGTCACGCAGTGGTTGCCTGCAATGTGTAGTGATGGTGCGCAGTGATCGGCTTATCGTCAATTCGCTGACAGGTCTTGCGTTCGATAATCGAACACAAAACTAACTAGTTCGTACACTTTGGTTTGCCCTGCAGAGTCGACACGCCAATAATCATTTCACCCTGATCTGCGCTTGGTTCCTCGCGTGACGTGCTGATCGAGCCACGCCATTGGCTCGTTGCCACATTACCAAGCGCACCCCCACGTGCCGCTGCGCGCAGAGCCGGCGCCAATAACCAGGAGCTGAAGTATGCAGCGTTCAATTGCCACCGTTTCGTTGAGCGGTACCCTGCCGGAAAAACTCGAAGCGATTGCCGCCGCCGGTTTTGATGGCGTGGAGATCTTCGAAAACGACTTGCTCTACTACGACGGTAGCCCGCGCGATATCCGCAAGATGTGCGCGGACCTGGGCATTACCATTACCTTGTTCCAGCCATTTCGTGATTTTGAAGGCTGCCGCCGTGATCGTCTGCCGCGCAACATCGACCGTGCCGAGCGCAAGTTCGACCTGATGCAGGAGCTTGGCACCGATCTGGTGCTGGTGTGCAGCAACGTCGCCGCCGACTCGCTGGGTGATGAAGAGATTCTGGTCGACGACCTGCGTTTGCTCGCCGAGCATGCCGGCGCTCGTGGTTTGCGCATCGGTTATGAGGCCCTTGCGTGGGGGCGCCACGTCAACACCTATCAGCAGGTCTGGAATCTGGTGCGTCAGGCCGATCATGCGGCACTGGGCGTGATTCTCGACAGCTTCCATACCTTGTCGCTGAAAGGCGATCCCAGTGCCATCGCGGACATTCCCGGCGAGAAGATCTTCTTCGTGCAAATGGCCGATGCGCCAATCCTGGCTATGGATGTGCTGGAGTGGAGTCGGCATTTTCGCTGTTTCCCGGGGCAGGGCGAGTTCGATCTGGCCGGCTTCCTGGCGCCGATCATCCGCACCGGTTATAGCGGCCCGTTGTCACTGGAGGTGTTCAACGATGGTTTCCGCGCTGCACCGCCACGGGCGAATGCCGCCGATGGCTTGCGCTCGTTGCTGTATCTGGAAGAAAAGACCCGCAAGGTGCTGGAGAAAGATACGTCGCCAGCCAACCTGGATATCCTCTTCGCGCCGCCACCGGCAGGGCGTTACGACGGTGTCGAATTCCTTGAGTTTGCCGTCGACGAGGCCATAGGCGCCAAACTGTCCGGCTGGCTGGAACGCCTGGGATTTGCCCGGGCCGGCCAGCATCGCTCGAAGGCTGTCAGTCTGTTGCGTCAGGGCGATATCAATATTGTTCTCAACGCCGAACCCTATTCCTTCGCCCACAGCTTCTATGAAGCGCATGGCCCCTCGCTGTGCGCGACCGCATTGCGGGTCAAAGACGGAGCATCGGCCTTGCAGCGGGCCTGCGACTACCGCGGGCAGCCGTATCGTGGCCTGGTTGGGCCGAATGAGCGGGAGATTCCGGCAATGCGTGCGCCGGATGGCAGCCTGATCTACCTGGTCGACCCAGGTAGCGAGGGGCAGAGCATCTACGACACCGACTTCAGCCTCGATGCGAGCGCCGCCGTCACGGGCGGGCTGGAGCGCATCGACCACATGGCGTTGGCCCTGCCAGCCGACGCTCTGGACAGCTGGGTACTGTTCTACAAAAGCCTGCTGGACTTTGAGGCCGACGACGAGGTGGTGCTGCCCGACCCTTATGGTCTGGTGAAAAGCCGAGCGTTACGCAGCCGCTGCAGCTCGGTACGTTTGCCGCTGAACATCTCGGAGAATCGCAATACGGCAATTGCCCATGCGTTATCCAGCTACCGGGGCTCGGGCGTCCACCATATCGCCTTTTCGTGCGCCGACATCTTCAAGGAAGTCGCACGGGCCAAGGAGGCGGGAGTGCCGTTGCTGGATATACCACTCAACTACTATGACGACCTTGCTGCGCGCTTTGATTTCGATGACGAGTTCTTGAGCGAGTTAGCCTATTTCAATGTGCTGTATGACCGCGACGCACAAGGCGGCGAGTTGTTCCATGTGTATACCGAGGCGTTCGAAGAGCGCTTCTTCTTCGAAATCATCCAACGTAAGAATGGGTACGTCGGCTACGGCGCGGCCAACGTTGCAGTGCGGCTGGCGGCCATGGCCAAAGCGCGCAGCGGTGCAGGCAAGCGCGTGCAGTTATAGGCGCATGTACGCGAGTAGTTATCAGGTCACGCGTGTTGACGGTTTATCAGGCTGGCGCGCGGTCATGGAGGCGCTCAGCCTTTCTTCGTTGTGCCGCGCGGACGATAATCCGCGCACTTTTTATATGTCGGTGAGCCTGCTATGAGCAATTCTGCCGTTACCCTCGATGAAGCGGTCGCCGAGGCGCCGCGCAAAGGGCGCAAAAACAATCCGGAGAAAACCCGCGAGAGTATTCTCCAGGCTGCGATTGCCGAGTTCGTCCAGTTGGGGCTTTCCGGCGCGCGGGTGGATTCGATCGCAGAGCGCACGCAAACCTCAAAACGGATGATCTACTACTATTTCGCCAGCAAGGAACTTCTCTACTTGGCGGTTCTGGAGAAACTCTACGGCGATATCCGCAATACCGAAGGCAAACTGCACCTGGACGAATTGGCGCCCAGCGAGGCGATTAGCCGACTGGTCGAGTTCACCTTCGACCACCATGATCGGAATGTTGATTTTGTGCGTATCGTCAGCATCGAGAACATTCATTACGGCCAGCACGTGATGCAGTCCGAGCTGATTCCCTCGCTGAACAATTCGGTGCTGCAAGCGATTGACGACATTCTTCGGCGCGGTGAAGCGCAAGGAATTTTTCGGAGTGGCTTGAACCCACTGGATATCCACATGTTGATCAGCTCGTTCTGCTTTTACCGGGTCTCGAATCGACATACCTTCGGCTCGATCTTTCAGATCGACCTATCGGCGGATGAAGTCAAACAGCGACATAAGCAGGTGATCTGCGAATCCGTACTGCGCTATATGCAGTGTTGAGCGCTTCAGCACAAAAGGGCCGCTTGGCCCTTTTGCATATCGACAGAGACTGAGCCGCTTAGCTAAAACTGCTGAAGTGATTGCGGATTCCACGCTGACTCGGACACCCATTCCACGCACAT
>TARA_R100001244_G_scaffold130439_1_pt1 | contig 13033 bp, 11 predicted proteins | sample TARA_R100001244 | Tara Oceans TARA_R100001244 (sample SAMEA2621564) | marine metagenome | biome: marine biome (ENVO:00000447); feature: mesopelagic zone (ENVO:00000213); material: "saline water (ENVO:00002010), including plankton (ENVO:xxxxxxxx)" | depth 790 m
AAATTTACTGTGAGCGGCACGCTGTAACCCGGTTGAGCCATATCTGCCTTGATGTCATCAATTGCAAATAATTTCACCCACTCTTCCCGTTGCTGCTCATTGGCTGCAATTTCTGGGTAAAAGCTTTCCGGGATACGATCCAGGGTGATGCAGTACTGGGTCTCGACAACGAATTTCTTCTTGAGCCAAAGTTTTTTCTGGAAGTCTTCGAGCTGGGCGAGAAAGTCGACAATGCGCCGTGCAATCTTGCGCAGTACGCGCAGCTTTTTCAGGTATTCATCCACGCGCGGAACATCGGCTGCCTCGATGTCGTCGAGGCGGATGATCTCGTTCTTGATATAGAAATCCAGCTCGCGACGCAGGAAACCACCGAGGTTCTTGTGGATAAAGTAATCCATCGTATGCGGTGCGATGAATTTCCCCAGGTATTTGCCCAGCAGCGTGCGGTTAGGTTGCTTGTCGGTGGGTGCTGGAGCAAATAGCGGCTGCTCGAAGGCGCGCAGCTCAGGGTGAGGAAACACCAGGTTAGCCAGCTGCTCGCCGACTATCTGCTCTGCCTCCGCCAGGCGTTTCTGTTGCCAGGTGCTGGCTTGGCCGGACTTCGTGCTGTCGGGGCGGTAGTCAAACTGCACGACGAGTTCAGGTAGCCCTTTATCGTTGGTTTCCAGCTTCAGCGGTTCTGCCGCGTGGATGATAAAGAAGCGCTCCTGGCCTTCCTTGACGTTGTTGTGTTCACCCTCTGCGGCGGCGGCCAGGCGGAAATGCACCTTCAGCGGGGTTGTGGCTGTTGGCTGGAAGTCGAAGCCGCTTTGCGGGCCCTGTTCCTTGGCCTGGGCTGCGGTGAGATCGAAGGTGAAGTTGCTGAGGGCCTCGCTCGACTTGATGTAGTACTGATCTTTGTTGGCCCAGTGCAGCATGACTTCGCGGCCATCATAGGGCACGGCATAGGGCGCGGCACGGCTGTCGTTTTCGGCGACGAAGTAGCGCTTCGACATAAAGTCGCCCTTGTCGTAGTAGCGGCTGAAGAAGCGGTACAGGTGTTCGTATACCTGGGCATCGTCGGCCAGTACACCGCCACCATCACGAGCCAAGTGCTGGGCTTGTTCGTATTCCTTGGCGACTTTGCTCGTCCGAAATCCGGGCTCGATCTCCCCTGTGGGCAGGATGGCATCTTCCCCCAGTGCCTCTATGACTTTTACCCGCGCGGCTTCCAGTGCGTCATGAGCGTTGCTTTGCGATTGGCTGGCAAAGTGGGCATCGATCTCGCTGCCCAGTTCGGTATCGATAAAGGTTTTGATCTGCGCGCTACGGGCATGAAGGATGCGGTACAGGCCGAAGTCGAGCTCAGGCTGGTTAAGCTGGAAGAGATCACCCAGCAGGGCGATAAATTGGTCTTTGTGCTTGCTCATATGTACTTCTCAAAAAAGGGTCAGGCGTAGGGCTTGAAGTCGTTGCTGTCACGAATCAGTAGCTGCATCAGCTTGGGATGGATAAAGAGCTTTTCCTTGCCGACCTGCACCTCTTGCAGGACGCCGATGGCGACTAGCTCTTTGAGGTAGCGCGAGGCGGCCTGACGCTGGGCAATCTGTTTGTCGACGACGTTGCTGATGCGGCAGTAGGGTTGCTCGAAAATCACGTCCACCAGCTCGCGGGAATAGGTCTTCGGCAGCTGTTCGCGAACAAACTGGGTGGTGTGCTCGGACAGGCTGCGGATGGCGGCAATTTTGGCAGTGGTCCAACGGGCGGTTTCTTCCACCGCACTGAGCATGTACAGCAGCCAGGGTTCCCAGGCTTGTTCGCGGGTGACATCCAGCAGCAGGCGGTAGTAGTCGGCACGGTGGGCGATGATGTAGCGGCTGAGATAGAGAATCGGCAGATTCAGCAGACCTTCTTGGATCAGATATAGGGTGTTGAGCACGCGCCCGGTACGGCCATTGCCATCGGTGAACGGGTGAATGGCCTCGAACTGATAATGTCCGACGGCCATGCGCACCAGCGGATCTAGGTCGGTCTCGTTGTGCAGAAAACGCTCCCAGTTGGCGAGCATGTCGCGCAAGCGGTCTTCACCCTCCGGTGGCGTGTAGATGATCTCTCCGGTGCGGTCGTTGGCCAGCTGGGTGCCCGGCACCCGGCGTATATCCATGTTCACGCCCTTGAGCGTGCGACAGATCTCGACTGCCGTGCCGGTGGAGAGTGGGCGCTCGGCCAGGGACTGGTAGCCATGATGCAGGGCCTTGCGGTAGCGCAGAGCTTCCTTGGTCGCGGGATCGGCATGGTTATCGCCATCCTGGGCATGCTGAAAGAGCAGGTCCGTGGTGGTGACGATACTTTCGATTTCCGAGCTGTCCTTTGCTTCCAGCAATGGGATGGTGTTGATCAGCACCGTCTGGTTTGGGATCAGCTCGGCCGCCTGCTTCAATTCGGCCAGTGCTGCGCGGGCCTCGATACAGCGCTTGAGCACTGCACGGGTTTCAAGCTCGGCTGCCGGTGGCAAGGGCGGAAGCTGGTTATAGGGCTTGTCGGCCTGCCAGGGGAGGGGGGATGCGGTCATGGATGCGATCCTGATCCTTGGGGTATCCATCTAAAGGCAAGGCGCTCTGGTGAGCGCCCTTTTCGTGGCGTCAGTGTAAACATGTGTGTATAACGTGTCGCTATATTTTGGTTTTAGCGACATGTTTTGCTCTCATGTCGCTGGCGACGACATGTGCGCACAACGTGTTCTTGAAATTGGTTTTTAGCGACGTGTTAGCTCACGGCCCAGCGCACTGTGAACAGTGCTTGGGTACGGCTGGCACGATGCAGGCGCTTTTCCAGGGCTTCAATAAGAGCATCGCGGCGAGCTTCTATCTCGTCTTCCACGGCAAATATTTCTTGGCGTTGCCGGCGTTGCTCGCCTTCCACCTTGCGGATGTCGTCCTGTAAGCGGCGTGCCTCGTCCATGCTCTGGGCGGTACGGGCTTGCCGCTTTAGGCCTTTCAGCTTGAGCTTGGTGTCTTGTAGGGCTTGCTCGGCAGCGAGGATGCGGTCTTCGGCCCAGGCGTCCAGTTTTTCGCGTTCTTGCTGGAAAAACTTGTCGTTTTGCTCCAGTGCTCGGCTCAATGCGGCATCGATCTGGCGGCGGGCGTTGCCATGCAGATCATCCGGCGGGGCGCTGTGGGTTGGCTCGGCGCTAGCGCAGAGCTGGAAGAGTTTCTCGCAGGTTTCCTGATCGAGGAGCTCGCCGCTATCGGCCATGGCGGTGAATACCAGGTGCTCTTCACGTTGAAAGCTGTCGAGCTCCAGCAAGTTGAGCTGAAGCCAGCCCTGCTGATCGACCAGCTGCTCGATGACGCTGATGCGCGGGTTTCGGCCTTCCAGCCATTGCGCATAGCTGAAGTGCAGAGTGGCTGTGGGGGCAGGGGCATTACGTCCCTGATCGAGTACGTATTCGCCCAGAGGGTGCGTCAGGCGGTAGATCCGAGTGTTTTCAATCTGAGCTTGTTTTGCCAGCTCGCCCTTGCGAATGAGCTGGTAGTGCCCGGTTGCGATCTGGGGGAGGGGCGGTAGGCTGAGGTCGAAGGTCAGTAGGTTGCTGTCGAACCTGGCTTGCTCTGCCAGGATGTACTGGGTCAGTTGCCAAAACAGCCGCGTGATTCGGTCTAGCTGGCTTTCAGCGCGCTCTTTGTGGGTTTTGAGCAGGCTGTGGATATCGGCATCGAAATTTTCCAACAGGAGCTTTTCGGTTTCCAGCATGCGTGCCTGAATATCAGCATCCAGTTCGGCGCGCAGGGTGGCAAAAGCGGAATCGATCTCTTGGGGCGTGCGGCAGCAGTCGTAAATTTCGGCAATACGTTTCTCAAAGTCGATACCGGCTTCGATCCTGCCGAGCACTTGGTCAGACGCACCGAAAACACCATCGAACAGGTGAAACTTGTCCTGCAGTAGCTCCAGTACACGCTGGTCTGCGGCATTGCGTTGGTTGAGGAAGTTGATCACCACTACGTCGAAACGCTGCCCGTAGCGATGGCAGCGACCAATGCGTTGCTCTACGCGCTGGGGGTTCCAGGGCAGATCGTAGTTCACCACCAGGGAGCAGAACTGCAGGTTCACACCTTCGGCGGCTGCCTCGGTGGCAATCAAAATTTCAGCGCTATCGCGGAAGTGGTCAATCAGCGCTGTACGACGGTCGATGGCGGGGGAGCCGGTGACACGGTCGCTGCCATGGTAGCGAGCCAGCCAGCGCTGATAGATGCCGGTCGCGGCTTCACCCTGATTGCCACCGCTGAAGGTGACAACCTTGCCGGCGTGCCCATGAGCCTCTAGAAAACGAGCCAGGTATTCCTGGGTGCGGCGGGACTCGGTGAAGATCACTGCTTTCCGAGGTGCGCCCATACCGGACATGCGTGCAAAGCCTTGCTCCAATGCATTCAGAAGAGCGAATGACTTTTGGTCTTCACGAATGCTGTGGGCTAGTTCGATGTAAAGGTCGAGTTCGGTGATTTCCTTGCTCAGCAGTTCGAAGTCGAGCTTGCTGGCTGAGTCATGAACATCGTAGTTGGCTGAGTCTTCCGCTGCTTCGAGAAGGTCTTCCTCCAGGTCGTCCTCTTCAATCAGGTGCTCGAACCATTCCTCATCGATGCTCTGGCGGTCCAGTAGTTTCTGTAGGCGTGCTTTGATGGCTTGCAGTGTGGCGACGACAGCCTCCGTTGACGAGGCCAGTAGCTTGCGCAGGATAAGAGCCACGAGATGCTTCTGGCGCTGTGGGAAGCCGTAGCTGAAGTCGCGGTGCAGATACGCGGAGATGAGGTCGTAAAGCCGCTGCTCGTCATCGCTCGGGGTAAATGGTGTGGTCAGCGCATGGCGCTGGGTATAGGGCACGTACTCCAGAACATCCCTACGCAGGGTACGCTTGATAAAGGCCTGCAAACGGCGGCGCAAAGCTGCCAGGTCGCCATCCGTGTTGTTGTACTGAGCGCGAAAGCTGCGCTCATCGCCGAAGATGTCCTCGTCAATCAGCGAGCTGAGACCATACAGCTCCATGAGTGAGTTCTGCAGCGGTGTGGCCGTTAGCAAAAGCTTGCGTCGCCCGGCCAGTGAGCGCTTGAGAGATTGCCCCGTTTCGTTGCTTTTTCGGTGGGCATTACGCAGCTTGTGGGCTTCATCGATGACGACTAAATCCCAGGGAATATTCCCCAGTTGCTCTTCCATACGCGCGGCGAAGTGGAGTGACATGATGCTGATAACGTCTCGAGCCAACGGATCGTAGATGCCATCCTGGCGAAGCTGTTTCCAGGTGCGGGCATCCAACACCTGGGTGGGCAAATTGAATTTTTCGGAAAGCTCCTGCGCCCATTGTTTGCGCAGTGCCGCTGGGCAGATGACCAAGAGGCGACGGCGACGTTCGGCCCAGAGCTGGCCTAGGACCAAGGCGGCTTCAATCGTTTTACCCAAGCCGACTTCGTCAGCCAGTATCACGCCTTTGCTCAGAGGGTTTTGCAGGGCAAAAAGGGCGGCATCAATCTGGTGTGGGTTGAGATCGACACTGGCGTCGAACAGTGACTGGGAGAGTCGGTCTTCTTCGCTGGCTGCACGGCGGCGCGTCAGCTCCCAGGCGAAATACTTAGCGTGATGGGGCGTGAGGCTGTTTGGGGGATTGAGCGTCGACATCAACTGCCCTCGGTAATGTCCATGAGCCGAACGATGCAGATCCTGCATCCGGGGTTTGTTTGAGCTACTGACGTGGTCTGTGACCGGTATCCCAACTGTACCCATGTGCGTGAGCCGAATAAACGAGATATTCGGCTCACGCAAGTGGTTCTCGAAGTTGCTGACGGCCTTGCCACTGCGCTCCAGCAGACGAGTCTCGATCTGCATCACCAGAATGTTGCGCGACCAGTTGTGCTCGATGGCCTTGGCGGCATACCAGCGACGGCTACGCCTGTAACCGTGAGGTCGCTCGGCAGGATCCCGCACCTAGGTTAAAGGACTGACCTAGTCTCTGGCTCTGTGACGAGAACAACAGGCCGATTCTGATACTCATCGAATATACCGACATAGATCAGGCCATGGCCGGCCGCTTCACACCCTGAGGCAGAGGCATGGATTGCGGATGACGGCCCTTTTCCTGTTGACCTTTTCTCCGCGGATAGGCGGCCCTTTTGGGTAGGGCTTTTACCCTTGTGAACCATTCCCTTCGCTTTAGAAGAGCCATTTCCTTTTGGGCCATTTGTGCTGCTATCCAGGAGGCTGGTGGCGCTGGACTTTCATGGCGTCATGCAACAGGCGCATGACTTCAACTGCACCGGCCTGCTGGCCGGGCTCCTCGAGGTGCTGCTACAGGTTCTCGCGGCCGACCCATGTTGATGCCGATCATGGACGAAGTGCTGGCGAAGGTTGCCACGCTCTTTGAGTGAGCCGAAGAAATGGCTGTGGCCTGTCACATTGCGAGCATTGAAAATAGGCACCGCTTTGACGTACAATTTCTCACGTTGCCCACGTTGATGAAGGGTCTTTACCATGAGCGCAGCTACAGACACCAAACAGGATCGTATCAATCTCCGGTTGAAACACAGTGCCAAGCAGGCGCTGGAGCGCGCTGCAGGCTTTGAAGGCAAGACCGTCAGTAATTTCATCCTGACCAGTGCATTGGCACATGCAGAAAAAACCATTCATGAACACGAAGTCATGAGCTTGAATAACCGAGACGCCGAAGCCTTCTTCAATGCACTGGCCAAGCCGATCCGCTTCAACAAAAAACTGGCAGCCGCCTTCGAGGAACATGATCAGCGCGTCACCAGTAAATGACCGATTATTTGAATCTGGTCGTACGGCCGCTGGATAGTAACCACGACAGGCCTGGATTCCATTGCGGTGTAGTCTCACTGGATGACTACATTCAAAAGCAGGCCCGTCAAGATGTGAAACGCCGTGTCAGCCGGGTGTTCGTGGCAACTGCGGCGGAGCAGCCGAATAGTATCGTGGGCTACTACACGCTCTCCACCCTGTCGATTGAACTCGGCCAGTTGCCTAACGCCCTCGCGCGTAAACTTCCCCGACATCCTGTTCCAGCAGCATTGCTTGGCCGGTTAGCTGTAGGGCAAGCGGCTCAGCGTCATGGCGTGGGGAAAATGTTGCTGGTCGATGCCATCAAGCGAACACTGGCTATCAGCGATGAGATCGCCATTTACGCCATGGTAGTCGACGCCATCGATGATCGAGCCCAGTACTTCTATGAACAATTCGGTTTCTCGCCTCTCGGTTCAGGAAACCAGCGTTTGTTCCTGCCACTCAAATCCATCTGAATCTGTTGATAAGGGAGTTGGTCGAATGGTCTTGGCGTATGTTTTCGCCCCGTTGAGCTTCAAACCCCTCGTCCAGGCCATGGAGCGCGTGGGGCTGCGGGGGAATATCGTAAAATTTGCGTTTGGCTTGTTGAAAATCACGATGGTCATGCTATTACTCGTCGTACTTGCCGTGGGAGGAGTGTAGTCATGGCCTACAACGTAGCAACCAAAGGATTCGCCTATCGCCTGGGGCATGGTCTGGGGGCCGTCGTCGCTTGCCTGCGTGCAGGAGAGCAGCGGATGCTGGCCTCTGCGGGCAGGGTTGGAACTCCCGTTAAGTTCCTGCTCAAGCTTCTGTTTTTGGTCCTAAAGCTAGGGGTTGTTGCCGCTTTGTTTGTTGTGCTGCTGCCCGCGTTTTCCTGGCTAGCCGCCATGGCATTTGCTCTTCTGGTTGGCGGGGCGTTCCTCTACTTCCTTTCGCATGGGAACTCCTCCGAGGAGGTTCCATACGGTAGCGATTATGGCCCTGAAGGGTACGGCTACTATTGCGCGGGCCACAGGGTTGATGACGATGATTGAGAGGCCCAGCTTCTTCAGCTGAGCCTCTCCTCGGTTACATCAGTTTTCTCTTTGCTACGTTCGCGGCTTCGCTTCCCGCCTGCTTCACGTCTTTAGTACCGCTGGAGAGCCCTTCCAGTACGCTACCGACACTCATTCCAGCCCACCCCAATGCTGTGATCCAAAACATTGGCAGGATGATGAACATGGTCGCCATCACGAAATTCAGGATGGCGTCCTGCGCTGCATTATCCAGACCCAGGGCTGGGTTGAAGTTTTGGTATGGCGAGCCCGAACCATACATCGCGTCGAGAATAGTGCTGTCGATCCAGCGCGCGAGTTGAAACCAGAAGTCCACGAAGATCAGGGCGAAGAACACCACGGTCATGGTCATCGCAACCTTGAGCTGGTACGCACCGACGATCAGAACCAGTGGGATGCAGATGACCATCGCCATCTTCAGAAAGGCCATGACCATCGGCAGGGCCTGGCGGACCATATCCATCGCCGGGAAATAGGCAAGTGAACCGAGCGCGATGCCAACGTAACCCGCGGCACGCGAAGCTCCGTTGGTCAGGCTGGTCTGTTGTCCACCCACCTGGCCGCCATAGTCCGAGTACACGGCTCCGTCGATCTGCTGCCTCGGGGCAACGATCTGCCTGATGACCGACTCCTGAACCTGGTCGGTTGACAGCCAGTTCGCCCAGCCCAGGAATCGGGTCATTAGGTCGGGATCTATCTGCTCCACAATCCTATCCTTCAGTCCGATGTCGCTATCGGACCACCACTGCTTGCAGGTTGGGTAGCCGCCACCGCCGGCGGTTTTGGCGAGGGTGGCGTCACGACTCTCGTCGTATGGCCAGGCGGTCCTGGGCGTTCGGGAGTAGTCGGTGTCGTAATAACCCCGAGTGTTGAGGAAATACCTCGAACCAATCCAGCTGAGATCCTGGAGCGTTTTGGGGTTGTCTGCCGCCGAGCCCAGGTCGGGCTGTCTCATGAAGAAGCGGGCGCGGGATGGGCCGTAGCAGTCGCGGCTGAAGTCGGCCACTTCCTGGGCCAGCAGTGGGTTGTTGATGCGTGCGCTGTTGACCTCCATGCGCAGCTGACGCAAGTCGGCTCCGCAGGGAATGGCGGCAACGGCGCCGCTGGTGGTGGCCTTGGACAAGGCGTGCATGAATGCCCACCAGATCGGCATCTGCGCACTTTTGCCGTTCAGAGCGCTGAATGAAGTCTCCCAGCCGGTCGAGGAGGGTGACGGCAGTAGGAATTGACACTGCTGCGCCCGATTCTGGTCGAACTGCAGGGTGCTGAAGCTGACATTGACCACCGGAATACCGCAGAGCGCCACCACCACGTAGCCCACATAGATGTGGGTTTCGATGCGGGCCAGTGACAGCACCCCCTTGTTGCCTTCGTCGGCGCCTTCGCCGCGGACCTTCAGCCACTCCCTGACGATGATGATGCAGAACGGCACCGCGAACAGTCCGCTGTCCGCGATCATGTCCCAGATGCCGTTGTTGATCAGCCAGCCCGCCAGGGTGAGGTAATACTCCAGGTAATCGTTGGTGTAGAAGGTCATACGGCCTCCGTCCACCGCAATGCGGCTTTGCTCAGCTCGATAAGCAATACCAGAAGCACGACCATCACCTCGACGCGGATCAGGCGATTGCGGGCTGGACCAGGTGCCGGCTTCGGCAGGCGCGCCTTGAGCTGGAGCCAGAACATGACCAGCACGCTATACAGGCAAAGGCGCCACGCGAGCAGGATCCAGTAGTTCTCTACGCGCCACTGCTGCCACTGCTCGACGCTGCCGAAGAAGTGCATGATCACCGTGCCCAGCAGCACCGCCAGGATGCTGAGGAGGATGATCATGCCCAGGCTGGCCAGCAGCCACACGACAACCCGGCGAGCGGTGAAAGGCGATTTGGTTGCTTCTCCCATGGCTGGCTCCTTATTGTTCGCTGACCGGCTTCTGCAACTGGATCAGGCGATCGACCTCCACGTCCCCCTGGAACACGCCCCTGGAGGCATCAGTCCGAGACCGAGCACGTTCAACGATGGTCATCGGGGAGTTGCCCGCGAGTTCGCGATGGAGTTCCAGTTCGAGCTTGAGGTTATTGATTTCCTGCTGCAGGGCTTCGCGTTGCTTCTCCACTGCCTGGATGGCGAGGCCATTTGCCGCGACATTGGGTTCCTTGCTTCCGGTAAACAGCATCTTGAGCAAGAGCAGCCCCTTTTCCAGGATGTCGGAAAGTGCCACTTCGGATGCCAAGCGTCGTGCGAGCACGTCTTGGTCGGCCTCATCACGTAACGCGACCACGACACCTCGGGTGATGGGCAGCAGGTTGCTCCCGGCGGCCGCCAGGTTTTGCTCCGTCATGCTTTTGCTGCCGGTCAGCAGCTCCTGGAGCGCCTGCAGCTTGGTGTCGTAGGTTTCCTGGATCAGCGGGGACAGGCCGACGCCGGCGGCCGTCACCGTCTTCGGGCAGCTGTCGCAGGTCTGCTGCTGTTGCTCGCCGAGTACCCGGGTTGCGAACGCAGTCGCTTCCTCGGGGGAAGACCACAGGTTGCACACCAGGCCGTTGTTGCAGCTCTCCTCGCTGATGCTCGAGGTGTCGTCGACTGGGCGACTGGTCAGCAGGTTGTACCCGGCCCTGGTCACGTCACCCACGATGCGAATGGGCTCCTGCCCAGATCCACCGGCTCGTTCGCCGCCGACCCACGTCACCCCATCGTTGCCCCCGGTTCGCTCGACTTGATCGATTGCCGCGACCGCGTCGGCGTTCGAGGTCAAGGTCTTGCTCATGGCTTGACCTTCAGCCAGCTTCCCCCAGCCCATCTGTTCGCCGGCGATATCGGCCATCTTGTCGGCGATCGCCCTGCAGGTGCCTTTGGACCGATCGAAGTCTAGGCGGGCCTGCAGGATGCCGTTGGTGATGAGGTTGTAGAGCGCGGGATTCGATCGCTGCAGGATCAGCGCCGGCAGTGAGGCGACCGCACTGGTCGCGTTCTGAACCACCGAGCTCATAATGTTCTGGAAGCCCTGGGTGGCGCCGTTGAGTTGGTTCTCCAGGGTGTTGCTCATGTTCATGTTTCCGCAGATGAGGTTGTTCTGCCAACCCACCCCCACGGCGATGCTGTCCATGTTGCCGGCGCTGCCCATCGTTACCGCGTTGCCGCCACCGATGCTGTACAGCACGTCATCGCCGATGACGCTACCTGCAGATTCAACCTTGATGGGTTCTAGGGCCATGGCCAGCGAACTGCTCAGGCCGAAGACCAGTCCGAATGCCCAGGTGAGGGTTTTCATGTCGTGCTCCAGTCGCTTGGGAGTCATTGGAAGTCCACGCTGCCGAGGAAGATCTGGCCGCGTCGTTTGCAGCATGCATAGGGGCGCCAGAGCGCCCAGGCATAGCCGCCGTCCTGCGCCTGGATCTGCGGGCCGCTGTTGGGGAAGACGGCGCAGGTTTGACTGAGCGTGGGCGTGAGTTCCTGCCACTTGCCGGTGGTGGCATCGCTCTCGATCAGTTCGCCGGCCGGCCAATAGCCGTCTTGAGCTTGCGCGAGCATGGGCAGGTAGACATGCACCTGACCGGAACGAGTGGTGATGTCGCCGGCGCGCTGGGCGATCACCGCGCCGGTCTTGTAGTCATCGCTCTGGTGGAGAAAGCCGCTACGCGGGTAGAGGTTCCCCCACAGATCGCCGGACTGGCTGCTGCCGACCTCGCGTCGCCCCGGGGTGAGGGCTTCCGGGTACACCGCCTCGGGTATCCCGTAGCGCCAGGCGATCGGGTCCAGGGTGCTGAGCAGGTAGGGCACGTACGCCGTTGTGGCGCCCTTGCATGTATAGCCTGAGCTGCTGGCGAACTGGCTGAAGACGTAGCCGCCCGGGTGGCCGATGACATCGGCCTCCTTGAACTTGGCGATGTTGTTCTCAGCCACATGGTTGGTCGTGCCGTCGCCGCCGGCCTGGGCGGTCGAGGTGGGTGATCCCATGCCGGCGACCTCGGTCCAGGGGTTCAGTCCGGTGTTCGCGTAGGCAGAAACAACCGCGTCGGGAATGTAGTGGCGGACCTTGGTCGAGGTCCTGACCTTGCAACCGAAATTCGTGCAGAACAGCCAGTAGCAGATGCCGACGACCTTGTACTCCAGGCACTGCGGGGAAAGCGTCGACGAGACGATCGCGGCGGTGTTGATCGCAGCCGAAGCCGAGAAGGCCAGGCTGAAGGTGAACACCAGCGAGAGCGGGCGTAGGACGTGATGAGGCTTCATCGCTGCAGGCTCCTGGCTCGGTCGATCAGCCCAAGCGCGGTGGCCACGTCCGGCTCGCCGTACACCACGTACCTCCGATCGACTACCACGGCCGGAAGCTTCTCGACCCCTGCGCTCCAGGCATCGGCCGCGCCTTGCTGCGCCTTGGCCAAGTCGTCCTGCAGGCGCTTACCTTCAGGGCTGGCCAGGAAGCGCTGAGCGGCTGCCGCGGCGTGGCGAGGATCTGAGGGTAGGGAGCGAGACAGTTGCTCCTCGAGGCGCTGCTGTTCATCCAGGAGGATGACGCGCACGCCGACGGGGGCGTTCACCGGGTTGGCCTGGTCCGTGACGACCCAGGTTTCGGCTTGGGCCGTAGCGGCAATGAACAGGGTGGCGAACGGCAGTGGCCAGCGTCGCCGACAGCTGTGAGGGAGGTAATAGAGCATGGCGCTGTACCTGGTGAGGATCCAGGTACAGCAAACCGGATGGGGGCTTCAGGCGCAGCAGTAAATAGGAATCAGGTTGTGGATGGAATTCTTCCGTGACACCGCAGATTGGCCTACGGCAGGCTCATCGGGGAGACGCTCAGCCAGCCGGTGGCAGGGGTCGGCCGACCGTTGGTATCGCTGCTGAAGGTCTGGTGCTCGTAGTCGAGCACTAGGTCGGTACCACGGGAGGCCACCCTGGCGATCAGTTGGATAGTTGACCTAGTCATCCAGTGTCGGCAGCACGAGACGTTATAGATTGAGGGGGCAGTAGGCTTAGGGTGTAGGAGGGTTAGCTTGTTGGAAGGCGTGATAGGCCTTGATATCAAAAAGGTTAACTGACTTGATCTCGCTCAAAGGAAAAACCACCTCGAATAGTTCAGGGTTGAGGTGGCTCAGTGACTGATCCTTTGAAAAACTCTGGTAGATGGATGTGAATAGCCCCGGATTCCCTAGAGACCTCCAAGCCTCATAATG
>TARA_R100001244_G_scaffold131592_1_pt1 | contig 13022 bp, 12 predicted proteins | sample TARA_R100001244 | Tara Oceans TARA_R100001244 (sample SAMEA2621564) | marine metagenome | biome: marine biome (ENVO:00000447); feature: mesopelagic zone (ENVO:00000213); material: "saline water (ENVO:00002010), including plankton (ENVO:xxxxxxxx)" | depth 790 m
CAACGAGGCTATTTCTCGACCACCTCAGGCAATATCACCGACGGCGCGGTCCCTAAAGATCGCGCCGTCACCTTTGAGGATGTTGCCTGCGGGCGTAGCCCGCAGGCAACATCCTCAAAGGTGAGTTCTTATCCTGATTGACGGCGCTTTTTCACCTAGATTGTCGCGCGACACGTCCTGGCGTTCATGCATTGAACGCTTGGTCGTGTCCCTGCCGGGGACGTGAGCCGGGCCATTCCGCGATGCCGGTTGCACCGTGCTTTAGCGAAGTGCGTAACCTACATTGGAAGGCCCCTCCCGCGAAGCTCCATCATGCAGCGGCTCATGCTGACTGCGAAGACGACCCTGCTTCCCGGTATACACTTTCATGATCAGCCAACACGCTTACGGCGTGCAATTAAAATAAAGGACTTGCATTATGACCCTCGATTAGACGACCGGCGTCAGCCGGTTAGTGGTTCAGTAAAGGCATTTATCGTTTTGGTAGTGGGTTAATATCCGATGCCAGGTCTGGGTCTTGGCCTTTGATATCATCTCATGCGTCTTCGACATCTCCTGCAGATCATTGATGCCAGCTGCCAGAGAATCAACGTAGCGCTGGGTGGCTCCAATTTGCAGCATGTGCAGGATCACTTGGGCATCTTTGGAATCGTTCTTGTCCCAGCCATTGTGCAGCGCTTCACGCGTGCGGGCCAATGCGGCCGAAGAGATCAGGAGCAGCTCGAAACCTGCGCTCAACAAGCCGTGTGCCAATGTCCGATGATAGTTGCCTGTAGCCTCAAAGCCGACTACAATCGGGCGACGTTGTCAATGACACTTTAAAAATCCCCACTTGTGACAAAGTGAAAATCCCCACTTTTGCGGTGGAGCGTTTTCAGCTTGTTTGATGCATGGCACCTCCATTTTTGGGTGGCCGCCCGCGCCGCTTCGGTGCCTCCGGCGCTGGCGGCGAGAGGTTTGCGGTGGAGCGGACATGTTCGGGCAGAAGGTCGGTGTGGCGGCGCAGGCGGTAACTTGAGCCGTCGATCTGGATGACGATGGCGTGATGCAAAAGGCGATCCAGGAGCGCCGTGGCGACGACCGGGCTGCCGAAGATTTCCCCCCATTCTGCAAAACCGCGATTGGAGGTGAGGATCATCGCGCTCTTTTCGTAGCGTGCGTTCACGAGCTGGAAGAAGAGATTGCCGCCACCGGGAATGACGGGAAGGTAACCGATTTCGTCGACGATCAACAACGCGGGTCTGCAGTAGAACCGGATCTTTTCACGCAGTGTTCCTTCACGTTCGGCCTTGGCTAACGCCCCCAGCAAGTCGGCCAACGGGATGAAGTAAACGCTTTTTCCAGCCTTCACTGCCTCGATGCCAATAGCGGTCGCCAGGTGGCTCTTGCCCGTCCCCGGCGGCCCAAGAAGATGGACGACCTCTGCGCGCTCGACAAAGGACAGCTGGGCGAGCGCCTGGATCCTGGCCTTGTCGAGCGATGGCTGGAAGCTGAAGTCGAACCCGGCGAGCGTTTTGAACGTGGTCAGCCGTCCCATCACGAGCGCCGTCTTGATCCGTCGGTTCTCGCGGAACGTCAGCTCCTCGACCAGCAGTTGTTCGATCGTCTCCATCGCGGTGATTTCACCGCGATCAAGCCGCGCTGTGCACTCATCAACCACTTCGATGGCCCGCGGCATCTTGAGGCCAACCATGCACGTCTTGATCCGGTCAAGCAGCGGTGCGGCGGGTTCTGGAAGCAGGCTGTTCATGCCGCTTCTCCCGATGCTGCAAGACGCTTGCCAATGGCGGCGTAGATATCGAGCGGTCTGCATGTGACGAGGTCGCCGTGTATCGCGGGCGGCGTAGAGATGTCGCATTTGCGATTGGGCCTTCTGTGTCCGCTCAGCACCGAGCGTTGTCGCCGGCCCTCAAGCATCGGATGTCGGGCGATCAGCAGGTCCCCTTCGAAGATCTGGATCTCGTCGGCCAGGCTATGGACCTCAACCATACGCCTGCGCGTGGCGTCGGGGACGGGAGTGTCAGTAATTTCGTGTGCGGGCGGGCATAATGGGTAAGAAGGAGACTCACTATGTCACGACGCAAAGAACCTGTGATCCCGCATGAACTTCTCGATCAACTGCTTGCCGGCAGCGATGCCAGCTCTGTTTTTGAACAGGGCGGTTTGCTGGATTCGCTGAAAAAGGCGTTTACCGAGCGGGCGCTGGGTGCCGAGATGGATCATCATCTTGGCGAGAACAAGGAAGCAGGAAACAGCCGCAACGGCTACGGCAGCAAGACCCTGATAACCGATACCGGCAAGTTCGAGATCGACATCCCGCGGGATCGTGCTGGCAGCTTCGATCCGCAGCTGATCGCCAAATACCAACGCCGCTTCCCAGGCTTTGATGACAAGATTATCTCGATGTACGCGCGGGGCATGAGCACGCGCGAGATCACCGGGCATCTGCGCGAGCTATACGGCATCGACGTTTCCCCCGCCCTGATATCGACGGTGACCGATGCAGTGCTGGAAGAGGTCACAGCCTGGCAGCAGCGTCCACTGGATCCGGCCTATCCGCTGGTGTTCTTTGACGCGATCCGGGTCAAGATCCGTGACGAGGGCATGGTGCGCAGCAAAGCCATCCATATCGCGCTTGGCGTGCGCGCAGATGGCCGCAAGGAGGTGCTCGGCCTGTGGATTGAGCAGAATGAGGGCGCTAAATTCTGGCTCCGCGTCATGAATGAACTCAAGAACCGGGGCGTTGATGATATCATGCTGGCGGTTGTCGACGGCCTCAAGGGCTTCCCCGATGCGATCACCGCCGTGTTCCCTGATGCCGTCGTCCAGACTTGCATCGTCCATCTGCTGCGCAACTCGATGGATTTTGTCTCCTGGAAAGACCGCAAGCCGCTCGTCAGCGCCCTGAAGACCATCTACCGGGCTGTGGATGCCAAGGCCGCCGAGGAAGCGCTGACGGCCTTCGAGGCCAGTGAATGGGGCCAGCGTTACCCCGCCATCAGTCAGAGCTGGCGGCGGGCATGGGCCGAGGTTATCCCGTTTTTTGCGTTCCCCGAGGAAGTACGCAGGATCATCTACACCACCAACGCCATTGAGGCGCTGAACTCAAAGCTGCGGCGCGCCGTCAGGGCCAGGGGCCACTTCCCCAGCGACGAGGCGGCAACCAAACTGCTTTATCTGATCTTGAACCGATCCGAAAAAGAGTGGAGAATGCCGCCACGTGAGTGGACCATGGCTAAGGCTCAGTTTGCCGTAATCTTCGGTGAACGCTTCATCAAAGCCATGGCGGCGTAATGTTAAACCGCCCGCCCACACACGAAATTACTGACAGTCCCTCGGGGACCGAGTAGTAATTACCCGCAACGCTCACCATCCCCTCATGACTGATCCGCCGTTCAAGCTTCAGAACCGATCCGAACGGGATCAGCGGCAAGCTCTGCAATGTCGCTCGTTCTTCGGCGAAGGCTTCGTTGACAACCCGCCCCGTCGTTGCATGGACCCGCGGGTTGGCGACATCGCCAAGCCAGCGTGACAGCTGCGCGTTCAGGTCATCAATGTCACGGAAGACGGTTCCCAGGAAGAAGTCCTCGCGGATATAACGGAACGGTCGCTCGACCTTGCCTTTTGTCTCGGGCCTGTACGGCCGACACGCCTTGGGCAAAAAGCCATAGTGGCCCGCCAGGTCGCCAAGCGCCCGGTTGTAGACGACACGGCCCTCCTCATCCTCGCCAATGACCGCAGTTTTCATCCGGTCATAAAGAATCTCGCGCGGGACCCCGCCGATCGCTTCGAACGCAGCCCTGTGACACGCCAGGACCGTCTGCAGTGTCTGACGGTAAGCAAAGCGGGCCCAGATCAGTCGCGAGAAGCCCAGCACCATCGAGAACAGCCATACGATCTGGACCTTGTCCGGCTTGTCGCTGAAGCGCACCTGGAACTGGGCAAAATCGACCTGCGCCTGATGGCCAGGCGGCGTCTCGAACCGCACCGCGAACCCACGCCCGCCGCCCGGTGGTCGCAGCTCTCGCACAACATCACGCACCGTGCTGTACCCACCTTCATAACCACGCTCGGTGATCTCGCGCATCAGGCGCTGCGCAGTAAGGCCAGGATAGGCATCAAGCCGCTGCTTCAGATATTCGACATGGCCATCGATCAACCGCTTTCTTGGCTGTCTTGGTCCGTAAGTCGGAATGCCGACATCCATGGCGAGATATTTTCGGACGGTCTTGCGGTCGATACCCAGTTGGCGGGCGATCATCGAGATCTTCAGTCCCTGACGGTGTAAGTCCAAAATCATAATCAAATCCCCAAAATTCTTCATTGCAGCCGCACCTCCTCGCAGGAGATACTTGCCAGAAATTTCCATTTTCATGCTGTCCGGGGCGCGCCCCGGACAGCATGAAACCAAAAGAAGTGGGGAATATTCAATTGTCACAACTGGGGCAGATTACTCTGTCATCGACAGACGTATTGCAGAGAGGTCGTCGGCTAGGCGGTCGTAGTCTGTCTTGGTAGCCATCACGGTCATGCGCCTGCGCCTTCCGCCCTCCGGGCGTTCGATCAACACCTCTTGGCGATGCTTTGACATATCAATGGCTACCAGAACGGCACTATCGGGGGTAGGATTAAGCTTGGTCATGATCGGTTAGTCTCCAAAATGTTGAGTCGATAACTTCATTTTAGAGACCTGCTGACCGATTGTGGCCACCTTGATGAAGCCTGCGGACGCTACGCGCCCGCAGGCTTCATCAAGGCAATACGGCCCTTCCAGTAAATGCTTCCCAATGTGCTATGGCATCCAGTTCACCCTCCCGCCGCGCTACGCTGACGGCCCGACCGCCACCTACATGACCCACATGTTCGACATGCGCTGCGAAGAAAACGGGATCGAGCACCGCCCCACCAAAATCAAGCATCCATGGACCAACGGGCAGGTCGAACGGATGAACCGGACGATCAAGGAGACCGCCGTCAAACGGTATCATTATGACAGCCATGCCCAGCTGACCGCGCATCTCAACGACTTCATTGACGCCTACAATTATGGTCGGCGGCTGAAGACCCTCAAGAGACTCACACCCTTCGAATACATCTGCAAAATGTGGACAACTGAACCAAACAGATTTACACTTAATCCAACTCATCAAATGCCTAGACTAAACACCTAGCTTCAAATCAAGGTATCAAAATTCATATTTGGTATTCTCGACCACCCAATTCATCGAAGATATGACAGGTCATTCTAACATTGCGGTTAGCGTTCGTGGGAGCTTTTCCAAAAAGAAAGAACGCTCCTGAGAGCTGCGACAAAGGCCAATGGCTGATCGAGCATCAGGTGGTGGCGGGCTTCCGGTATGGCTATTATCGGGATGTCGTTTCCACCCATCTCGCGGATGTAATCGGCAGAATCCTGTGAGAAGAGCAGACTGTTACCGCCGTGCACGATTGCTTTGCGGCCCGGCGCTTGCACCAGCCGCTTACCCATGTTCAGCCACTCCTCGGGCCTATTGCTCCGCCGGAAAACCTCTGGTGAGAATTTCCACGTCCAACTGCCTCTTTTATGCTTCAGCGAATGATACGCAATATAATCTAGCAGGAATGGCTCCTCGGCGGGCTGAGGCGGCGATAGGATGTAGCGCGCACGCGCTGCTTCATAGCTGGGATAGCGCTTGTTGGGCTTGTCCGGATTCCCTGATCCCGGGCTCGACCGATCGTTCTTCCAGTATTTTTCAAGCAATTCAGGGCGCATGATCATAAGGTCGCATACGACCACTCCAGCAAAGGCGTCGGGCGACTGGGTCACGGCTGTCAGCGCGGCACCCGAACCGAAGCTGTGCGCGATGATCGTTGGCTTTTGGCCATCCGCAAACATGTTCAGGGCCTCGGCAACCTCGGTGAATTCCCTCCCGCGGGCCGCCGTGTCAGCTGCCCCCCGCATTTCGCTGTCCCCCATACCCGCCAAATCGAATGCCACGACATCATATTCTTCCGCGAAGAACGGCGCAATAAAAGCGAAGCAGCGGGCATGGGCGAGGAAGCCATGTGTCATTAGCAATTTGGGCTTATCGGGGCTGCCCCAGCGGAGATAGTGCACCTTGGCACCGGAAATCTCTACATAAGCTTCTTCGCGCGGCACGTTCAGTGCTGCTATGAACCATTCGGGCAGGTGCGAACCGTCCCCGGCCCACAAGGAATCGATGTCAGTCGGAAGGTTGTTTACAGGGGTCATTTCATTCATTGCGCGAAAGGTTCCTTGTTGGTGAGTTTTTAGGTGGCGAATCCGCGATAGGCATTTTGCGCTACGTCGTCGCATACGGCGGCATAGCCAACCACGCTTGGGAAATTGATAAGCTGGCGCTTCTTGCTCGGGATGTTTGCGCCCATGTACCAGGAGTCCGCTTCGGGAAAGAGTGTCATCGCGCCAGCTTGGGCGACTATTTCGGTCCAGGTCGTCTCGGCCTGCGGTTCGGCATCGAAGAGCTTGATCCCGCCTTGCCTCAGCCATATCAGAAAGTCGCAAATCCAGTCGCCTTGTATCTCAGCGCTCGTTGGGCCGTTCGCAAAACCTGATGGGCTCAGGGGACCGTAAGAAAACAGCATATTGGGAAAGCCCGTCACGGACATGCCCAGATAGGCGCGCAAGCCATCGTTCCAGGCCTGTGCCAAACCGAGCCCGCCCAGCCCGGTTATATTCATGTCGATCAGTCCGCCGCGTCCGGCATCGAAGCCTGTTGCAAAGACGATCAGATCGCAGTCAAACGCCCCATCCTGAGTTTCGATACGGTCCGCGCTGATCCGGACGATCGGCGTTTCCTTCAGATCGACGAGCGCGACATTTTCCTGCGCAAAAATCTCGTAATAATTCTGTTCCAGCGATGGCCGCTTGGTGCCGAAGGGGTGGGGCGGCTCGGCAGGAGCAAGTTTTTCCGCAAGCGCCGGATCGACGATCCGCTCCCGGACTTTGTCGCGCCAGAAATCATAAGCGTAGCGGTTTGCTTCGCGGTTGGTGAGCATATCCGCAAAATTGTGATACCAAAATTTTAGACCGCCGCGCTGCCAGAGATGCTCGAAATGTGCGGTGCGCTCCTCATCGCTAACCTCAAGTGCCGATTTTTCCAGCGACTGGTATTCAAAACCCCCGCTGGTCTGCTTGCGTTGTTCGAAAATGGCCGGATACCCCTGCTTTTCGCACACCTGCCCTTCCTCGGTCATTGTCTCCTGCCGCATGGGAAGGGCCAGGATCGGCGTCCTCTGAAACAGTGTCAGCCGGTCTGCTGATTTTGCTGCCTCCTGTGCCACCTGCACACCGCTGGCGCCGGTGCCGATCAGGCAAATCTTGCGGCCGGTTAGATCGATCCCGTCCTGCGGCCAGCGCGCAGTATGACACCAGTCGCCCGAGAAAGTGTCGAGGCCCGGAATATCGGGCACGTAAGGTTTCGATGCGAAGCCGAGCGCAGGGAGAAGAAACCGCGCTGTTACCGTATCTCCGCCGTCCAACTGAAGACGCCAGAGCGAGGCCTCTTGGGTGAAGCGCGCGCTTTCGACCCTCGTGCCCAAGCGCATTTGCGGCCACAGATCGAAGGTATCGCAGACATGGCGGAAATAGGCCCGGAGCTCTTTCCAGCCGGGGAAGCGCTCAGTCCACGACCATGTCCGCCAGACTTCGGGAAGAGAGAATTCGTAAAGCGGAACCTGCGAATCGACCCGCGCGCCCGGATAGCGGTTCCAGTACCAGATGCCGCCGGGCTGGGCGGCAGCATCGACCAGCAGGACATTGAACCCGGCCTCGCGCAGTTTGTGAAGCAGGTAGATGCCGCTGAAACCGGCACCGACGATCACCGCGTCATAGTCTGGCGTGGTCTTGCCGCTCACGCTGCCACCCTGCTGCCTTCCGCAATTTTCTTTGCCGCTGCGTAATCCGCCTTTCCGTTCGAGGCGCGCAGAGGCGTGTCGGTAGGATGGATCGACTTGGGCGTCTTATATCCTGCCAGCTGTTCGCGGACGTGGTCCTTTACAGTTTGCTCATCGAATTCGCCCTGTTTATCGAGATGGACCACGGCGGTTACCGCCTGACCCCATTTCTCGTGCGGTACCCCGACGACCAGCGCATCGGCGATCGCGGGGTGGGTCTTCAGCACCTCTTCGACTTCTTCGGGATAGACCTTTTCACCGGCGGTGTTGATGCACACGCTGCCCCGGCCGAGCAGGGTCAGGCTGCCATCGGTCTCCACGCGGCACCAGTCGCCCGGTATCGAGTAACGCACACCGTCGATTGTCTTGAAAGTCTTGGCCGACTTTTCAGGATCTTTGTAATAACCGAGCGGGATCGCACCCTTGCGCGCGATAAAGCCAGGTACGCCGCTGCCCGGCTCAATCTTCTGGTCGTTCTCGTCGAACACGTCGCAGAATTCGCCAATGCCGAATTTGGCGGTGTTGGTGCCGCCTTGCGCGGTGGTGACCGAAAGGCCGTAGCCGAGGCCTTCGGAAGCGCCGAAACTGTCCATCAGGATGACTTGAGGAATGTGCTTGCAAAGACCGGCCTTGACCTCCTTGCTCCACATCACGCCGGACGAGATGATCGACACGAGGCTGCTGGTATCCCAGCGGCCGGGATGTTCGTCGAGGGCGCGAAGCATCGGCTTGGCGAAAGCGTCACCCACGATTGCGATACTCTCGACCTTGTGTTTCTCGACCGTCTCCCACAACTCTTCGGCATCGAATGACGGGTCGGAGAGTGTAACGATTGCACCGCCCGACATCAGCGCGCCGATCCCGGTGATAAAGCCTGTGCCGTGCATCAGCGGGCAGGAGGGGAGGGTGCGGCGTCCCGCCCCCTGGCTCTTGATCAGCGCGACGTTTTCTTCGTGCGACTGCGGCACCGGGCCGAGCAGCTTTTGCGCATCGAGCTGAGCCTTGCGCATGTCGTCGTGCCGCCACATCACGCCCTTGGGCATGCCGGTGGTGCCGCCGGTATAGATGAACAGCAGATCGCCTGGTGAGCGCTCGATGCCTAGAGGCGAACCGTCTCCCTGCGTCGTGAGATGTTCATAGGGAACGGCGAAAGGGGCGATTTCCGACGCATCACCAATCTCGACGAAAGTGTGGACCTTCTCAAGCCGGTCCTTCAGCTCAAGGATATAGTCGCGAAATTCGGAGCTGTAGACGATCACCTCGCTGTCGGAATCGTCGAAGATGTAGAATACTTCTTCGGGCACGTAGCGATAATTGATGTTCACATGCGTGAGCCGACCCTTGAAGCAGGCCGCCATCAGCTCGCCGTATTCGGGACGGTTTCGCATGTAGAACGCCACCTTCGCCCCGTCGACGGCACCGCGTTCCCGCAGGTTGCGCGCGAGATTGTTCGAACGGACTGACATTTCCGGCCATGTGATGATCCGGTCGCCATGGATCAGCGCGGGCGCATCCTTCGGCATGGCCGGTTCGATAGCATCAAGAATGTCGCCAAGGTTCCAGTCGATCACGTTTCCATCTCATCTCTTGGCGGGGCGCCGCTTGTCTCGCGGCGTCCCCGCAGCTACTTAAATCACGCTGCCCGGGTCCACCCCTGCCGCGCTGCTGCTTCGGCTCTCACCGCTTCGGGGCCGCCAAGAACCTGGCGATCGAAACCGATCCGCTTGAACCAATAATGGAGCCCAAGCAGGTCGGTGAAGCCCATCCCGCCATGCACTTCGGTGGAAGTGCGCGCGACGAAGCGATACACCTCGCCGGTATGCGATTTCGCGTGACACGCGGCGAGCGTGGCTTCATCCGACGCTGCGTCGAAAGCATGCGCTGCGTACCAAATCAGGGAGCGGCATGGTTCGTGACGGGCTGCCATTTCCGCGCACATATGCTTGACCGCCTGAAAGCTGCCAATGATCCGCCCAAATTGTTCGCGCTGTCCGGCATAATCGACCGCCTTCTCAATCATGGCCTGACCCGCGCCGAGGCTGTCAGCGGCCAGGATCACCCGGCCCGCATCGCGCAGCCGTGCCGCAGTCGCTCCGCCATCGTCGGCCAGTGGTTCGGCCGCAACGGTCTCGAACCGCATTTCCCCTACGCTGCGGGTGCGGTCGGTCGTCGTCAGCGGGATTTTCTCCAGCCCCGGTGCATCGGCGGGGACGAAGTGCATCCGCCCGGCGGTATCGGCCACCAGAAAGGCCTCGGCGCCGGTGAAATCGAGCGCGAACAATGCCGTTCCGTTCAGCTTTCCGCCGTTGCAGGACACGCCCGCCCCGTCGCGCACCTCAATAGTCTCGGCAATGGCAACGGCGATCTGCGCTTTGCCGCTGGCGATCTGAGGCAACCACTCAGCCTGCTGCTGCTCGTTGCCGGCTTGCGCCAGCGCGATGGGTGCAAGCACATGGCTGGCGAGAAACGGCACCGGAGCGACCGCATAGGCAAGCTGTTCGGCCACAACAGCTGCATCTAGCAAGGTCATACCGAGGCCGCCATGCTGTTCGGGAACCATCATTCCTGTGATGCCCAGTTCGCTCAGTGCAGACTGCACCTTTTCGCTGTAAGAAGCTTCGCCTTCGGCGCACTCACGCACATGGTCGAGCGGGCAGGTGTCGGCGAGGCATCGCGCGACTGTATCGCGCAGCATCTGCTGGTCTTGCGACAGTCCGAAATCCATCAGGCGGCTCCCTTTTTCTGGCGGGCCGCGACGGCGGCGCCCTGTTCGGCCGGCGCAGGTTTGGCCAGCTTAGGTTCGCGCGGCATATCGAGACCGCGTTCGGCGATGATGTTCTTCTGGATCTGCGCGGTACCTCCACCGATGATAAGGCCCAGCTGGAACATGTAGTTCCACTGCCACGCGCCTCCTTCGCGCTCGCGATTGCTACCGTGATAAAGGATGCCGATCTCGCCCATGGCGTCGATCGCCAGAGCCGATATCTGATGCGCCAGTTCGCAGCTTTGCAGCTTGACAATCAGCTTGGCCATGCCGCCGGGTTCGCCCTTCAGATTGTCCGAAAGGATACGCATTCCGTTGTATTTCATCGCTGCAACTTCGGCCTGAAGCGCCGCCAACCGGTCGCGCAGCACGGCATTGTCGATCGCGCGGCCTTGGCCGACGCGTTCTTTCTGCATTAGCTTGACCAGTGCCTGAAATCGGTTTTCCAGCGCATCGGGATCGCCCAGCATGCCGCGTTCGTGACCCAGTGTCGCATTGGCGACGAACCAGCCTTGACCACGCTGGCCGACGATCTGGTCCATCGGCACCCGCACGTCGGTGAAGAACGTCTCGTTAAATTCGGCGTGACCGGTCATGGTCTTGAGCGGACGCACATCAATCCCCGGCGTATCCATCGAGAAGATAAGGTAGGAAATCCCGCCATGCTTGGGCGCGTCAGCTTCGGTCCTGACCAGGCAGAAGATCATGTCCGCCTGCTTGGCCGTGCTGGTCCAGATCTTCTGGCCGTTGATCACGAATTCGCCGTTTTCGATCCGCGCGCTGGTTTTCAGGCTGGCAAGGTCCGATCCCGCGCCGGGCTCGGAATAGCCCTGGCACCATACGACCTCGCCTTTCAGCGTCGGCGCGACCCACTGGCGTTTCTGTGCCTCGGTTCCCAGTTCCAGCAGTGTAGGGACCAGCATCGATATGCCTTGGTTGGCAAGTCCGCCGGGAATGCCGGCGCGCGCGAATTCCTCGGCGATGATTCGCGATTTGAGAATGTCGGGCTCGGCCCCGTAACCCCCGTATTCCGTGGGGATCGTGCGGGCGGTATAGCCATGTTCGATCAGCAGTTTTTGCCACTCGACCGCCTCGGGACAGGGGCGGGCGGCCCGGCCCTGCCCGGCTGGCGCACGATTCCCGTACGTCTTTAGGAATTGTCGCACTTCCTCGCGGAAAGCGTCATATTCGGGTCCATATTCGAGATCCATTTCGTGCTTATCCTTCGTGGGGCAGGTTCGTATCGGGGCGGAAAACCGGCAGGCGGAAATCCGCGCCGATCAGTTCGAAATCGAGCGTTACCGGAAGGTCCAGCTCTAGCTTGTCGCGGTCGCAATCGATCAGACGCGTGGCCATGCGGACGCCTTCTTCCAGTTCCACCACCGCCGAGACGAACGGAATGTCAGCGGCAAAGGCAGGGTGCAGAGCCTGATGTGTGACCGTCCAGGAAAACAGCGTACCTTTTCCGCTGCTTTGCTCCCAAGAAAAGTCTGGCGAGCCGCATTTTGCGCACATGTAGCGCGGCAGGTGGCGGAAGGTGCCACATTCGCCGCAGCGCTGGAAATAGAGATTGCCGTCCTGGCAACGGTTCCAGAATTCCTGTTCCACCGGATCCTGCGGGCGCGGTTGCGGCTTTGGCGGCGCCTTCTGCGCCGAGGCACGCATTTTGGGCGGAAGATTCTTCTCGTCGCTCATGCAAACCTCCTCAGGATAGCGATACTGCCATCGCCCAAGTCGCCCCAGCCGGTGACCAGTCCGGTCTGCGCGCCTTCGACCTGGCGTTCGCCGCAATCGTGGCGCAGTTGACGCACCGCCTCGACCACGTGGTTGAGGCCCCAGACATGCGCTTCGCTCAGCAGGCCGCCATGGGTGTTGACCGGATAGCGCCCGCCCAGCTCGATCTGCCCGTCGGCGACAAATTCACCCTGTCCGCCCGGCTCGCAATAACCCAGCGCTTCCAGCTGTAGCAGGACGACATAGGTAAAACAGTCGTAGATCTGCAGGAAATCCATGTCCTCGCGGCGAACGCCCGCCATGTCGAAGGCGCGCGGGGCGGCATAGCTGAGGCCGATTTTGAACGGATCGGGCCGGGAAGGGATGTCGTCGGCCGGATAGGGATGTCCCTCGGCTGCGCCCGCAATGCTGACAGGGACATGCGGCATGTCTTTTGCCCGGTCCATCCGCGACACGACGACCGCGCAGGCTCCGTCGGTTTCCAGGCAGCAATCGTAAAGGCGGAAAGGTTCGGAAATCAACCGTGCCGAGTGATAGGTTTCCGCGTCCAGCTCGCGCCCATAGGTAAAGGCCTGCGGATTCATCTGCGCATGGCGGCGGCAGGCCAGCG
>TARA_R100001244_G_scaffold111549_6_pt1 | contig 12975 bp, 10 predicted proteins | sample TARA_R100001244 | Tara Oceans TARA_R100001244 (sample SAMEA2621564) | marine metagenome | biome: marine biome (ENVO:00000447); feature: mesopelagic zone (ENVO:00000213); material: "saline water (ENVO:00002010), including plankton (ENVO:xxxxxxxx)" | depth 790 m
ATGCTGAGGCCGGTAAAGCCAAGGCCGCCGTGTGCGCAGCCTGTCATGGCAAGAATGGCATCGCGGCCATTCCGGGTTACCCCAACCTGGCGGGACAGAACGAGCAGTATCTGGTGTCTTCGCTCAAGGCGTACAAAAACAAGCAACGTAACGGTGGCCAGGCCGCCATCATGCAGGGCCAGGCGGCGGGCCTCAGTGATGAGGACATCGCCAACCTGGCTGCCTACTACGCCAGCCTTCCGGCGAATGGTGGGGAATAATCCCCATCATCGTCAGGGTGTGGCGGGCGTTGCTTCGCTGATAATCCGGTAACTGGGTTCGTAAGCGCCGGAACCGGGCAGTTTCATCCGGTCCTGGGCGACGAACTCTTTCAGCATCGCTTCCAGGGGTGCCAGTAGTTCCGGGTCGCCGGAGATTTCAAACGGCCCTTTGGCCTGCACGTGGCGTATGCCGCTTTCCTTGACGTTGCCGGCGACGATGCCACTGAACGCCTTGCGCAGGTTGGCGGCAATCAGGTGAACCGGTTGATCACGGTGTAGCTCCAGCGCCCGCATGCTTTTATGGGTGGGCTCGAACGGCATCTGGAACACCGGGTCGATCCTCAGCATCCAATTGAAGTAATAAGCGTCCTGCATGGCCCGGCGGAAGGTTTCCACGTCCTTCATACCCTGTTTCATGGTATGGGCAACTTTGTCCGGATCGTCAATGATGATCTCGTACTTGCTGGCAGCTTCGTCACCCAGTGCATTGCGAATGAACTGGTCAATCATCTCGAAGTATTCCGCATTTTCCTGTTGGCCGGTAAAGACGACCGGAAAGGGCAGGTCGGCATTGTCCGGGTGCAGCAGGATGCCGAGCAGATAGAGGATTTCCTCTGCCGTGCCGACACCACCGGGGAACACAATGACGCCGTGGCCTGTCCGAACGAAGGCTTCGAGGCGTTTCTCGATATCCGGCATGATCACCAGCTCGTTAACGATAGGGTTTGGCGCTTCGGCACCGATGATGCCCGGTTCCGTCAGGCCAATGTAACGGCCGTTTTTTACCCGTTGTTTGGCGTGGCCAATGGTGGCGCCTTTCATTGGCCCTTTCATGGCGCCGGGGCCGCAACCGGTGCAAATGCTCAACCCTCGCAAACCAAGCTGATGCCCGACTTCCTTGCTGTACTGATATTCGCGCTCGTTGATGGAGTGGCCACCCCAGCACACTACCAAGTCCGGGTGACGGCCTGCCTGTAGTACGCGGGCATTGCGGAGAATGTGAAAAATCAGGTTGGTGATGCCTTCCGGGTCGTCCCGGCGCAGCCCCGCTGCGGACTGGGGGATGGAATAGGAATAGATGATATCCCGCAGCACCGAAAACAGATGCTCGCGGATGGCGCGCAACATCTGCCCATCCACGAAGGCGTGGGCGGGTGCGTTGACCAATTCCAGTTTCAGACCCCGTGGTTGTGGCACCAGGCGAACGTCGAAATCCGCATGGGCTTCCATCAGTGTCTTGCAATCGTCGGTTTCCACGCCGGTATTGAGCACCGCCAGGGCACACTGCCGGAACAGTCGATAAAGCCCTCCCTCGCTTCGGTCCTTGAGCCGGTTGACTTCAAAGTTGGAGAGGATTTCCAGGCTGCCTTCTGGAGATACCAGGGCATTGATGGTGGATTCGGTCATGAACGGAAAAACTCCTGAATGTGCTGCGAGCCCTTGGCGATAGGGCGTTACTTTTTTGTTTCAGTATAGCGGGTCTCGGGAATGCCCGATTTTGAGGCAAACGGCGAAACCGTTACACTAAGCGCTTTACTGTAATTACGCTACCCGACAGACGTCCGATTTATGAAACTCCTTATACGCCCCGCCGCTGAAGTGGCCATCAAGAGTAAACCCGTTCGCCGCCAACAGATGCGGCACCTGCGACAGAATATTCGCAAACTGCTGGCACGCCTGGACAGCGATATTCACGTTGAGGGCTCCTGGGACAGGGTTGATGTGGCCATCCCCGACGGGCGCGGCCTGGCGGGCCCGGTGATTGATGAATTGTGTCGTATTCCGGGTATTTCGACCATCCAGGAGATCGGTGTATTTCCCTGGGTAAGTATGGACGACGTGGCGGAGCAGGCAGTGGCAGCGTATGCGGACCGTATCCGTGGCAAAACATTTGCGGTTCGGGTTCGTCGCCATGGTAATCACGGGTTCCGCTCGATTGATTTGGAGCGTTTTGTCGGGGCCGCCCTTTTTGAAGTCTCCGAGCCCTACGGCGTAAACCTTCGCAATCCGGATATTGAAGTGCGTATTGAGGTCCATGAGGATCATTATCACATTGCACACCGCAAACACCGTGGTGCTGGCGGCTACCCATTGGGCGCAGTGGAAACGGTGATGACATTGGTTTCCGGTGGTTATGACTCCTCGGTGGCGGCCTACCTGATGATGCGTCGGGGGCTTCGCTCCCATTTCCTGTTTTTCAGCCTGGGCGGCCCTGCCCATGAAATTGGCGTGCGCCAGGTGGTGCATTACCTGTGGGATCGTTACGGCGCCTCCCACGGCGCCAAGTTCATTTCCGTGCCCTTCGAAGGGGTGGTTGCTGAAATTATGCGTTCAGTCAACCAGCGCCACTGGGGGGTGGTGCTCAAGCGCCAGATGCTGAAAGCCGCCTCTGACATTGCGGCCGCCAATAACGCCGCTGGCCTGGTGACCGGTGATGCCGTGGCACAGGTGTCCAGCCAGACCCTGTCAAACCTCAACGTGGTGGACCGGGCCAGTAACGAGGTGGTACTGCGGCCGCTGATTTCCATGGACAAGGAAACCATCATCAACATCGCCCGGGACATCGGTACCGAACCGTTTGCTCGTACCATGCCGGAATACTGTGGTGTGATTTCCCGTAAGCCGGCCACCCGCGCCAAGCTGCATCGGGTGGAGGAAGATGAGGCCGCTATGGACGCCCGGGTGTTGGAGCAGGCCATCGCCAGCCGTCAGGACACGCCGGTCAACCGCCTTCTGGAAACCACCCGGACGCCAGAAGAGGTGGAACTTGTGCATACACCGGCTGTGAACGATGTGATTATTGACGTGCGTCACCCGTCTGAAGGGGAGCAGTCACCACTGTATCTCACCAGCAATCAGGTGATGGAGATACCGTTCTACGAGCTGAATGAGCGAATCCAGTCGATGCCGGACGATAAGCAGTACCTGCTGTACTGTGATCGCGGCACCATGAGCCGCATGCACGCCTGCAATCTGAAGGCCGAGGGCCACACCAACATCAAGGTGTATGCCCCGGCCCGTTGATAGCTACCCTTCCAGCCCCTTGAAGAATTGCTGCACGTTGGTGCTCAGGGCTTCCAGATCATAGCCGCCTTCCTGCACCACCAGTGTGGGCAGGCCGGTGCGACGGATATCGGAACCGAGGCGACAGAAGCCTTCCGAAGAAACCGATACTTTGGCCTGGGGGTCGTTGTGGTAGATGTCGAACCCCAGGGTAAGAATCAGCACGTCTGGCTGGAACAGTCGAATGGCCGCAAGTGCTTCGTCCAGTTTGGCGAAGAAATCTTCCTCCGAGGCGCCATGGGGCATCGGTAGGTTGATGTTGTAGCCAAATCCTTCCCCTTCCCCACGTTCATCTTCATAGCCACTGACTACCGGGTAGAAATTGGTGGGATCACCATGAATCGAAACATAGAGAACATCGCTGCGGTCGTAGAAGATTTCCTGGATGCCCTGGCCGTGGTGCATGTCGGTGTCCAGTATGGCAATCCTGGGATAACGGGGTTTCAAGTGTTCTGCAGCAATAGCGGCATTGTTGAGGTAACAGAAGCCGCCGGCGGAATCCTTTCGGGCGTGGTGGCCCGGTGGGCGACAAACCGCGTAGGCGTGGCGCTCGCCGGCAACCAGGGCGTCAGCAGCGCCGAGCGCTGTCTGGGCTGACCAGTAGGCGGCGTCCCAGGTGTTTGCCCCGATGGGGCAACTGCCATCGGCCTGGTAGCGGGCAGCTTCGGCAAGGATGCCCTTGAGGGCATTCGGTGACCGAACGAAGATGTTGGAAATCACTTCGTCACCCCAGTCTTCCATCTTTGACCAGCGCCGGTGTGCGGATTCCAGGAAGCGTAGATAACCCAGGTCGTGGACCTTGGAAATCGCTCCGGCACCCTGGTCTGCCGGCTGCAACACCGGAATGCCCATGGCCTTCAGCCCTTCCAGCATTTGTGCGGTGCGATCAGGAACTTCCTGGGGCTGTCGCATCTGGCCGCGGGTGAAGTAAGTTTTCGGAAGATGCTGATCCTGAGAGGGATGAAAAAACGCCTTCATGTTCCTGCCTCCTGATAATGACATGGTTCGAGTATAGGCCCCCGCCGGCGCTGGTCAAAACACCATAGTCTGACTTTACAGTGGCGGTTTCTGCATCCACTATGAGAGACATATCACACTGACGCAAACCCCAATTTATACATTCCGAGAACATTCTGAAAAGGAGCCGATATGATCGAGTCACCACTGCTTCCCAAGCTGACTGGCTACATCGGCGGTCGCTGGTCTGAGTCGCCGGACGGTAACACCTTCGATGTCTATAACCCGGCCACGGGGGAGGTGGTTGCCAGTGTGGCATCGATGTCCGAGAGCGAAGTGTACAAGGCAGTTGAAGCGGGCAAGTCTGCGCTTCGTTTAACCAGTCCGTATTCCATCGAAACCCGCCGTAAATGGCTGGAAGATATTCGTGATGCGCTCAAGGCCAATAAAGAGGAAGTGGGTCGTATCCTGTGCATGGAGCACGGCAAGCCTTTGAAGGAAGCTCAGGGTGAGGTCGATTACGCCGCCGGGTTCTTCGATTACTGCTCCAAACACATCCAGGCGCTGGACGCTCACACTCTCGCGGAAAAACCGAAAGACTGTACCTGGACCGTGCATTATCGCCCCATTGGCGTAGCCGGCCTGATTACCCCCTGGAACTTCCCCATCGGCATGATTGCCAAGAAGCTGTCTGCAGCCTTGGCGGCGGGTTGCCCGTCGGTGATCAAACCGGCCAGCGAGACGCCGTTGACCATGATTGCGCTGTTCGCGCTGATGGACAAACACGTCGACCTGCCAGACGGTATGGTCAACCTGGTTATGGGCAAAGCCAGCGTGATCGGCAAGGTGCTGTGCGAAAGCCCCGATGTGCCCATGCTCAGTTTCACCGGTTCCACGGAAGTGGGCCGCAAGCTGATACTGGATACGGCAGATCAGGTGAAGAAGCTGGCCCTGGAGTTGGGTGGCAACGCGCCCTTTATTGTCTTTGACGATGCGGATCTGGATGCCGCAGCCGATAACCTGATCGCCAACAAGTTCCGGGGCGGCGGCCAGACCTGTGTCTGCGCCAACCGGATTTTCGTTCACGAGAAAGTGGTGGATGAATTCGGTCAGAAACTTGCCGACCGGGTCAATCGCATGACCGTGGGTAATGGTTTGACGGAAGACGTTGACCTCGGCCCGCTGATCAACAAAGCCGGGTTCGACAAGGTCAAGCGCCACGTGGAAGACGCCCTTGAGCGGGGTGGTGAACTGGTGGCTGGCAAAAAACCGGCAGACCTGGGGGATGGCCACCTGTTCTTCCCGCCGACAGTCATTTCCGGGGTGACCCGGGACATGTGCTGCTCCCGCGAGGAAACCTTCGGGCCGCTGGTGCCCATGGCCACCTTCCGCACTGAGGACGAGGTTATCGATGCCGGTAACGACACCGAATTTGGCCTGGCGTCATACGTGTTCACGGCCGACGCGGAGCGCGCCCAGCGGGTGGCCGCCGGGCTGCGTTTTGGTCATTGCGGCTGGAATACCGGTACCGGCCCCACGCCGGAAGCGCCGTTCGGGGGCATGAAGGCGTCCGGTACTGGTCGCGAAGGCGGCCTGGAAGGCCTGTTCGAATTCGTCGAAGCCCAGACCGTCCCGCGCGGTTTCTAGGGTTCCGGCGTCAACAGGACCTTAACGGAATCATCCACCAGGGTGGAATCGAGATAACCGATACTGCCCAGGGTGGATGACACCACGCTCTTCATGCTGTTCGCCGAGGATACCTCCCTCGGCGGATGGCCCTTCCCGGTCAGAACCTGCCGCGACCAGAACGACTTCAGCCAGGCGTCATTGCGCTCGGTGATCAGGTCATTGAACTCATCCCGCATGCTGTTGCCCGCTGGAAGCTGGAACGCCACCACGCGCTGGCCGTCAGGCATTCGTGAGCTGCGGTTCAGGTAAATGTCCTTCACCTGCTGCACGGAGATGGAATCCGGGCCACCGTGGTGGCCGATGATCACCAATTCTGCCCGCGAGACACTGCTCAACAGGCATAACGCGATGAGCAGTGCGGGCACGGATACGCGTCGAATCGCCATGGTGTTCCTCCTGATCAAAATGCGGCATCAAGCCGGACGGTGTATACGTCGGTGCTGTCGAATCGGCCGCCGGGATTGCCGGCCAGGGCATCCAGCTGGTTGCCAATCAGGCCACCAGTGGTTTTGCCAAAGCCCCGGGCGTGGGTCCAGTCCACCTTCATGGCAACCGAGGTGGTCATGTCCCAGCGGAATCCCAGGCTGTAGGCCTGGCGACGTACGTCCAGTACCTCCAGTGGTGTGCCGTCGCGCTCGTAGTTGTCCTGGCTTTCGACCCAGGAGGCCGTGATATAGGGCGTGACTTCCTTTACCCGGTAGCCGAGAGTGATGTAGGCGGAGTCGGTGTCCTGGTAAAAGCCGTCCACCTCAACCCGTGTCAGTTCCGACATCAACAGCCAGCTGCCATCGTCATAGGACAGGCCCACTCCCATGAACTCGGTTTTCTCTTCGTCGCCCAGCGGTGGTGTTCCGCCGATGGTGGCTTCTGCATGGGCGTACACGCCACGGAAAGTCCACAGGTAATTGATCCAGTTGGCGGTCAGGCCGGTGATATTGCGCAGTTCCACGCTCACGCTCCGGCCGAGGGAATCGGCATCGTCGTCCAGGTGGCCGGCAAAAGCGCGGGCCTGGATAGAGGAACTGGAAAGGTTCAGCGTGTAGGCCGCATCGGCACCCAGGTAGCTGCGGACCGGCACCGGATCGTAGACCGCCTCCGGTGGACGTGCCCAAGGCTGGCCATAGCCGATTTCCAGAGTCTCGGACTCCATAAACAGCGGCAGGCGCATTTTACCGGCTCTCAGTTCGGAGCCATTGGCGAATTGGTGTCGCAGGTAGCCCCATTCCAGTTCGGTGTCCCAATCCTCGTTGCCACGGGACACCAGCTGCATTACCGCGTCGGTGTTGCGGCCCAGGGCAAAGGTGGTCTGCAGGCCAAACAGGCTGAGTGTTTCAAGGTCGGATTGTTCCGTTGCCTCGTCGTAGCCGGCGTCATTATTGGAACGGGTATAGCCGGTGCTGAAAAAACCGTTAAGGCGAACCTTTTCCAGGCTGGATTCGGTCATCTGCTTTTGCATGGAATCCAGCCGTTGTTCCAGCTGGTCAATTCGCTGGCTGTCATCGGCCATGGAGGGAAACGACAGGGTGGCGGTCAGTGCAAGGGACGTAAAGGTAACGCGGGCAGTGCTTCGGTATACGGAGTACATCGTACATCATCTCCTTTGATGTCTGGTCGCAAGATGCGGGCGCCTTCCTGGCTTCAGGGGACTTATGTCTTGCCCCTGCAAATTGTCTGGTGCGGGAAAACGGTGGCCAGCGGAGGAACTGAAGGTTCTTCCGGGCAACCCGCGGCGGCGAGTATACCCAAGTTGACGACAGTTTCATAAAAAGTGTTCACATTTTCTGTATCGGCACCCTACATGTGTGCGGTAAACCCAATACACCCCCACCCGGCAAACCCTCCTTTCTCCTGTTATAATTCCGCACCTGTTCATTTAACCAGTAGCGACCGGATCTCTATGGATGTCTCCCACATTATCGACGCCCTGAACGACGCCCAACGTGAGGCGGTGACGGCCCAGAATGATCATTTGCTGGTGCTGGCCGGTGCTGGCAGTGGCAAGACCCGGGTGCTGGTGCACCGGATTGCCTGGCTGATGCAGGTGGACGAAGTACCGCCGACGGGCATCCTCGCGGTGACCTTCACCAACAAAGCGGCGAAGGAGATGCGCTACCGCATTGAGCAGATGATGCACATTCCGGCCCGAGGCCTCTGGTTCGGCACCTTTCACGGCATTGCCCACCGGTTGCTCAGGGCGCATTATCAGGACGCAGGCCTGCCGGAGAACTTCCAGGTGCTGGACAGCGACGACCAGTTGCGCCTGATCAAGCGCGTGATGCGTGAACTTGAGATTGATGAAAGCCGCTGGCCGCCGAAGCAAGCCCAGTGGTTTATCAACGGCCAGAAAGATGAGGGGCTGCGAGCGGAACATATCCAGGAAAACCCCGGCGACCATTTCACCAGCACCATGCTGACGGTCTACCGCCAGTACGAAAAGCTTTGCAACCTGAGCGGACTGGTGGATTTTGGCGAGCTGTTGCTGCGCTCCCACGAACTGTGGCTGTATCGTCCGGAACTGCTGAGCCATTACCAGAGCCGTTTCCAGCAGATCCTGGTGGACGAGTTCCAGGACACCAACACCATCCAGTACGCATGGCTGCAGATTCTGGCCGGAAACCGGGTGCCGCTGACGGTGGTGGGGGACGACGACCAGTCCATCTACGGCTGGCGGGGCGCGAAAATCGAAAACATCCAGCAGTACCAGCGGGACTTTCCCAACGCCCGTATGGTGAGACTGGAGCAGAACTACCGCTCTACCCAGATGATTCTGAAAGCTGCCAACGCGGTCATCGCCAACAATCAGGGGCGCTTGGGCAAGGAGCTGTGGACTGATGGAAAAGATGGTGAGCCCATCAGCCTGTATGCGGCTTTCAACGAGCAGGATGAAGCCAACTACATCGCTGACACCATCAGCAGTTGGGTTAGTGAGGGCAACCTGCGCAGCGAGTCGGCGATTCTTTACCGCTCCAATGCCCAGTCCAGGGTGCTGGAAGAATCCCTGATCCGACAGGGCATTCCTTACCGGGTTTATGGCGGCCTGCGATTCTACGACCGCCAGGAAATCCGCAACGCCATCGCCTATCTGCGTCTGGTGCACTATCGCCGGGATGATGCAGCGTTCGAGCGCGTGGTGAACATTCCCGCCCGCGGAATTGGTGCCAAGAGCCTGGCGGACATGCGGACGTTCGCCACTGAGCGCAGCATCTCATTGTGGGAGTCTGCCGAGCGTTTGCTGGAGGCTGGGCAGGTAAAGGGCCGTGCCAAAACCGGTTTGCAATCCTTCATGGGCATCATCGAACGCCTGACGGAAATGGTGGACGACGCGTCCCTGCATGGGCTGATGAAGAGCACCCTGGAACTGAGCGGCCTCAGGGATTATCACGCCAACGAGAAGGGTGAGAAAGGTCAGGCGCGGGCAGAGAACCTGGACGAACTGGTGAATGCCCTGTCGGACTTTGAAGCGGAGGAGGGGGTTGATCCGTTATCCGAATTTATCGCCCAAGCGGCTCTGGATGCCGGCGAGGCCCAGGCCGAGGTCAACGAAGACTGCGTCCAACTGATGACCCTGCACTCTGCCAAGGGCCTGGAATTTCCGCTGGTGTTCCTGGCGGGCGTGGAAGAAGGCCTGTTCCCTCACAGTATGTCTCTGGAAGAGCCGGGGCGGATGGAAGAAGAGCGGCGCCTGGCTTACGTGGGCATCACCCGGGCCATGCAAAAGCTGGTGCTTACTTACGCCGAATCCCGCCGTTTGTATGGTCAGGAGAAATTCCACGCGCTGTCGCGCTTTGTTCGCGAGATTCCCGGTGACTGCATCCAGGAAGTGCGGCTGCGCAACACGGTCAGCCGGCCAGCCATGATGGCCCGGCCCAATGAGGGCCTGTTCAGCCAGGAACCGGACGTGGGCACGGGGTTCAGCTTGGGCCAGCGGGTACGTCATCCCAAGTTTGGTGAGGGCATTGTGATGAACAGCGAGGGCAGTGGTCACCACACCCGGGTGCAGGTGAACTTTGACGAAGGTGCAAAGTGGTTGGTTCTGGCGTATGCACCTCTGGAAGCCTGCTGATGTCCTGTCATCAACCTGCGGATCGCTCCCTTTCAGGATTGTGATCCGGGATTAGTCCGGTAGCGCGGCGACCACCATGATTTCAACTTTCCATTCCGGTTTGGCCAGCCGTGCTTCGACACAGGCCCTGACCGGTGTTCGTCCTGGTGTTACCCAGGCATCCCAGGCACTGTTCATGCCGGAGAAGTCGGCCATGTCTGCAACCCAGATTGTTGCGCTGAGCAGGTGCGCCTTATCGGTTCCCGCCTCTGCCAGCAAGCTGTCGAGTCCATCCAGAATCTGTTGAGTCTGGCCCTGGGCGTTGGCACTGGCGTCGGTGGCAACCTGTCCGGCGGTATGAACGGTGCCATTGTGGATAATGACCTGACTCATGCGAGGGCCTGATCCAAGGTATCTGATTGTCATCGTACTCTCCTGTCTAATGTTGGCGATGTTGGGTGAAACCATCGATAAAAGCCGCCAGGTTAATACCCAGCGTGTCGGTTGGATATCCTCCTTCCTGCACCAGAATACAGGGGTGGGGCAGGGCCGCGAGTCGGGCGCCGATGTCGAAAAAATCGGAAATCTCGAGGGCCAGGCCGGCCAGAGGATCATCCTTGTGGGCGTCCAACCCGAGCGCGACGACGATGGCTTCAGGCTGGAACATCCTCAGCCCGGAGATCAACGTCTCGAGGCCAAGCATGAATGCGGTGCCATCACTCCCCAGTGGCAGGGGGACGTTAAGGTTACAGCCCAGCCCGTCTCCGGTGCCTTGCTCGCCGCTACTGCCCCAAAAAAAGGGATAGAACACTTCGGTGTCCGCATGCACGGATCCGGTCCAGACGTCGCCTCGCGAATAGAAGATGTCCTGTGTGCCGTTGCCGTGATGCAGGTCCACGTCGATGATCGCAACGCGGTCCAGCCGTTCCCGCAATACCGAGGCGGCCAGAGCGGTATTATTGATAAAGCAAAATCCTCCCGCGCTTTCCGGACCTGCATGGTGGCCAGGGGGGCGGCAAAGAGCGTAGGCATCGCCCTGTCCGGTTTTGACAAATTCGGCGGCGATTTCAGCAGTCGCTGCGCTGGCACGAATGCCCTGATAGCTGGTGGGGCCAATCGGACACGCCATGTCATGCAAATGCCAGCCAGCCTGTGCGACCGGGTGTGAAGTATAGCGCTGCCCGCCTCCGGTGGGGTGCACATTGGGGGTCACCACGTCAGATGCACCGGGCAGGTCTTTCCAGCGTTGATGAATAGTCTGCAGGAAGGTCAGATAGCGGGCCGTGTGGATCCGCTGCAGCCGCTGGTCCAATGAGTCCGATCCTCCACCGTTGTGTGTGTTCACCTCGTGCCCCGATGACTCCAGAGCAGCCAAAAGCCGGTCGGCGCGACCGGTGTGCTCCGGCGAGGGCGTTGGCTCACCCCGCACCAAAAACGTGCTTGGCGAGTGAGCTTTTTGTTCGGAAGAATAGAAAAAGTGCATTAATAATCCGTCCTTCAGTCCAGGAGTGAGGGAATCCAGGTGGAGAGCGTCGGGAACTGTGCCAGCAGGACAATAACAATCAGGAACGACAGATAGAATGGCCAACTGGCAATGATCGTGCGTTCATAGGGCACCTCTGCGATCCGTGCTGCGGTCATGAGCGTCATCCCTACCGGGGGAGTGGCATTGGCCACATTAAGTGTCACGATCATAACGATGGCAAAGTGCAGCGGATCGAAGCCAAGATTGACCATGGCCGGCACGATGACGGGCGCGACCACCACCAGGGCAGGCAGTACATCCATCACGGTGCCGATCAGAAGTAACAGCAGGCAGACCAGCAGAATCTGGATCAGGGCGACGTCGCTGAATGCGGTAATGGCTTCCGCCGCATCACGGGCAATACCCGAGCGGGTCACAAACCAGCTCAGGACCGCAGACGTTGCCAGCAGGAAGAACACCACACCGGATAGCCGCACTGTGGTCACCAGAGAATCCCATACCTTGCGCCAGGTGAGATTCCGGTACACCACAAAGCCGATGAAAATGGCGTACACCGTCGCAAAACCGGACGCTTCCGTGATGGTTGTGGCGCCGGTCAGAATGCCGCCCAGGATGATCACGGGTATGAACAGTGCAGGCAGGGCGCTCAGGAAGGCGATCAACGCGGCCTTCAGGGACGACCCTGCCATGCGCGGGTAGCGACGCTTCCAGGACAGAACAATACTGGTCCCCAGCAGCACGGCGGCCAGAAGCACGCCGGGCACGATGCCACCTGCAAACAGATCGATCACCGAGATATCTCGCAGCATGGAGGCGTAGACCACCATCACGACACTGGGCGGAATGATCGGCCCGATAATGGACGAACAGGCGGTGATGGCAGCGGCGTATTCGGCGTCGTAGCCCTGTTTTTTCATCTCCGGGATCATGATCTTGCCGATGGCAACGGTGTCTGTGATGGCAGCGCCGGTGAGGCCGGCAAAAAACAGCGAGACTGTCACGTTGGTGTGAGACAGCGCACCGCGAATCCGGCCGAGCAGGGCGTTGTTGAACGTGATCAGCTTTTGCGTCAGCCCACCCTGGTTCATCAGTTCGGCGGTGAAAATGAAGTAGGGCACGGCAATCAGTATGTAACCGGAGACTCCGGAAAACATCCGGTCGGCAACGATACCCAGCAGCCGCTCACCGCCGAGCATGAAGCTTCCGGCCATGCCGGAAACAGCCATAACAACGGCAACTGGTGCACCGATCAGCAGGATGGCAACGAAGACAATGATGGCAGCGGTCATGACGTGGTCTCCCGTGAGTCACCCGCCAGCGCCTCTTCAATGGCAGTCTCGTGGCCGGTGAAATGTTCGAGCAGCGTAAAGCCGTGGCACAGGTGAATCAGCATGATGGCGCCGGTCAGTGGTACGGCAATGGTGGTCCACTTGTAGGAGATCTGAATATGGGCAGATACCATGTAGGACTGGCGGGCG
>TARA_R100001244_G_scaffold64257_3_pt1 | contig 12974 bp, 10 predicted proteins | sample TARA_R100001244 | Tara Oceans TARA_R100001244 (sample SAMEA2621564) | marine metagenome | biome: marine biome (ENVO:00000447); feature: mesopelagic zone (ENVO:00000213); material: "saline water (ENVO:00002010), including plankton (ENVO:xxxxxxxx)" | depth 790 m
TGACCCAAGTGCAGGCCCTGAGCACCGAACAGGTGAAAGCGGCGATGGCCAAGCACCTCGATCCCGACGCCCTGGTGATCGTCACGGCTGGCCCGACGGTGGCGCAGAAAGAGCTGCCGCCGCCCACCGACAAACCCGCCGAACTGCCTTCTGGCGTACCGGAGCACTGATGCGCAAACCCAGCAAAGCGGCACCGGACCATGGCGGCGACGGCCAACTGCGGATCATCGCCGGGCAATGGCGCAGCCGTCAGTTCAACTTCCCCATGGCCGCCGGCCTGCGTCCCACCCCCAACCGCGTGCGCGAAACGCTGTTCAACTGGCTGGCACCTTATGTCGAAGGTGCCAAGGTGCTCGACCTGTTCGCCGGCAGCGGCGCGCTGTTTCTCGAGGCGCTCTCGCGCGGCGCCGGCAGCGCCCTGGCGCTGGACCTCAACCCCGCCGCCATCGCCAGCCTGCGCAGCCACCTGCACACCCTGAACTGCGACAACGGTCAGTTGCTGCAAAACGATGCCCTGATCTACCTGCAACAGCCTGCCGCTGCGCCGTTCGACCTGGTGTTTCTCGACCCGCCGTTCAACCAGAACCTGCTCCTGCCGGCCTGCACCCTGCTGGAGCAGAACGGCTGGCTGGCGGCGGATGCCTGGGTCTACACGGAAAGCGAAAACTCGCCGTCCAGCCTCGGCATGCCCGGCAACTGGCGCCTACACCGCGAACAGAAGGCCGGCCAGGTGTATTACGCACTGTGGCAGCGCACGGCCTGACGCGTGCTCTGACGGTGGACAAGGCGGCGCCCTGTCCACCCTACGCGCTCAGGTGTATTACGCTTTATGGCAATGCATCGCGCAGAGTGGATGACGCCAGCTTGGCGCCCACATACCTCTACGACTGGCCATGAATACGTGTATGAGCCCGACCTTCAAACCCGCCTGGTGGCTGCCCGGTCCGCACTTGCAAACGCTGTGGAACCCGATGTGTCGCCCGCCGACGCCATTGGCGCGGCGGCGTGAGCGCTTGTGGCTGGACGACGGCGACTTTCTCGACCTCGACTGGCACGGCCCGCACGACGCCAGCACGCCCTTGGTGCTGGTGCTGCACGGGCTGACCGGCTCCTCCAGCTCGCTGTACGTACTCGGCGTGCAACAGGCCCTGGCCGCCCAGGGCTGGGCCAGCGTGGCCCTGAACTGGCGCGGTTGCTCCGGCGAACCCAACCTGCTGCCGCGCGGCTACCATTCCGGCGCCAGCGAAGACCTCGCCGAAACCGTGCGCCACCTGCGCGCACAACGGCCCATGGCGCCGCTCTACGCGGTGGGTTATTCGCTGGGCGGCAATGTATTGCTCAAGTACCTCGGCGAAAGCGGCGCCGACAGCCAGCTGCAAGGCGCGGTGGCGGTATCCGTGCCGTTCCGCCTGGATCAGTGCGCAGACCGCATCGGCATGGGCTTTTCCAGGGTTTATCAGGCGCACTTCATGCGCGAGATGGTCGCCTACGTGAAGGAAAAGCAGCGCCTGTTCGCCCATCAGGGCCACGCGGATCGTCTGTCGACCCTGGAACGACTCGGGCCACTGGACGGCATGCGCACCTTCTGGGACTTCGACGGGCGCATCACCGCCCCGCTGCACGGCTTCAGCGATGCGCAGGACTACTACAAGCGCTCCTCCAGCCGCTACTTCCTCGACCGCATCGCCACCCCAAGCCTGGTCATCCAGGCCGCCGACGACCCGTTCGTGTTCCGCCACAGCCTGCCGGAGCCGAGCGAACTGTCGCCCTGCACCACCCTCGAACTGCACACCCATGGCGGCCACGTCGGCTTTATCGAAGGCTCGCCACGCCAACCGGGTTACTACCTGGAACGGCGCATACCGCAGTGGCTGGCGGCGCAGGCCGCTATGTAATGCGCTCCTACTTCATGCCTCGGAAATTAGCGCTCGTCAAAAACAGAGCCCCCTAGCCGCATCCATCCCCCCCAAATGCACAGGGGGCGGCCGCTAACAATGCATTGACCTCGTGCAGGTCCGCCTCGCCCAGACTGCCAACCGCCGCCTTGAGGCGCAACTGCGCCAGCAAGGTGTCGTAACGGGCGCGAGACAGTTGCTGTACGGTATCGCTGAGCTGGCTCTGTACTTCTAGAACATCGATACCGATACGCACACCGACTTTGTAGCCCAGGCGATTGGCATCAACAGCAGACTGCGCCGAACGCGTTGCCGCTTCCAATGCACGTATCTGCGCCATGCCACCGACAACACCTAACCAGGCCTCGCGAGCGGCCAAGGCAGCCGCACGCCTAGCGTCCTCCAGCTCGGCTTCGGCCTGAACCTTTAGTGACTGCGCCTCACGGACCGCCGAACTGGTGCGCCCACCACCGTATAACGGCATGCTCAAGCGCAGGCCAACACTGGCTGACTCACTACGCTCGGTTCCCAGATTGGGGCGCTCATGCATATTCTGGCTGGCCACCAAATCAAGCGTCGGCAGATGTTCGGCCTGGCGACTACGCACTTCATCGCTGGCGATATGCAGAGACAGCTCCTGAGCTTGCACGCCGAAATTACCCTGCGTGGCCGCCTCAACCCAGGCATCGACCCGGTTCGGTTGCGGCGCCTTCAGGACAATACCGGGGCGCAGCGTCAGTAAGTGCTCGGGTTGTCGGCCGATAACACGGGCCAGGGCATGTCGAGCCAGCTCCAGATCATTCTCGGCCTTGATCGCTTGCGCCAGTGCTCGATCAAAACTCGCTTGGGCTTCATGCACATCGGCGATGCTGACATTGCCAAGCTCGAAGTTCTTACGCGCACTGGCCAGGTGCTCGGCATCGGCGGTACGCAACTGTATAACCGCGCCGAACACCTCCTCGGCATTCAGTACATTGAAATAGGCCTCAGCCACCCGCAACACCAGTTCCTGATAGGCAATACTTTGGCGGCTGGCGGCAAGCGCGCTAAGTTGTCGACCCTGCTGGTACTGCACCCAGCTCTGCCAGCGAAATAGCGGCTGAACCAACTGGATGCTGTAGGTGCGGTTCTGTTGCCGGTATTCAACATCCCCGCTGGCGACTTCATATTGAGTCTGATTCCAAGTGTTTTGCGCATCCATCGACAACTGCGGCAAAAGCCCTGCGCGCCGTTGCGCACGCTGCTCCAAACCAGCTTTATACTGCGCCTGGGCAGCGGCAAACTGCACATCATGCTGTAAGGCTTCGCGGTAAGCCTGCAACAAATCGGCAGCCTGCAGTGGCAGGCTCAAGGCGCAAAACAGCACTGCCAATGCCAACCACTGCTGTCGACTTATCCTCGACATCAGGCGCTGACCTGCTGCTGATCGAGACGCACATCTTCGGCTATAAAACCCTTGTCCAGGCAGATCAGCCGCCTGGCCAGAGCAATCGTTTCGCGTCGATGGGCAATGGTGATACGAGTCATGGACAGATGGTGCATGGCTCCCACCACATGTTGTTCGCTATGCAGATCCAAATGGCTGGTAGCCTCATCCAGCGCCAGGATCTTCGGCTGCTTATACAGTGCCCGCGCCAGCAGCACACGCTGCCTCTGGCCACCGGAAAGACCGCTGCCCATTTCGGCCACCAAGGTTTGATAACCCATAGGCATACGCCCGATTGCCTTATGGATATGCGCCTTGCGCGCTGCATCTTCAACTCGTTCCTGACACGCCTCGGGATCGAAACAAGCGATATTTTCCGCCAGTGATCCAGCCAGGAGCTGATCCTCCTGCATCACCGCACCGACCAACCCGCGCAACGCCTCAGGCCCGAGCTGCTTGATGGGAATGCCACCGACACGGATTTCTCCTTCAGTCGGGACCAATAAGCCCAGCATCAACTTGAATAGGGTGGATTTGCCACAGCCCGAGCGGCCGACGATGGCCACCGCATCCCCCGCATCGATGGTCAATGACAGGTTGCGAATGACCCAGGGCTCGCCCTCGGCGTAGCGGAAGGACACATCCTTCAGCTCCAAACGCGGCTCGATCCGCTCCAGATCGGTTTCCATGCTGCCTTGCGGCTCGACGGGCTCCAAAGCGATGTCGGCTAGGCGTTCGGCATGCAGCGAGAGCATCCGGATCTCGACCCCAAGATCGATCAACGTGCTGGCGCGGCCGGTGAACTGGCTCTTGTAGGCGATAAAGGCCAGCAGCATACCAAGCGACAGAGCCCCCTCCAACACCGCCATGCCACCGACATACAGCAGCAACATGCCTTCCAGGCCGAAAATCAGGGTATTGAAGCTGGCGAAAACCAGCAGCATCTTCTGCGTGGCCACGTCGCGGTTCTGTACATCGGCCATCAGGTTCTGCCAGGTCGCCAGGCGCAAGGGCGTGGCGTTGAACAACTTGAGCGGCAACACCGCGCGGATGGTTTCCAGAAAGTAGGAATTCTCCTTAGCCGCCAGCACGATGCGCTCCTCCGAGGCATTGCGCAGCGGCTGGTAGAACGCCAAACGCAACAGGCCGTAAAGCGCCAAGGCAACCAGCACAATCCCGGTCAATGCCTTGCTGTAGAGCAGCATCATGCCCAGAGTGATCAGGGTCACCAATCCATCCAGCACCACAGTGATGGCACCACTGGTCAGCACATTGCGAATGGCACCCAGGGACTGGAAACGCGCCGTGATATCACCCAAATGGCGCTTCTCAAAATAGGGAAACGGCAAGCGCAGCAGATGGCTGAACAGGTTGCCCGACCATTGCAGGGCCAATTGCTGGTTCAGCCGCAGGTTCATCCAGCCGCGAGCCATGCGCAGCACAAAGTCGACCAGCATCAACAGGCAGCCGCCTAACACCGCCAGTAGCAGCAGGTGATGGTCCGCAGAGACCAACGCACCATCCACCACCCACTGAGTGACCTGGGGCGACAACAGTGCCACCACCTCCAGCGCCAGGGCCAACACGAAGATATTACCCAGTGCACGCTTGAGCCCCAGCACCCGGCCGGTCAGTTCGCGCAGGCGCAGACGCGGCTTCTGCTGCGCCGGGCGAAAGGCCGCATTGGGCGTCAGCTCCAGGGCCACGCCGGTGAAATGCCTGGAAGCCTCGTCCAGCGTCATCACCTTGCGCCCGGTGGCCGGGTCGAGAATCACCAGCCGATCACCACGCAGCTTCTCCAGCACCACAAAATGATTGAGGTTCCAGTGCAGGATGCAGGGCGCTCGCAACTTGCACAGCTCATCCAACTCCAGCCGCAGTGGCCGGCAGGAAAACTCCAACACCTGCGCATAGCGCATCAACTGAGCCAGGTTGGTGCCTTTGATTGAAATGGAAAAGCGCCGGCGCAGGGTGGCCAAGTCCAGATGCAAACCGTGGGCGGCAGCCACCATTACCAGGCAGGCCAAACCGCACTCCTGGCTTTCCGCTTGGAGCGTTATTCTCATTGAGGATTATTCGATTAGGTAAAAAGAGGGCTGTATATTCAGTGACGAAGCACTTGCAGAACGTCCTGCCTGCACAACTCATGCACCAATACCCGCAGCTTGTCCGCATCAATATCGGTCAGCCTGCCGATCATCTCGCCCAGACTGATTGCGGGAGACTCCGCGATGCAGCGGATCAGCCGCACGCCTGTTTCGTCCAGATTCAACTTGGTGCCATTGGCGATCAGATAATTGTCGGCAAGACCATGGGGCTTGTTGGCGCTCAGGCGGATACGGGTGTTGTCCGGGATAGATCCCGTATTGGGATTGCCAAACAGCTCGACAGCCAAGGGCGACTCGACACGGGTCGCACCGATAAACTCATCCATAAAGCGCCGGTAGTTGTCGGGATCATTGATAACGTCGTCGATATACCGGCCCACGGCTGTAAGGTTCTCCTTATCCGCATCCCAGGTACTCAATGACTTTCTCGCCCCCACAAAACTCGGCAACTGACGGAATGCCCACTCCATATAATCGGTGGCATACGCCGGAAATGTCCCCACGGCCAGATGAAAGGTTTCCTCACCGATCGGCAACGGGTTATGCCACCAGCCACGCGGCAGATAGAAGACATCGCCTGCCTCCAGAATAAAGTCCATATAGGGCTCTTTCGGGCAGGGGTATTGCTGCTCGACATCCTTGCTTTGTTGCATATACAGCGGCGACTCGAACGACGGCTCGTAGACAATCCAGCGCTTGCGGCCTATCAGTTGGATGACGAATACGTCACGGGTATCCCAGTGAGCGCGGAATGAATCCCGCTCACCAAAGGCGGCATAGGCACTGGTTACTGTCTGCCGGCCGGTAAATTCGGCAATCTGCCTGGCCAATGCATCTACTTTTGGCTCGTTGGCAAGCTTATTGGCGATTAGCGTGGCGCCTTTTTTCAGGTAGTCATAGACCACCGGCTTAATCAGGCGATGACGCTGAGTGCCAATATCCAGATAGCTTTCCGTGTATTCGTGCTTGGGGCGGATGCCGTCGTAGGACAGTTTGAAGTCGCTGGAGGCAACATCGGCGCGCTCGAAAATTTCGTTGGTGTCTTGCCAAGAGAAACTATCCACTGAGGCCGCCCCTTTCATCAGAAGTGGCTTTCCCTCTTGGTATTCCTCTAGAAACTCAGAGTTTGTAACATCAAACTTAATAGCCATAAGTCGCCAAACCTAAAGACCTAGAAAAAATCCGCCAAACCTATTAATAGATATTTTTATTTACAACTTGCGCCTGAATAATTGCAACTTACTCCAGACTACGCAAACCAGCCAGAGACGGCGCCTTAAACTTCTGAGCGGAAAGCTTTAGGGGTCATTTGCATGAAAAATAACGACCCATTTTATCCTCAACACATTGAGCGCCAAATTGCAGACAATAGCCCCGTCAAAAGTATTATTACAGGAACCTGGAGATAGGATGCCATTAGAGACAGCGTCTTTTTTGTGCGTTCCCTATACAGCAAGGTCGAGCCAAAAACAAGACAGAAACTAACCAACGCAAACACACCCCAGTCGGTCAACATATGTAAACACCCATGTGAATTATTGTTAAATAGCCCTAGAGGGCGCCGTAGTTGGCTCCCGCTTTATTCTGATTGCTTATTGCTCCTGAAAATATGCCACTTGCAAAAGCGAAGTTCATCGAATGTAACAGCTCAGTCGTTACCACTCTTGCCACCACAACACCTCCACCTATCGGCGCCACCGCCCCTGCTGCTACAGTAAGACCTAAATCACCCCATGAAAACTCTTGACTACCCACTACAGCGCCAGCATAGCCTGCCGCTCCAACCAGCCCCCAGCAACCATCACAGGAACAGCACCACCGCTGGCAAGCTCTATTTCCCTAATGTCTAACCCACGCATCTTATCTTTACTTTTTGCCAGTTCAGAATATTGTGAGGAACTAATGACCTCAATTTAAAACACGAAATCAGTCCAATCCAACGACCTCAAGCGAGATTTTGGAAGTACTGCTATTTTCATCTCCCCACCAAACTAAATTTTTATACACGCCGAATAACCCTCTAGAGCTCTTGGCCACCCCTATCGCTTTGGCTTTCCAAGAAAAAGAATTTTAATACCTTTCCAGAACCCTTCCGACTTAGATTCTTTCACTATCTTTAGTATACCTCCATCACATATATGACTGATTAGCAAAATAACAAATCCAGAAATAGTCAAAAAGAAAATTATAGCAATGAACCCTACCAGACCATTCTGACCGCCTATACTTCTCGACAACTGAATGGAAAAGTATGATTTTGGCTCAATGAAAAGATAAGAAAAATACATTCCAATAAATGAAATCACATAAAATATGAGTATTGCCTTAATTTTTCTCATTTTTTCCTTTGGTTTTAAGCATGCTTTGAGGAGATATCTCAAAAACCAGCCTCCACAGACATACGATTTCTTCATGAAGAATCTTGCTGTTTCGCACCCCGGTCTATTGACCGTAGTTGGTTCCTGCCTTGTCTGCGCTGAGAGAGTCCAGCGCATTCGTGATCCATGTCTGAATGGGCGTATTTTTGTTGAGCCAATTCCCCACAGTAAGTCCCCCGTAAAAAGCAGTGGTTAATGCCGCACCATAAATTCCAAAATAGCCACCCGCCGTTGCTTGCTGGGCTGCCGTCAACCCCGCCCATTGCGCCACACCTACCCCAGCACCACTCGCAACTGCACCGACCACGGCTACAACGTCAGCGTCGTACACACCACCACCAACAAATTCCAGCTCACGAATCATCAATTCACGCATTCACACCCTCCTGACCTGACTTGAAATTTAAGGATCATTTTTAACATGATCAGTTTTTATATATCTCAATAACCGACGCTTGCTTTCCGATCACTTGTAATTTTAGGCAGATGAATATTAAGCACAACCCTACAGATGCAGGGGTTTCCATAAGTAATCTTATGACCGCCCGAGCGCGTATTTTCTGCACGCGACGTGTGCAGCAACGCTACGGAGTCTCACCATCAGCGTCTGCCAGCACTTCGACGAAATTATCCAAATTGAAATAGCGCCGCATTACTGCATTAACCTGCGCCACTGTTACCGCCGCAAATGCATCGTTGCGCTCCACCCAGGACTGCATGGTGACGCCCTCATAAAGTTGCCGCGGCAGCCATGAGAGGATGTTCTGCTCCTGAGCGAAAGCCAGCCGCCGTTCATGCAGGATGGTCTGCTTGGCATATTCCAGCTCTTGTTCGGTAATGCCGCCTTCGATCAGCTGTTGCAGCTCTTCCTTGACCATATCGGCAAGTCTGGGACCATAGCCCAGTGGGTAGCTGGCCTGGATCATCAGCCAACTGGCGTCATCGAAGGTCGCGATCTTCATCGAGGACTTGATGCCGTAGGTGAGTCCCTCCTGCTCGCGCAGACGCTTGCTCAGTCGCGAGACCATCTGGTTACGCCCCAGCAGATGCTCGGCGACATACAGGGCAGCGGCGTCATCCTTCTTGCTGTTGGCCTGATAATGTAATTGCCCGATATAGACGCCAGTCTGCCCGGCATTGGCCTTGGCATGAATGCGCCCCGCGCGGATTGCCTGATAAGGCTGGCTCGGCCGGGCATGGCCGGCCTGGCTGTTCCAGTCGCCAAAGAGTGCGTGCAGTTGCTCTCGCACCTGCTGCGGATCGAAGTCACCCGACAAGGCAAATTCGCCATGGTTGGCCCCGTAGAACTCCTGATGGAAGCGCACCACCTCGTCACGACTGATCGCCGCCAGCTCGGCCAGCTTCTCCGCCGGCTCGGCTTGCCGGCGGATATCGCCCAACGGGTACTGTTCGTTATGACGGCTGAGCAACAGGCTCGCCACAGCAGCCGGCTCAGCGATGGGCTGTTGCAAGGCATGCTGCTGATGACGCTTAACCAGGTCGAGTTCGGCTTGCTTGAACGCCGGGCGCTTGAGGATATCGGCCAGCAGATTGAGCAAACTCGGCAAGCGCTCGGGTGGACTGCTGAACTGCACAGTCAGCGCATCGCCCTCCGGCACGATCGACAAACCGGCACCGATACGCCTCGCCTGGTCCACCACCTTCTGGTAGCTGCGGTTATAGGTGCCTCGCAGCAGTGCCGTGCCCGTGAGCTCCGTCAATGCGCGTTTGCCGGCCAGACTCTGCACATCGCCGAAGCGCAGGGTCATGCGCCCTTGAACCGGGGTCGACACACCCGGCAAGGGCCGCAGGGCGACTTTCAAACCGTTGTCCAAGGCGAAGCGCTGGATGCCGCCCTCCACCTCGACAACCTGCTGGTTGAAGGCAGCCAGATCGACAGGCTGCACGGCCGTTTCATTCTGGGCAGCCCGGTTAACGGCTGCTGGCTGTCTAGCACCGGCGGGGCTGGAAGCCTTGCTGACAGTGGCTGCGGGCTGCTCGGCCGCAAGCAACTGACCAACCAGACGACGGTTTTTGACGAAATGACGTTCGGCCTGACGCTGAACATCGACGGCGCTTAGCTGAGCGAACTGCGCCTGTCGACGCAAGAGCAGTTGCCAGTCGCCCACGGCAACCGACTCGGCAAGCACGTCGGACAGCGCGCCATGACTGGCCAGAATCTGCGCCTTGGCATGCCTAGCACTGTCCTGGAAACGTTGCAGCTCTTCCAGGTCAAGCGGATTACGCGCGATGCCTTCCACCTGTTCCAGCAGCGCCTTTTGCAGTTCATCCCGAGACTGCCCTGGCGTCAGCAATACGGCAAACAGCATATAACCACCCTGACCGAATGCCTGCTGCAAGGCCGTCACTGCGCTCGCCTGTCCTGGCACAACCAGCGTCTGGTACAACCGACCATGGGGTTCGCCGGCCAACATGTCAGGCAGAGCAGCCAATGCGCTATTGGCCGGATCAGTGGCACCCGGTAGAGGATAGGCGAGCGCCAACCATTCACTGGTACCGCGCTTGAGCTGGGTAGTTACCGGTTTATCCAGCACGGGGACGGCAGGCGGCAGTTTTTTCGTGGCCCCAGCCACTGCCGCCAGGGGCGCAAAATGCTGCTCGATAGCGGCCAGCGTTTGCTGGCTATCGAATTTGCCGGTAATCACGATGACCGCATTATCGGGTCGATAGTGGGCCTGGTAGAACGCACGCAACTGTTCCAGGCCGATATCCTTCAGCTCCTTGCGCGACCCCAGCACAGACCGACCAAAGCCCTGCCCCGGTGTGGCCGCGGCAAACATATGCTGCCCCAGCGCGCTAAGCGGATTGTCCTGAGCCAGCTCCAGTTCACGCAGTACCACTTCGACTTCGGCCTGCAGGTCCGCCTGATCGAACCGCGCGTTGAACATGCGATCAGCCTCAAGCGCCAACAGATGGTTCAGTTTGCCGGCATCGGCGGCCAGAAAGGCCATATAGCGAGTGCGGTCGAAACTGGTGGTAGCGTTGAACTTGATCCCACGCTGGCTAAGCCCTTCGACCAGTTGCGCCCCCGGCATTGCCGCTGTGCCCTTGAATAGCAGATGCTCAAGCAGATGCGCGGTGCCCCCCTGGCCTTGCGGGTCAGCCAGGGAACCGGTGAGGTAAATCATATTGAAAGCCACGGCCGTACTCTTGGCGTCAGGCGCCAGAATGGCGCGCAAACCGTTGGCCAGACGATATTCGCTGACACCGTCTAGCTCGCTAACTCGTTCGAGCACCCGGATATCCGCCATGAGCGGCGTAACTGCGCAGCACAGCAAAGCCCACGCCAGCATGAAATACCGCGTCTTTAACATAAATGACCTTTAGGAAATACGGATGGCTACGGCTGCTTGGTGAGATATCGATTCGAGCTGACCCATACCAAGCGACGCGCATACTAGATGCGCCTGCTATAACCGAGAACCCGACAGATGTAGGGGGTGGCTACACCACTCCAAATTGCTGCGCCTGCATGGCAATCAGTTGCATACGGCTGGCAACGCCCTGCTTACGCAGCAACGAGGAGACATGATCGCGTACGGTGAAATCACTGATATTCAGTTCCAGCGCGATTTGTTTGTTGGTTTTCCCCATAGCCAACAGATGCAGAACTTCCTGTTCTCGCTTCGTCATGCTCACAACACTCCATGCGTTCTTTTAATTAGTTACTTCACACGCTTAACTAGGAATTCCTTACTCCTGCATTTTCCCCGTGACTGAATACAACGGTTCCAGCGCCCACTCGTAAAGTCGGCGCTTGTCCTGTACGACATCCGCCTCTAACAGCATGCCGGCTTGCAGCGACTGCGCCTGGCCATAGACATCGATGCTTGGCGAATCGAGCGCTACCGTGACACGGTAGAACAACTCGCTAGGCATGCCGGCACCTTGAATGGCACTGGCGATATGCGCGGGCAACTCCTGCGCGGCATAAGGACTTTTCGCCACATCGACCACCCGACCACGAGCCATACCGAATTTCTGGTAGGGGTAGGCGGCATAGCGCATCAGCACCGGCTGTCCCGGCTCGATAAAACCGGCCTGCCGCGGTGCGGCATAGAGATGGGCGGTCAAGCTAGCGCCCTGCGGAATAAGGCTGGCCAGCAACGCCCCCGCTGCCATCTGCTGACCGGGCTGAACACTGAGCCCAGTCAGCGTCCCAGCAAACGGGGCTACGCTGACCAACTCCGCACGTACATCGCTCTCAGCCTGCTCTTGCTTGACCAGTGCAATGCCGTTGTCAATTTCGGTCATGTCGCTGCGGTGGCGTAACTCGGCATCCTGACGCTGAGCCAGCAACTCTGTGCGCTCTCGCTGCAAGCTGGCGCGGGCACGCTGAATACCCTGCTGCTGGCCTAGTAGAGTCAGTAGTTCAGCCTCGGCCTGCTGCAGTTGGGCGACAGAGATAAAACCTGCATCGACCAATTCCTGTTGCCTGCTCAGATGGGCATTGGCCAGTTCCCCGCGCCGCTCAAGCAGACGCACCTCTTCGCGGAACTGAGCCAGCTCACCGGCAATGGTCGCCAGACGACTATCGAGCATGCGCAACTGTCCAGCCAGGCGCTCATCCGCCAATGAGCGATTGCGCTCCAGCAAAACCAGACGCTGGCTCAACTGCTGAGAAATCAGCTTCTGGGTGCCCCCGGCAGCGGACAGACGCTCGCCAGAAAGGACGAACAGGGCCTCTCCAGCCCCGACCGACTGCCCCTCAACAACCCTGACTTCGCTAAGGATGCCAGGGCCGGGAGCCGTCAAACGCAGCATGCCCTGCTCGGGCATAAGCAAGCCGCTGATCGTGGCTTTGCGGGTGTAGGTGCCGTAATAGGCGAACGCCGAAACCAGCAGGATTAAGGCACCCGCCAGAATGGCGGCCACGCTGTAACCCCAGGGTTGGTGAATCAGCACATTGCCGAAACGTTGCGCGCCCTTGGCGGCCAGTGCCTCGGGGCGAAACAGGGAGACTTCATCCGTTGAAGAGGGGGGCATCAATGCACACTTGCTTGAAATTTATCGTTAGGAGCGGCGCGTTCCTGCGCCGCGACCAACGGTAATACATATCAAAAACAACTGATATGTATTACCGAGAGAGAATAATTATCGAAATATTGCGGATTCCACGCCATTCGGACACTCAGCCCACGCTGAT
>TARA_R100001244_G_scaffold115499_2_pt1 | contig 12969 bp, 16 predicted proteins | sample TARA_R100001244 | Tara Oceans TARA_R100001244 (sample SAMEA2621564) | marine metagenome | biome: marine biome (ENVO:00000447); feature: mesopelagic zone (ENVO:00000213); material: "saline water (ENVO:00002010), including plankton (ENVO:xxxxxxxx)" | depth 790 m
GGGCGGTATCAAGCTGCTCGCGCAGTTCCGCCGGCACCGCCTGATCGACGAAGTCGTCGACCTCCTTGCGGTACAGATCGGTGACGCGTGCCTTGTTCGCCTGGCCGGGCGTGGCGCGAGCGGCGCGCACGTCGTCCGTCAGGCCGCCGCGGATCGACGTCACCTCGTTCAACGGGACTTCGCCGCGCGCCGGCGTGCCCGGCTTCATCAGCGGGCGACCGTCCGGCCCAAGAATGGCGCTCTCCGACGGCGGGGCTTCGGGTTCGACCAGACGCGACGGGATCCGTGCCTCGGACGGCATGAAGCGCTCGCGGTCATTCGTCGGCAGCGCGCCGGTGGTCTCCTCGAAGCGCGACGCCAGCGGCGCCACGTCGACCGGCACGGTCGCTTCGTTGATCGGCTGGTAGGCCTGCCGGACCTTGTCCTGTTCGGTGGCGTAGCGGTCGGCCAGCGCGCCGCGCAGCGACGAGCCGCGCGCCGTCGCGTCGGTCATGCCCGGTTCGACCTTCTGCATGATGTCGTCGAAGGCAATGCGGGCCACGTCGACCTCGTCGGAGGCCTGCGCGATGCGGGCGTCGCGCGCCGCGTCCAGTTCGGCCCGGAACAGCGCGGGGTCGCCGCCCGGCGCGAAGCCCTCCATCCGGTCGTTGATCGCGCGCGTGTTGCTGGCGCGGCGCGAGTTCGCGGCGCCCGGCGAGATGCCGTCCTGGTTAAAGGCGAAGGTCGCCATGCCGGGATCGCCCGATCGGTCGGCGATGTTCGCCTTGTAGCCGGGCACGACCTGCTCGACTTCGGACGGGCGGCGCAGCTTGGTGGCGAGCCCGCGCGCATCGACCGGCTTGCCGCCGTTGGCCGCGAACTGCTCGGCGAGTTCGGTGGAACTGGCCGCCAGACGCAGCGCCACGTCCTCGCCGGCCACGTCGTCGACGAAGCTCGGCGAGCCGGTGGCGCCGCCGACCACGTTGCCGACCGCGCCGAGGGCTGCGTTCGTCGTGCCGACGGCGGTGGCGCCGGCCAACGAACCGATGAAGTCGGACCAGAAGTTGTCGCCGAACTGTTCGTTGCCCGCGATCTCGTTGCTGACGCCTGCGCCGGCACCGGCGCCGAGCGCATAGGCCGCCTCGCGCCCGACTGTCCGCGCCGGGGCGACGGCCATTGGTTCGCCGAAAGTGCGGGCGATCGGTCCCATCTCACGCACGGCATCGACGCCCTTGCGCGCAATGATGCCGCCGGCGCCGACGAACGGGATCGTCGCGCCGACCTCGGCGCCGACGCGGCCCGCAACGCGCTGCATGGCGTCCTGGGGTTCGGGGGCCGGCTTGACCAGCCCGAAGCCGGACATGATGGCGTCCACGAACTGGCTTCCGCCGACCGGCTTGTCGCTGATCGGGCCGACACCGTCGACGCCGGGCAGCAGGTTCGCCAGCATCGGCGCGGCGTTCACCATGTCGACCGGGGCGCCAAGGATCGCGGACATGCCCTTGCGGGCGCCCTCGGAGGCGATCAGGCCGGTGTCGATCGCGTAGCCGCCGGCGCCGCGGCTGGGAACCGCGGGCGTGCGATCCCATTCATCGGGCATCTGCGGGGCCGGCGAGGGCGTGAAGCCGTCGGCCGGTGCGGCCACTTCGGTTGCCGGTGCTTCCGGGCCGCCGAACTGCTGCCGCATGACGCGCTGCATCACCTCCGGGGGCGTGCCCTCGGGGAACTCGACGATGGTGCCGTCCGGTGCCTCGACTTCGATCATTCCAGCGCTCCGGTGGCGGGGTTGTAGCGCAGGCGCCGCGCGCCGCCCGATGCGGCGGGCGCCGGCTCGGCCGATGTGCCCGTGCCGATCTGGTCGGGCGTCAGCGGGGCGCGCTCGCCGGTCAGCGTCTCGGCGGTGCCGAGAGCCCGGCGCATCCGATCGCGCGCGACGTCCAGCACGGCCAGAACGCCCTGATCGTTGCCGACGACGCCCTGACCGAGCGCGTCCAGTTCCCGCTCCAGGGCGAAACGCGAGACCTCGCCGTCCGGGTTGTTCAGCTTGGCGTTCGCGTAGGCGAGCTCCAGCAGCTGGGCGCGAACCTTCCGGTAGACCGGGTTGTAGGCCTGGTTGGGCGGCAGCACCCGGTCGACGATCCCGTTCAGCTGATCGGGCGTGACGATCGAGTTGGCGTCGCCGCCGAAGGACTGCGAGAACTCGGACACGACCTGGCGGGCATCCTGCGCGAAGCTCAGGACGCCGGCGGCCATGCCGGACGCGGCCGGGTTGCTCTTGATCGTCTGTTCGATCTCGTTGACCAGCCCGTTCGTGTTCGAGACGGTGGCCCGAAGCGCCTGGGCGCGCGTCAGGTTCGTCTTCGTCCCGAGCCCGACTTCCTCGTTCGTTCCGGTGGGCTTCGGCATGTCGAAGACCTGGATGCCGGCGGGGAGCGGCTGGCCCGTCTGAGCGTCCGCCCAACGACCATCCGGCCCCTGAATTGCGGGCACGCGGCTGCCGTCCGGCAGCACGGCCAGACCGTTTGTCGGCTTGGCCTCGGCGCCCTTGTTGATGAACGGGGTCTGGCCGACGGCGTCGGGGCGCCGGACATAGACCGGGCTGACGCCGTCCTCGGCGATGATCTGCTCGATCGGGATGTCGCCGAGCGCCAGATCGCGCTGATCGGTCTCGGGCAGGCCCTGCACGATCCGGCCCTTCACCTGTGTCTCGCTCGGGGCGAACTTGTCGGCGGCATACTGCTGCGCCACGCCCGGCCCCTGACCGAGAATGGCCTGCGCCAGCACTTCGTCGGTCGACAGCGGCGACGCGCGGCCGTCGGCCTGCGGCAAGGCGCCCGAGGCGCCGTACATGCCGGCGATCTCGGCGGGGAGTTCCGGCCGAACCTGACCTTCGGACAGCGGGCCGAACAGCCCGGCGAGGCTGGACAGCTTCTGCTGTTCGATCCCACCGGCCACGGTCGCGGCGTTGTTCGCACGTGAAGTCGTGGCGCCGACATCGACGCCGTAGCGCTTCGTTGCGTCGTCCATCTCGACGGATCGCATCGTCTGGGTCGGCACGAACGCGCCGGCGCCCACGCCCATCCGGTCGATCCGGCTCCAGTCGGCGTTCGGATCCTGCGTCAGCGAGAAGAAGTCGGCGAGGCGCTTGGCCTCGGCGTTCTTCGCATTGGCGGCGGCCCAGCCGGCGGCTTCGGCACCGGACGGCGGCGCGAACATGCCGGCGATGCGCTCGAAGCTCTGCCCGATCGCGGGGTTGTTATAGATGGGCATTCAAGCGCTCCTAGCCGTAATACAAACCGAGGCCGACGGACTTGCGAACCTTGTCGCCGGCCTGCCGCGCACCCTCCCACGGGTCCGCGCTAGTGCCGAAGGGCGACGTACTCAAGCTCTTGCCGGACAGCCCCGCGTTTGTCGTGATACTGCCGAGCCCACCCAGCACATCACCGAACATCTTCAGGCCGTTGCCAGCCTGCCCAGCCGCTTCCATCTCGTAGGGCAGCATCGAGGCCGACCCGCGCATGAAGCCGCCAATCTGGCCGATCTGCCCGGCGTCGCGGGCCTGCTCGCGGCTGATGCCGCCCAGCAGATCGCCGAAGGACCGGACCTGACCGAGCGCGGCGCCCTGTGTGTTCGTGAAGTCCCGCGCGTCGGAGCGCTGCTTGCCCTCCTCGGCGATCGTGATGTTCGACGTGGACCGCGGCAGCGCGGACGAAGCGTTGGCGTCGCCCGCGTCGATCGGCGCGGACTGGAAGTAGTCGGCGAGCGAGGTCGCCTTTTCCTCCTGCTGGCCGCCGAAGTCCTGAAAGCGGTCCTGCGACTGCGTGTTCAGCGCGGCGGCTTCCGCCTCGAGCCCGCGCTGGCGATCCTGTTCGGCCGCCATTGCCTGAGCCTGGGCCTTCTGGGCCTTGCTGGACGCGAAGGAGTTCGCGGCGATCGACGCGCCCGAAAGGGCAACGCCGGCGAGGGTCATGGGGTCACAGATTGTCGCACCCTCCGGACGCCGCCAACAGCTTTGTCCCTTTCTTGCGGTGTTCCGCCGCCGGTAGGTATTGAAGGTTCCACATCACGTTCAGGCCGCAGAAGTTCGCGCCCGCCAGTGGGTGAATGTGATCGACGTGGTGCCCCTCCGGGCGCCGGTCGTAGAAAGCCTTGATCTCGGCCACGTCCGCCCATGGCGGCGTTGCGCGCCTTATCCGCTCGCGGTAACGCGCCGCCCCGGCCCGCACCTTATCTGGGTTCGCGAGCCGCCACTGTCTGTTTATCTCAGGCAGCCGGTCAGCGTTTTCCCGCTTCCACCGCTGCTTCGTCGCCATGTGGCTCGGGCGGTGCTTCTTGTACGTCCGGCGACAGGCGGCGCGCGAGCAAGTTTTGCACCACGGATGCAGCCCGTCGTCGCGGGTGCGGTCCTTGTTGAAGAACTCCGTCGGGTGCGCTTCGCCGCACTTGCTGCACGTCTTCATTATCGCGTCACGACCGACGAGGTCGGTGTGTCGAACAGCCCCGTCGAGTATTTCGGCTTGATCGCGCCACCGCTGAGAGACGCCGCGCGTTCCTGCGCCGCCTGCGCGCCCAGACCGGACGAGAAAGCGTCGAACAGGCCGACGAGCGGGCTGTAGGTCTGCGGCTTGGCGAGCATCTGGGAACGGGACAGGGCCGAGTTGACGGCGCCGGATGCGTCGCCCGATGCGTTCAGCGTCGACAGCAGGTTCGCCCGCGCGTCCTCGACCGCGTTGCGTGTCTGGCTCTCGTAGTTCAGCGCGGTGTCGCCGACGCTCTGCTTCTGTGTGTCGTAGAGCTTCTGGAGTTCGGCGGCCTTCTCGGCGCGGGTCGAACTGTCCAGCGTGCCCGACCGGGCCAGAGCGAAGGTCAGCTGCTTCTGCGCGTCGGCGTACTGGTCCTCCAGCTGCGGCGTCGCATACGTCGAATAGGCGTCGCGCTGCTTGGCGAAATAGTCGTCGTTGAACTGGCTGTCGAAGATGCTGTTGACGCGCATCGTTCCGTCGCGGATGCGCTGCTGGCGGATCTCTTCTTCCTTGCGCGCTCGCGCCGCAACCTTGTCGCTATCGTCGTCGAGAAAGGTGCCGCCCATCGGTCATGTCCCGGTCAGCCGCTTCACCATCGCCGATCCCACCCGCTCGAAGCCGAAGTGCTCGAGGAATTTTGTGGTTCGATCCGTGTTGAAGCTGTTGTCGTTGCCGCCAATGAGCCGATCCGCTCCGAGCCTGGTGGCCCATGCGATCTGTTCCTTGGCGAGAAGGACGGCTGCCCGAGTTCCGCGTTTTTCCGGCACCACGTAGATTACTTTCTGCACGGCAAAAAAGCCAGCCCTGTAGTCATACGGGCTGAAACCGGCATGGCCGAAGCCAATGATCTGCCGTTTGTCCTCGACGACCCAGACCGTGGTGTGAGCGCCGTCGATGTATCTGAAGAAGACCTGACGAACGCGATCGGCGTCGAACGGCTCGCCCGGCTTCGTCTCCTCGACGTTGCGCCGGGTGAGCTCGACGATCGTCTCGACTTCGTCTTCAAGGGCGAGGCGGACGAACATCAGGGGTAGTAGCGCATCTTGTGGTCGGGGTCGTCCTTCACCACACCGCCTGCCAACCGAGTGAACAGTTCGCCAGGGTTGCGCGGCGCCGTGCCGCAAGGAACCGGATCGGCCCAGAATGTCTTGCGCGGCGATACATACGGGCTCCCGGGCAAAGGCAAACCGTTGGCGGCCACCGGCTCGGGGCACGTGTCCACATGCGGGGCGTGCGTCTTGCCACAGCCTGTGCAGTGCCATGCTTTGCGTTCGGTCATCACTCGTCTCCCTTGACCCATGCGAATTGGTGGAATGTCTGGCCGTCGCGGCCGTAGCCCGGCATCGTCGCTTCGTGCTTCAGGCCAAGCAGCCCGATCCAGCGATGGGCCTCGGCGTACCCATCCATCGACACGCACTCGATCCGGTGGACGCCGGCGCCCCGGTAGCGCGGGAACAGGTTGCCGCGGATAAAGCGCGTCAGCCCGATCGCGACCTGCGGGAACAGGTAGTTCGCGAAGAACAGCAGCGTCGCCACGTTCGGCCGGGCCTCGATCATCGCGCCGACGCCGATCGGGACGCCGGACTTGCTGACGCACAGCGCATCCGGGTTGCTGCCATAGCGTTTGATCAGGCTGTAGTTCAGTTCGTCGCGTGTCGCAGCCGACGAGACCGCCATGAACTCGTCGACGTCGCGATCCCGCATCGATCGCACGACCGCCTCCACGTCGCGGCGTGTCGCGCCCTCAATTCGCACGGCTACGATCCCGCAATTCCAGCAGCTTCTCGATCACCGGTGAGGTCTGTTCAGCCATCTTGGCGGCGAACTTCTCCTTCCAGTCCTCGCCGTGCTCCTCGCGTTGCTTCTGCGCGAAAGCGCGCAGCATGGCTTTAACTCTGGGTGATGGTTCAGTCCGCATCGCCGTCGCCCTCGAAGTGGATCACCATGGCGCCGAGCCGCGCCGGCCCATCGCCGGTCGTGCGCGCCAGGATGCTGAAATGGGTGGCCTCGGCGTACAGCCCGACCGTGCCGTGGCTGTAGCTGGTCTCGGCCAGCACGCCGATCTTGTCGAGCGTCGCGAGATCGCGCGGGTCCATCCCGACGAAGAACTCCCAGTCGCCATCGACCGCGGCGTCGAAGCCCTTCAGATGCTTCTTCCGGGTCGGCTCGTTCGCGTCGAGATACGGGATGCGCGCCACGGCGACCGTGTCGTCGTGGACCGGCGTGTCGCTGAGGCCGCCATAAGCGTAGATTGTATCGCCGGACCGGACGAACATGCGGCGCCGGAACGGGACGAGCCGCTCGACATCGAAACCGGGCTTGTAGGTCGACCATGCGCTGACTTTCGCTCCGCTGAAATAGGAGAAGACGAAGATCGTGTCCTTGATCGACAGCCAGAACCGGCCGTCGCGCGGCTCGATCGCGCCATTGATCTCGGCGCGCTCGTTGTCGGTCAGTCCGTTCAGTGCGGCCGAGATCAGCGTGTCGACGGGAACGCCGATGTCCTCGGTCGCCGCGGCGTTCGAGCTATCGCGTGCCCGCAGCGAGCGCAGGCCGGTCTCGTTCAGGTAGAACAGGTCGGCGTCGCCGAACTGCGTCACGGAGCGCGGGCTGGCCGTGCCGGTGTTGTTCAGCACCTGGGCCTGGGCGTTGTTCGCCGGGTCCGGGTCGACGACCCAAATCTGGATGACGCGCTCGGCGAAGACGGCCACGAAGTCCTGGTACTTGGCGAGCGCCGTCAATTCCTCCGAGCCGGACGTCTCCGAGGACATATCGACGAAGCCCGCGCCGGTCGTCTCGGTCGTCCACTTCGTCGGCTCCTTGATGCCCGAATAGTGCATGTTCGGGCCGGACGTCGAATAGACCTTCGAGCCGATCGTCTTGACGAACGCGCCGGGCGTGAAGCCGCCGTCCGCGCCGTTCGCCATCTGAAGCCCCGTGGACGGAGACAGAAGAAGGCCGTTGGATACGCTGGCTGTGACAGGGTAGCCGTTAGGGGCGGCGCCTGCTGTAGCCGCCACGATGTTGACAGCCGCGTCATTGACGGTCGCGGTGTAGTCCGGCGAAGACGTGAAGCTGTTGATCGCCGCTGCGATCGCACTCGCGGTCACGTTATTGCTGGTGTCCCAGTCCACACCGGATGCGATGATCGACACGCCATTGACCTGGAGGCTTTCCAACCGCGACGTCGCCGCGTCGGCGCCGCCCGCCATGAGTGAGATATTCACGCCGGTCACGTCGCCTTCGACGTTCACCACGATTGAATTGCCGTTGACGGCCGGTCCCGTGGCCGCCGCCGTAACGGTCACGACCTGGCCGACGGCGGTAGCCGTGTAGTCGGGGCTTGACGTGTGGCTGTTGATCGACCCTGCGAGCGCCGTGGCCGTCGTCGTGTTGTCCCCCGTGTGGTTGACCGGACCCCCGGTGATCGTCACGCCATCGATCGTGATGCTGGTTGCGCGGTTGACGCCGGGGTTGGAGGTTCCGCCCGTGACCTCGAACCGGCCGCTGGCCTTCGTCGGTGGCGTCACACCGCCGTCGACGACCCGGAACTGGGCGCGGGCGCGACCGTCGAACCAGTCAGTAACGCGCACGCCGTCATAAAAGTGATGGCGGCTACCATCCGCAAACTCGCCGACGGCGTAGACCTTGCCAGCGTAGAGATCCTCGGAGAGCACGCGGGTCAGTGCCAGTGTACCCCCGGGGTGCTGGAGGCGCTGATAGCGCACACCGAGCGGCATCGTCGGAGCGACATCGTGGCCGAAGACGACAAGACCCGCCGCGTCCGCGTACATGCCGGTCGTGCCGGCGGGGAGGGCGTAAGTCGAGACGAAGGAGGCGCGCTTCTCGAACTCGCCGCCGCGCGTGATGTGGCCGTCGGTGGCCTCGATCAGCACGCCGCCCGACGTCGTTTCGGGCATCCGGCGGGTATCAAGACCTCCAATGAACTCCTTAATCCATACTTGGGACATGCTAGGAGCCTGCCGGACGGTAGTTGGTGATCATGCGCGGATGGCTGCGGCGCAGCGTGCGATCGCCGACACCGAACATCCGGAACCGGCGGCTGGGCGTCAGGCCCGACCGCAGGCGCGCATAGAGCCGGTTCGCCGCATCAAGCTTCAGCGTCGCGTCCTTGGCGCCGGACGCGCCGAGAAGCTCGGCGGCCGCGTAAAGCACGATCAGCCGGTCGTCGAGATCGGCGCGGTGGTTGTCGTCGGTGAGCGGCTGAAGCTTCCGGATGCCGGTGAATTTCAGGTAGCCGTCGCGGGTCGTCGCGTCCGCGTTGCGGTCGGCGATCGGCCAGAGCTCGACCTGCGCGAGATCGTAATCGTCGTCCTGGCCCTCGGCGATGCGCCAGCGGCGCAGCGGGTAGGACCGCTCGCCCAGATCGCTGTTGTAGGCCGACAGGGCGCAGCCATCGATGCCGGGGGCGAGCGGCATCCAGTACCCATCCGTGAACAGGTCCAGGCGCTCGATCCGGTCGATGTCGAGGTCTTCGGGGGTGTCATAGTAGCGCTGCCCGGCCTGCACCTCGATCTGGCGCTCGACGCGCAGATGCGGCCAGGTGAAGTCGTCCCACAGACGCTCCTGCGTGCGCTGGAGCAGATTGATGTGGGTGTCGCGAACCTGCGTGTTGTGCGCCGGGTTCAGCGATGCGCGCGTTTCGGCCCGCAGGTCGGTCAGGAGTTGAACCAGTGTCGTCCTGCGGGCCATGCTGTGTCCTTACTTCGACTTCTTGTCGTCGGCCTTCTTCGCCTCGGCGCGGGCAGGGGCTTCCTGCTCGGGCGGGGCCTTGCCGTTCTGGAGGCCTTCCTTGACCTGCTCGAACAGCTTCTTTCCGGACTTCACCGGCTTGCCCGAGACCGGGCCGTTGCTGTAGTTCGCGATTTCGTCCACCGCTTCGCTCCTTCGTTACGCGAACGCCGAAGCGTCGCTCATTTCACCGACGCCATCGTCGGTCTCGGCGGCAGGCGCCGAGCTCTTGGCCGTCTTCGCTGCCTGCTTCGCCGACTTCGACGGGGCGCTGCGCGGCGTCATGCGACGGTCGGCCTTGTAGAACTCCTCGTTCAGCCCGAGCTCGTCGAGCGTCTCGAAGACGCGCGCCGCGGCGCCGGGGTAAAGCTGTTCGACCGGGCTGCGGCCTTCCTTGGCGCGGTAGGTGCGGGCCAACCGGGCGCGCTCCTCGCGGTTGGCGCGATCGATCTCGCCGGCGGGCTCGATGTCCCGCACCGCGTCGGCTCCGTGGATCATCTGGAGCACCGGGATCTCGGCCGCGGTCACGCCCAGCTTCGGGACGGTGTTGCGGTGGTCGCCGGCGAGGGAGATCAGGACGTTCGCGATCTGCATGGGTGTTCCTTCGGGTTGGGAGGCAAACCGGCGGGCCGAAGCCCGCCAGCGGTCTTAGATGATGCCGGCGCTGTCCATCTGACGCTGAAGCGCGTTGACCTTGGCCGTCAGCGAGGCAACCGCGTTGCGGACCTCGGCCTGGGCGTAGGTGGCGCCGATCGCGGCGATCGTGTCGGAGGCGGTGCCGCCCGAACTGTCGGTCAGCGCGGTGACGGTGTCGGACTGTTCCAGGCCGACGACGAGGCTGGAGCCTGCCGGCCAGGTCTCGCCGCTGTCATTCGTGAGCGTGATGTTCGACGCGCCGAACGAGACGGCGATCTGGGCGCCGGTGTAGCGGTTGTTGCCCGCGACGGTGGCCGTGTGGCCGGTCGCGGCGTTGGCGCCGGTGTAGTCGGCCTGCACGGTGCCCGCCGGATAGGCGAGGGTGACAGTGCCTTCATCGGCGACGGCGGATGCGAGAGTGGTCTGAACGACCTGATGGCGACGATTGACCATGACCTTGTTCCCTTGAACGATTGAAGGAGAGGGCGCCCCGGAAGGCGCCCTTGCTGGTTCTGGCCTTTAGGCGATGTCGTAGACGCCCGAGGTGTTCAGCTGCTTGGCAACCAGCACGCCCGTCATGGTGATGCCGTTATACATGACGTAACGGTCATACGGCCGGGCCGGGTTGTGCTTCTTCATCCGCTGGCCGTCCATGTAGAGCAGACGGATGCCCGCCCGGCTCATGTCGAGGACGTAGCAGCGCTTGGCGAGGCCCAGCGCGTCGAGCGTCGGATCCCAGATGAAGGGCACACCGGCGTGGTTCGGATCCTGCATGGAGCCGTCCGGCTTCTGACCCTGCCAGCCGGTCTGGGTGTAGTACCCGTTGGCCCGCATCTCGGCCTTGTAGGCGTCGATGAAGTCCGATCCGGCGAACTGGATCTGGTTCGTGCCGCCGTTCCGGAACTGGTTCCGGAAGCGCATCTCCTTGTCGAGATACGTGATCAGCGCGCCGCCGGCGGTGGCCGACGAGGTGATCGGACCCTGGCCGCCCGCCGAAGCGTTGGCCGCGGTGGCCGCCCGGTTGCGCCAGTAGGAGTTCGCGACGCGGCTGATGCCGCCTGTCGAACCGGCCGCCGGGGCTTCCAGGATCAGCGAACTGATACCGGCGAGTGCCTTGGCGTCAGCGGTGCCGTCACCGTGGATCAGCAGGTCGAGGCTGTAGGCGTAGTCCTCGCCCAGATCGTCCATCTTCTCGTCGAGCAGGTTCGCCAGCACATGCTCCTCGCGACCGCTCATCTCGCGGGTCGTCTGGTCGCTGCCGTTCTCGACGATGTCGATGCCATCGATCTTGAGCTCGGTGTGGGTGATCACCGTGCCGATGTGGTGCTCTTTCCACGGATACTTCGCACGCTGACCGTTCGTCGGGTTGTAGTACCCAACCTGGTCGTCGTGGGTGTAGCCTTCGAGAGCGCCTTCGTGCCCGACGCCCTTGACGCCGACGGAGACCTCGAGATTGCCGCCGCTGAACTTGCCGGCGCGCTTGTTGAACTCCTCGAGCATCGGCTTGTTGGCCGTGTTCTGCTTCCAGAGCTTGCCCTTGTCGAGCCAGACTTCCAGAGCGGAGTTGTTGATGTTCGTGATTTCGTCTGCGGTGAAAGCCATCGTGCGAGGCCCTTATGCGGTCACGCCCGGTTCCGTGCCGCTCGAATGATGTCGAGCGTGGATGTCGGTTCGGTGCGTGCATTCCCTGCGACCTGCCCGCCACGAACCGGGGCGATCGGCTGTCTCCGCTGCGACGGGGCGGCTGGAGCCGGGGCGGCGGCTGCGACGGCGTCGTACGCCTTCTTCAGCTGCGCTTTGACACCCTCGGGGGTGTTCGGCTTGCCTTCCGTCGTGTGAAGCCAGGCGATCTCCTTCTGGAGCGCGGGCATCTTGGCGTCGAAGTTCGGATCCTTCGTCCGGCGGTCCTGTTCCCAGGTCGATACGGCCGTCGTGATCGCTGCCGCCCGGTCCTGCTGCTGGCGCGACTGCGCCCGCTGCTGTTCCCAGGTCTGGTTGCGTTCCGTCGACTGCACGCGCATCCGCGAGCGGCTGACATCCATCGCGGCGTCGCGGCTCATTTCGCCGTTCTGCACACGGGACTGGAGGTCTTCGGGGAGAACTTCCCCGGCGGCCACCAGGAGCTTCTGGATCGTCGGCTTCATGCGCTGCCAGGCTTCCGCCGGGTTGCGTTTCATCAGGCCGCCGAGCGTGAGAAGCTCTGCCGTTTCCTCGGCGCCCAGACCCTGCTCGTCCAGAAAGGTCTGGACGTTCTGGTAGCGTTGCGCGTCGGCCTGAAAGGTCTTGCGCTCGGCCAGCAGCTTCTGGAACCGCGGATGCTTGTTGAACGGGACATCCGAGTAGTTCTCGTCGTCCTGCTCGTTGGGATCGTCTTCGCCGGTCTCCTGACCGTCTTCTTCGCCTTCGGCTGACGAGGCCTCCGTGGGGTCTTCCTTTTCCGTCACCGCGTCGCGGATCAGGGACAGGGTGTCTTCGCCCTCGGATGTGTTGTCGTCGGTCGCGGTGGACGTTTCCGCGGTCGCGGGCAGTTCGGTGTCATTCGACACGCCCGCTTCGTCCTCGAACTCGGAGACGCCGTCTTCGACGTCCTTTTCGTTGATGTCGCTCACGTCATCTCCTCAGTCGTGTTGCGAAAAATACGCGATAACTGCTGTTTCGGCAAGCGTCAGCGGTGACAACAGATAATCAGCCCACGAAACCGGCGGTGATCAGGGCAAGCCAGAGGGCCTTGCACGCGATGTGCAGCGCCTGATCCTGCGCGAACGTCGTGGCGCCGCGCGTCTTGGCCTCGTCGATAATCGTGTGCAGAGCCCATTCCGCTGCACCCAACACGACGGACCCCGTGACCAGAAACACCGCGGCACCCTGGATGCCGGCGTGTGCGATTAAGTGATAGACCCGAAGCGGCCCGTTCTGTTTTGCGGACGCCAGGAAGTCGCCCTGAAGCGGATAGTCGGCCACCCAGTGAGCGGCCAGCAGCATCAGCGCGAGCGCCAGAATGTCCATTCGTAATCTCCTCCAGCCGCGATTGCGGATAGCCTAAACCTGATTTGAGCCGAACGCCGGCCCTGACCCGCCC
>TARA_R100001244_G_scaffold6846_5_pt1 | contig 12967 bp, 8 predicted proteins | sample TARA_R100001244 | Tara Oceans TARA_R100001244 (sample SAMEA2621564) | marine metagenome | biome: marine biome (ENVO:00000447); feature: mesopelagic zone (ENVO:00000213); material: "saline water (ENVO:00002010), including plankton (ENVO:xxxxxxxx)" | depth 790 m
TCCGAACAGCAGAATTTCATCTTCTGCGGATGCCTGCACGCATTGTGCCTGCAAGGCTGTCGGCACATCGATATAGGCCGTCACCTGCGCGCCACGCTTGTGTAAATACGCCTGCAACTCGGCCGCCGGCCGCGTGCGGCTGGTTGGCAACGCAGCCACCGCCCAGTCAGCCACCTCCGCCAACAAAGGCGTGACCACGCCGGCCAGATCCTTGTCGGCCAACAAGCCGAACACGGCAAGGCGCTTGCCTCGCGGCGGCCGCGCAGCCAAGCGCTGAGCCAGGTACTCGGCAGCATGCGGATTATGCCCAACATCCAGCAGCAGCGTGAGTGACTTACCCTGCCAATTCACCGTTCTGCGATCCAGCCGCCCCGTAACCCGGGTCGCCGCGAGCGCGCGAACAATCTGCTCTTCACGCCAGGGCAGATTGAGCAAGGCATAAGCCTGCAAGGCAAGTGCGGCGTTCTCCATAGGCAAATCGAGCAGCGGCAAGCGCTCCAGGCGCAATACCTGGCCTTGCTCATTCAGCCCGTACCAGGACCAACCGTGCGCATCGATGCTCAGGTCATAATCGCGGCCCCGCAGGAAAAACGGTGCATCCAGCAAAGCCACCTGCTCCAGCAAAGGCTGCGGCGGTTCGAGGTCGCCACACAGCGCAGGCTTGCCGGAGCGAAAGATCCCGGCCTTTTCAAAGGCCACCGATTCGCGGGTGTCACCCAGCCAATCGGCATGATCGAGACCAATACTCGTCACCAGCGCCAGGTCGGCATCGATCAGATTGACCGCGTCCAAGCGCCCGCCCAAGCCGACTTCCAGCACGACGGCATCCAGGGCCGCCTGCTGAAACAGCCAAAAAGCCGCCAGAGTCCCCATCTCGAAATACGTCAGGGAGGTCTCGCCACGCGCCGCTTCCACCGCGGCGAACGCTGCGCACAACTCGGCATCGCTGGCTTCGACGCCAGCCACTTGCACCCGTTCGTTGTAACGCAGCAGGTGAGGCGAGCTGTACACGCCGACCTTAAGGCCCTGCTCTTGCAGCAGAGAGGCCAAAAACGCGCAGGTAGAACCCTTGCCGTTGGTGCCAGTAACCGTAATGACCAACGGCGCCGGCTTGCCCAATCCCAAGCCCTGCGCCACCGCCCTGGAGCGCTCCAAGCCCATATCGATGGCGCTAGGGTGCAATTGCTCCAGGTACGCCAGCCAATCGGCGAGGGAACGCTCAGTCATGCCGTTGCCGGTAGCGCAGCAGCCGGTGCAGGTCGACCCATCAACTGAGCCAACAGGCGGGCGAGACGCGGACGCAACTCTTCGCGGTGAATGATCATGTCGATAGCGCCATGCTCAAGAAGAAACTCGCTGCGCTGGAAACCTTCCGGCAGCTTCTCGCGCACGGTCTGCTCGATCACGCGCGGGCCGGCAAAACCGATCAGCGCCTTGGGCTCGGCGACGATCACGTCGCCCAGCATCGCCAGACTGGCGGAAACACCACCATAGACCGGATCGGTCAACACCGAGATGAACGGGATGCCTTCTTCGCGCAAACGCGCCAGAACGGCAGAGGTCTTGGCCATCTGCATCAAGGAAATCAGCGCTTCCTGCATGCGTGCACCACCCGACGCAGAGAAACACACGAACGGGCAACGCTGCTCCAACGCCACGTTCGCGGCACGCACGAAGCGCTCACCGACGATCGCCCCCATCGAGCCACCCATAAAGGAGAACTCAAAGGCGCAGGTCACTATCGGCATTTTTTCCAGGGTGCCGCGCATAGCGATCAATGCGTCCTTTTCGCCGGTCTGTTTCTGCGCCGCGACCAGACGATCCTTGTACTTTTTGCTATCGCGGAATTTCAGGCGATCCACCGGCTCCAGGTCGGCGCCGATTTCCTCACGCCCCTCGGCATCGAGGAAGATATCCAGGCGCGCACGCGCATCGATGCGCATGTGGTGATTGCACTTGGGGCAAACATCCAGGGTCTTTTCCAGCTCGGGCTTGTACAGCACCGCATCGCAAGACGGGCACTTGTGCCACAAGCCTTCCGGCACCGAACTCTTCTTGACCTCGGAACGCATGATCGATGGGATCAGTTTGTCTACCAACCAGTTGCTCATGCTCTTCATTCTCCAACGCTGTAGGTTCGAACAGGCGTGCGACACAAGGCCACTCAGCACATTCAAACGAATTCATGAGGACAGCTTCCGCAGGGGCCGGCACCTATAACCGGAAAAACCCGCCACCTCGACTTCGACTGCCAAAAGCCATCACCGCAGTACGTGCAACAGGTTTATGGACGGCCATGCCCACAGCGCCGTCACATCAGCGCCCGATCAGCTAACCGCCAGCCCTGACCGCCCGCGTGAATGCGCGAATCTTTTCCGCATCTTTTATGCCTTTACTCGCCTCGACCCCACCACTGACATCCACCGCATAAGGCTGCACTTGCTCGATGGCGCAGCGCACGTTATCCGGCGTCAAACCGCCCGCCAGAATGATCGGCATGTTCAAGCCGCGCGGCACCAACGACCAATCGAACGCCTCACCCGTACCACCCGGCACACCCGCGACAAAGGTATCCAGCAACACGCCAGCCGCTGCGCTATACAAGGCGATCTGCGCAGCGAGATCAACACCGGGCTGGACCCGCAGCGCCTTGATGTACGGACGCTGGAAACGCTCGCAGTCATCAGGCGTTTCATCACCGTGAAACTGCAGCAAGTCCAGCGGCACAGCATCAAGAATTGCGCTCAACTCACTACTGCTGGCATCGACAAACAAGCCAACCGTGGTAACGAACGGCGGCAATGCCGCAATGATCGCCTGCGCCTGCTGCAAGCTCACAGCACGCGGACTTTTGCCATAGAACACCAAGCCGATGGCGTCCGCACCGGCATCAGCGGCGACTAGGGCATCTTCTATGCGGGTAATTCCGCAGATCTTGCTGCGAACGACTGACAACGGGGGAATACCTCTCGCAAAGCCCGGATGGTAACAAATGACGTTCTAGGCGTCAGCCGACATCCGGCAGGCCAGAAAGGAAATGCGGCCCAAGGTAGCGCGTGGGCAGATCGAACTCGTCGGGGTAGTCGACCTGCACCAGATACAACCCGTACGGGTGCGCAGTCACGCCACCGGTACGCCGCACGCCGGCCTCCAGCACCTCGCGCGCCCACTCTACCGGTCGCTCGCCCGCACCGATGGTCATCAACACACCCGCGATATTACGCACCATGTGGTGCAAGAAGGCATTGGCGCGAATATCCAGCACGATAAACCGGCCATGCTCAAGCAACTGCAAATGATGCACGGTCTTGATCGGTGACTTGGCCTGGCATTGGCGCGCCCGGAATGCACTGAAGTCATGCGTACCGACAAATGCCCTGGCCGCTTCACGCATGCGCGCGACATCCAGCGGCCGGTGATTCCAGGTGACTTCCTCGGCCATGTGCGCGGGACGTATCTGATCGTTGTAGATCACATAGCGGTAGCGCCGGGCCATGGCGCAGAAACGCGCATCGAAATGTGCCGGCATGAGCTTTGCCCACGCCACACTGATGTCCGCCGGCAGATTCATGTTGGCGCCCATCACCCAGGCATGCATGGAACGCTCGACCGGCGTATCGAAGTGCACAACCTGGGCACTGGCATGCACCAGGGCATCGGTACGACCGGCGCAACTCAGGGTGACCGGCACACCGCCAGCGACTTTGCCCAAGGCCTTTTCCAGCGATTCCTGAATCGTCGGCACACCTGCCCGCTGGCGCTGAAAGCCACGGTAGCGTGAACCCTTGTATTCAACGCCGAGGGCGACTTTATAAAAGCCAACGGCAGCCGAGTCGGCTGCCGCTGTAGGTAGAACATCAGACATGTATCAAACCAGTTTGCCGATCAGCTCTCGCGCTTCCTGCTGCTGACCATCGTTACCTTCGGCGATCACTTCATCGAGGATGTCACGGGCACCCTCGGTATCGCCCATATCGATATACGCTCGCGCCAAATCCAGCTTGGTCGCGGTTTCATCGGTGCCGGAGAGGAAGTCGAAATCATCATCGCTATCCAGACCCGCAGTGTGCGGCGTGCTCAGCGCAACGGACTCGTCGAACTCACCCGGCTGATCCAGACTATCCGCCAATTGATCCAGCTCAGCAGTCACTTCATCGAGCTGAGCGGCAAAACTGTCACGAACCGACTCCGCTGGAGCCTCATCATTCAGCGACAGGTCGAAATCGGCCGGCAAGTCAAACTCGCTCGCGGACGCATCGCTTGGCAGATCGAGCGCCAGATCCGCCAGCTCATTGCTAATCGGGGCAGCGTTCGGCTCATCATCCAGGCTCAGCAGGAACTCATCATCCTCGGCAACTGACTTGCTTTCGCTGTCCAGATCCAGGCTGAAATCCGCCAGGTCATTGCCCAATTCCAGGCTATCGCCGGCAGCATCATCCAAACTCAAATCGAACCCCAGGTCATCGTCTTTATTGGCGAGCGGCGCAGCGGGAGCTCCCAGATCGAGATCACTGTCCAGCGACAGGCTATCCAAATCAGTCAGCGCGGCATCAGCCTGCAGATCACGATTCAGATCGGACTCCAGATCATCCAGGCTCAGGTCGAATGCATCATCATCCAGATCGCCTGCTGCCGCAGCCGGCTGACTTGGCTCATCCAGGGTCAGATCGTCAAGACTGAAACTGTCCAGGTCATCGTCAGACGCCACCGCCGCCATACCTGCCCCGACGAACGCAGCCATGGCTGGATATTTAGCTTTGAGCAAATCAGTTTCAGCGGCAGCACCGCCGATTTCACGCAGCTCGTTTTCTTGGCGGGCAAAGCCTTCGCGATCGCCCAGCTCGGCATACACTTCCATCAGTTTCAAACGCAGATCGCCGCGCTGAGGTTCGTCGTTGATGGCGTTCTGCAGTAGCTCGGCAGCCTGATTGAAACGGCCGTAGGCAATATAAATGTCCGCCTCGCCCAATGCGTCGCCCGTTTGCGCGGTCACACGCTCTTCGCTGGCCGCTGCTGTGCTGGCATGGTCATCAAGCTCCTCGGGGAAACTGTCGAAGCTATCGGACTGCAGCTGCATATCGTTATCAAAGGGGTTGTTGCCACTCTCGGCGGCCAGGCTCTCTTGTAGCTCCGCTTCTTTCAGCGCATTACGCCGCGACAACATCATCAGACCGATCAACAACACCAGCAACGCACCACCGCCGGCGATACCCAAGAGCATCGGATTGGCCAGCAAATCATCCAGGGTGTTGAGCTGCGGTTGTTCGGCAGCGGCCGGAGCAGCCGGTTTTGGCGCGACCTGAGCCGGCGCCGCTGGTTTTTCAGCAACAGCAGGAGCCGGTTCAACGGCTACAGCCGGCTCAGAGGCCGGCTGCTGGGTATTGGCTTCGGGAGCCGGGGCTGGTTTAACCGCTGGTTCCTCGCTGTAGTTGTAATCCGGCGCCTCGGCCTCCGGCGGTGTAGCCGGTGGCGCTGCCACGGGTTCCGGGGCCGGCGCCGCAGCTTTTTCAGGCTCGGCTTTCAGCGGCTCGGCGACTGGAGCAACAGCAGGCGCCTTACCTTGCGCGGCAAGATCGGCCTGTAGCTTGGCCAGTTGGTCATCTTTCAGTTGAATCAAGCGCTGCAACTTGTCGAGCTGACCTTGCAGATCACCCATGCGGCCTTTCAGCTCGTCATTCTCACGACGCGTCGAGTCCAGGCTTTCCTGGGTAACAGCCAGCTTATCTGTCAGCACCTTGCTGTCAGCGGCACCCTTATCGCTACCGCTGGTGGCTTTGCCGGTATCGGCGGAAACCAGTTTCAGGCTGTCCTGGGTTTTCACCTCGGCGGGGGCGGCGCCGACCACACTGCGTTTGGTTGCATCCAACTGACGAGCACTGGCAGCGACACTACGCCCTTCACGCCACGCCGCATTTTGCTCGGCCACTTGGGCAATGGCTTCCGCCCGAGCACGGCTATTGATTTGTTGCTCTTCTGGCAGACGCAGTACCTGGCCGCTCTTCATGCGGTTGATATTGCCGCCAATAAAGGCATCGGGATTCAGGTCCTGAATGGCCAGCATGGTCTGATGAATGCTGCCACTACCGCGCACGCGCTGAGCGATTTCCCAGAGCGTGTCATTCGCCGTAGTTTTGTATTCGTTACCCTGCAAAGCTGCGGGTGCAGCGGCAGGTGGACGCGGCGCGGGTGCGCTGGGTTGTGGGGCCGGACGCGGTGCAGGCGCCTGAGCAGCCGATGGACGCGGCGCTGGCGCGGCAACCGGCAGTTGCGGCGCGGCAGCGGCGGCAGCGGTTTGCGGCGAGTACAGCGGCGGGTCGAGCAGCAGGGTGTACTCACGCAGCAAGCGACCGTTCGGCCACAGCACCTCAACCAGGAAGTTCAGGTAAGGCTCACGCACCGGTTTGTTCGAGGTCACCCGGATGACGCTCTTGCCGTTTGGCTTGAGCACCGGGGTGAACTTCAGGTCGGTTAGAAAGTATTGGCGGTCGACGCCAGCCTTGGTGAACTCTTCAGGGGAAGCCAGGTTCGGCAGCACTTCCGTGGAGGCCAGGTCGCGCACCTCCAGCAATTCGATCTCAGCCACCAACGGCTGATTCAGCGCCGATTGCAGGGTCATTTCACCCAGCCCCAGCGCGTGCGCCATACCGGAGGACAGTGCCGAAGCAGCTGCGATTGCCAGCACCAGTTTGCGAACCCGAACCATAGCGTTATCCCTTGTTTTATCTTTTTTTCTCGGCATGCGAGAGGGTCTTGATAACTGCTGCCTGCATCCACCCGAAGGCGGTTCCCCATTCAGCAATCAACTTAGCCAGTATTGCCAAGCTCGAAAGATTCTTCAAATTTCTAGGTAAGTATCTTTTACAGATAGTGTTTTATCAATAACTCGGCTAATTGCACAGCGTTCAAGGCAGCGCCTTTTCTCACATTATCAGACGTAATCCACAAATTGAGTTCTGTCGGGTCGTCCAGTCCGCCACGGACGCGACCGACATACACCACATCCTGGCCGACGGCATCGCCTACCGCCGTCGGATAATCGCCCGGTTCGATGTATTCGAGGACGGTCGAACCCTGCAGCGCCGCACAAACAGCCGCCACCTCGACCGCATCTTCAGCCTGCAACGACACACTGATGCTGTCGCCAAAGAACACCGGCGCCTGCACACATGTGGCCGAGACCTTTAAGTCTGGCGCCGCCAGCAACGCCTTCAGCTCACTGGCCAAACGTCTCTCCAGCGCACCATGCCCGCTGCTGTCCGGGGCATCCACCTGGGCCAACAGATTAAAGGCTATTTGTTGGTCGAATAACCGCGGCTCCAGCGGACGCGCATTGAGCAGCTCGGCGGTTTGCCGCGCCAACTCGGACACCCCTTCCCGCCCGCGACTGGACACGGCCAAACACGCGGTGACCGCCAGCCGCCGCACCTTTATCTGCTCGCGCACAGCCGCCAACACCACGGCCACGGCAATGCTCGGCGCACTGGGACTGGTCAACCGATAGGGTGCGGACAGCGTTTTGAGCAGCTCAGGGTTCACTTCGGGCACAACCCGTGGCGCTTGCTCGGCGGGCAGGGCCGCGGCCAGATCGATGAGCGTGCATCCTGCGGCATGCACCTGATCGGCATAAGTACGGGTAACCGCTTCATTGGCGGCAAAGAACACCAGATTGACGCTGGCAAAGTCGAACGACTCCAGCGTGCGCACTCGCAGGTTCTTGCCCTTGAAAGACAGCGCCCGTCCAGCCGACTCGCCACTGGCCAGTAGGTGCAGGTTGCCCACCGGAAAATCGCGCTCTTCGAGCAGTTGCACGAGGGTTTCACCGACACTGCCGGTGGCGCCAATCACGGCAATATCAAAGGTACGGGTCATGAGCATGCTTCTGACGAAATAAGCCCAGCACTCTATAGGGGAGGCCCACAAATGCATAGGAGCGAGCCGGCCGGCGATCGGCCAGATGACCCATCGCGAGCAGAACTCGCTCCTATTGATTAGTGCACCCAGCGTTCAGACAAAGCTGACCGCTTGGGTTTTTAACGCTCCAGCAGAATCCGCAACATGCGGCGCAGCGGCTCGGCCGCGCCCCACAGCAGTTGGTCGCCCACGGTGAAGGCGCCGAGATACTGCGAACCCATGTTGAGTTTGCGCAGACGCCCCACTGGCACGCTCAGGGTACCCGTCACTGCTGTCGGGCCCAGCTCGCGAATGCTCGCTTCGCGCTGATTCGGCACCAACTTGACCCAAGGGTTGTGCTGGCTGATCAGCCCTTCGATGTCGGACAGCGGCACGTCTTTGTTCAGCTTGATGGTCAGCGCCTGGCTGTGGCAGCGCATGGCGCCGATGCGTACGCACAGACCATCGACCGGAATCGGGTTCTTGAACCGTCCAAGAATCTTGTTGGTCTCAGCCTGGCCCTTCCATTCTTCACGGCTCTGCCCATTCGGCAGTTCCTTGTCGATGTAAGGAATCAGGCTACCGGCCAACGGCACGCCGAAGTTGTCCACGGGGAACGACTCGCCACGCATGGCTTCAGCGACTTTACGGTCGATATCCAGAATGGCGCTGGCCGGATCGGCCAGTTCGTCCGCCACGCTGGCGTTGATCGCGCCCATTTGCTTGATCAGCTCGCGCATATTCTGCGCGCCGGCGCCGCTCGCCGCCTGATAAGTCATGGCGCTCATCCACTCGACCAGGCCGGCCTCGTAGAGACCGCCCAGAGCCATCAGCATCAGGCTGACGGTGCAGTTGCCGCCGATGTAGTTCTTGGTGCCGGCATCCAGTTGCTGATCGATCACCTTGCGGTTGACCGGGTCGAGCACGATCACCGCATCATCGGCCATTCGCAGCGACGACGCGGCGTCGATCCAGTAACCCTGCCAGCCGGCTTCGCGCAGCTTGGGGAAGACTTCGCTGGTGTAGTCGCCGCCCTGGCAGGTGAGGATCACGTCCAGACCTTTCAGCTCGTCGATGCTGTAGGCGTCCTTCAGCGGCGCGATGTCCTTGCCAATGACCGGGCCTTGGCCACCGACATTGGAGGTAGTGAAAAACACCGGTTCGATCAGATCGAAATCCCGCTCTTCCAGCATGCGCTGCATAAGCACGGAACCGACCATGCCACGCCAACCGATCAGACCTACACGTTTCATAACGACTACACCTTTATAAACAGTGCGCCGGATTCACCCCGGCGGACCTGGAAGATTACAGACTACGCAGCGCGGAGGCCACCGCATCGCCCATGGCGACGGTACCGACCTTAGTGGTGCCTTCGGACCAGATGTCGCCGGTACGCAGCCCCTGATCGAGCACCTTGCTTACCGCCAGCTCGATGGCATCGGCGACCGCGCCCTGGTTGAAGCTGTAGCGCAGCATCATTGACACCGAGAGGATGGTCGCCAGCGGATTGGCAATACCTTTGCCTGCGATATCCGGCGCCGAACCGTGGCACGGCTCGTACATACCCTTGTTGTTGGCATCCAGAGAAGCCGACGGCAGCATGCCGATGGAGCCGGTGAGCATGGAAGCTTCATCCGACAGAATGTCGCCGAACATGTTGTCGGTAACGATCACATCGAACTGCTTGGGTGCACGCACCAGCTGCATGGCGGCGTTGTCGACGTACATGTGGCTGAGCTCGACGTCCGGGTAATCCTTGGCCACTTCTTCGACCACGGCGCGCCACAGTTGACTGGAGGCGAGCACGTTGGCCTTGTCCACCGAGCACAGCTTCTTGCCGCGCACGCGGGCCATGTCGAAGCCGACACGGGCAATGCGGCGCACTTCGCTTTCGCTGTACGGCAGGGTGTCGTAGGCCATGCGCTCGCCGTTCTCCAGCACCTTGCTTTCGCGCGGCTGGCCGAAATAGATGCCGCCGGTCAGCTCGCGAACGATGAGGATGTCCAGGCCAGCGACAATTTCCGGCTTCAGGCTGGAAGCATCGGCCAGTTGCGGATAGAGGATCGCCGGACGCAGGTTGCCGAACAGGCCGAGCTGCGAACGAATCTTCAGCAGACCGCGCTCCGGGCGCACGGCCGGGTCGATGCTGTCCCACTTCGGTCCACCGACCGCACCGAGCAGGATCGCGTCGGCGGCACGCGCCCGCGCCAGGGTTTCGTCGGCCAGCGGTACGCCGTATTTGTCGTAGGCCGCGCCACCCAGTTCGTCGAAGCTCAGCTCGAAGCCCAGGTCGTACTTGTCGTTGGCCAGTTGCAGCACCTTGACCGCCTCGGCCATGATTTCCGGGCCGATGCCGTCGCCGGGGAGAACCAGAATCTGCTTGCTCATTGCATCCTCAATTTTTCGTAGGGTGGATGACGCTGTTTTCATTCACCGAAACTCCGCAAGGTGGATGGATGAAGCGCCATCCACCCTACCTTCATGTATTACTTGATCGCACCGAACAGCCACGGGCTGGTCGGCTGGTAATGGGCTTCGAAGGCCTTGATCGCGTCGGCATCCTGCAGCGTCAGGCCGATGTCGTCCAGGCCGTTGAGCAGGCAATGCTTGCGGAACGCGTCGACGTCGAAGCCGTATTGCTTGCCGTCTGGACGGGTCACGGTCTGCGCAGCCAGATCGACCGTCAGTTGGTAGCCTTCGCACGCTTCGCTTTGCTGGAACAGTTCATCCACATCGCTTTCCGCGAGGATGATCGGCAACAGGCCGTTCTTGAAGCTGTTGTTGTAGAAAATATCGGCGTAGCTCGGCGCGATGATGGCGCGGAAACCGTACTCCTCCAGCGCCCAGGGCGCGTGCTCGCGGCTCGAACCGCAGCCGAAGTTCTCACGCGCCAGCAACACGCTGGCACCCTGGTAACGCGGGAAGTTCAGCACGAAGTCAGGGTTGACCGGGCGCGTGGAGTTGTCCTGGTTCGGCTGGCCGACATCCAGGTAACGCCACTCGTCGAACAGGTTCGGGCCGAAGCCGCTGCGCTTGATCGACTTCAAGAACTGCTTGGGAATGATCTGGTCGGTGTCGACGTTGGCGCGATCCAATGGAGCGACCAGGCCGGTATGTTGGGTAAAGGCTTTCATAAGTCGCTCTCCTTAAGGCCGGATCAATTCACGCACATCGATGAAACGACCGGTCACCGCCGCTGCCGCGGCCATCGCCGGGCTGACCAGGTGAGTACGCCCACCGGCGCCCTGCCGGCCTTCGAAGTTACGGTTGGAGGTGGACGCACAATGCTCACCGCTGCCCAACTTGTCCGGGTTCATCGCCAGGCACATGGAGCAGCCTGGTTCACGCCATTCGAAACCGGCCTCGATGAAAATCTTGTCCAGGCCTTCTTTTTCCGCCTGGGCTTTCACCAACCCCGAGCCTGGGACCACCATGGCTTGCTTGATCGTCGCGGCGACCTTGCGGCCCTTGGCCACCTCGGCGGCGGCGCGCAGGTCTTCGATCCGCGAGTTGGTGCAGGAACCGATGAACACGCGATCCAGTTGGATATCGGTGATCGCCTGGTTCGCCGCCAGGCCCATGTACTTGAGTGCACGCACGATCGAGTCGCGCTTGACCGGATCGGCCTCGACCGCCGGGTCCGGGACGTTCTGATCGACCGCCAGCACCATTTCCGGCGACGTGCCCCAACTGACCTGCGGCTTAATGTCTTCGGCTTTCAGCTCGATCACGCTATCGAAATGCGCGTCGGCATCCGAGACCAGACCTTTCCACTGCTCAACCGCCTTGGCCCAATCCGCTCCCTTCGGGGAAAACGGACGACCCTCGACGTAAGCGATGGTCTTGTCGTCCACCGCCACCAACCCGACCCGGGCACCGGCCTCGATCGACATGTTGCAGATGGTCATGCGCCCTTCCAGCGACAGCTCGCGGATCGCGCTGCCAGCGAACTCCAAGGCATGGCCGTTGCCGCCGGCGGTACCGATCTTGCCGATAATCGCCAGCACGATGTCCTTGGCGGTCACGCCGAACGGCAGCGTGCCTTCGACGCGCACCTGCATATTCTTCATCTTTTTCGCCACCAGGCACTGGGTCGCCAGCACATGCTCGACCTCGGAGGTGCCGATGCCGTGGGCCAACGCACCAAAGGCGCCGTGGGTGGAGGTGTGCGAATCGCCGCAGACCACGGTCATCCCCGGCAAGGTCGCGCCCTGCTCCGGGCCGACCACGTGAACGATGCCCTGGCGGATATCGTTCATCTTGAATTCGAGAATGCCGAAGTCATCGCAGTTTTCGTCCAGGGTTTGCACCTGAATCCGCGAGACTTCATCGGCGATGGACTCCAGACCGCCCTGGCGTTCGGCCTGGGTGGTGGGCACGTTGTGGTCCGGGGTGGCGATGTTGGCGTCGATGCGCCACGGTTTGCGCCCCGCCAGACGCAGCCCTTCGAAGGCCTGTGGCGAGGTCACTTCGTGGAGGATGTGGCGATCGATGTAGATCAACGACGAGCCATCGTCGCGGCGCTTCACCTCATGCATGTCCCAGAGCTTGTCGTAGAGCGTTTTGCCGGCCATCAGCGTGTCCCTCTCATCAGCGTATTTCTATGCCTGGGCGAATAGCCCTTGGGCTTATGGGGTGATCCTATTGGCTTGGATTCAATTACTCAAATTCATATTTTTTATCCAAAGCATTCCACTTAGGAATAGAGCTAAGCTGCACGTTCACGCCGCGACATGCCATTCGTTTCCTTGCCCCCTGGAGCTACCGTGGACCTGGCCACCCTGAATGCCTTTATCGCCATTGCCGAGGTCGGCAGCTTCTCCGAAGCGGCGCAGCGCCTGCATTTGACCCAGCCGGCGGTGAGCAAACGCATCGCCAGCCTGGAACAGCAATTGAGCGTGCGCCTGTTCGACCGCCTCGGCCGCGAAGTCAACCTGACCGAGGCCGGGCGCGCCCTGCTGCCGCGCGCCTATCAAATCCTCAATGTGCTGGACGACACCCGCCGCGCCCTGAGCAACCTCAACGGCGAGGTCAGCGGCCGCCTGACACTGGCCACCAGCCACCACATCGGCTT
>TARA_R100001244_G_scaffold6593_20_pt1 | contig 12893 bp, 10 predicted proteins | sample TARA_R100001244 | Tara Oceans TARA_R100001244 (sample SAMEA2621564) | marine metagenome | biome: marine biome (ENVO:00000447); feature: mesopelagic zone (ENVO:00000213); material: "saline water (ENVO:00002010), including plankton (ENVO:xxxxxxxx)" | depth 790 m
CCTGTCGCGCGTGTTCGGACATGAAATCAAATATGATCCCTGCACGCCCAAGGAATTCGGCGACTATCTGGTCAAGGCCTTCGGTGATGACGTACCACCGGAAAACCGGGAGACCATGGCCGCCGGGATCACCGCATTCTACGAATATAACAACAATAACGAAACCCGGCCATTCGAAGTCGACACGGACTTCATGCAGCAGCGGCTGCCGGAAGTTGAATTCGAGACGCTGGAAGAATGGGCGGCACGGCAGGACTGGTCGGAAGACGCACACCGGCCGCCTGCGGGATAGAAATCTTGACCAAGCGAATGGATGGCAAAATCGTGCTGATTACCGGTGGCGCATCGCGCCCCGGCATTGGCGCTGCCATTGGTGAGCGGCTAGCGGAAGAGGGCGCTACGGTTGTGCTCAGCGATGTGGACCTGGCGGGCGTCGAAGAAACCGCTGCGTTGATCAGAGAGAAAGGTGGCAAGGCCTCTGCGGTACGTCATGACGTTGCCGTGCAAGACGATTGGGATTCGGTCATTGCTGCGTTGCTGGCAGAGCATGGACGACTGGACGTGCTGGTCAATAACGCCGGTATATTGGAGGTGGCAGGCATTGCCAGCGACCGGGCGATCGGTGCGCTTCGCAGTCAGTTTGAAGTCAATGTCCTGGGCAGCTTTGCCGGAACGCAAGTGGCGGTAAGGGCAATGCGGCAATCCGGCGGCGGCTCGATCATCAATATGTCGTCGGTTGCAGGTCTCGTCGGCTTTCGCGGAAGTGCCAGCTATGCTGCCTCGAAAGGTGCTGTAAAGCTGTTCAGCAAATCGGTGGCGCTGGAAGTTGCTGCTGATAATATCCGGGTCAACACGGTGCACCCCGGCATTATCCGAACGAATATGCAGGACCAGGGCGCGGAAACCAATGCGGAGAATTATGAAGCCATCGAGGCCGCTATCCCGGCTGGCAGGCTTGGTGAACCGCTGGACATCGCCAATTGCGTATTGTTTCTTGCATCGGATGAATCCACCTATGTAACCGGCGCTGAATTCGTGGTCGATGGCGGTTATACCGCGCAATGAATCCTCTCATATTCGAGATTGTTGCGCCATAGATCCGGTTCAGGCCACCACCCGTTCGATAAACCAGTAGGTGGAGATGATGCCGATACCATAAGCCATGGCGGTCTTCGTCGGCTGCAACCACAGGCCCTGAAATTTTCGGATCGCATGCAATGCTGCCAGAGCCACTGCGACGATCACCAGCTGACCGATTTCAACGCCAAGGTTGAAGGTCAGCAAAGCCAATGGGACATCGCCTTCCGGCAGACCGATTTCGGCCAAGGCGCCGGCAAAGCCGAAGCCGTGGAGCAAGCCGAACAAAAAGGCCACGATCCAGGGAAACTGTTCCGATAGCCGGATTTCACCGGGCTTTGCTTTTACGATCTCTACGGCAAGAAAGACGATCGAGAGTGCGATTGCCGCTTCTACTGGCTGCGATGGCAGTGACAGCAAACCAACTGTGGTGCCGACCAGTGTCAGGCTGTGGGCGATCGTAAAGGCGGTAACCGTCTTTGCGACCAGCCAGCCGCCCTTGAGCAACAGTACCAGGGCCAACACGAAAAACAGATGGTCGAAACCCATCAGAATATGCTCGATTCCTAGGATCGTATAAGTCGCAGCAACATTGGATATGACCGAGGGTCTGGCCAGGGTGGCAGATGGCTGGTCCGGTGTCAGACGCACGGTCTGCATCGCGCTGCCGATCGGGGCGATGCGGACCAGCGCGTCGGTGGTGGACAGTTCCAGGCCGCTCAGACCGATGGTCTGCCCCTGCACAGATCCGTCGCAACGCAGCGCAAGGCGGGTCAGAATATTGCTGCCTGCATATTCACGCCGGGGTCCATCCGTGTTTCGGCAATTTCCCGGCAGGACGATTTCGCCGGTCTGTCCCAGGCGCGAATTGGCCGATGCCTTCCACAGCAGCGACCAATGGCCCGGCGATTCTTCCGTCATCTCGATATAGGCCGGGCGCAGCTCATCCGCTTGGGCGCTGGCCGGGAACAGGACAAAGGTCCAGCAAATCCAAAGGACCGCGCACCAGCGGGTCATGGCCGGCCGGCTACCGAGATTTCATATTGTGACCGGTAGCGCGACAGGGCCTTTTTCTTTTGCTCAGCCTGTCGGGCCGCGTGCCAGTCATTGCTCACCCGTTGACGGACATCCGCGAGAGCTGCGGCCTTGCCGGGACTTCTGGCGGTGACCCTGACCGCGTGAACGCCAAAACCGGAAGAGACCGGACCGCTCCAGGTGCCCGGCTCCAGCGCCTGTAACTGGGCGGCAAACTGATCCCCGAACTGGCGTGCAATTTCGGCACCGCTGGCCCGTGTCAATGCTGCGGGCAGCGACAGGGGCTGCGCGAACCTGTCCGGACGGCTGCCACGGGTCAGCTGGCCGATGATATCGTTGGCAGCGGCGTTGCCGATCTGGCCGAGATAGATTTGCTCGAAATCGTAGAGCGGCGACAGCGCATATTTACCGGGATGGTCGTCCATCCACCGTTGCAGCTGGGCGTCGGTTGGCGCCAGGTCTTCCGTTGCCTCGCTATCGATAAAGCGCATTTTTGTGAACAGCCGGCGGCGGATGACCGGATCATTCTTGTCCAGCCCCAGCCGCAGCGCTTCGCGATAGTAGATTTCTTCGGTGATCTCCTGATCGATCAGACCATCCAGTTCTTCCTGTGTCGGCGCCCGGCGAAAATTCCGTTTCCAGTCGGCCGTCAGCCGGTCGATATCCGTTTCATCAATGCTGATCACATAATCAGCCGGGTCCCGATCGGACCCGGTGGCCCAGAAAAAAGCAAAGATCAGCAGGGCGCCTCCGAGGAAATGGATCAGCGGTTCTCGAATAAGTTTACGCAACATTTAGTGTGAAACCCATTATATTTGGACGCGGCCTTTTGTCCGGCCGCAGTTACAGCCCAGTGACCGGTTGCTTGCGGGAGTTCATATCAAGCCGACGGCGTGTACCAGATCGGCGAGCTATAGGCCCGTTCCTGCTGAATCTTGATTACCTCTTTTGGCAGGGTGAGGCTGAACTTCAGCGCATCATAGACCGGCCAGGTCGGCGTCGGAATTTCCAGTACCCGGACATAATAAAAGGCATTTTGTGCGGCGTTGAAATCAGGATCCTGCCAGAAGGTAACCAGCTCCGGCGCGCCGGTTGCATTGTCCCAGGTGCCCTTGGCCAGATCCACGCTGTTGGGGACCGGGGTCAGCTTGCCATCGGCGCCGAGCTTGCGGGTGTCGGCATCGCTCCAGCTGACATTGTAGATTTTTTCCTGGCTCTTGCCGGACGCGTCAATCCAGCCCTTGATCACCTGAATGCGGTCAAGGCTGGCACTTTCCGGGTCCATCAGCGCGCTGATCAGGAATTTCGGTGCTTCGCCATCGCCGCCGCTCAGATCGCCGCCCATCGGGACGCCTTTGCCATAGCCAGTTTTCACCAGGTCGGCGGTATCCTCGGCGGTGAAATCGAAGCTGCCGAAAAACCGGACCTGCATCCGCGGACCGGTGGTCGCATAGACTTCGCGGCGCATCATCGCGTCGAAAATGGCTTCCCGCGTGTTGCTGGTTGCCCAGACCGCCGCATAGCCGCTCGACAGATAGTGCCAGCCAAAGCGGCCCTCCCGGGTTCCGAGATTTTGCGGTTCGAGGGCACGCTGGCTGTTGGTGGGTTCATTGCCGCTGTGCTTGCCGAAGAAATTATTCTCGTCGGCTGTGGCCAGCGAGGTGTGGCTGTCGGTCGAACCGATCATCCCGAACTTGAAGGGATTGGCACCGATGGCGAGAGTCAGTTCGAGACCGCGCTTCAGCGCTTCGCGCACATAGCTGCCGGCATAGCTTTCCGGCGGCATATTCTTGGTGCAGCTGAGATTGCACTTGTCCCATCCGGCATCACCGAAGCCGGCAAATTCGTCATTGGGCGAAAGAAACGGATGGGCTTCGCTGTCGCCCTTGATCTGGGTGACCTCGACAATCGGTTCGCGCAGCGCTCTGGTCTTCACATAGGCCGCGTCGATCGGGCTGCCGTCATATTTGTTCATCGCAAACATACGGCCATTAGAGACATTGCTGTTATGCGGAATGGCGAGGACCTTGCCCCCGGTATTCTTTTCATAGGCACCCATATAGCCCCAGAGCTTTTCGGGATCCTGTGAGCCCAGTGCACCGTAGGGGAGGGTGTCTCCCATTTTTTTCGGCCCGTCACGAAACATCACCACCCGGTGGAGATTGTCGCCATCCGGCATCGGAGTATATTCAAAACCCATGAAGGCCGTGAACTTCCCCGGCTCATTATATTGATCGACGGTTTTGCCGTGCTTGGTCCATAGATCGGCCGTGCGCTCCCTGGATTGTTCCGGGTCGGTCAGGGAGGACGGCAACGTGCCTTTTGCCGCACCATCGATCAGTTCGGACGTGACCCGCAGCGAGCCTTCGTCGCTCTCGTTCATCATGTCGTGCCAGCGGAGCAGGAAGTCATTGGTGAGCAAGGCGATCCGCGGTGCTTCCATGATCGCCTTGGTCGCGCCCATCGCGTCGCTATGGTCGGCAATCACGAGAAAATCGAGCGGTCGGGACAGCTTCGCCTTGGCCCCCTTGGTCGCGGTGACTTCTTCGCCGCGGGCAAATCGCAGCGCCGCTTCGGCGTCCAGCCGGTTGCCAAAACCAAAGGCATCGATGCTGTTGTCGGTGTGGAGATGGGTGTCACCCCAGAACACCTGCTCGGGATATTCCGTGTTCACCACATCAGCGCTGCTGTCATCACCTCCGGTGTTCTCCGAACATCCTGCAATCGTCAAGGCAGCCATGCAGGCTGCCACCATCAGTGATTTGCGCATATTGAATCTCCCATCCCAATGCGGGAAATCTATCCCTCTCGGTGCTGATGCGCAATAGGCTGCTGGTTTGGCCCGCCTGTCGTAGCGTCAGCCGAACCAGCGACCGAGCCGGCCGCGCTCCCGCAGGATGGTTCTGGCGGCATTATGGCCAGGCGCGCCGGTGACGCCGCCGCCCGGATGGGTGCCCGAGCCGCACATATATAATCCCTTTACCGGTCCTCTATAACTGGCCGAACCGATCACAGGCCGGGCCGACCAAAGCTGGTCAAGAGACATGCGCCCGTGGAATATGTCACCGCCAACCAGGCCGAATTTGCGCTCCAGATCCCGGGGCGACAGCGCCATCTGGCCCAGGATCAGCTTGCGGAAGCCCGGCGCGTGGGTTTCGACCACGGCCAATATTGCCCCGATCGCGGCATCGCGTTCATCGTCCCAGTCCCGGCCGTCCGGCAGTTGCGGCGCAAATTGCTGGCAGAACAGGCTGGCGACATGCTGGCCGGCGGGGGCGAGACTGTTATCGACCAGGCTGGGGATCAGCATTTCCACGACCGGCTGGCGGGCCCAGCCAAATTGGCGCGCGTCCTGATAGGCGCGGTCCATATAGTCCAGCGACGGCGCCATGATGATCCCGGCTTTCAGATGATCGCCGTCGCCGGGGACATCCTTGAATGCAGGCAGGCCGTCGAGCGCCAGATTCATCCGGAAGCTGCCGGAGCCACAATGATAGCCGGCCATCATCTGGCGGAAATCCGCGGGCAGGTCGGCCGGGTCGATCAGCCGGTCATAGAGCAGCTTCGGCCCGACGTTGGCGATGATCCTGGCGGCATATATCTGTTCGCCCCCGGCGGTCCGGATGCCGACGGTGGCCCCGTGTTCCACGATCAGTCGCTCAACGGGCGTTCCGAGGCTGATTTCGACTCCTGCTTCGCGGCAGGCATCGGCCATCAGTTCGGTGATCCGGCCCATGCCGCCGATCACATGACCCCATTGGCCCTGCTTGCCGTTGACCTCGCCAAAGACATGGTGGAGCAGGACATAGGCGCTGCCCGGCGTATCGGGACTGGCGTAATTGCCGACAATTGCGTCAAAGCCGAAGGCCGCCTTGATTGGCGCGCTTTCAAACCAATGGTCGAGCATTTCGCGGGCGCTCAGCGTGAACAGCTTGATGATCTCATGCTGTTGCAGCGTCGACAGGCGGGCAAATCGTCGGGCGTTCCTGATGCCCGCCAGCATCGCAAGGGCTCCGTCTCCGGCGTTGGGCGGAATTTCCAGCGCCAGATCGCGCAATATCTGCGCCGCCGACTCCAGCATCGCATAATAGTCCGGCAAGCGTGCCGCATCGGTCTGCGAGAATCGGGCGATCTCCTGCTGGGTCGCTTCCAGAGAACCGCCGACGAGCAGATATTGGCCGCCGCCGAGCGGCAGGAAGTTGCTTCTGGGGCGCTCGACCACGCGATAGCCCCGCTCGACCAAGCCCATGTCGGCGATAATCTTGGGCTGGAGCAGGGAGACCGTATAGCTGGCAGTGCTGTTCCGGAAACCGGTGTGGAATTCCTCAGTCACCGCGGCACCGCCGATCACGTCGCGCGCCTCCAATATCCGGACCTTCATGCCCGCGCGCGCGAGATAGTGGGCGCAGACCAGACCGTTATGGCCGCCGCCGATGATTAGTGCGTCGAGAGAATGTGCCTGCATCGTTCGGGACTAACGGCGGACCTCCGCGCCAGCAACCATATAGTGCCGATACTGATCCTGAACCATCGACCATATCGAGCCCGAAAATGCCGATTTGTGCAAATGCCGGCGGGATGTTAGGACCGGCGCAATATCGTATCAGAAAAGGAAGATTTGGATGAGAAATTTGTTGCTGACCGCGGCTTCTGCCCTGGCGTTGACCATGGTCGCCGCCGCGCCCGCAAGCCAGGCACAGGCCGGTGAAACGGAAACCACCACCACGGAAGCCGCCCATGAAACGCTGGCCGCGTTTTTCGAAGCCTATGACGAGCAGGAGCTTGCCCATTCACCGCTTTCCAAATCCTATCGCGGCATTCGTGATGACGATTATGGCAAATGGGACGATGCCAGCGAGGCCGCTGAAGTGGCGCAATATCAACGCGGGCAGGTCGCGCTGACCAGAATGGAAGCCGAGTTTGACAAGAGCCAGCTCAGCGACGCCGACCAGTTGAGTTACCGGCTGTTCCAGGCCCGCGCCGAGCGAGCGGACAAGGCCTTCCCGTTCCGCCGCAATAGCTATATTTTCGACCAGATGAATGGCGCGCAGAGCCAGATTCCGGCTTTCCTGATCAATATTCACCGGGTCTCGAACCAGGCGGATGCCGAAGCCTATGTCAGCCGTCTTGAAGGTGCGGGGGCGTTGATCGACAGCTTGGTGGAACAGGCGGCAGAGCGAGCAGATGACGGTATTATCGTACCCAACTGGGTGTTTCCCTATGTGATCGCCGACGCCAGAAATGTGATCAACGGTGCGCCGTTTGAGGAGGGTGAGGACTCGCCCATCTATGCCGATTTGAAGAAGAAGGTGGCAGAGCTTGATATTCCTGACGCGGAAAAGGCCGACCTGGTCGCTCGCGGCGGGGCGGCGATGGTCGACAGCCTGAAGCCTGCCTATGAGAAGTTGATCGTCGAGATGGAACGGCAGCAGGCGATGGCGGTCGAGGGTGATGGTATCTGGCGGTTCAAGGACGGCGCGGCCTATTACGCCGAGCGGTTGCAGAATTACACGACCACCGATCTGAGCGCGGACGAGATTCACCAGATCGGCCTCGACAATGTCGCGCGGATCCACGGGCTGATGCGCAAGATCATGGCGGATGTCGGATTTGAAGGTAGTCTGCAGGATTTCTTCCAGCATCTGCGCACGAGCGATGAATTTTACTACGACACGCGCGAAGCCTATCTGGCCGATGTCGATAGTAAGCTGGCAGCGATAACCGCCAAATTGCCCGAATTTTTCAATACCTTGCCAAAGGCGCCTCTGGTCATCAAACCGGTCGAGGCGTTTCGCGAGAAATCGGCGGGCAAGGCTTTTTACAATAGTCCGGCCCCGGACGGTTCGCGGCCCGGGACCTATTATGTCAATCTCTACAATCTGCGCAGCATGTCGAAAACGGAACTGGAAGCGCTGGCCTATCACGAAGGCTTGCCGGGGCACCATCTGCAGAGAACGATCCAGACCGAACTTGGCGACTTGCCGCCTTTCCGCAGATTTGGCGGATGGACTGCCTATACAGAAGGCTGGGGGCTCTATTCGGAAGAGCTCGGCAAGGATATGGGATTCTATCAGGATCCGTACAGCGATTTTGGCCGGCTCGGCATGGAATTGTGGCGGGCCTGCCGGCTGGTGGTCGATACCGGTATCCATCACAAGCGCTGGAGCCGCGAAGAAGCGATTCAATATCTGACCGACAATACGCCCAATCCGGAGGGCGATATCCGCAAGGCGATCGAGCGCTATATCGTCTATCCCGGACAGGCGACGGCCTATATGATCGGAAAGTTGAAAATCCTCGAGCTCCGGCAGCGGGCGCAGGACGAACTTGGTGACAGCTTCACCATGGGCGATTTCCATGACGTGGTATTGAAAAGTGGTCCGGTGCCGCTCGATATTCTCGAAGAGCGGGTGAATTCCTGGATTGCGGAGAGCAAGTGAGGGCGGCTCCTACTAATTGTCCTCAAATGTCAAACGTTTGAGCGTAATCTGTCGTTTCCGTCCAATTAATCCCGGTTCATAAGACGGATAGGGACGGTGCGACCCGAAGGGCTCTTGCGATCGCAAATTAGTGACGACAGAGTTCTTTTCCTTAACGGCCTGGCTATTTATTTAGTCAGGCCGTTTTTTTACCTTTGTTTTTCAGCTATAAAAGAGCATCCATTAACAATCTGAACCCGGAGGAGGGGCAGATTCGGGGGTCGTCGCTTGGTTAGTTTGAGATATTTTGCACCCGCAGAGGATGTCCGTGATCTGGTCTCGGTCTATTATCTGTTCGAGGTTGATCAGCCGCGTTTTGCCGACAATGAAAGAGCCGCGATTGCCCAATTGCGTTTTTTGCTGGAGGGCAGCGCGACGATCAGCTTTGCCGACGGCAGCAGTTTTCCGGCGAAGGACGCAATGCTGCAGGGGCCTTCGACCGGATCGATGCATTTTGATGTAAATGGCCCGTTCCGGATGTTCGGCGTCGGCATATTGCCCGCCGGATGGGCTATTTCGTCCAAGAAATCGGCCGCGGACTATACCGACCGGGCGGTCAATGCGGCCGAGGTTTTTACGCAGGAAATCGACAAGAATCTTGAATATCTGAGGCGTTGCAAGTCCCCGGAGGAGATGGTGACCTGGGCGGACAAGGTCTACCGGGCGCTGAAACCGCGCCTGAAGCCGGAAACCGCTGCCTTCACCAAAATGGTCGATGAGTGGCTGTCATCGGCGCCTTCGCCGCCGGTCAGCAGCTTGATGGAGCGGTCGGCGCAAAGCTCGCGGCAGGTTCTGCGCACGGTCAACAAGCTCTATGGGATGCCGCCCAAATATCTGGCGCGCAAATATCGCGCGCTGCGGGCGGCGCGGGCCTATGCCGAGCATAATGAGGAAGAGCTGCTGGAACTGGTTGATTCCTTTTACGACCAGTCACACATGATCCGGGAAGTAAAATTCTTCGCCGGCGTGACCCCGACCCAGCTGCGGGTGGGCGAGGGCGAGACCGCGCGGCTGATCGACCAGCGCAGCGATCTCAAGGGCAAGATCGCGCCGCTGATTTCCGACACCTGACTGGAAGAATTGGAAGCATGTTCTGATCTCTCGACTGTCCCCCGGAAGCCCCGCAACGCTTGCAATGTTGGATAAATGAGACTAAATTAGTCTTGTTTAGATTTCCACCCTTAGCGATTCGAGTAAAATGCGCCTTTCCAACCTTGCCGACTATGCTGTTGTCCTGATGTCCGCTGCCGCGCGCCATTGTGGCGCCGCGTTGCTGGCGGAAGGCAAGCTCAACGCTGCCAAGCTCGCGCAGGAAACCGGCGTCCCGCTACCCACAGCGAAGAAACTGGTCAGCCGGCTGACCGCGGCCGGCCTGTTCGAATCGACGCGCGGCATTGGCGGCGGTATCCGCCTCGCCCGTCCTCCGGCCTCGATCAGCCTCGCCGATATTGTCGAGGCCGTCGAAGGGCCGCTGGCGATCACCAGCTGCACCATCAACGGCAATCATGATTGCGTGCTGGAAAGCGGCTGCACGGTCAAGCCGCACTGGGGCGTGGTCAATCGTACGATCCGCAAGGCGCTTGACGATGTCAGTTTGGCTAGCTTGTCGGATCTGCCTTCAACACATATGGGTCACCGCCCGTCTCGCGCACAAGCGAGAGACGGTGACAGCGTGCGGAGTGTCTCGACTTCGCTCGACACGAACGGGATAATGTTATGAGCGACGACGTCAAAACATCAGACTATGAGGCAGAACGCCGGGCCATGAATGCGGAGGCCCAGCAAGCTGTCGACAAGGCGAGCACTTACGAGTTCGGCTGGTCGTCGGATATCGAGCAGGATTTTGCGCCCAAGGGTCTCAACGAGGACACGGTGCGCTTCATTTCCGACAAGAAGGGCGAGCCGGAGTGGATGCTCGACTGGCGGCTGAAAGCCTTTCGCCTGTGGGAAAAGATGGAAGCGCCGGACTGGGCCAAGCTCGACATCCCGATGATCGACTATCAGGATGCCTATTATTATGCCGAGCCCAAGCCCAAGGAAAAGCTGGGGTCTCTGGACGAGGTCGATCCGGAGATTCTGCGGGTTTACGAAAAGCTGGGCATTCCGATCGAGGAGCAGAAGGTGCTGGCCGGCGTCGAGGGCGCGCGCAAGGTTGCGGTCGATGCGGTGTTCGACAGCGTCAGCGTCGCCACCACCTTCCGCAAGGAACTGGAGGATGCTGGTGTCATTTTCCGGTCGATTTCGGAAGCAATCAAGCAATATCCCGACCTTGTCCGGCAATATCTTGGCAAGGTCGTGCCGATGCATGACAATTATTTCGCCACGCTCAACTGCGCCGTGTTCAGCGACGGCACCTTTGTCTATATTCCCAAGGGTGTGAAATGCCCGATGGAGCTGAGTACCTATTTCCGGATCAACGCCGAAAATACCGGCCAGTTCGAGCGCACCCTGATTGTCGCCGAAGAGGGCAGCTATGTCTCCTATCTCGAGGGCTGCACCGCGCCGATGCGCGACGAGAACCAGCTCCACGCCGCAGTCGTTGAACTGGTCGCGATGGATGACGCGGAGATCAAGTACAGCACCGTCCAGAACTGGTATCCCGGCGACGAGAACGGCAAGGGCGGCATCTATAATTTCGTCACCAAGCGCGGCCTGTGCCAGGGCAGGAACAGCAAGATCAGCTGGACCCAGGTCGAGACCGGCAGCGCGGTGACCTGGAAATATCCCAGCTGCGTCCTCAATGGCGAGAACAGCGTCGGCGAATTCTATTCGGTGGCGCTGACCAACAATTACCAGCAGGCCGACACCGGCACCAAGATGATCCACAATGGCAAGAACAGCCGTTCGACGATCATCTCCAAGGGGATCAGCGCCGGCCACAGCGACAATACCTATCGCGGCCTGGTCCGGGTCGGGCCCAATGCAGAAAATGTCCGCAATTTCACCCAGTGCGATTCCTTGCTGCTCGGTGACCAGTCGGGCGCGCATACCGTGCCCTATATCGAGGTCCGCAACCCGACCGCGCAGATCGAGCACGAGGCGACCACCTCGAAGATTTCCGACGACCAGATGTTCTACGCCCAGCAGCGCGGGCTGGACGAGGAAGAGGCGGTGTCGCTGATCGTCAACGGCTTTGCCAAGGATGTGCTGAAGCAGCTGCCGATGGAATTTGCGGTCGAGGCGCAGAAATTGCTGGCGATCAGTCTTGAGGGGAGTGTGGGGTGATGGACCAGTTTCCCCTTCATCGTCACCCTGAACCTGTTTCAGGGTCTACCTCTCTTGCCGCGCAGGCTGTGAGCGGTTCCGGATGGATGCTGAAACAAGTTCAGCATGACGAAGTTTCAACGGCGCCAAACATCTCAAGAATTTTGAACTGAAAAGAAACATGATGCTAAAAATTGAAAACCTCCACGCCTCCGTTGGCGATACAGAAATCCTCAAGGGACTTTCCCTCACCATCAACGCGGGCGAGATCCATGCGATCATGGGGCCGAATGGCGCGGGCAAGTCCACGCTGGCTTATGCGCTGGGCGGGCGGCCCGGGTACGAAGTGGCTGCGGGTTCGGTGAGCTTTACGCCTTCCGTTCGTCCTGAGGCTGTCGAAGGACAGGGTGAGCAGGAGAGCGGTGCTTCGACAAGCTCAGCACAAACGGGAGAAGGCGAAACGGTGGATTTGCTCTCCCTCGACCCGCACGAACGGGCATCCGCGGGCATCTTCCTCGGCTTTCAATATCCGGTCGAAATTCCCGGTGTGTCCAACCTGCAATTCCTGCGCGAGAGCCTGAATTCGCAGCGCAAGCTGCGCGGCGAGGAGCCGCTCAACGGGGCGGAATTCATCAAGCTGGCCAAGGACAAGGCGGCGCTGCTGAAGATGGACATGGATATGCTCAAGCGCGCGGTCAATGTCGGCTTTTCCGGCGGCGAGAAGAAGCGCAACGAGATGGTGCAGATGGGCATTCTCGATCCCCAGCTCGCGATTCTCGACGAGACCGACAGCGGCCTCGATATCGACGCGCTGCGCACCGTTGGCGCGGGCATCAACAGCATCATGCGCAAGCCCGACAAGGCGGTGCTGCTGATCACCCATTACCAGCGATTGCTCGAACTGGTGAAGCCGGACTTTGTCCACGTGCTCGCCGACGGCCGGATCGTCAAGACCGGCGGACCGGAGCTGGCGCTGCAGCTGGAAGAAGAGGGCTATGAAGCGATAGCGGAGGCGGCGTGATGACTGGCATTGATTTTTTCCTCCCCGTGTCCGCAGGACATGGGGAGGGGGACCGTGCGAAGCATGGTGGAGGGGTG
>TARA_R100001244_G_scaffold129386_3_pt1 | contig 12856 bp, 2 predicted proteins | sample TARA_R100001244 | Tara Oceans TARA_R100001244 (sample SAMEA2621564) | marine metagenome | biome: marine biome (ENVO:00000447); feature: mesopelagic zone (ENVO:00000213); material: "saline water (ENVO:00002010), including plankton (ENVO:xxxxxxxx)" | depth 790 m
CAAGGAACCTGAAAGGGTTCAGTGCAACAACCAAAGCGGGTAAAGTTATGAGCGGAGCGTCAATAGCTCTAGGTAAAGCTGCTCGGTTTACTCCTGAAAGGGCTGTAGGGTACAAGCTTTCTAACACTCTTGCTGATTTACCTTTAGCTTGGAGAGATGCACTTTCAACCGCTGGTAACCTCGCTGAAATAGATCCTCTTGAACTAGTAGCTGACCTGCCTTTCCAACTGATGTTGAATGCTCCTCAGAGAATAGGTCTTCCTACCTTTGCCAGATACATTAAGAAGAGACAACTCAGGAAACAGGCAACCCAAGCAGCAACCCAAGCAGAAGCTGCTGCTAAAGATCCTACACAGGTTCATAGGGCAGATATCACTCCCGAAAACTTTGATGAAGAGTTTTCTAACCTGATTGATACCATCACAACGATGGCAGAAGAAAAGGTAGGCCCAAAAGGTGTTTACACACCGTATAGAGATTTCCTGATGAATCTGGGTGACCAGCTTACGGAAATGGAGATGACTCCTGAAGGGTTAACGGAAGCTAGACATCTCGTTGATGCTGCTAAAGAGGTTATCGATGAACTCACTACTAACGTCAGATCTATACTTGAAAACGCTGAACAACATGACCAAGTTCAGGAGATGCGTAGAGGGCAAGGATGGGGCGAAGAAGAAGTTAAAAATGGACTATCTGTTGTTGCAGCCACGATTAATCAGGAAATACAAAGATTAACAGAAGCTCCGTTCGCAACCAAAGGAACTGTAACAGCAGAAGAAGCAGAGGGAGTAAAAGCAGATAACGCTAAAAGATTAGAAACCCTGAAAGATGCTTTAGGGCAAATCAGCGGGTTTGAGCCCACCTTAGAAAACCTTACCTTGGCAGAACGGTTGATGGAATTTACTATCGATCCAGCAAACGTTGGGTATGAGGGTATAGGTGAAAGCATCACCTCCGTAACTGAACATCTAGAAGAGTTAGCTTTAGGGTTACTTAGTAACAGTATGGGACAACAAGCCAAAAGCGGTGAAGTGTTAGATGATATTTTTTCGGACTTCCCGTTTGAAGCTTATACAGATATGAGTCGGTTCTCTAACCGTCCTTTCAGGTTCATAACTGCTCTTGATCAGATGGCAAGCGAAGAACTGGGAAGAGAAGCTACCAGAGCAGAAAAAGACGCTTACACTCGACGATTCGCTGCTAGTCTTATTAAGATGGCTGGAGCACTCCGTAATGATGGACCTACAATGACCACGCTTGTTAATAGTGTTAACATTATTCGTGAGATTATTGCTGGAGTCTTCTCAACACCAGAGAGGACTCAAGGGTTACTTGAAACTGATGTTGCTTATATTCCTCAAGGACCTGCTGTAGTAGGGAAACCTTATTCAGGTTGGAATCCTCCCACTGAACAGGAGGCAACGCAGGAAGTAAACGAGGAGGATAAAGATGTAGAGGTAGAGGAAGAGGTAGAGGAAAAGGTAGAGGAAGAGGTAGAGGTAGAGGAAAAGGTAGAGGGAGATGTAGAGGAACCTGCACCTATTCACGTCTCCCTAGATGACATCCTTGCAGACGACACAGTAGTAGCAGACGACACAGTAGAAGAGGTAGAGGAAAAGGAAGAGGTAAAACCACTTACGGGTAAGATCGCAGCAGAAATAGATAAGTTTGGCGGTCTTGATGACATGTTTAGTGCTGCCCCTTCAATGGCAGACGAAGAATTACGTTCACAAACCCCTCTTACTGATGCTCAAAAAGAAGAGAAAGCACGTCAATTCGCCTTAAAAATTGGAGTGCTACTCTTTAAGGAAAAGGTCAATGATTTCGGTGAATTTCTCGACTCAATGGTGGAGCTCCTAGTAAAAAGCCCTGAAGATATCCGCAAACTTGAGATAATGAAGGGGCCTATGGTATCTACTTGGGGGCAACTGCAAGGAGAGGCATATGGGAAAGGAGACACAGATTTTGCCAACAGCATGACACCATTAGCAGAAGTTGCTGCCTTGGTAGATAAAAGGATGTTTGATCTAACAGGTGAAGCTTTAGAAGAAGGAGATGAAGATGAATCCAGTGATGATGCTGGTCCAGAAAGGACGGGAGCTCAAGGAACGAGAACGGGTATTCAGGGAGATGCAGAAGCAGGAGGAGGAGAAGCAACGGATGGAGAAACTGTTTCAGGAGACAGAGGAGAAACTGAAGGAGACCCAGTTATTGGGGACGAAAGAGTCGGAGAAGATATTGCAGTCGATCCAGAACCATCTCCAGAAGAAGGCCCCGTAGAACAACCCAAACAACCTATTATCCAGAGAATTAAGGATTTCTTCTTAACACCTGTCAGTCAGTCGGATCGTCGTGTTCAGCAAGAGTTATCAGAACAGAAAGAACATATATCCTATCAAGCTCAAGACATCTTAACCCCTGATGGGGAATATGCGTTCGCTAATGAAGACGGGACTGATGCTGCCCATGACCATAAAGCGAAACTGGTTACTTCTTCCACTCTAGGTATGACAGTCTCCCCGCAAATAACTTATATTCCTGAAGGGCTAGACACAAATGTACAGGTCGTAACAAGGGATGAGACAGGAGCGATTGTCAAAGATGCAGAAGGTAATCCTGTCTCCGAGACAAAGAACATTGTTAGGGACGGGTTACTAAGTAAGGTTCAGTTAGAAGCTATAGCTGTTGCAGGACAAACATGGTTGACACGAACGTATCAAGGGTTCCGCAAAGCGATAATGTGGGGACACGGAACAGGTTCTGGTAAAGGAAGAATGATTGCGGGTGCTATCGTAGAGGCTTTCTCTAGAGTTCCCTCAAACGGGAAACGCAGGGCTTTATGGATAACAGAATCTAAGTCGTTAGCTGAAACTGATGCGATGAGAGACTGGGAAGCTTTAGGCCAAGATCCCGAAATGATCTTCAATTTTGATAAAAGTAAGTGGGATAAAAAGACAGCCAACACTACCAAGAGAGATGAGCAGGGTGTCACAGGTAACGTGGTTAACTTCTTACCTGATGAAGGGGTAATGACTATTACCTATCATTCGTTGGGGTCAGGGGGAGGAGCAATTTCTGATATATTAAAGAACACTAATTTGTCTACTGAAGAAATGGATCGACAGATAGATGAAATTCTCCAGAAAAAGAAGGGGACCCAGTATCACAATTTAGTTACAGTTTTGAACTGGTTAACTTTTGGAGAGAAACAACGGATTACTTCTCACAAAACGATGAAAGATTCTCATCTGAAATGGAAAGATTTTAGCGGTGTTATCGCTTTTGATGAAGCTCATACCATGAAAAAAGTGGGGACAGGAGCAGGGGCGGGAAGTAATGCGATGATAGCATTAGGGCTCCAACACCAAACACCTGAAAGCAGAATAGTTTATGCTACTGCGACGGCTGCATCTGAAGTAGATAATTTCCGTTATGCTTCTCGATTAGGGTTATGGGGTGAAGGGACAGAATTCGATAACGCTGATGATTTCATTACACATGTAGGTCGAACAGGTGTGGCAGGGCTGGAAATCCTAACTAAAGACATGAAAGCGTTAGGTCTTTATGTTGCAGCACAACTCAGTTTTGAAGGTGTAGAAGTTGATCCTCTTCATATCGAATTAGATGATCAAGAGATAGAACGTTATAACACTTTCGTTAAAGCGTTAGATGACGGGTATAAAGTTCTGGAACAGATTCTAGCTGACAACAGGATGAACCTCAGTAAAAATGATATAACCCAGATGAGGAGTCAATGGTGGGGCGAACATCAACGACTCGTTAATTCCTATCAAGCAGGATTGGTCACCAGTCAGATGCTGGACGATTTCCAGAATAACTACGGATCTGAAAACTACACCCCTGTTTTCCAGATGATCTCTACTGGAGAAACATCGTTTGAAAGAAGTATTGACAGGTTATTGTCTAACCCTAAATATACTGACAAGAACGGTAATATCACTATTCCGCAAGACGAAAACGGTAATTATATTCTATCTGAAGAGATGGTTAATGAAATCGATATTACAGGGAAACAAGATCTCATAGCCCAGATAGATAAGATGACAGATATACGTCCTTGGTCTGTAGGGCCTGACGGAGATAAGTCTATAAGTGCTAATCGGAAGGATGATTTAAAAGCTGATGGACAAAAGTATGGGGCTGAGATACCCGCACCTATAGAAGACCTTGTACTGATTAAGGCCCGATTAATGGAAAGTCTCGAAACTGTTACACTTGCCACAATGCCGTTACATAGTCTCATAGAACATTTCGGTGCTGAGAACATAGCAGAAGCTACAGGAAGAAATCGAAGACTTATTAGCCGACCTAAAAAAGGTGGAGCAGAAGGTGAAAGAGAATACATTATAGAGAGGCACGGAAATAAAGGGAAATCGTCCGATATACTGGACTTCAAAAACGATGACAAAGAAGCTATTGTCTTCTCTATAGCAGGTGCTACAGGGCAAAGCTATCACGCTAGTAACGAATACAAGAACAAACGACAGCGAGTTCATTACGTCCTGCAACCCGGATGGGAAGCTGATAAAACAATGCAGGGTTTCGGTAGGACTAACAGGACTGATCAGGCATCTGCACCTATCTATCGTATTCTTTCAACCAACCTACCTTCTTCCAAAAGGTTTTCTTCTGTTATTGCTAAAAGACTGCAAATGTTAGGAGCGTTATCAGAAGGAACACAAAAAGCTGGTGCAGCAGAGATGTTCTCAGGGGCTGAAAGTATCCTGCTAACACAAGAAGGAGTTCAAGTTTTAAGGAACTTCATCCGTGATACATGGTTCCGTTCTACTGGAACTGGTTGGAACCCTAGATCTCTTGCTAATCAAGAAATTATAAACGATTACTTAATAAACTTACAACATGAACCTGAAAAGACTCTTGTCCTAAGTAATCCCGACGGGTCATTATCCAAGCTTCAGAGCCTAGAAGTAGAGACAGGACTTGACTTAACAGAATTAGCGCAGATAGAGACAGACATCTCGTTAATCACGCAGGTATATGAAGCAGTAGCAGAACAGTTCGATTTCGCTAACGAAGCGTATAACAGAATGGGGTTAGAATGGGATATAGCAAATCAGGATGAGATTAATAGTGATCCAATGACTGATCCAGTATACATGCCTGTTCTTGGAGGCGGTACTGTTGATATGTCTCAATGGTTAAACAGGATGATGACACTTCCTTTCGGTTGGCAGAATTCTATTTTCGGTCTTATTGCGGGTAGAATACAATCAGAATGGGATCAAGCGTTATCATTGGGGATTGCTGACACGGGGATTGAATCTGTAACAGCACATAAGATTAAACTCAATCCAAAGATGGAAGATGTCCCTATCTTCACAGGAACTGCTGCCCAGACTTTTGCACATCAAGTAGACTTGGAACTTCCTCAAACAGAGACTCGTCTTTCAGGTATCGTTGAAAGGTTGAGAAACAATCTAGCTGAGTACCGAACCTTCAAGGGAATATTTAAAGATGGAGACGGTCAAGTTATGGCAGCATTCGCCAGTACTGTTTTGGAAGGGGAAGAAAGAAAAGGCAAGATCACAGCTATCTATCCGTCAAGGAAAAATGACTCAGCTTTGAAGGTGGTGGGTAACAACATGTCTTTATTTTACCTTGATGGCATCACCCAACTCATCAGCCGAGAAGAGTTCTTGAAAAACTTTGTGGACGGGGAAAGCGTTATTAGCCCTGATTGGGATGGGTCTCCTATGATGAACACTCCTTTTGGGCAAGAAGGGAGAGAAGGGCTTCAAAGAGGTGTTGAAGAATGGGTTAATCAACTGGTCGATGGGTATACTAAAAACGCTGTCGGTGTCCCCCTCCCTGAAGGGCAAACAAATAAAGATGCAGAAGGTAATCCTATATCTCTATACAAAGAGTCTCGGTGGTACATAACAGGAGCGCATCTACCTCTCTGGAAAAAGATAATGCCCAAATCAACATCGAGAGACAAAAAAAATGCTCCCCTCCCTATTATCAGAAGAATCTCCTTACCTTTTAAAGACGGTACTCAAGAACGAATAGCTGTAGAAATAGCATCAAATAAGCTTTTTACCACGGCAACCGCTGAAGTAAAGGCGAAAGCTGTTATGGGGGCAGTAACACCTAAAACAAAGTATATGGACAAAGACGCTCCTCATTTTGAAGGGGTGATTGATGAAGCGACAGGTATTTATCACGAACTTACCAGATGGTTTGACGAAGCATCTGAAAAAAAAGTACTTGTATTGACTGACGGTTCTGTTCTGGTAGATTATCCTTATCAGTCTTTTGATTCTGAATCTGGACAAGAAGCAACTTTACACAGAATATACCTGTTTTCAGCTAAAGAAAACCCTCAAGTGCAAAATGAGATAAATTCTTCGGATAATTCTTTCTTTGTCTCTGAACATGCAGGGTTAGGGTTTGAAAGTGAAGGAAGAACAGACGATTTCCGTAAAAATGTGGAATGGTTCAAAGATAAAGGGTTCATTATTCATGCTGAAGAAGGGCAGTTAGTTCTCCCTTCAAGTAGGCACGACGCAGTTAAGGCTTTAGCTAACGTTCTAAATGAGTTCTATATAGATCATGGACACATTGAAGGTACTGTTCATAAGATGTTCCCTGCTTCAACATTAAAAGCTTCAGCTTATAAACCTATCTATTTTGACACTCTTCCTTCAATGGAAACCCCTCCTGTAGGTCGTGTCTCAGAAATGATGTTTGACAGCATACCGCAAATGTTAACCTCGGGCTTTGTTGTCAATGATGAGCTTACTGGGGAACGCAAAGTGCTTTTCAACGCTGGGGAGACCAAGGTAGGTTATCCGGGGCACGAGAGAAACTTAAACGTAGACGACCTGTTTGCTAACGAGGAAGATATTAAGTGGATAGAGGAAAAACAACCCAATATAGCTGAATTACTCTTTTTTGAAGAGATGTGGGATGACGTTCCTCCTTCTGGAGGGTTCCGAGACCTGAGCTCAGGAGATCCTGTTTCTGGGGGCTATTTAAATAGTGGAGTTCAACATGTCTCAGTCCATTTCTTAGGAGGTAAAACAGGAACTCACTTAGCGGAATACGGGTATATGGTAACTGTTTACAGACCATTACAGAAAAACCCTGAAACAGGTGAGGAAATCGCCCATAGTGTTCAGTCAGTTATTGTTCCTGCATATGTATCTAAAGATGGTACACCCAAATTCCTAGAAGAAAACATGTCGGAAATGGAGAATCTTCTAGGCTCAAACAGACACTCAGAAAACCAACCCACAACAATCTTAAAAAGATTTAGTGGAAACCTTAACATACACCCGACAAGCAGGACATCTCGCAGAGTGATGCAATTCCTGAATATCGCTATGCTGCAAGAGAAGAAAAGAAACATGGAACACAGGGCTGGACCTTTTGATCCGACACGGACTAAAAGGGTTTTTGATCACGGGGATACAGGGCATGAAAAAACTGTTTACGCAACTGAAAGCGTTCCAGAGAACCTGTTTAACATGGCTGGTAGATTCGCTAAAGTGTTAGGGTTCCATTTCGGAACAAACAAACACCTTGCTCCCACAAATCTCAAAGACACGCAAAAGGTACTGTGGGAGGACGAAGCTGGGAAACACAAAACCCACCGAGAAATAAGACAACGTCCTCAAACAGCTTCAAAGATACTTATCTATACCGACGTTGATTCAGGAGAAGCTGCTTCTTCTTGGGTAGAAGTAGATAGCATTAAAGATGGTCAAGGAACTAAGTACCGTAACTCTTTAAACATAAGAATGCCGTCAACTTATACCAGAGCATCTACCTACGACCATCATCCTGACCATGCTGAAGCTAAAATCACTGTTTCACCTGCAACTGCTGCTAGGTTTAGGTTGAAAGCGTATGGAAGTTACTGGAATATCTTCTCTCCTCTTAGAGGAGAAGATGTTATGGGTAAATTCACACCTAATCTCGGTAACAGTAGAACTGATGGCTCCATATGTTTCAGGACACAAACCGCTGAAGACTCAACAATAGATGAACCTCAACAAGTAATGACGTTAGCCCATGAAATGGGACATGCTTTTCACTACACGGTACTTGACTCTTTAAACTGGCAGTTCCAAGAACCTCTCTATCACTTGTTCAGAAAACTACATGCTAAGATAGGTAAAGAAAAATGGACGGAAGAGATGCTCATTTATGCAGCGTCTAATCCGCAATATGCTAAAGACTTTTTAGAAGCTTTAAAAGCTTATGATTTACCTCCAGATTCGCTCACAGACCCCGACAAAGTTAGAGCAGCACTCATTGCTGAAGGGGAACGGGGTGGAGAGTATGCCCAATACCTTTTAAGCCATGTGGAGTTGTTCGCCAACCAAATAGCTAAATGGGCTTTAGATGTCGGTGCTCTGGATAAAGATTTCCAAAAAGCCAGTAACAGTATAGATCCAGATAAACGTCCGTTCTTAGCGATACTCAAGGAAGTGTTTAAAGACATTATCAAGTCGCTTAAAAAACTTTACAACGAAGTGCTAATCGCCTTAAAGGTACGTTTTCAAGGTGACTCCAGAAGCGAAGGGTTGGAATACCTAACAGTAAAACCGATGGTTTCATTTGCTGAATGGATGGACAATTGGGTTACAAGAGTAGAAGGTCACCGAGAAACAAAAAGAAAAACAGCAGGTGATGTAAAAAGGTTCTTTACATGGAAAAAAGATGATTACAACACTCTAAGAATCTTGCCAGAAGACCCTATACTCCCTGATGAAGTTAAAGATGACCCTAGAGGAAAGATAGAAGATCACCAGATACCTAAAAGTGTCTTTGGAGAAAACGGAGACGCTAACGTTTTCCCGCAAGGGCTCGAACAAATAGATGTAGCTAGAGCGATGGCTCGTCGAAATATCTCCCCTGCTCCAGACAGTGATCCCGCAAGGGCAGAAGAAATTGAGAGTATGGCTATGGGGACAGGAGACTTTGTTAATAAAGCTAGAAATGTTATGGGTGAAGCGTGGAAAAAGGGCTGGCTTCCTATTGAACAAAAAACAGGGGCGGGTGACTTTTTCTTCACGATGGCTGTCCAACTAAGGAATCGAGGTTACGGATGGATGGTGGACCTCATAGAAGAAGTCAGGGACAACTCCCAAAGAAAATGGGGGGAAGCGAACATCAAGATGTTAAAAGGTGAAGCCGAATTGCAGGGTGGATTCTGGAAGGGGTGGTACAGGAAATTCGGGGTCTATAATATTAAGGGAGTAGGGGTCCCAAAGAAGAACCAATACATGAAAGATGTAATGCCCCTGATTCGTAAGTTTATGGAGACAGGATATGAAAGGACATATAATAAAGGAACGAAACACGAACGACAGTTTGATGAAGAAGGTAACCGACTACTGCATCCTGTTGTTGTTGGGATTGACCTTAAAACAGCTTGGGGAACATTGGCAACATCAGAACAACGACGACCCGCAAAAACAGAAAAAGAAGCGTACCAATTGTTACTCGCTCATATCTCACACGTAGCGGAAGGTAAGGAAGAAGCGTTACTAGCTCCAGTTCTTGATATTGTCGCAGCGTGGAAAGAAAATAGAGAAGAGTTAGCTAACAAGATATTAGAGATCAGTGCCACTAACAAAGATATGGGTAAGTTAGGGGAGAAAGTAGATCCTGACGAAGAGTTAGCTGAACTGCTTATGTCTATAGCATTAGGCCCAGCTAACGGTAATAACCCTCCAGCAAAAGCGCAACTGGCTAACTTACTTAACTCTAATTTTGGTGTCAGTATTACACCTGAACTAATCATTAGAGAAGCTACAAAAGATAACCTTATTAAAAGAGGTGTCTTGTTCCTTGTCCAAGATGTCGCTAATCAATACGCTGTGGCATATGATAACGGGAAAGTAATAATATATGACCACAAAAGAATGAGAGACCCTGTTTGGTTATATGACGGAAACCTAAAAATTAAGAGCGAATGGTCACCTCACAAAGCGGATTACTTACCTCACATGTTCGATCTGGAAAAATTGGGGATGGACAACCCAGCTTCCGCAAAATGGAAAGCTAGTGTTAAAGCTTTCATGGATGCGAACCCTGACAAGAATTGGGATGAAGCTATGGCAGCACAAAAGCTGTCGAGTTATATCGTAAATTCAAGGAGTAACAAATTCGGTAACCTTGAATTCACAAGAGAATACAATATCCCTTGGTATGAAGAAGACTTCTTTAAAATCACTTCAATCTACTTGTCCCGTGCATGGAGACGGGCCTACGAGATAGAGGCTTTTGGTCAAAACAACGAAATCTATGAAGAGATGATGCTCGACTTTGCTTCGGGCCAAACAGACACAAGATCTGTATCTCCAAGCCTGTTCAAGCTCAATAGACAACATAAAGCGACCCGTAAACTACGAGATGCGATGGGGTTCAACACCCCTTGGGCTCAAAGTTTACGGGGGTTGATTGATAACGCTATGCCGTTAGCAGCAGAACAAGAGAGAGGGTCTAAACTCTACTCAACTTTCTTTAACCCTGAAACAGGTGAACCGTACCATCTTAACAAAGATGAACCTCAGTTTCAGTATATGTCACTTAGGGATTGGGAGACTCTTGAAGAGGCAGGGATTCTTAACGCTAACAGGGATAATGCGGGTAACATTCAGTCATATAATGCTGTACCAGAAACTGCACACGTAGTTAATGCGCTCTTCGAGATAACTCCTGAAGGTATTGATAACGACAGTATAGCACGAAAGTGGATTGATAGGCAGATAGGAAGCGTCCATTCCTCCAGTGAAGAACGTCGGTTAGATGATCTGTATAAAGAGTTAAAAACGGCTGCTGCATGGGCATTCCTTTCCCGAGCATGGACTTCTAATATCTCTCAACCAGCGAACGCTGTCAGGTGGACAGGAATGCGGTCTTTCTTGGAAGCTGTCCGAGACATCTTCAAAGAACAAGACCGAGATTGGGCTGCTGCCACAGGTGCATTAACCAGTGATATCGCTGCTTTTTACAGTGGAGGTGTTTTCAGTGCTGATGTCCTTCTTCGTAGATGGACACCATTCCAGTTTATTGAAGCCAAGATTAACCGTCAAATCTCAGCACTTGCTGGTAGAAACTATCTGGTAGTAGCATTAAAGAAATTCCAGAAGAACCCTGATGCCAAAGAATTACGACGGTTTACGGAACTGGATTTAGTTAGGTTATCAGATGAAGAGCTCGGTGCACTCGGGGCAACAGCAACAGAGAAAGATATCGATAGAGCAAAAGCAGAGAAAACAAAAGAACTGCTTTTTGATGCTATAGGTGAGAACGGGGTTACAGAAGAAGAGATCAATATAGCGAAAAGCTTTGCCTCAAATGTTCTTCCATACGTTACGAAAGATGCAGACGGAAAAGCTGTCCTAACTGAAGAGAAGGATAGTAACGGTAACCGTATAGTTAAAGGTGACTACACGCATCTCCAAAAACTTTCGCAAATAATTTCGAGAGGTGCGTTACGGATTTCAAATAAGACCCAGTTCAAAACAGAACCTATCGATCTTCCTCCATCGTACACTGCATCTCCTCTGGGTAAACTGATGGGCCAGTTTACAACGTTCACCATCAAACAAGCACAGTTCACTAAAGATGCGCTTTGGAGAGATTGCAAGAACTTCAGGAACGATCCGTTCGGTGTCCTACCTCCGATGTTGTCATTTCTAGTTGCAGCAGGAGGTTTGGGAATGGTGTCCAATATCATTGGTTCACTGTTCAACGCTGATATAGACGAAGCTAAGAAATGGATCTATGAATCAAACGAAATTCAAAACCTTCTTGCACACTGGAACCGAGCAGCAGCGTTTGGAGCAATCTCCTACTTATTAGATGTAGGGAATATCCCGGGAGCAATAGGCGGGTTCTTTAGTATCCGTGCATTCGGCCTTGCTGAAAGGTTGTACAGGTATCCACAGAAAGCTCCGAGACTAATCCCTGTAGTTGGACCTGCAATACAAACAACTTTAGATAGAGGTTTCAAGGAAGGTTTCTGGGGAGGAGATGAAGATTACGGTACTCCTGCTATGAATCAGGTTATGGGAAGAAGAGGCCGAGGTGGGGGTAGAGGTAGAGGCAGAGACACACGGAGATAGATGAATACAAGTAAGGAAGACTTTAATGATTTTCTAAATGAGGTTAATTTAGAAGAGGAAGATCCTGATAAGAGAAGGGATAAAGAGTTTGATACCTTTCAGGAACTTGATAAAGATAATAGGTTAATAGACCCCGAACATAATGGTGTAGCAGCTAGGGCGCATGAATTAAACCTTGAACTGATTGAGATTATCAAGTATCGTAACTCTAAGAAATGGCATCTGTCTTTCTTTCTAGTACTGATATTGTTTATGATTATCTTCCTGATGATGGCGATGGTTGCTGTTGGGAAAGATGTAACTGAAGAATGGAAGGAAGTACTCCTAGTATTATTAGGGGCGTTCGTGGCGAGCTTTAGTAAACTTATAGATTTCTGGTTTAACAACCAAGAAGCAGAAAATGCCTTACTTAAAGCAGCGCAAGATGTGAATGGTGATGAATGAGAAAACTCATAAAGAAAACTTTAAGAAAATTAAAGATGATATCAAGAAAGAAGTTGAATCTAACCCTCAACACAAGAGTGACAAGGTACAGGCGCATGCTGCTGGTGGTCTCGGCATTACTGGGATGTTGGGGTGCGCTGGTGCTGAAGCTCTTGAATTGATAGGTGGACACGTAACAGAAATAGTTGGAGGAGGAACAGGGATCGGCATAATACTGTTCTTCCTCTTTAAATTCTTTGCCATAGAAATGGAGGAATTACACTAATGGAAATCATCAATAACTCTAC
>TARA_R100001244_G_scaffold111004_1_pt1 | contig 12784 bp, 21 predicted proteins | sample TARA_R100001244 | Tara Oceans TARA_R100001244 (sample SAMEA2621564) | marine metagenome | biome: marine biome (ENVO:00000447); feature: mesopelagic zone (ENVO:00000213); material: "saline water (ENVO:00002010), including plankton (ENVO:xxxxxxxx)" | depth 790 m
ACTGTCTGGTAATAAGTTAAACCGGACAAAACTATAAGTTTTACTAGTCTAATTATAGTCTGAAAAATTTAAAAGTCAGACAAACTTTTAAGTTTTACACGTCTAATGCTTTTAATTCACCATAAAAACTATGGATTTAAATATATTTTGTCCGAGATTAGTACACTCTGGGATGCCCTAAAAAAAACTCAAGCTTTCTCAAGCAGCAAAAAAAAGGCTTAAAGTTCAAGCAGCAAACGTAGACGTCACATTGGTGGGTGCATTATATTTTTATACTTCAAACCCCTAGCAGTATCCATGCCTAAAAGCATGTATAAAAAAAAGGGGAAACGCTCAAGCAGCAAAAATGGTCTGAGTACATACGACAAGTGTCTCAAAGACGATAAGAAAAAGCTATCGAAAAAAGACGACATGAAAGAATTCGATCAAGGCTTAGACTACTGATGTCCATTAAAGAAAGAATCCAAACTGCAATAGGAAACTATTATGATAAACATATAGAACCTAAGATACTTATACAAATGAATCCAGCACAACAAGAATCTTTTAAACTGGACTACCCCTTCGATTAATTAATTGTCACCTGACTAACGTCACACCTACTTTTGCAAACACTATAGTAATTAGAGCTGAGGATCTGGTATAGCTATCTTATTAATCATATTAATTACAGAAGGGGATTTGGCACTTGATCTCCTGTATAGTTTAATATAGTAGTATAAGCCAGGGCTATACTCTACTATCCGATTACACTTCACACGTGGCCCACCGAATAACAATCCACGTAATGGGGGATACTGTTCTGTATGAGTAAGTTCCTCGTCGATGTAGAACTCGACAATCAACGGTCTGGTCGATGACGGGTTCCATACCTTACGCAACTTAGTTTCTTTAAACACAAACTCTAATGGTGTATAGTACGGCCAAAGTCCTGGAGCCATAGAACCAATAGTATGTTGCAAATGTGTGTGTAACGTTCGGTGTTCTGTCATCCACCCATCACCAAATAACCAGCTGCACATCCTAACAACAAACAAGCTATACAAAGGATAGTCATATATCCCTGGTCAAAGTTCTTTACAGAATGTTTTTGAATAGCTTTGTTAAACGCTTGCCCCAACTGATTAGTTCCTCCAGCCGCATGTAATCTATCAAGCAATCTATCCAATGCAATAATAGTTTTACCTTTTGCCTTGTCTCCCATATAATATGCAGGAACAAAACCAGCCATTCCTGCTCTTGATTTTGTAAGTAGATGAGAACCTTTTGTTTCTGTTACTCCTAAGTCAATAGCTTTAACTTCAAGATTAATAAACGGTTCTGAATTTAACTTATCATACAATATACCAAACGGTCTATTTCCAATTACACTTGTATGGTTTCCCATTAATGAAAACCATTCCTTTAAGTTTTTATCATAGAGGTGCCATACATCTCCTCGTTTATGTAATGGCATCATTCTGTATTTATTTCCTTCTTGGTATAATGCACTTCCACCATTACTCATGTTACCTAAAGTGAAACACAACCCACCTAACATTTTTTTCAGAGGTAACTTAAATTTAATACCCGAATATGCTACAGCAGGAATAAATACAACTCCCATAACAAACGCTGCAACAAACACCATAACTTGAATTATTATATTCATAGGATACTCCCGATGAATAGTGGAACAATCTCTGTAATCTTTTGAGTAAACTGTGACTTAGTTAAGTATAACATTCCACCAACAGCCCCAAACCCTATACCGAAAAAGGTCAATGCAATCATAGCTTCTATTGATTTATTCGAATGGTATTTTTGTTGACTTAATCGCACAAACTCATCAGTCATCTCACAAAGAAATGGAGTAGCAGAACCAGAAACTAATGCAACCCAATCTTTAAGATTAACTAACCCTGGTGTATTGTCTATTGCTACATGTGAACAATAAGCCGTAATCGGAATTTCTGATGTAGCATCAAAGACATGTCTATGCTTTTCATTCTGAACCATGTCTTTAAAATGTGTTCCAATATCTGCAAGAGGTGGATTGAATAAACAGTTGGTTCTTTCATCAGCAAACAATACTGGCTTCTGATTCCAATAACCAATACATCCATATACATCTTCAAAGTGTCCTTTACTATTTTTACTCAACTTGATATATTCACTTTGTAACTGTCCATCAAATTTTGATGGATAGATAGTAAGTGAACCATGCTTTCTCTGTAAGAACATCATACGGTCATAAAATCGTGTAGCCAATCCAAAATAAAAATCAGCTATCCTCATACGTTTCTCAATACCTAACCTTTCAACAATAAGAGCAGGAGCAAAGAATAGTAATACTCCTAATACAAATGTAGTTATTACATATACTATCATCTTCTAATTCCTCCTAATATCCCTCTTCGTCTTGGTCTTGGTTCACTTACATCTCTGCGTTCAGAAACAGCAAACACTGAAGCATTCATCTCTTGTTGCCACCCAGCTCTTGACCGAGAACTTCTTGAGATGGCTGCTAAGATAGATTGTTTAATTCTCATTTTCTCTGAGGTAGTTAAACAAGATATCTTTTCACTCTTATCATTGTACAAGAACGAACGGTACTCTCCTTGTACACACGATTCAACTTGAGGATGGATACAAAAGTATTCTAACTCCTGTAGTTTAACCATCCACTTATATTCGGAAGTCTCTGCATCTGTTTGATTTCCTAATACAAAATCAGAAGCTAATAAGTTTTCTAATTCAGGAGTAGCTTCTATTCTACTATGTACTAACTGATCGAACATAGGTTTCTCCTTCCGCTTCTTTAGTAATATATTCTGTGCCAATTGGTTAGCAGACTTAGATAGTTCTGCATTCTCAGCCATTCTCTGTGCTACCTGCACGTTCGCAAGTTGATCATTCCTTTTCATAGTCGTAAGTGTATACTAGTTATATTATATGTTCCGTCCGTCCGCCTTATGTTCATATGTCGTCTCCTATACCATTTTCAAATTCAAAATCCACGGAATCCAAATTATCATCTAAATATTCTCTGATCTTCTTACCTAACCCATCAACATCATTTAATTTAGTGTTTAATTTTACCCCCTGGTTCGCATAGGAAACCAGACGTCTTCTGTGGAAGTAATTTATTCCTTTTCGGTATGCAGCCATTTTTCCATCTTTACCCCTTTCCGTTAAATATTCAATAACGTCTGCTATGGCTTCATCTTCTGCATCCTTCCTACGTTGCACTTCTGTACGACCTCCCCATTTTTCTTCTTCTACGACATTATCCATGTCAAACTCCTCACTTTCTAAGAGCAGGTCTTTTTGTCTTGCCAACTCCTCAAAACAAGGATCCCCATCCAATGGCCAAAACCGAAGCCTTGCACCGACATGTCTAAGTCGTAAATCTCCACTACCAAACCGTGTACCCACTTTATAAGGTACAACGTAGAATTTCGGATGTATTTGGCAAGTAAGAACGTAATCCATCAATCTACGTAGTCGGGAATCCATACCCCCATAATTTGCTGTAGTCATGATTACCACGATGCGTTTCTTACGCATTATCTCAAAAGTCCTTGCCATGTTGACATTCATGTTCGACATAGCTCTACGACTGTCTGCACCACCAGCACCAACGATTTCATCTAATACTATGACCGAAGGTTGCTCAGTACCTGGATGTTCCCGAAAACGCTTTAAAAACGAAGCAGAAGACAACACCATGTCATCTTCTGTTAATTCCCATCCTACCTCATCAGATATCTCATATGCAAGATTTAACGCAGCTGAAGTCTTGCCAACCCCTAATCTACTATCTACTGCATCAAAACATATCTTACACCCTGATTTTGCTGGCCCATATATATAATCTGACATTAAGTCATTCCAGAACTCTCCATCACGTATATTGATTACTCCAGGAATTGCAGCACTCATCGTTCTCTCTCCTGTTCTTTCTTCCAAATCTCTTTAGTATGTTCTTCGTCTTGATGAATAATAAGATGAAGGTCTAAACCAACCTCTGCATAAAATTGCAAGATAGCCCTATGAGCTGTCCATAATGCACTCCACGGCATTTGGACTTGAGTTACCGATGTAGTAATATTAATCCCTCTTCCAATTAGTACTACTTCTTCATCTCTTGAATAATTAATATTTAATGGAAGATCCATTATACATTTTAAACCTTTCAATTCAATCTCATCCTTTTCAATGTTTAAGCTTTTAACATCTTCAGGAATGTCAAGCGTCCCCAAAGGGTACTCGTTCCAATAATCAACTTTCAACCCTGGGGTAGTTCGCATTGAGTGTTCTACTAATAACACTACCTTTTGTAAAGCTCTACGGTATATGGTACAAGCATCATAGTCATCTACCGATGTATCATCCAATATCGCTTCATCAACTGCCATAAGCGTATCATATAACTGTTCTTCCATATCAAACAACTGTTGAATACGATATACTTGTTTGTATAGTGCTACATCTTCTATTGTAGTGATAGGGTCTTTTGTTAACTCAACGTCCATAGTAATACCTCAATACAACTCGATAGTGGTCAAAGAATGCAATCCCAATGAATATTAATGCTAAACTCATTGATAATAAAATTACTCTTACTAAAATCATGTTTGGTTCAAGTACCTGAAGAATACCACTCAATCCCACACAAAACAACATGGGGATTGCTAATACTTCTAAGAATGCCTTGTGTTGAGGATTCAATCCCATGATCCTATTAATAGATGGTTCTCTATGCAAAGCAATGTCTACTAATTCTCTTACAGCATCAGCTCTATGCTCACAATAGAGTATTCGTGATTGTTGATATTCTTCGATACCTTTAAGTTGATCAGGTGTAAAACGAACTGAAATTTGAGTCTTTTTCGTTAAATTAGACATTTTCAATTTATTAAAAGGATTTTCATGTCCCTTCCCCATAGCGAATTCAATGAATCTCAATGGGATTGATGCAGATTTGTTATGTAGGTATATATACTTGGCAGTTATTATACTCCTCTGTAATGGAGCTTAACACAAAATTACACGCAGTCAATCATCAAGTCCGTACCGTGATATCGGCAGGGGTAATTGGGATTGCAATTTTGCTTATCATACTCATCTATGATCAAGTCAGTACTGCTTTGCCTGCCCCCACAGCCGCTTCGCTTGCCACTGCAACGACAAATGTTACAAATACATTTGCATCGGCTATGGAACTTGCACCTGTAATCATCTTAGTGTTGATTGCAAGTATAGTGATTGCTGTCGTACAAAGATTCAGATAAGAATCATTCGTATAGATACCATAACACACAAGTGTCCGACACGAACTTCATGGACACTTGCCTTAATTCCTTAGCACCGACTTTATATTCTTTGAGGACATACTCTACTATGCAATGCAATGGGGATATGTTCAGGACATCTTATCTTTGTTAACAGGGTGTGGAGCTTTACTTGCAGGGATCTATATGCAAAGCCCAATACAATGGGAATACCTTTTCCTTGTTATGTTAGCAGGGTTTGGAGCTTTAGCAATGATCATATGGTTTGTATTAAGTGTGAAAATATAATGGGAACTAAACAAATAGGAACAAGCCTTTCAAACGAATATAGCACACCGCTAAAGATAGTTAATCCTTTAATAGAAGAATTCTCTTTAACGAAAGATGTGTGTGCAAGTAAAGAAAATTATAAGTTAGATGATTATTGGACGATAGAAGATGATGCACTCTCAAAAACTTGGGATAGCAATTGCTGGATGAATCCTCCTTTTAATAGATACTTAAATAAATGGGTTAGAAAAGCCCATGCGGAAAGACATAGTGGAACCAAAGTATGTTTAATTCCTGTAAGGGGAAATACAAAATGGTGGTCTGAAGTTTGCATGGATAGTGAAATCAGATTTATTAATGGAGAAGTAAACTTTAATAACGAACCTAAAGGACTGTGGGCAGCAATGTGTATTATGATATTTGGAGAGCAGGCAAAGGTAGGAACTTTTTCTGTGATTGATTATAGGATAAAAAAAGAAGGTTAAAAAATAATGGGAAGGATAGGACAAAAAAGACCAGTCGGGAAAGGTAGAGGATATAAATTATCCGATGAACAACACCAACAAATTTATGAATTGTATTTCAATGGCCCTTACGGAATGAGAGGGATTGCCCACCGATTGGGAATTAATAAAAGTACTGTACGGAGACACGTTCAACAAATAAGAGAGGAAATGAATTAATGTTTTTATCTTACATTTTAGCATACAGATATATAATCGGAAAGGTAGCTTCTATTGGATTATTTCTTTGGTCATGGATAACATTAAAAGCTAATGCAGCAGCCACAAGAGCATGGTATCATAATAATTGGTGTGGAGAAACTCCCGTAGGTGAATGTTTGTATTGGGTAGGAAGTGATTATGATTATATGTTTTTAACAAGTAGTGCTTTCCATACTGGATTTACATTATATCATGTAGGTTTAATTGCATCCATCTTATTCTTTATAATAATATATCAATTAGAAATAGTTAATGAACTTCAAATAAGAAATTGGTATGAAACTCATAGTCAACAGGAAGTAACCGAAGAATGACCGAACAGGAGATTTACAACAAACAGAAACTGTTGGCTAACGCACGACAGATACGTAGAATAAAAAAACGCCAACGAAATTACTACCTACGTCAAGAGGACAAACAATGAAAGTTGATTACTTTAATCCCGAAGACATGTCTAAAGGAGCAAGAGTATGGTTATCACAAAACGAATTAGAACAATTCATTGATTGTTCTCCAACTGATAAAGCTAAGATTGCAACGTCGTTATGTGCATGTGGTCTTCGTGTTTCCGAAGTAGCTGCACTTACAAACAAAGATAGATTCAAAGATGATAGAGGATGGATGTTAGGAGTCATTGGAAAAGGAAAGAAGTACAGAGAACTCCCTATTCCTAATTCATTATCAATGGTTGATTTAGATTTAGGAGTGACTAAAAGAACGGTAAGACGATGGGTAAAAGAAACAGCAGAAAGATACTATCAGTTACATTTAGCCCACTCTAATTCTCAATCATCATTTGAATCTCATGACATCTCCCACATTAGTCCTCATGATTTACGTAGGACGTGGGGAACATTGTTATTAGAATCAAACGTAGAACCTGTTATCGTAATGGCATGGGGTGGTTGGGAGAGTTGGGAAGTCTTTAGACAACACTACTTGGACACAGCCAATCCCGAATGGCAAGCAAGAGAACGTGAGAAAGTCCCGTGGCTTTAAATCCAGTGTGATCCGTGGAGTATTAGAGTACCAAGTGTTAGCACATTTGGTAGGTATCTGGATCCTTTTAACAGGAGGGAAAGTCAAATCGAGGGGGATTATATTAAATGTAAACAATAAGAGAATTACCAATGCTGTTAAATATCATCTCTTCTCTCAAAAATACGAGATACAAGAGTTCAATTTAATCCAAAAGTATTTTCAACCGAACATCGATGTTGTAGAATTTGGTGGAGGTATCGGTTTTATTTCTTGTATCATCGGAAAGAAAATTAACCCTTTAAATAAACATATTGTAGTTGAACCCAATCCATTTTTATTAAGGTTACTAAACTCAAACCGTATCTTAAATAGTTGTAGCTTTGAAATACTCAATCGTGCCTACTCTTCTACTCCTGGATTTGTAACACTCGATGTAAGTGGCCCATTTGAATCAAGTCGTATAGATATAAATTCTTCCGACACAGTACAAATAGAATCTATTACCCTTAGAGATATTATCGATCAGTTTGTATTAGACCAGTTCCTTTTAATCATTGATATAGAAGGAGCAGAATTTGATTTGCTTAAACAAGAGTTCGATACCCTTGTACACCATTGCCCTTTGATCCTGATTGAGTTCCATGACCAGGGATTGAGTCGAGTTAAATTTGTATCTAAATTAGAAAGTGCAGGGTATTCTTCTTTTGAGAATGGAGATGTATATACCTTTATCCGAGAAGATGGATTTAAACCTATCGACGTATAACTAAGAAACATGCCGAACATTAAGATGATACTGTGTGTTATCTTATTGATTCTTTTTATACCTTGGATACTCAGTGCTTCTGCTGTTGCAGGAACACAACAAGTCATCCTAAATGAAACATGGGTACCCAATACAGTAGCTGCTACTAATTTAGTACAGTCTAATTTAGCAGGAGTAATCTATGATCCTGATCCTGTAGTTAAAACAAACGGAACTACTACCCCAAAGATTCTAACTGTAGAAGGAATCGACTATAAGTATTATAATACTAACGGAACAGTCCAGGCTATAACCGGTGGTCAGTTAGATGGTCTATCGGATGCCTCTATTGATTACGCATACGTGGCACCAAGTAAAGCAGCACAATCACATCTTACTATGTTAGCTGGAATTATCCAATCACTTGGAGCCATACTACCACTACTTTTAATTATAGTCGGAGTCATAGGTTCATTAGTAATATTGGCAAGGTCATAATGGATGTAACTACATTTTGGATTATTGGGTTGTTAGCAATCTTAGCAAGTGCATTGTCAATGTCCTCCCGTTCTGATTTAGATCCGTTAATGACTGGGGCATTCAGTTTAATCATGTGGATCATGTTTACCTTTTCTGCATACAGTGTACAAGTTTCTGTGGGTGGTGGACTCACCGTTACACATTCGTATCCTGCATTAGCTTTATTAGGAATCTTAGGATCTGTCATTATGTTCTTAGGACTATTAGAAAATGCATTTAACTTTAGTTTCGTTGATGAGTTAGATAACATTGTAGGAGGAAACTAACATGGTCTATCGAAAGAAAAGAAAGAAAGGTGTGATCAGCAAACGCAAATCTAAATACAAATCAAAAGGAGCCAGATTAAAAAAGATAGCAAAGAAAGATAAAAGAAGTATTAAAACAGGAAGGGCACCTGGTGAAATGAAAATCATTGAAAAGGAAGATGAGGAACGAAAGAAACGTCTTAGCAAAAGCATTGATTCCCATTTCGATGATCTTGATCGGGAGTATGACTAATGGCTAAGAAGGAAGATAAGGCACGAAAGAAACGTCTTAGTAAAACTATTGATGACCAATTCGGTGAACTGGATGAGGAGTACGACTAATGTCATCAGCTCCACCATCAGACAAAAGTTTAAAACTACAACAAGAAGCAGAAGGAAAAGATGACTATAAAGATGCACCACCTGAAGCTGTTGATACAACATCTACTCTAACCAGCACAAGCACTGAAAAGTCTGGGCTGAATGAACCTGCATTGCCATACACTCCACCAAGCTATCAAGAACAAAAAGTTGCTGAGGCTAAAGATTGGTATTTAGAACACGGATTAGATGCTCCTGTCTATGGAGGAGTAGAGAGTGTGCCAGCTCATATTCTCCTTGATCACCCAGATCTTACACCTGCTCCTTGGGGTGGAGGATCAGATCCATTTTCACAAGCAGGAAAATATGAAGCATGGGAGGAATTAACGGAAAGATACGACACCCAACAAGAACAATTTGGAAGTGGAGAACTCTATAGAATGGATGTAGACGTTGATATTGCAAGAGGGGATAAAGACTTAGCAAGAGAATACGGAACAACATTTACATACGAAGATGCTGTCCTTCAATCTCGTCCAGATATAGATGATATAGATTTTCCTGGGATGTCAAGTATTCAATACAAACAGAAAACAGGCATCTATGCTCCAGGACATATAGAACGTGAAATCTTTGATTACTATGAGGCTCCTGAAGGTGGAGTTGTTAGTGAGTCATGGCGAGCAATGAGGCCAGAAGTATACCGAGACGATCCACTAAGCGCAGAATTTACAACAGGATTTCAAACAGAGGGATTTAAAAGGTGGCAAGAACAAAAAGGAAAAGAGGAAGGTTCATTTGCAGAACTTCAAAATCCATTTTACGAAGCAGTAGCTTTAGGACAGTTAGGTGCAATGGCCGATTATGCAGGCTCACCCTATTTTCGACAAAGAGGTATTAGTTTTCCCAGTGATATCCAAAGAGCAGATCCTACATTAAGAGCCGAATACGGAATGGCATATGATTTATTAAATTATGAAGACAGATTATTAGAAGAAGATATTCGTAAAGGAACGTCAACATTCGTTCGAGATGAATTATTAAGTGCAGTTGCCAAACAAAGAATGGAAAAATATGGACTAAGTGATCCAAGCGTTATTTTAAAACCAGACTCCTCACAATTTTTAGACGAATATGAATTTGATGTTTTTGGTCAAATCGATATCCTCCGAGATCAAGGAAACCTACCTGCACTTGATCGGTATCCTCAATACGATCCTAGATATATTGCTGGATTTGAAGACACTCAACATACAAGACTATTAGATGAAGGACTCTATAAACCAATAACAGACGACAGAGACCTGCCATTCTTTAAAGTACACACACCAGAAGCCATCACAAGAGGCCCACTTCAGTTAGGTGGGATGGGGGGCTACTATCAAGAAAGTATCCCTGATACTATTGATATGGATTTAGCAGAATATGAAGCATATGCCAAAGGAGTTATGCCAGGTACAGAAATCCCCTGGGAGGAAAGCAGAGTAGAGTACCGAGAACGAATTGGATATGAAGGAATTGAATTTAAATTTCAAGAAGCCAGACATTCCGATCCTCGAATAGATTATATGCTTACAGGAATGGGAGGTTCTCTCCGAACTAAAAAACCAAAACAAGATCCACATTTAGAATTAGATGAACTCTCTGAATACGAATGGGACACAACCAAATGGAGAAAAGCCCGTTCAGATTTAAAGGGAGCCTTTGTAGATGTTGATGCATCAAGACCAGGACAAATGGATTATGTGCTTACAGGAATGGGAGGTTATCTACCTGTAGCAGCTGGGGCTGGTTTACAACCCTTTGATTCCACCGAATTAGAATACGGAAGTGGATACGAACAACGATGGGATCCAAATGTAATAGATCCTGAATTTAAGAAAGCATATGCTGAATTAAAGAAAGGAGGAAAAATTAGGATTTTAGAATCTAGTATAGAAACCATTTGGAATATGGTTCCTGGCAGCATGGCTGATTATCATATGTTAGGAACCCTTAACGCACAACAATGGAAAGAAGTCATAAAAGATTTTTCACCAATAGACGATATGTATACGAGATATGAAACTGACCCGTATGGTTTCTATGGGGATATTATTGGAAGTGTAGTTGGGTTTACAGGAGGGGTAGGAGCTTTATCTAAAGCAGGAGCATTCGGAAAGACTGCTGGTAAAGTAGGAAAGAAAACAGGAAGGGGAGTTGTATTAGTAGTACAACCAGAAGAAGAATTAATTACAGCACTTGGTTCAAGACTCTTTCCTAAGTTTACTGAAAGAATTGGAGGAACATTTGATTGGGAAGAAGCACTTGTGTTAGGATCAAGAGCACAATTAGATAAAGTAAAAGCATATCGACAAGGAGTAACATTAAAAAAATTACAAAAACAACGTGAGATAAACAAATGGAAAAAAGCATACGAAAAAGAAAACGATGCACAACGCAAATCTGTTATGGAAAATAGAATAAATAGAATCCAAACAGAAATGGAAGCAGACGAAGAAGTACAATTAGAGGGAGAACTCCTCTCTGAATTTGAGATGGAATCATTAAAAGCAGAAATCGAATTTAGAAGAATTGATTTAGAAATGGATTCAGAAGTTGAAATAGATTTAGAAGGTGAAGTTGAATCATTTGAAGCAGAGTTCGAAGCAGAGTTAGAAGCTATTGATTTAGAATTCGATTCAGAGATAGAAATAGAAATGGAAGGAGAAACAGAAACTGAGATTGAAACTGAGATTGAAACAGAAGTAGAAACAGAAATAGAAACTGAGATTGAAACTGAAATAGAAACTGAGATTGAAACTGAGATTGAAACAGAAATAGAAACTGAAATAGAAACTGAACTGGAAACAGAACTCGAAGTAGAATTATTAAGGCTTGAGTTAGAAAAGAAAGAAGATGCTGCAAAGAAAAAGAAGAAACGTTTCGGCATAGACGTTATTGAAGGATTTAGATCTGGACGTTACTCACCAGTAAAGACTATGATAGATGACGACATAGAGGCAATGTTTAAAGGTTAATCATGAGTGCAACTGCCCTGTTAAAATGGTTTGGAGGTTTTATCATGTTCGCTGGCTGGTGGTTAGTGTTTGATTCATTCATTCCAAAGATGTTTGCCAGCACACAATGTCAAATAGGAAACTCACCTGGGCTTGCACATTGTACCACAGGTGTTCGCTATATGTCTCAAGCTTGGGATATCATGTTGGTGTTAGTCGCTTTAGCTTTAACCTTCGCCTTCTTAATGGAAGCCATGAATGAAGGTGGGGGCTTTCAACAAGGTAGGAGTCGATAATGGCAAACACTTGGGAAGATCATTGGGATGGAGATAACAGAATAGGCCCAAGACTTTCACATGGTGGCTTCACCGAAAAGGAAGAAAAAGCATTACTAACCAAACATATGTGGGAACACTATAGAAAATTAATGGAGGATAAACAAAATGGCTCGAAGTAAACCCTTTGGAAGTAAAAAACATAAGATGTCTAAAACAGACATGGCCAGAATCTTTTTATCTCAAATGGATGATTCCGATGCATATGTAAAAGCACAATCAAAAGTACTTGGTGGTGCAGAAGGCCCAGTTAGAGGAGCAAGTACTGATCCGTCATATGCAGGTTCAAGAATAGGTGCAGGTTTGAGAGGGATGTTCGGAGGCTCAGAAGAAGTATCACGTGGAGC
>TARA_R100001244_G_scaffold11345_7_pt1 | contig 12734 bp, 10 predicted proteins | sample TARA_R100001244 | Tara Oceans TARA_R100001244 (sample SAMEA2621564) | marine metagenome | biome: marine biome (ENVO:00000447); feature: mesopelagic zone (ENVO:00000213); material: "saline water (ENVO:00002010), including plankton (ENVO:xxxxxxxx)" | depth 790 m
CGTGGATGATGCCCGGAATGTAGCCGAGCAGGGTCAGCAGGATGTTCAGCCAGAAATGGCCCTTGAAGCCCACTTCCAGAAACACGCCCACGGGCGGCAGCAGAATCGCGAAGATGATCTTGATCGGGTCGGTGGCGGTGAACGGCATGGTACGACTCCTTCGAAGGTTGTGTCCTTGGTCTCCGTCAGTGTGCAACCGGTCCGGTGCTTTTTCCAGATGCCTTTGCTTACTCCGCCCGCCGCGTCAGGTCGCATTCGATGACGCCGTACCAGCCCAGCCCCCGGTAGGTTTCGTAACCGGGGGTCAGGGCGAAGGCCACCAGGCGGTCGCCGTCCACGTAGTAGCCCCGCTCCAGGGTGCCGCCGTCCGGCGCCCGGGTGTTCAGCGGGTAATGGTCGCCCAGCTCGCCCTTGCCGGTGGCGTCGGCGATAACGCGATGCTGGGCGTCCAGCAGCATGACCCGGCAGGCGCCGCGTTCCTCGTCGCTGAGCCCGACGCCGTTGACCACGTCGGCGGCTTGCGGCGTCCAGTCGAAAAAGATGCCCAGCACGCCGATGGCGTCACCGTTCTCCTGGCCGCCGTCACGGATCGCCGTGGCATAGGTGGCCACCGCCGCGTCGTCCAGCGCCGGGTTGCGGGCGATATCGGTGACCGCGAACTCGTCACCGCTGGCGGTGCGCATGGCCTGCTGAAACCAGGCGCTGCGCGATACGTCCAGGCCCACCGCGCCGGGGTAGCGATCCGGCCGGCCGTTGGCGATCACCCGGCCGCGGCCGTCGGTAACCCATAAGTCCAGATACACCACATAGGAACGCAGGATGGTCGCCAGCCTTTGGCTGGCGTGCTCCAGCCCCGGGACGTCGCCGGGGTTGGCGGCGGCGCTGACCAGAGCGCTGTCGGTCGCCCACCAGCGCACGTCGCAGGAGCGCTCGAACAGGTTGCGGTCGATGATCTCAATGGCGTTCAACGACAGGTCGGTGAAACGCTGGCCGCGAAAATCGATCAGCATCCGGCCGCCGGCTTCCTCGATCTCGCTGGTGTGGGCTTCCACCGCGTCGCGGAAATCCGCGGCGATATGATTGATCTGCTCGGAGACATTGCCGATTTCCTCGGCGACCACGCCGAAGGCGGCACCGGCGGTGCCGGCGCGGCCGGCTTCGATGCGCGCATTGAGGGCCAGGATCTTGGTGGTGGTCATGATCGACTCAATGGCGCCGACCTTGTCGCGGGTCATTTGGGAGATGTCGTAGGCCAGCTTCAGGATGGTGTTGTCTTGCATGTCCTGCTCCTTTTGATGCATTGACACAGAGCGCCCGGGGGCCAGGCGGAGGTTGCAAGAAACAGGCCTAACCCGTTGACCTATAAGGGGAAATAAAAAGTTTAAAGGAGGGGTTATCAAATCTTATCGGCCCCTCTTGAGAAAGCTTTAGAGTCACCGCATCTAAACGGGTAAGGCAAGACACAAAAGGAGTGGTGTCATGATGGAATTGATCGAGCTTCAGGAAGACCACATCGTCGGGCTGCGTATCGACGGCAAGGTGGACAACGAGACCTTCGACCGGGTGCTGGCGGAGATCGAGGACCGGCTGACCCGGCACGACAAGATTCGTCTCTATGTGGAGTTGGTGTCCCTGGGCGGCATCGGGCTGGAAGCCCTGTTCAAGGACATGAAGTTCGGCCTCGGCAATTGGCGGCGCTTCGAGCGGGAGGCGGTGGTTTCGGACCGCTCCTGGGTGCACAAAATTGCGTCCGTGACCGACCGGCTGATGCCCTCGGTGGAGGTAAAGGCGTTTCCCCTGGAGGAAAAGAGCGCCGCGCTGGCCTGGGTCCGGGAGTGACCGGGCCCGGCATGCCGGGCGGAGCGAAATAGTTTTGACAGGGGCCGGAAGGCGTGTATCCTTAGTCACAGCTTGAAAGTATGCACGTATTTATGAATCCCTGTTCGATGCCCTACCAGTTAGCGTTCGTCCTGACCTTCATAAGTAACCGTAAGACTTCCAGCACAATCGGCCCCCAGCGGGCTTCCATTACTTTCTGAATGATCAGGAGACTATTATGTCCACTACCACCGGTACCGTTAAGTGGTTCAACGAAGCTAAAGGTTTTGGTTTTATCGAGCAGGAAAACGGCCCTGACGTGTTCGCACACTTCAGCGCTATCCAGGGCTCAGGCTTCAAAACCCTGGCCGAAGGCCAGCGCGTTGAGTTCACTGTAACTCAGGGCCAGAAAGGTCCTCAGGCAGAGAACATCGTCGCCGTATAAAGCGATGTTGAAAGCCGCCCGCGCCTAACCGCGCCGGGCAGGAAAAGCGGGGCCTTCGGGCCCCGCTTTTTTTATGCCCGCTGTTTAGTGCCCAGCCCTTGCCCCGCACTCGAGCGGCGCGCTCTCCGCCAGGATTGTCGACGCGGTCACTTTCCCCTCCTCTCTCCCGGGTATAGGCTCTAACCGAGAACGTTATTGGACGCCTGTTTCGCTATGCGGAATAGCTATCACAACAACAATGCGTAAACGGAGAGCAACCATGACCCTTTTCCAGCGAGGCGTACTCTGTCTGGCCGCCCTGGTGTTGGCCGGCCTGACCCAGGCGGCGGACAATGTGAAGCTGCCCGGCACCATCGCCATGACCGCCTACGGCACCGGCTCCGCCGGTTACACCCAGATGGTGTCGGTGGGCAATCTTCTGCAAAACGAATACGACGTGTCGGTGCGTATTCTCCCCGGTGAAAACGATGTATCCCGTATGACGCCGCTGCGCACCGGCCGGGTGCCGCTGTGTGCCTGTGGTATCGCCAGTTATTACGGTTCGGAAGGCGTGCTGATGTTCGCTGACCGCCAATGGGGGCCGCAGCCGATCCGGGTGATCGCCACCTCCATCGCCAGCTTCGGTCTCGGCGTCGCCGTGGCCGGTGACATCGAAGTGGAAACACCGGCGGACCTCAAGGGCAAGAAAGTTTCCTACATTCGCGGTGACGACGCCCTCAATCTGGGCACCGAGGCGTTTCTGGCGTTCGGCGGGCTCACCTGGGACGACGTGGAGCGGGTTGAATTTCCCGGTTACGGGCGCGCGTTCGACGGCGTGATCGCCGGCCAGAGCGACACCGGATTCACCATGTCGGTGGCGCCGCCGGCGCAACAACTGGCCGCCAGCCCGCGTGGTATTGTCTGGCCGCGGCTCGATCCCGAGAACAAGGAGGGCTGGAAGCGTTTGCAGGCCGTGGCACCCTATTTCCAGCCCCATCAAGTCACCGCCGCCGCCGGCGATTATGGCAAGGACAACCCCTGGGTGGGCGCCAGCTACCCCTATCCGATTCTGGTCGCCAACGCGGATCAGCAAAGCGGTCTGGCGGGCGGTCTTATCAAAGTGCTGATCGAGGATCACGACAAATACAAGGATGCGGCGCCTGGCAACTCCGGCTACGCCCTGGAAAAGCAGAACATGCAGTGGGTAATCCCGTTCCACGATGAAGTGGTGGCCTACTACAAGGAAATCGGCCACTGGACCGATGAGATGCAGGCCCACCAGGACCGTCTGGTGAAACGCCAGCAGGTGCTGCAAAACACCTGGAAGGCCTACACCAGCGACGCGCCCGAGGACGATGAGGCGTTCCGCGAGGGTTGGATGAAGGCCCGCGCCGAGGCGCTGGAAGCCGAGGGCATGAACCCGGTGTTCCGCTAAGTCTGTCCCGCTTCAAGGAGTTCTGCCGTGGATTCTCATCATACGGGCGAGCCAACGGCGAAGCAGGTGTCGGGCGTGCGCGACTTACAGGGCCTCTGGCCCTGGCTGCCGCGCCTGGCGACCCTGGTTCTCACCGTTCTGACCCTCGATTATGTTCTGAACCTGGGGTTTTTCAGTCTGGTCACGGCGGTGGAGAGCCAGTTTCTCTACACCGTGGTGGCGCTGATGGTGCCGCTGGTGTTCATCATGTGGCCGGCGTTTTCCGGTGGTGACCGCCGACGGGTGGCCTGGTACGACGTGCTGCTGTTTCTGCTCGCCGTCGGGACCTGCGGTTACTTTGTTTATAACGCCGAGCGCATTCTCGACAACGGCTGGGAATACGCCGCCCCGCAAACCGCCACGGTGATGAGTTTCGTGCTGTGGGGGCTGACGGTGGAGGCGGTGCGCCGGGCCGGCGGCTGGCCGCTGGCGTTGATCGTCGGCGTGGCCGGCTGTTATCCGATGGTCGCCGACATCATGCCGGGGCCGATCCAGGGCTTTCCATCGTCGCCCAGCCAGACCGCGATCTACCACGCCATGAGCCGTGAGAGCGTGTTCGGCATTCCGTTGCAGGCGTTCGCCAATCTGGTGATCGGTTTTCTGCTGTTCGGTGTGGCCTTGCAGAAAACCGGCGGCGGTAAGTTCTTTATCAACCTGGCGTTCGCTCTGCTCGGTCATGTGCGCGGCGGGCCCGCCAAGGTATCGATCTTCTCCAGCGGCCTGATGGGCTCCATGAGCGGCAGCGTGATCACCAACGTGCTGACCACCGGGGTGCTCACCATTCCCGCCATGCGCCGGGTCGGTATCGGCCGCTCCTACGCCGCCGGCGTGGAAGCCTGCGCGTCCACCGGCGGCGTGCTGATGCCGCCGGTGATGGGCGCCACCGCCTTTGTCATGGCCAGCTTTCTGAACACGCCCTACAGCACCATTGCGCTGGCGGCGGTGGTGCCGTCGCTTTTGTTTTATCTCGGTCTGTTCGTGCAGATCGACGCCTACGCCGCGAAGCATGAACTCAAGGGCCTGCCCGAAGAGGAACTGCCGTCACTCAAGCAGACGCTCAAGGAAGGCTGGTACTTTATTTTCGTGTTCGTGCTGCTGATCTGGATGCTGTTCTGGCTGCGCCGTGAAGCGATCGCGCCGTTCTACGCCACCGCGCTGCTGCTGGTGATCAACCAGATTCTGCCGTATCAGCGTTGGGGCTGGCGCGACGTCACCGACTTCTTCTCCAGCGCCGGCAAGCTGTTTGCCGAGTTGATTACCATTCTGGCCGGCGTCGGCTTGTTGGTGGGCGCGCTGTCGGTCACCGGGCTGTCGGGCACCATCGCCAACGACCTGATCTACATCGCCGGCGGCAACCCGCTGGTATTGTTGCTGATGGGCGCGGTGACCAGCTTTATTCTCGGTATCGGCATGACCGTGACCGCCGCCTATATTTTCCTCGCGGTGGCGCTGGCGCCGGCATTGATTCAGGGCGGGGGTATGAATCCGCTGGCCGTGCACCTGTTCATTCTCTACTGGGGCATGCTCAGTTACATCACGCCGCCGGTGGCGTTGGGCGCTTTCGCGGCGGCCACGGTGGCCGGCTCCAAGCCGATGGAAACCGGCCTTAACGCCATGCGTCTGGGCAGTGTGATTTATTTCGTGCCGTTCCTGTTCGTGCTGAACCCGGCGCTGATTCTGCAAGGCGGCTGGCAGGAAATCGCGCTGGTACTGGCGCAGGCCCTGGTCGGTGTGGTGCTGATCGCCAGCGCCATTCAGGGCTATCTGGTGGGCATCGGCAGCTTGTCCACGCAGCGGCTCCTGCAATGGCCGATCCGGTTAATGCTGATCGTCGGCGGGCTGGCGTTCGCCGTGCCCGGCGGCGGCGCCATGCCGCTGGGTCACGGCGCCATGTTCGCGCTCAGCCTGGCGTTGACCGTGCCGGCCCTGGGGCTGGCGCTGTGGATCAATCGCGGGCTCTTGTCGTCCCGCCGGGAACCTGTATAAGGAAAGAAGGTTTTCTCGGACGGGGGCGCCATGATCGGTGACCGTGAAGTGATACTGTTCCAGGATCCGCGCATGCTGGATCACCGGCCCGACCCGGACGCCGCCTTCCTGCCGGGGCGGCTGGACCGCCGGGTGCGGGAAATTCTTTCCGGGCTGGGCGCCAAGTGGAGCTACCCGGAACACCCGGGCCGGCTCACCGCCGTGCTCGATCTGCTCGAGCGTGAGCCGGTGCCCGGCGTCCGTCTGGAAGCCGGGCGCGTGGCCACCCGGGCGGAACTGGCCCGGGTGCACACCACCTCTTACCTGGACGGCATTTACGCCATGCGCGGCGAAAACGCCTGGCTGGACATGGACACCACGGCGGTGTCGCCGGGCAGTGTGGAGGCCGCGGAGGTAGCCGCCGGCACCGCCGTGGCGGCGGTGGAGGCGGTGGTCGCGGGCCGTGCCGCCGGGGCCTTCGCCCTGGTCCGGCCACCGGGCCATCATGCCGAATCCGTGCGCGCACGCGGCTTCTGTCTCTTCAACAACGTGGCGGTGGCGGCGGCCCATGCCCAGGCGGCCCTCGGCTGCCGGCGCGTGCTGATCGTGGATTGGGATGCGCACCACGGCAACGGCACCCAGGAAATTTTCTGGGCCGACCCGGACGTTCTGTTTTTTGATACCCACCGCGCGGCGCCGTTCTATCCCGGCTCCGGCTCGTTGTCCGAAGTGGGCGGCGGTCTGGGCGAGGGCTACACGGTGAACGTGCCGCTGCCCGGCGGCACCGGCGACATGGCCATGCTCAAGGCGTTCCGGGATATCCTGGTGCCGGCGGCGGACGCTTTCCGGCCGGACCTGGTGCTGGTGTCCGCCGGCTTCGACGCGCACCGCTTTGATCTGGCCATGAACGTCAGCTACGAGGGCTTCGCCTCAATGACCGGCATCGTGCGGGAGATCGCCGACCGCCATTGCGGCGGCCGGCTGGCGATGGTGCTGGAGGGCGGCTACCACACCGAATCCCTGGCCCGCGGCGTGCACGCCACCCTGGAAGTGATGGCCGGCGCCGACCCGCAGGATCCCTGGGCGCCGGGCATCAACGAAGTGGAAGAGGCCGCCGGGTTCCACCGCGACGCCTTCCGGGAAGACTAGCGCTCCAGCGCCCAGCTGCCCCGCGCCAGCGCTTCCACTTCCGCCACGTCCTCCGCCGGCACGCCGGCGGGGTCGATGTGCTCAAGCGGATCGTAGTGGAAGATGTACAGGCGTGACACGAACTCCGCCACCGGCAGGGACGATTCGCCGAAGCGCTCGCCGCGTCCTTCGGTGGACACCTTCACCCCGTTGCCCAGGTCCTGCCCGGAGTCGTTGTTGGGGTTGTAGAAATACACCCGCATCACTTCGTCCTGATCCAGCGTCACCCGCTGGATGGTGATGGCGTGCCAGCCGACGAAACGGGCGGCGCTGTCGGTCACCGCCAGGCCCACCGGCTGCGGATAGATCAACGGCTGGTTGCCGTTGTGCAGCGGGTGATAGCAGGCGTAGAAGTAACGCACGAAATCGTCGTAGTGGCTCAGCTTGCCGGTGGGCAGGTCCACCGCCAGCTTGAACCCGCGGCCCACCCACCAGCCGTGGAATTCCGGATTGATCCAGCGGTGCGGGTCGTCGCCCCGGTCCGCGCACAGCGCGCCCATGGCGTGATAGATGCGGTCCAGGTGGGGCACCAGCACCGCCGACACCGCGTCCACGTCCAGCGGTGCGATCGCGGGCGTGGTCAGCGCCAGCTCCTTGGAGGACAGACGCTGGCCCTCGAAGTGCATCACCAGGTCGTCGTCGCGGGTGGCCCAGACGATCATCTGCAGCAGGTAGTCCGGGTCGTTGTAGGCCCACATGGAAATCGCCCGCGCTGACTGGCAGGTGGGGTTGTTGCCCTGGCCGACGCCCAGCGGCAGGCCGAGCACGCCGAGCACGCCGGCGATCAGCTGCACCTTGGCCGGCCGGATGTCGCTCAGCGCCTGGACGATGGCGGCGTCGGCGTTGGCGCTCAGGGTCTGGCCCAGCTGCCGCCACAGCGCCGGCGCCACCGGCGGCGCGAACAGCACGCCGCGCTCCAGCATCAGCGCCAGCCCGTAGGCGGCCTGGGCGGTTTCCGGAAACACCGAGGCGTCGATCAGCGCATAGACCAGATCCTGGTAGCAGAGCAGGGCGTCGCGGCCGGTGGCGCTCAGGCCCAGGGCGGCGCTCACCAGGTCGGTGGATTGGGACACGGCGAAGCGCAGGAACACCGGCTGGTACGCCGACACCAGGCCGGTGTCGTGCATCGCGCGGGCGAAGCCGTTGGCCTCCTGCTGCAGTGCCTGGCTGTCCATGCCCGCCAACCGCTCGGCGTACACCTCCAGGCCCGGGTCCTCCACGGAGGCCTGGGTGGGCCCGAACAGGGCACTCACCAAACGGTCCGCGCCGCGGCTGTTGGACACCGTGATCGCCGGGTTGTACAGGCAGGCGGCGATCTGCGTGATCATCGCCTTGAGGTGGTCCACCCGTACCGGCCGCTGGGCCAGAATCCGCCAGATCTCCTCGATCAGCCGGTCGATGATGTTGTCGTAGCCGATGCGCGACACCAGCAACTGCAGCACGCCGCGTACCGCCACCGCCATGCGGCCCTGGCGCACGCGGATCGCTTCGCCGCCGGTCTCGAACAGCAGGTCCAGGTTCAGCGCCAGCACCTGGGCCAGATAATGGTGCGCCTGTTCCGCGGACAGCGCGTCGTGGGGCAGCTCGCCCTGGGCCACCGCCAGCAGGCGCAATTCACTGAGGGCTTCCAGGGTGATGTCGTCCGGCGCACCCAGCCGCAGGGTCTGAACGGTGATGTCCGCCTGCAGAATCTCTGGGTTGGCCCAGTCGGTGCCGGAAAACAGGCCCGAATGTTCGATCGCCGTGGCGCGCTGATACAGCTGCTCGGCGCCCTCGGGCTGGCACAACAGGCGGCCGGCCAGTTGCAGGACCTTGCCGGTGTGCAGTGCCTTGGCGAAACGGCTGGCCTGGCTCACCTGTTCCAGGGCCTGGTCGAAGCGTCCCGCAAGGTCCGGTGTGGCGTCGTCGTGCTGCGTATCGCTGGTGCTCATGATATCCCCGGGTCGGGCTCGTTTGCCGCCGGTAGGGCGGCCCGCGTGACACTATACCCCAAGATGAACCCGGAACCCTTGACGCGGCAAGCGCTGCGTTCTGCTACCCTGTAAAAAGGGTCAGCGACCCGGTGTGCAAGGACGCCACGCCGAACCCCGCGGTGGCATGCCGCGCCCCCTCTCTACGGTCGGCCCGAAACAAGGAGATGATCATGACGGCCAAGAAAGATCCGCAAAAAGGTTACGTGGCCCTGCTGGGCTGGAGCCTGAACGCCATCGAAGCACTGGAAAAGTTCGACCGCCGGTTTGTGGTGGTGGCGCCGGACTGGGCCCGCGCGTTCGCCGAAGAGCACGACATTCCCTTCATGAGCTGGGATTTCGAACGGCTCAACGACCGCTCCATGGAAATCGCTGAAAAGCTTCAGGCGGAAGGCGTCGACGTGGCGATCCCGTTGTTCGAGGAGACGGTGGAATGGTCCGGGGCGATCAACTCGGTGCTGATGGACAACCCGCGGCTGTACGGCCAGTCGGTCTTGTTCCGCGACAAAGCCTTGATGAAACGGCGCGCGCAACTGGGTGGCATTCGCGTGGGCATTTTCGAAGAGGCCCACGACCGTGAAGACGTGATCCGCTTTCTCAAGCGGGTGAATCAGACGCTGCTCAAGCTGGACGGCGACCCGAACGATCCGATTCACCTGAAAGCGTTCGACAAGGCCGGCTGTCTCGGCCACCGCGTGATCCGCACGCCGGACGAAGTGGATACCATCCCGGACGAAGAATTCCCGGTGTTGATGGAAAGCCACCTGGACGGCTGGGAATTCGCCGTGGAAGCCTGGATCCACGACGGCAAGATCCGCTTCCTGAATATTTCCGAGTACGTGACGCTGGGCTATTCCGTGTTCGTGCCCGCCACCCCGGACCTGGAAAGCTGGCGCCCGCGCATCGAACAGGAAATCGAAAAGCTGATCAAAACCTTCGATCTGAAATCCGGCTTTATCCACCCGGAGTACTTCGTCACCAGCGACGGCACCATGTACTTCGGCGAAGTGGCCTATCGCCCGCCGGGCTTCAAGGTGTTCGAGCTGCTGGAAAAGGTTTACGGCTTCAATGCCTATCAGGCCATGGTGCTGGTGTTCGACCCGAAAACCACCGAGCAGGAAATTGTCGATTTCTTCCCCAAGGAAGTGGTCGACGCCAAAGGGCACGCCGGTTGTTTCGGCGTGTACCCGCGCCGCCGCGTGGTCAGCCAGCTGGAAATTCCGCAAGAAACCCTGGAGCACCCGTACTTCGATTTCCATGAGCTCACCGCGCCGCTGGAAGAAACCGTTACCAAACGCACCGCCTTCGGCACCCACTGGGGCCTGGTGTATTTCCACGGCGACGACCCTTACCAGCTTCGCGATCTGCTCAAGCACCAGGAAGATTTGGATTTCTATATCTAAGCGGTTTCATCCGCGCCTAAAGGCGGTATCGTCGGGGTTTGTCTTTCTTCAGCCAGAAGGCCCCGACGATGACCGCGGAGTTCCACCCCAGCGTTAACCTCAACCTCAATGTCCGTGGCCTGGGGGTGTCCGCCACCCTCGCCATCAACGAACTCAGTAACGAACTGCTTGCCCAGGGGCGCCCGGTGTTCAAGCTCGGGCTGGGGCAGTCGCCGTTTCCGGTGCCGGCCTCCGTGGTCGGCGCCCTGCGCGAGCACGCCGCCGCCAAGGATTACCTGCCGGTGCTGGGGCTGCCGGCCCTGCGCCGCGCCGTGGCCGGTTACTGGCAGCGCTGGCAGGGGGTGTCGTTCTCCCCGGACAACATCATGATCGGCCCCGGCTCCAAGGAGCTGATGTTCATTCTGCAGCTGGTCTACTACGGCGACCTGGTGATTCCCACGCCCAGCTGGGTCTCCTACGCGCCGCAGGCGCGCATCATCGGGCGCCAGGTGCACTGGCTGCCGACCACCCGCGCCAACCGCTGGAAGCCCACCGCCGAGGCCCTGGATGCCCTGTGCGCCCGCGACCCGGGCCGGCCGCGTCTGGTGATCCTCAATTCGCCGGCCAACCCCCACGGCTACGGCTTCGACGAACAGGAGCTGCGGGCGCTGGCCGAGGTGGCCCGGCGCCACCGTCTGATTCTGCTCAGCGACGAGATCTACGGCGAGCTGGACTATAACGGCGCGCACCAGTCCATCTCCCGCTACTACCCGGAGGGCACCATCGTAAGCAGCGGGCTGAGCAAATGGTGCGGCGCCGGTGGCTGGCGGCTGGGCACCTTCGCCTTTCCGGACAACCTGCACTGGTTGCGCCAGGCCATGGCCACGGTGGCCAGCGAAACCTACACCTCGGTGGCGGCGCCGATTCAGCACGCGGCGATCACCGCCTTCCAGGGCGGCACCGAGCTGGAGGACTACCTGTTCCAGTCGCGCCGCATTCTGGCGGCGCTCGCCGGGCATCATGTGGCCGCCCTGCGTGACGCCGGGGTGGAGCTGGAGATGCCCGACGGCGCGTTTTATCTGTTTCCCGACTTCTCGCCGCTGGCGGCGCGGCTGGCCGGCCGTGGCATCCGCGACAGCGGCACGCTGTGCGAGCGGCTGCTGGAAGAGACCGGCGTGGCGACGCTGCCCGGCGAAGCCTTCGGGCGGCCGGCGGAGGAGCTGACCCTGCGGCTGGCGTTCGTCGACTTCGACGGCGAGCAGGCGCTGGCCGCCGCCGCGCGGGAAGCCCGCGATCGCCCCCTGGACGACGCCTTTCTGCGTCGCCATTGCGGCCGCTGTGTCACCGCCGTGGAAAAAATGGCCGCCTGGGTGGTCGGCGAGGCGACACCGCAGTAACCGGCGGCGCCGGCTACCAGGTGCCGGTGTTTTCCATCGACGCCCAGGGTTCCCGCGGGGGCAGGGCGTCGCCTTTCTGCAGCAGCTCCACGGAGATCAGATCCGGCGAGCGCACGAACGCCATGTGGCCGTCCCGGGGCGGCCGGTTGATGGTGTAGCCCATGCCTTGCAGGTGTTCGCACAGGGCGTAGATGTCGTCGACGCGGAACGCCAGATGGCCGAAGTTGCGCGCCGAGCCCATGTCCTCCTCCGGGTCCCAGTTCCAGGTCAGTTCCAGCTCCGCGTCCGGGCTCTCCGGGGCGGCCAGGAACACCAGCGTGAAACGCCCGCCGGGCACCTCCTTGCGGCGGTTCTCTTGCAGCCCCAGCCCTTCGCAATAGAAGCGCAACGACGCGTCCAGGTCGCTGACGCGCACCATGGTGTGCAGGTATTTCATAGGGATCTCCTTGCCGGCTGTGACGGGAAGCATGGTGCTCCGCCGATTGCGGGTGCACGATTGGAAGCGGATTCTGTCACGGTGCTGGAGGGCTTCGCCAGCGATTGCCGCCCTTCGCCGACTCTGATAAAAACGAAATTGCATTCCAAAATAATGATAGTGGTGCGCTGCGTACCCAAAGAGAGAGCACATGGATTTACACCTTATCGGCGCTTCGGCTCTGGCCCGGCGCATCAAGGACGGGGAGGTCACCGCCGAGGCCGCCCTGGAGCATTTCATAGACCGTATCGAGCGCCTTGACGGCGCCCTGAACGCGGTGGTGGTGCGCCGCTTCGAGCAGGCCCGCGAGCGCGCCCGCGAGGCGGACCGCGCCCTGGCCCGGGGCGAGGACTGGGGCGCGCTGCACGGCGTGCCGATGACCGTCAAGGAGACCTACGAAATCGCCGGCTGGCCCACCACCGCCGGCATCGAGGCGCTGCGCGAGCATGTCTCGGAGCGCACCAGCGTGGCGGTGCAGCGGCTGCTGGACGCCGGCGCGGTGATTTTCGGCAAGACCAATGTGCCCGCCTACGCCTCGGACCTGCAGACCTACAACGACATCTACGGCACCTCCCGCAACCCCTGGAACCCGGACCTGACGCCGGGCGGTTCTTCCGGTGGCGCGGCGGCGGCGCTGGCCG
>TARA_R100001244_G_scaffold10717_16_pt1 | contig 12733 bp, 10 predicted proteins | sample TARA_R100001244 | Tara Oceans TARA_R100001244 (sample SAMEA2621564) | marine metagenome | biome: marine biome (ENVO:00000447); feature: mesopelagic zone (ENVO:00000213); material: "saline water (ENVO:00002010), including plankton (ENVO:xxxxxxxx)" | depth 790 m
GATACGTCCGGTTTCCAGCACGTAGCCTCGGTCCGCCAGGTTCAGGGCCTGATGCGCATTCTGTTCCACCAGGAACACGGTAATCCCTTCCTCGCGCAGCTTTCCGATGATCTCGAAGATCTGTTTGATCACCAGTGGAGCCAGCCCGAGGGAGGGCTCGTCCAGGATGATCATGTTCGGTTTGCTCATCAGCGCCCGCCCGATGGCCAGCATCTGCTGCTCGCCGCCCGACATGGTGCCGGCACGCTGATGTTCCCGCTCCTTCAGGCGCGGGAACAGTTCGTAGACGTGGTCCTGGCTTTTGCGGATTTCCGACTTGGTGTTGAAAAAACCGCCCATGTGGAGGTTCTCTTCAACGGTCAGGCCGGAAAACACGCGCCGGCCTTCGGGCACGATAGCAATGCCCGAGCGCATGATGTTCGATGTGAGATCACGGGTGATGTCCCGACCCTGGAGAATCACCCGGCCAGAGGTGGCCTGGGGATTCCCGCAGACGGTCATCAGCAGCGTGGTCTTGCCGGCGCCATTGGCACCGATCAGCGACACGATCTCACCTTTTTTCACTTCGACAGAGACACCGTGAAGTGCCTCGATCTTGCCGTAATGGGTATGGACGTCTTCTAGTACAAGCATGGTTATTCCTCAGGCCTCACCCAGATAGGCTTTGATGACATCATCGTTGCGGCGAATCTCATCCGGTGTGCCGCTGGCCAGGGGGCGCCCCTGGTTGATCACATTGATGCGGTCAGAGATATCCATCACCAGGCTCATGTCGTGCTCAATCAGCACCACAGACACGTTGTAGTCTTCCTTCAGACTGATAATCAGCTGGTTCAGGTCTTTGGTTTCGGCCGGGTTCAGGCCTGCAGCGGGTTCATCCAGCATCAGTAGCTTGGGCTCGGTCACCATGCAGCGGGCGATCTCAAGACGGCGCTGCTGGCCGTAGGCCAGGTTGCCGGCTTCCCGGTTCGCCATATCCGTCAGTCCCACCCGGTCCAGCCAATAGGCGGCGCGGTCCAGCGACTTTTGCTCTTTCTCCCGATAGTTCGGGGTATTCAGTATGCCGGAGAGCAGATTGGTGTTGAGGTGGCGATGTTGCGCCACCAGCAGGTTCTCCACCACCGTCATACGGCTGAACAGACGCACGTGCTGAAAGGTTCTGACCAGGCCAAGGCGGGAAATCTTGAAGTCCGGCTTACCCTGGATTTCACCTCCCTGGAACAGGATCTTGCCACCAGTGGGCTTGTAGAAACCGCTCATGCAGTTAAACACGGTGGTTTTGCCGGCTCCGTTGGGGCCGATGATAGCCACAATCTCATGTTCCTGTACGTCCAGCGACACCTGATCCACCGCCAGGAGCCCGCCAAAGCGCATCGACAGATTCTGTACTTCAAGCATTATCCGTCACTCCTGCTTTTTCAGTTCAATGTGGATGCGTCGCATGGGCAGCAAGCCCTGCGGGCGCCAGACCATCATCAACACCATGGCCGCGCCGAAGATCAACATCCGGTACTCGGAGAACTCCCGTGCCAGTTCCGGCAGTATGGTGACCGCGATCGCAGCGAGGATGACTCCCATCTGGGAGCCCATGCCGCCCAGTACCACAATCGCCAGAATGATGGCCGATTCCAGGAACACAAAGGATTCCGGGCTGATAAAGCCCTGCTTGGAGGCGAACACCGTACCGGCAAAACCGGCGAAGAAAGCACCGATGGTAAAGGCGGAAAGCTTCACCGCAGTTCGGTTCAACCCCAGGGATTTGGCCGCAATCTCGTCTTCGCGGAGGGCTTCCCAGGCACGGCCTACCGGCATCCGCATCAAGCGGCGAATAGCGATAGCGGTAATGACGGCCAGTACCAAAGCGATCAGGTACAGGAAAATCACCTTGTGCTCACCGCTGTAGGCGATGCCGAAGGTTTCATGGAACGACGTATTGCCTTCCTCCTTCACCCGGCGGCCGAATTCCATGCCAAACAGAGTAGGGTCGGGAATGCCGCCGATGCCATTGGGGCCGCCCGTCAGGTTGGTCATGTTGTTCAGCAGGATGCGGATGATTTCCCCAAAACCGAGTGTGACGATGGCCAGGTAATCCCCTCGCAGTCGCAACACCGGAAAGCCGAGAACCAACCCGAACAGGGCCGCAAGCAGAGCACCGATCGGCAGGGCAAACCAGAATGAAACGCCGTAATACTGAGACAGCAGGGCAAAGGTGTATGCACCGACGGCGTAGAAAGCGACGTAGCCCAGGTCCAGCAGGCCGGCGAGGCCGACAACCACATTCAGGCCCAGGGCCAGCATGACGTAGATGAGCACCAGGGTAGCCAGATCCACCGCGCCACGGGAGGCGATAAAGGGCCAGATAAGGGCGCCTATGATCATCAGCGTGAGCAGTGCCGATTCCAGTTTCAGCCGCTTGCTCTGCTCCATGGGCTTGCGGTTGGCCAGCGGGTTTGCTGCGGGCAGCTGCCGCAGTGAGCCCATCAGATTGTCCCGGAACAGCTGGAACAGGAAGACAATAACCGCTGCGAGCAGTACGCCGATGACGGTAGACGTTTTGGCCCCTTCAAGGGTAACCGTAGTGCCTTCGCTGGCCAGGTTGAATCCCAGAATGGGGTACGAAATGATCAGGGTGACAATGGCGCAAAACAGCGCGTGTTTCAGGTTATGAGCAGCCATCAGATCTTTTCAACCTCCGGTTTGCCAAGCAGGCCGGTGGGTTTGAACAGCAGGATCAGGATCAGCAGTCCGAAGGAGACAACGTCCTTGTATTCGCCACTGAGGTAGCCGGAGGTCATGCTCTCGGCAACCCCGAGAATAAGCCCCCCAAGCATGGCGCCCGGAATGCTTCCGATGCCCCCCAAGACGGCGGCCGTAAACGCCTTCAGTCCCGCAATGAAGCCAAACAGCGGATCGATGGAGCCGTAGTACATTCCCAGCAGAAGGCCTGCGACCGCGGCCAATGCAGCACCAATGACGAATGTGGCTGAAATGATGCGGTTGGTGTCTATGCCCAGCAGGTTGGCCATTCCAAGGTCTTGGGAAACGGCCCGGCAGGCGCGGCCGATGCGGGAGCGGGATATGAACAGGGAGAGTATTGTCATGCAGATCAGTGTGGTGATGAAGATGGTGACTTGCATGTAGGAAATCGAGGTCTGGAACGAATCTTCGGCACCGAACCGGAATCCGCCTTCAATCAGCGCAGGAAAACCGATGTTGCGTGATCCCTGGGCCAGGTGGACGTAGTTCTGGAGGAAGATGGACATGCCGATGGCGGAGATCAGCGGAATCAGGCGGTGCTTTCCTCGCACAGGGCGGTAGGCCACCCGTTCCACGGCCCAGCCCATGGAGCTGGAAACGATCATTGCGCAGACCAGCGCCACGATCAGTATCAGTGGCAGCCAGGCGATACCCAGTGCGGCAAGGCCGGTAATGGCGATCAGGGCCGTGTAGGCGCCGATCATGTAAATTTCACCATGGGCAAAGTTGATCATGCCGATGATGCCGTAAACCATCGTGTAACCGATGGCGATCAGGGCGTAGGTGCTCCCGATCGTCAGCCCGTTAATGAGCTGCTGAATAAAATACAGGAGGTCTTGCATCTGTGTGGGACTCCGATAGCCTGCCCCTTCCTCTGCACACAGGCACAGCCCGGGGTACCGGGGGGACTGAATACAGGATCAACAGGGGCCTAGAAAAACACCTTCTCCCGGATCGCGGTGAGAAGGTGCTCTCATAATTACCGTTTGTTAACGATTGCGGCTTAGTTTACCGGAGTTTTGCTGCCATCTGAATGCCATTCGTAAACAACAAACTCAAACGATTCCATATCGCCTTTGTTGTCGTACTCAACGGTACCGATTGGCGTCTGGAATGTGCCTGCGCGCAGCGCTTCGGCCACATCGAATGGGTCCGTTGATTCGGCGGCTTCAATGCCATCGGCAATCAGCTGTACAGCGGTGTAGGAGGTCAGTACGAAAGGACCGGAGGGATCTTCGCCTTTCTCTTCAAAGGCCTGAACCAGTTCCTGGTTTTCGTCTTTTTCATCGAAGCTCGGCGGGAGTGTAACCAGCAGCCCTTCGGCTGCCTCGCCGGCGATGGTGTTGATGTCTTTGTTGCCCACGCCTTCCGGGCCCATGAACGTGGCGTCCAGGTCAGCCTGTTGCGCCTGGCGCAGGATCAAACCGAGTTCCGGATGGTAGCCGCCATAATAGACGTAGTCCACATCAGCCTGCCTGAGCTTGGTCACCAGCGATGAAAAGTCCTTGGCACCAGCGGTAATGCCCTCAAACATGGCCACTTCAACACCGGCTTCTTCGAGGGTGTCACGAACGGCGGTCGCAATGCCTTCACCGTACTGTTGCTTGTCGTGAACAACGGCAACACGCTCGGGCTTCTGGCTGATCAGGTAATTGGCGGCAACCGGACCCTGCATGCTGTCCAGACCGATAGTACGGAAGACCAGTTCGTAGCCACGCTCGGTAATGTCCGGGCTGGTTGAAGCTGGCGTCACCATCAGGATGCCTTCGTCCTCGTAGATGTCGGAAGCGGGCTGGGTGGAGCTGGAGCAGAGGTGCCCGACCACGAAGCGCACGCCTTCGTTGACCATGTTGTTGGCAACTGAGACGGCCTGCTTGGGATCACACACGTCGTCCTGTTCGACGGCTACAAGTTTCTCTCCCATAACACCGCCATTGGCATTGATCTGTTCGATCGCCATGCGGGCACCGGAGAACTGCATATCACCGTACTGGGCGACAGGGCCGGTCATCGGCCCTGCGATGCCGATTTTGATTTCGGCAGCGGCTTGGCCGGCGCCCATCACGGCAATGGATGTTGCAACAGCGGATACGAGTTTCTTGACTGGTGTTCTCATTGGGGCTGTCCTGTTTTGTGTCAGGGTTTTTCTTATGTTCTCAGCGATGTAAACAAACACCACACCTGCCACCTTGTCAAGCAGGCAATGCCAGTGAATGTGACGGAACGCTGACGGTTGTTTTTCCAATCATAGGCGAGCAAAGAGCGTGCCGGCCTGTCGTGTCAGGCGTCAGACTGCTCCCCGTCGTCCGTGAAAATCAGTTTCCGGAAACTGTCGTGATCCCTTAACTGTTCAAAGCTGGGGTCAACGGAGGCGTCGTCCTTGTATGCTTCAGAGATATTAATCGCCTTTTGCAGCGTCGTCACGGCATCGTCCCAACGACCGATCTCGGCGTAGGCGCAGGCCAGCTGATAGTGCGCATGGCCGTTTTCAGGGGCCAGTTTCAGGGCGCGCTGGCAAAGACTGATCGCCCACAGTGGCTCCTGCATTTCCAGCACCGCATCGGCCTTGTAACTCAGTGCCTCCACGTCGTCAGGCCGAAGATCCAGGATCGTATCGTAGGCAGAAATCTTATTCTGCTGGGAGGTTTCCTGGCTGGCTTTCAGCCAAAGGGAGTGCACTTCGTTGGTGCGTTCGATCTCGGCCTGGTTCTGATGAATGATGTCGGATTTCTGCCTTAACTGGTCCTCGATGAATTCCAGGCGCTTTTCATATTCAACGACCAGTTCATTGACCCGCTTCTCGGCAAGGCTGGTGAGCTGGTTGCGCATGTCGCGAATCGAATTCCAGCCAATGACCACGAGAATGGAGGTGGCGCCAGCGATCAGGTAGAAGAAGTAGGTAACGGTATCGGTGGCGTACGACATGGTTTTGTCGGCCACCGAGAGTTCCTTGTCGACAACCTTCTCGATCAGCTCGGCGCGGGTGTTCATCATTTCCTTGCGCAGTGCTTTGGTTTCCTCCAATAGATACAGCTCAACAAACGGCGTGTACATGGGTTCTTCCGCGGTATCGATTCGCTGCTGGACATCCTCGGCGGTCAGGTTCTCGCCGGGCTCCTGAGCCATGGTGGCAGAACTGAATAGCAGTGCGATCAGGCATGAAGCGAGGGCGGTTGTCAGGCGCTTCCCGGAAGAGCTTTGCAGGATAAGATTATGTACTCGGGTGTTCATTGGGCCGTGTCCGTTGTGCGGAAATTCAACAAGGGGGTGACCTTAGCATAGTGGTTGGCGGAAGAATGCGAAAATTCGTAAAAGGACTGGCAGGTCAGTGGAATACACAGCGATGGGTGTGGTGACTACTGCTTGCAATCTTGGGAACAAAGACCTCTAATGCTTAGTGTTATAAACAATTCGGCAAATCGAAGCGGAGTGTTGCGTTGAACAATTACGAAGAGGTTTTGGTGGCGTTGCGTCGGGTGATTCGAGCGACTGACCTGCATTCCAAACGCCTTAGCAAGCACGCGGGGCTGACCGGCCCGCAATTGCTGATTATGCGCAGCATCCGTGACCTGGGCGAGGTCACCATCGGAACCATCGCCGACAAGGTGAGCCTGAGCCAGGCAACCGTGACCACGATTCTTGACCGGCTGGAGCATCGTAAACTGGTTTACCGTGTTCGCAGCACCCAGGACAAACGCAAGGTTCATGCGCATCTGACGAGTGAGGGCGCGGAAATCCTATCGCGGGCACCGAACCCGCTTCAGGAAGACTTCACACGGAAGTTCCAGAGCCTGGCAGAATGGGAGCAGACCATGATTCTGGCTTCATTGCAGCGGGTGGCCAATATGATGGACGCGGATAATATCGATGCAGCCCCGATGCTCACCGTAGGGTCGGTGCTGAAGGATGATGGCTGGAAGGCCGATGACAAGTCCTGAGACGATGGCACCGGCTTCAAGGATCATTCCGGCATTTTTGCATTAATCTCAATGGATTGGTACCAGGCTGCCAGATCAGAAATCTGTTGATCAGTCAGGTTCCTGGCAACCAAGGACATCATCTCGTGTTCACGCTTGCCACTGCGAAACGCTTTCAGTTGTTTCTCAATATACATCTGGCTTTCGCCCGCCAGATTTGGCGCAATCGGGATCTTGGCTATTCCGTCCAGACCATGGCAGGTCTTGCACTGGGCAGCGAGTTTCCGCCCCTCTGCGGGGTCCGCGCCTTGGGCCGCGGGGCTCATTGCGAGAAAAGATGTCAGAACCGCTATTGTTGAAAACGTTGCTCTGACTTTTCTTGTCGCATGATGTCTCCTGGGAGCTGGGGGCTCCCTCCCCGCAGTTGGCATCATGAGCCGGAACCTGTGTAAGCGATTCTGTATACTGCCCCGGCCAAATCATCCGAAACCAGTAATGAGCCATCCTTCAGCTGTGCCACATCCACCGGCCGGCCCAGGTACTCACCATTTTCATCCAGCCACCCCTCGGCGAAAGGCACGGTTTCTCCATTAACATTTCCTTCGGCGTCCACCGGCGTGAACATGACCCTTGCTCCGACTGGAACGGTCCTGTTCCAGGAGCCATGTTGCGCGGAGAAAATCCCACCCCGATATTGCTTCGGAAACATTTTTCCGGTGTAAAACATCATGCCCAGGTTGGCCGCATGTGCGGTAGTTTCGGAGACTGGGAACACTACCTCTACCGGCACTTCCTCGCCCTTGTATTCGTTGGTGCGAACATCACCGCCTCCGTACCAGGGATGGCCAAAATGCTGGCCCATGGCGGTCTGGCGATTGATTTCTCCAGGTGGGATGTCGTCGCCCATGCCGTCGACCTGATTGTCCGTAAACCACAGATCGCCGGTGGTGGGGTTAAAGTCCTGCCCTACAGAGTTGCGGACACCACGTGTGTAGATTTCACGATCGCTGCCATCCTGATTTACCCGGATGATCCCGCCAATGCCCCATTCACTGAACGTCTCCAGGTGCTCCTTGGGTGCAACATTGTAGGGTTGGCCCAGCGAGATGTAGAGCTTCCCGTCCGGGCCAACGTCGCAGACCCGGGCAGTGTGGTTGTAACTGACGAACTGTTCAGGGATTAATTCGCCCCCCGGGATTACCTCTGAAGCGACAACATCGCCGCCTTCAAAGAAGAATTCCGCTGCCGGATACGCCAGTACCCGGTTCTGCTCCGCAATGTAGAGTACGCCCGTAGGCGAAAAACAGGGGCCGTTGGGTACGGATTTGGCCAGCGACGGTGCGAAGTTCTTTACCTCATCGGCCACTCGGTCTTTGTCCCGGTCAGTCATTGCCCAGACTTCGGTTTTACGGGTTCCAACAAAGGTGACGACACCCTGGGGGCCAACCGCCATGTGCCGCGCATCGGGCACCAGAGCGTAAAGGCTGATTTCAAAGCCCTCAGGGAGTTTTATTTTCTGCAGAGTCTTGCGAATAGCATCGGCGCTGTCGCTTTTCTGGTCGATCACAGTGAACTCGGCTTTCCCGGTAGTCTGGAAATTGCCAAGCTTCTTGAGACTATCGTCAGATTGGCTGTAGGCGAAGGGGATGAAAGCAAGGCCCGCGGCCACGCACAGGATCGAGTTTTTCTTGTTCATTGTTTTACCACTCTCTTTAACTCAGGAGTCGGAAACCGGTGACCTGGCGCCACCGGAGATTGCTTTTCGTCCATATCAAAGCGAGTAAAGTCAAGGGCTGAACAAGCGTCAAGGCAGTCTTGCAGTGGTCAGACCAGTAATATCAATGGACGCTCGATCCCTTGCGGGGTTTGTTCCCGAAACATACCTGAAACACGTCGTTGTATTGCTTGGCGAAATTCACCGTCAGCCCTTCCTTCAGGTAGTCGGGCAGCTCCTCATAATCCCCCCGGTTCGCCTCCGGTAAAATCAGGTTGCTGATTTTCTGGCGTCTGGCGGCGATGACTTTCTCGCGGATACCGCCAACCGGGAGCACCTGGCCGGTGAGGGTCAGTTCGCCAGTCATGGCGAGGTTCTGCTGTGGTGACTCGCGACGGGCGATGGAAAGCAGCGCGGTGGCCATGGTGACGCCGGCGCTGGGGCCGTCCTTGGGGGTGGCGCCTTCGGGGACGTGCAGGTGCACGAAGGATTTGTCGAAGAAGGTGGGGTCACCTTTGAATCGCTTGAGGTTTGAAGAGACAAAACTGTAGGCGATTTCGGCGGACTCTTTCATCACGTCACCCAGTTGCCCGGTGAGTTTGAAGCCACGCTGACTGCTGTGTATGCGTGAGGCTTCGATGCTCAGGGTGGCGCCGCCCATGGCGGTCCAGGCCAGGCCGGTGACCACACCGGTGCCTTTCAGGGATTTCTCTTTGCGGAAGGCTGGCTGTCCCAGGTAGGTTTGCAGGTCGGAGACGCCAACCTTTACGGGCTCGTCCGGCTTTTCCAGCAACCTCACAATGCCCTTGCGGATGACTTTGTGCAGCAATTTCTCCAGGCTGCGGACGCCCGCTTCACGGGCGTAGCCTTCGATGATCTGCTTGATGGCGGCGTCGGTGATGTTCATCTGCTTTTTCAGCAGGCCGGCTCGTTTCAGTAACCGGGGCATCAGATGATGCTTGGCGATGGCAAGCTTTTCTTCGGTGATGTAGCCGGACAGCCGGATGACGTCCATGCGGTCGAGCAGGGGGCGGGGAATGGTGTCGAGCTGGTTGGCGGTGCAAATGAACAGGACCTTGGACAGGTCCATGCGCACGTCCAGGTAATGATCCAGGAATTCCCGGTTCTGTTCCGGGTCCAGTGTTTCCAGCAGGGCAGAGGCTGGGTCGCCCTGGAAGGAGGCACCGATCTTGTCAATCTCGTCCAGCATGATCACCGGGTTGGACACCTTCGAGTCTTTCAATGCCTGCACGAATTTGCCAGGCATGGCGCCGATATAGGTGCGGCGGTGGCCCTTGATTTCAGCTTCGTCACGCATGCCGCCCACGCTGAATCGATAGAACTCACGGCCGAGGGCGTCGGCGACGGAATGGCCGATGGAGGTTTTGCCCACGCCAGGCGGGCCGACCAGCAAGAGAATGGAACCGCTGACTTCGCCCTTGAAGGTGCCTTCGGCCAGGAACTCGACGATACGGTCTTTCACGTCGTCGAGACCATCGTGGTCACGGTCCAGAATGCGGCGGGCTCCGGCCAGATCGAAATGGTCCTCCGACGTCATGCCCCAGGGCACCTGGGTCAGCCAGTCCAGATAATTGCGGGTAACGCCGTATTCCGGTGAGCCCTGCTCCAGCACCTGCAGTTTCTGAAGTTCGTCGTCAAAACGTTCCTGAACCTGTTCCGGCGGGTTCAGGCTTGCCATGCGCTCGCGGAAGCGCTCGGCATCGGCGGTTTTGTCGTCCTTCGCCATGCCCAGTTCGCGTTGGATGACCTTGAGTTGTTCTTTCAGGAAGAACTCACGCTGGTGCTTTTGCACCTTCTCGTTCACTTCCTCGCTGATTTCACTTTGCAGGCGGGCCACCTCCTGTTCTTTCGCCATTAACAGAAGTACTTTCTCCATGCGCCTGAGCAGCGGCACGGTATCGAGTACTTCCTGCAGTTCCTGGCCAGGAGCGCTGGTCATGGAGGCGCCAAAATCCGCCAGGGGAGAGCTGTCATCCGGCCCGAATCGGGAGAGGTATTGCTTCACTTCCTCGCCGTATAGCGGGTTGGTGCGCAGCAGTTCCTTGATGGAGCTGATGATGGCAAGGGTATAGGCTTTCAATTCGTCTGCGGCTTCTTCCGGTTCGTCCGGGTATTCCACTTCCACCAGGTAGGGTGGCCGGCGCCGAAGCCATTGAGTAATGCGAAAGCGTTGCAGGCCCTGGGCAATGAACTGGACTTTGCCACTTTCCCCCTGGGCGTGATGGACGCGTACGGCGCAGCCTACGGTTTCCAGTTCCTCGCTACCGGGAATGCCTTGCTCGGGGTCGCTGTCTTCCACAAAGCATATACCCAGTACCTTGTGGTCGGTTTCGCCTACACGCTTGAGGGTTTCCTGCCAGGGGTTCTGGTTAACCACAATCGGCTGCACCTGGGCGGGGAAGAACGGCCTGTTCGACACCGGTAACACGTACATGCGGCGAGGCATCTGCTGTTTCGGCAGCACCAGGCTTTTGCTGTTCTCGTCCTTGCCGATGTACTCGGTCAGATCTTCTTCGGCAGCATCAAAAGAGTCGTTGCGGTTGTCGTCGTTCATGCCGTACACGCATCCTCCAGGAAATTTGATCCGGGCTGTCGCCCCGGCCCTATTGCCTATGTAACGGCAAAGGGGATTATTTCAAGGCAGGTGGCGGTAATTGCCGTTATCGTGCAGAGCCTGCGGCAAAACCTTGAATTTCGACTCTCAGCCCCCAATACCAACAACAATCCGTTAATGACATTTCAGGAAATCACTTTCAGGTGCCATCCATGAGCAACTCGCCGTACGTTTTCGAAGCCACCATGGACAACTTCCAGCAGGATGTGATGGAAGCGTCCTCCAAAACGCCCATATTGATTGATGTCTGGGCGGAGTGGTGCGCCCCCTGTAAGCAGTTGATGCCGTTGCTGGAAAAGCTGGCGGAAGAGTATAAGGGCGGCTTCATGCTGGCCAAGGTGAACGCCGACGAGCAGCAGCAACTGACCGGCAGCCTGGGTGTGCGCAGCCTACCCACCGTGATCCTTGTGAAGGATGGCCAGGCAGTGGACGGCTTTAATGGTGCCTTGCAGGAGAGCGAGATCCGCAAGGTCCTCGACAAGCACATTGACATGCCGGAAGACGAAGAGGCTCCTTACGATAAGGCTCACCGACTTTGGGAAGAAGGTGATGTGGAAGCTGCGTTGGCCGTGTTAACCGAGATGAACCGTAACAACCCGGATGATCTGAAGGTACTGATCGACCTCGCGCAACTGAAGGCGGAGCTGGGTGATCTGGAAACCGCCGAGCAGGTGCTGGAAAGCCTGCCGCCGGAAGAAAAGATGCAGCACCAGGCCAAGCAGTTGGCGGCACGTATAAAGTTCCTCAAAGCGTCCGCTGAACTACCTCCGGTCCATGAGCTGGAAGATGCGCTGGATAAGGATCCGAAAGACCCGAATGCCCTGCACCTGCTGGCGTTGCATCATATTCTGCAGGAAAACAACGCCGAAGCGATGGAATTGCTGATTCGCCTGATGCGGGTGGACAGTAAGTACAAGGATGAAGTGGCGAAAACCACGCTGATTGAGCTGTTCGATAAACTGGGTAACAACAATGCAGATGTGCGTACCTATCGGCGCAAACTGTATACGCTGATGCATTGATGTGCAGTGAAAGGCATTTCTGGAAGGAGGGGCCCACCTAGGGCCCCTTTTTTTGGTGCGCCAGGCATGGCGCGTAGCGCCTTGACGGCGCTGTTCCGGTACAGGTGGTGCTGGCCGGATGACTTGGGGGTGCAAGTCCCCTGTGGGCCCGGCAAGGGGAACCACTAGCCGGACGGCAAGGGTGTCCACCGCGAGGTGGAATCTGAAGGAAGCCGCAGGCAAAGCACTGGCCCGACGAACAGAAATCGCATTAGGCGGTCGCACCGGGTGAGACGGCCAATATCGTCAAAGCCCGATACTTGCACGGAAGGTGCGGACGTAGATGCGGCGGGTATAAGTGTGAAGGTCACGCGTCTTACCCTGGGATCTCTGGTGGTCTGCCGCTGGGCTACTCACCTCGTGAGGGGTGGGGATGGGCCGCCAGAACTCAGCAGAGGCCATAGTAGGTGCGTTACCGCGTACTGAAGGGCTGAACCCACTATGAGTGGATAGTCGGATCTTATCTCTGATTAGAGCTTGCAGATGCCTCAAGCGAGGGCTCGCAACAAACGTGGACGAGGCGGAACCTCGAAGACAGTTGCAGTGCAAATCACTCTGACAGGCGGGAGATCAACGGAACGCAGCTCGCCCAGCAATGGGAGGTGGGAACCGCCGTGGTACGGAACCGTATGCCCGGTGGTGTGAGAGG
>TARA_R100001244_G_scaffold98775_4_pt1 | contig 12682 bp, 11 predicted proteins | sample TARA_R100001244 | Tara Oceans TARA_R100001244 (sample SAMEA2621564) | marine metagenome | biome: marine biome (ENVO:00000447); feature: mesopelagic zone (ENVO:00000213); material: "saline water (ENVO:00002010), including plankton (ENVO:xxxxxxxx)" | depth 790 m
GCGCTGAGCCAATAACTTGCGGCATTAGAGATCAGGCTTTTGTCTGCGCTCTCGACCGCGAACGGCTCAGGCAACGTGCTCAATCGCGGCCAAGGCCCCTGCTACCCCGCCAGCACAGGCCTCCCGTGTGCGACTCTCATCTGCCAAACCTGCCCCGCTTTCGCGGTTAAAGCTATTCCCATCAATTAACGGGCACAAAACCTTTTCAGGCTCTGCCCCAGTTACGCGCTGCATGAGCCGTCACGCGATTATGGGCCTTGACCACAAAACGCACTCAAGGCAACCCAAAGAGCACGCGACCAGCCCACGGCGCCTAGTCGCGAACCGTCACGCGCACGCCTATTGGCGCACCTGACAGGCGGTTGATTTTTTGTGCACAATCTACAAATAAATTGTTTTTAACCCTGTAAACAACTTGTTATAGTCGACGCATTCTGACCGACCAGACAACTTTTAATGGCGCTCGGAAAGAGGCGCCGTGAAGCCTCGTGCAAGCCCATGACCGTATAAAAACAAATGGCAGGCTCTGACATGACCACGACCAGCACCCCGAACGCCACAGCACCGCTTGCGCGCCACCACCCGCCGAGCTGTAAGCCCTTCTTCGTCACCTGCCAGGCCGGCCCGCAGTTGCACAACGCAGCGTCTGGCACCATGCGCAGCACCTGAACGCCCCCTTCTCGCTCCACCTGCCCCTCCCTGCGGCCCGCCGCAGGGCCGAGAAACCTTGTAAGTCCTAAAAATAAGGAAGACCCGATGAACCTGAAGCATCTGCCCCACTGCCTCGCCCTGTCTGCCGGGCTATTGGCCACGCAACACGCCAGCGCCGACGACATGTTGCTGTGGCAAAACAACAGCCTGTCCTACCTGTATGGCGACAACTTCCAGCGCCTCAATTTCAACGACGAGGAGCAGCGCTCGCAGACCACCTTCACCTTCGAGCACGCCAGCGGCTGGGCCTGGGGCGATGTGTTCTACTTCCTCGATTACATCCGCGCGGACAACACCCAATCGCGTGGCAGCTTCGCCAACGGCACCTTCGAGCAACACGATAAAAGCAGCTTCTACTACATGGAGTTCTCGCCGCGCGTCAGCCTCAGCTGGCTGACCGGCCAAGACCTTTCCGTCGGCCCGCTGAAAGACGTCAAAGCCGCGTTCACCCTGGAAAAAGGCGAAGGCGGTCCCGGCACCGAGAACTACCTGTACGGCATCGGTCTGGACTGGGACGTACCCGGCTTCGCCTTCCTCAACACCAACCTGTACCGGGTGAAGATCAACAACCACGTGTTCTTCGCCGACCAGGACAGCAACGGCTACACCACCCAGCTGACCGTCGCCGGCGCCTACCCGTTCGCCATCGGCGAGCAGGACTTCGTCGTCGATGGCTTCGTCGACTGGCGCGCGCCATCGAAAGAAGCCAACACACAGACCTCGGTCGGCTCCTCGATCCAGGTCAAGTGGGACGCTGGCAAAGCGCTGTTCGGCGAAGAACGCACGCTGTACGTCGGTACCGAAGTGAACATGTGGCACAACAAATACGGCATCAAGCCTATCGACGGCTCCACCGACGGTTTCGACCAGACCGCCGTGCAAGCACTGGTCAAATACCACTTCTGATACAGGCAACGAACTTGACCACCGCCGGTAGGGGCGGAGGTCGGGTAAAGGGGGAATGACGCTCGCGTCATTCCCCCTTTTTTTGGCTGCGTGCCCGTTAACTGTTGATGCAGACCGCCTTCACGTGGGAGCGGCTTTAGCCGCGAAAGATCTTCAGTTTTCAAAGATTTTCGCGGATAAATCCGCTCCCACAACAGCGCGGCTTCTCCTGCAACACGTCACTGGGACATAGCCTTTTTCTTGCCGCCGCATCCATTACCTGTCGCTGCCCCCAGCACTTCATCGCGCTTTAACCGCAAAATAGTCAATTTTCGACGATTTTAGCCGACAAATCTGCCCACAGGCGCCGTGCGCTGGCAGGGTAGCCGGGGCCTTGGCTGCGCGTGCTTTGCGCCGGCCTTGAGCGCGCTTCGTGGTCAACGAGCGCTCCCACAAAAGCCTGACTGCGCATGCAACAGGCAATTGGGTCATGACCTTTTTCTTGATTACCCGCTGCCCGCGCAGTCGCGCCGCGGTGGGACATTTCAACCTTTTGCGTGACTGCCGGCGACACCCGGATGGGCGAGCAGGACACTTATTGGGTACAAAAAACCGACTTAAGGCGAACCGGGACGACAGGCTCGCCAAAAAACGCCGCATGAGTACGAAAAGCTCAGGCCTGAGCGCTCCAACGGCTTTTTACAGCCAGTAACCTGACCTAAATGTCAAGTTTTTGAACACAAAAAAGCATGAATTTGCGACAATTCGTCGACAAAGTGATTTCCAGAGCAAATATTTTTGTGTACAAAGTTGTACACCAAAAATAAATCGGGAGATCCACATGAAAATTCGTGTCATCAACCCCAATACCACCGCCAGCATGACCGACAAGATCGGCGAGGCCGCCGCGCGTATTGCCGCCGCGGATACGCGAATCGTCGCGAGCAACCCACGCAGCGGTCCGGTATCGATCGAGAGCCATTTCGACGAAGCCATCAGCGCAGTCGGCGTGCTCGAGGAAGTTCGTGCCGGGGAGCGCGAACACACCGATGCCTACATCATCGCCTGCTTCGGCGACCCAGGCCTGTTGGCCGCCCGCGAACTGACCCGCGCGCCAGTGATCGGTATCGCCGAAGCGGCCTTCCACATGGCCACGCTGATCAGCACGCGCTTCTCCATCGTCACCACCCTTGGTCGCACCGGCATCATTGCCGAGCACCTGTTGCAGAACTACGGCTTCGCCCACCACTGCCGGCGGGTGCGCGCCGCCGAGATCCCAGTACTCGACCTCGAAGACAGTGGCGACCAGGCCCTGCAACGCATCATCGACGAGTGCCTTCGAGCCAAGCGCGAGGACGGCATCGGCGCCATCGTCCTGGGCTGTGGCGGGATGGCCGACCTGACCCCGCAGATCCGCGACGCGGTTGGCTTGCCCGTGGTCGAGGGCGTCACCGCGGCGGTGAAGCTGGCCGAATCGTTGGTCAGCCTGGGCTTGGGTACCAGCAAGTTCGGCGACCTCGACTTCCCCCGCAGCAAGACCTTCACCGGACAGTTCGATTACCTGTCGCAAGCCGACTGAGCGCAGGAGCGCTAGCCACACCAGAAGCAGCTGGACGAAATAGCCATACGGACTCAGGTCACTACACAACAACAAAATCGGGGACTGCAGTGCGCGCCCCAGCACCGAGGTTCACACCATGCACACGAAAGATGCCACCGCGCAGGCCATGAGCCATTCCGCGCCTGAAGCAACCAAGGCCGCCGGCGAAGAATCCCTGGCCCCACAGAAACACCGCATCATGGGACGCACCTCCTACCTGCTGGCCTGGTTCGGCGGCTGCGTATCGATCGGCACCTTCGCCATGGGTTCCAGCATCGTCGGCACCCTCAACCTGCTGCAAGCAACCCTGGCCATCGCCATCAGCTGCTTCGTCATCGGCATCGCCCTGGCCTTCAACGGTGCCGCCGGCTACAAGTACGGCATTCCCTTCATGGTTCAGGCACGCAGTGCCTTCGGCTTCACCGGCACGCGCTTCCCCGGCCTGGTCCGGGCGGTGCCCGCCATCGTCTGGTACGGTTTCCAGAGTTGGATCGGCGCCGGCGCCCTGAACGCGGTGTCGATCACCCTGCTCGGCTTCGACAACTTGGTGTTTTACTTCGTGGTCTTCCAGTTCTTGCAGATCGGCCTGTCGATGTTCGGCTTCCAGGGCATCAAGTGGCTGGAAAACATCGGCAGCGCCTTCATCCTCGCCTCTCTGGTGTACATGTTCTACAGCGTGATCAACCGCTATGGCGATGAGATCACCACCAACCTGGTGAATATCGAGGGCACCTGGGGCCTGCCGTTCTGGGGGGCGACCATGCTCTTCCTGGGTATCTACAGCACCATGATGCTCAACGTCAGCGACTACTCGCGCGAACTGGAGAAAGGCACCGGCCCCAGCCTGCTGACCACCATCTACGCCATGTCGATCCTGCCCTGCACCCTGTTCATGGGCCTGATCGGCCTGATGGTCTCCGGTGCGACCGGGGCCTCCGACCCGATTCAGGTGTTCTCCAGCGCCGTCGACAATACGCCGCTGCTGATCGCCACCCTGCTGTTCATCGCCTTCGCCCAAGTCACCACCAACGTGTTGAACAACGTAGTGCCGCCGACCTACATCCTGATGGACGTGTTCAAGCTGCGCTTTCGTACCGCCACGGTGATCGTCGGCCTCCTGGCCTTCTGCACCTTCCCCTGGGAGCTGGTCAAGGCAGAGTCCTCCGCTGGCTTGCAGATTTTCGTACAGACCTACTCGGCGTTCCTCGGCCCGATCTTTGCTGTGCTGGTGGTGGACTACTTCATCCTGCGCCGGCGCACGCTGGACCTGCGCAAGCTGTATGACGAGAACGGCCCGTATCGCGGAGTGAACTACGCGGCGATCATCGCCTCGTTGCTCGGTGCCGCGGTCGCCCTCTGCTTCCCCGCCGTGTCCTGGTACGCCAGCCTGATCCCGGCCGGCCTGAGCTACTACCTACTGATGCGCCACTGGGCACCCTGCAAGCGTTTCAGCGAATAAGCGAACGCTGCCCCGGCCCCGCGCCGGGGCAGCAGGGCCGTCGACGACGCTCGGCGCCCTGCTGGAATCAGGCGCCGCAGAATCCTTGCGCAGCGGCGCCCGGCTAATCTGACTGAAAGAGCCCCGGAGCATCCCGCGGCACCACAAGATTAAGGAGCAGCCCATGTCCACCGATGACTTTCGTATCCAGCAAATCGATACCTCGTTGCACAACGAAGACTTGGCGCCCTTGTCGCCGGATAAACGCAAATGGGGCTGGTTCGAGATTTTCAATGTCTGGTCCAACGACATCCAGAGCCTGTTCGGCTACACCCTCGCCGCCACCCTGTTCATCTCCTACGGCCTCAGCGGCTGGGCCGTGCTGGCGGGGATCATCCTGGCGGGTTTTATCGTGATGTTTCTGGTGCAACTGACCGGCAAACCCAGCGTCAAGTACGGCATTCCGTTCCCGGTCATGGCGCGCGCCAGCATGGGGGTACGCGGCGCCAACTTCCCCGCCGTGGTGCGCGGGATCGTGGCCATTTTCTGGTACGGCGTGCAAACCTATTTCGCCTCCACCGCCGTGGCCCTGCTGATCAACTCGCTAATGGATAACCCGGCCGGTGCGGGCGCCACCTTCCTCGGCATGACCGCCGTGGGCTGGGTGTCCTACGTCATCGTCTGCGTGTTCCAGGTTGCGCTGTTCATTCGCGGCATCGACTGGATCACCAAATTCCTCAACTGGGCCGGGCCATTGGTCTATCTGGTGATGATCGCGCTGATGCTGATGATCTGGTACCAGGCCGGGCCGAGCCTGCTCAGCGAGCTGGGCAGCATCTTCCGGGGCACGGGTGAGTACGCGGCAGGTCCGGTCGCCGCCTTTATTGCCGTGGTCGGCACCATGGTCGCCTACTTCGCCGCCGTGGTGATCAACTACGGCGACTTCGCGCGCTTCGTGAAAAGCGAAAAGCAGATGACGGCCGGCAACTTTCTCGGCCTGCCGGTGAGTCTGGCGATCTTCTCGCTGATCGCCCTGGTGATTACCGCCGGCACCGTGGTGGTGTTCGGCGAAACCCTGACCAACCCGACCGACATCGTCGCCCGGGTGGACAACCTGACCCTGACCATCATCGCCGCCCTGACCTTCTTTGCCGCCACGGTCGGCATCAACCTGGTGGCCAACTTCATCCCACCGGCCTATGACATCGCCAACCTGGCACCGGCGCATATCAGCGCGCGCACCGGCGGCTTCATCACCGCGGCGATTGCCTTCTTCATTGGCGCGTTGTGGGTGTCCTTTATCAGCAACGTCGGCATCGCCGCCTTCGTCGACACCCTCGGCGCGGTACTGGCTCCGCTGTACGGCATCATCGTCGCCGACTACTACCTGGTGCGTAAGCAACAGCTCAACCTGCAAGACCTGTTCAGCGCCGAAGCCGGCTCGACCTACTATTACGACGGCGGCTGGAATCGCAAGGCGATGATCGCCTTCGGCATTGCCTCGCTGTTCTCCGTCGCCTCGGTGTGGATGCCGGGTCTCAGCAGCCTGTCGGGTTACTCGTGGATCTTCGGCGCCATGCTCGGCGCGCTGTTCCACTACCTGCTGATGCGCAAGCAGTGCGCCGGCAAAAGCACAACAGCGGCACTCGGCTCGCGCAACTGAAACCGCGGCGCACAGTTTGCCCGCGGCGGCTCAAGGTCCACGCGGGCGGCAGGACACAGGAGACGTACGCGGGCTAGGCAGGAAGGGCCTTGGCCGCGAGCGCTGCGGGCTGCCTTGATGCGTGACCTGAACAGCTCGCGGTCAAGACCGCTCCTGCAAAAGCCTGACTGTTCATATAAAGATAAAGAACCAAGAAAAAGGCTCTGCACCCGTTAACTGTGTGTAATCAGCTGGCGCGCGCCACATCGCGCAGGGATTTCACCTGGTCATGGTTACGCTGCACGCCTTGCAGTTGCTTCTCGACAAGACTGCGCACATTCGCCGGCAAGTTTTTCTTCAGCGCCACCTTGTAGTTCTTCAGGGCCACATCTTCGCCACGCTCACACTCATTGAGAATGGCTTCATCGTCTTTGCCGGTGATCACGCTCTTCAAGTCGATCCAGCCACGGTGCAAGGCAGCGGACACACTGGAGCGGGTTTGCGGGTCGCCGCCCAGGCTGCGAACCTGCTGCTGAAGCTCGTTGGCAGCGGCCGCGCACTCCAGCGCACGGCGGTTGAACAGCGTCTTGAGCTGAGTGCTTTTGACGTCTTCGGCGCACTCACGAAAACCTTTTTCACCATCTTTGCTGGTTTCAATCAGGTCGTTAAGTACCGAAATCGCTTCTTGGTTATCCATTTCGAATTCCTCATATCAGTCCATCGGTATAAGCCAAGGTTGCAGCTTGGCCGCTCAGGTGAGTGGACGGCCTGCGGTGCGCGAAGGTTCAGAAAAACTGTCAGGTTGCCACGCGAACCGAGACCAAGCAGCCGTCTACAGGCCTGATCTACGCGGAGCTGCAACCGTTCGTCGCGGAACACCACGGCAGCTCGGGCCACGGCCTCAACCGCCGCTGGCGTCTCGGCTCTGGCGGCGCTTGAGGTAGTCGACCTTCCACTGCTCCAGGCCCATGAACTCCGAATCCAGGTTGGCCTCGACCTGATATTTACCTTTCAGCGCCGCCACCTCGGCCTGCTGTTCGAGGAGAAAGCGGTCGAAGCGCTGTAGCAGCGCCGCATGCTTGCGCGTGGACAAATGAAAGGTGCCGCGGGTGTGCGGTAATTTGGCATCGAATACCAAGGCGCCAGGCCGCGCGCGAATGTTGTCGAGGTAATGCGTGGCGACCACCACGTTGAAGTAGGCGCCGTCGGTGTCCTTCTTCAGCGCCTGGCGGATCATCTGCCGCAGATCGTCGCTGTAGGTCAGTTGAATCTGCTGCGCATCGATACGCGCCTGATACCCCCACGGGGTCCAGCCATTGACCATGGCCAGGCGCTTGAGCCGTTCGAGCGGTTGCCCCTGGCGCTGCGGGGCGACCAGCACGCCATCCACGTAATTGACCACGCCCTGGCTATAGCTCAAGCCCTTGCCGGCTTTCTGCGTCTGCGCCCAAGTGGCGCTGTCCGGGTATTTGAAATCGATCTGCCCCGCTAACAGCGCCGGTAACAGTTGCTCCACCGGCAGCGCCTTATAACTGAGCTGCACCCCGCTGTGGGCGGCGAAGCGGTCGAACAGCTCACGGGCAAACCCCTGATACTGCCCCTGCTTATCGACGCTGTAGTGCGGCGCAAAGGCAAGATTTTCCACACCGATGACATAGCTCTCGGCACTGGCGCCCGAGGCACATACAACGGCGAACAGACTGCAGACGCGCGCAAGCTTCACAGCAACCCTCCTGGTGAGTCGTCGATCGAATTGAATGCTGATGGCCCGCCAGCGGCGGCGCGCCCAGTCAGCCGCCGGTCATGCTCATGAAGCGCACGACCTGAACCTGGCTATCCGCCTGGAAGTGATGCCGTTCCGGCTTAAGCTGCAACGCGCCCAGCAGCGCCTCGCGCAAGCGCTGGCCATCGCCCGGATGGGCGCGCAGCAGGCCTTTCAGGTCGAGGGCGTTTTCGTGCCCCAGACACAGCACCAGTTTGCCCTCGGCGGTGACCCGCACGCGGTTGCAGTCGCCGCAGAAGTTGTGGCTGTGCGGCGAGATAAAGCCCACCTGCGTCGCGCTCCCCACCACCTGCCAGTAACGCGACGGGCCACCGGTCTGCTTGCTGCTGCGCACCAGGCGATAACGTTGTTCGAGGCGCTGGCGCACCTCATCGCTGGTGCAGAACGTCTCTTGCCGCTGGTGACTGGAGATGCTGCCCAGCGGCATTTCTTCGATAAAGCTGATGTCCAGATCGCGCTCGATGGCGAACTCGAGCAGATCGAGCACCTCGTCGTCGTTGCGGCCTTTCTGCACCACGCTGTTCAGCTTGATCCGGCTGAAACCCGCCGCGCGCGCCGCCTCGATACCGGCCAGTACCTGGTCGAGTCGGTCGCGCCGGGTAAAGGCGGCAAAGCGTTCGCGCCGCAAGGAGTCGAGGCTGATATTCAGGCGCTTGACCCCAGCCGCGCGCAGTTGCGGAGCCAGTTCGGCCAGTTGCGAACCGTTGGTGGTGATGGCCAGGTCCTCAAGCTCGGGGCGGCTGCCCAGGCGCGCCAACAGGCTCAAGAGGTTCTTGCGCACCAGCGGTTCGCCACCGGTAATGCGGATGCGTTTGACGCCCAGACCGATAAAGGCATCGGCCACGCTATAGAGCTCTTCCAGGCTGAGGATCTGCTGGCGCGGGGCGAAGAGCATGTCCTCGCTCATGCAGTAGGTGCAGCGAAAATCGCAGCGATCGGTGACCGACAACCGCAAGTAAGTGATGCGCCGACCGAAGGGGTCGACCAGCGAGGCGTTGTGCACAGCGGGTCTCCAGGTGCTCAAGGAGCCGGGACGTTTTTGTTGTGAACCGCAGAGGAGCAGATAGAAACAGAAAAACCAAATCCTGTATACAATAAATTGACTGCGGAGTCAGTTATCTGCTCACAGCCCCACGGGGCGCCAGCTTGAGGCCGTCGCGAGGCCGGTGCTACCATGCCCGACCGCTAGCCCGGCGCCGGGTGGCACAAGAATGTATAGAGGCTTATGACCAGTATTCGCGAGCGCAACAAAGAGCTGATCTTGCGCGCGGCCAGTGAAGAGTTCGCCGACAAGGGGTTTGCCGCGAGCAAAACCAGTGACATCGCCGCCAAGGCCGGCCTGCCCAAACCCAACGTCTACTACTACTTCAAGTCGAAAGAAAACCTCTACCGCGAGGTGCTGGAAAGCATCATCGAACCGCTGCTCGCCGCCTCCGCGCCGTTCAATCAGCCCGGTAATCCAGCCGAAGTGCTAAGGGCCTATATCCGCTCGAAGATTCGCATCTCCCGTGAGTTGCCGTTCGCCTCCAAAGTGTTCGCCAGCGAGATCATGCACGGTGCGCCGCACCTCTCCGCCGAGCAAACCGAGCAGCTCAACGCCCAGGCCAAGCACAACATCTCCTGCATCCAGCGCTGGATCGACCAGGGCTTGATGGCCACCGTCGATCCGCACCACCTGATGTTCAGCATCTGGGCCGCGACCCAGACCTACGCCGATTTCGATTGGCAGATCGCCACCGTCACCGGCAAGGCCAGCCTCAGCGACGACGACTACGAAGCCGCGGCCCAGACCATCATCCGTCTGGTAATCAAGGGCTGCGAGATCGACGAAAACGTGCCCAGCCCGTCCGAGCAGGTCACTAGCGCGTAAGCCTGCTTGTCCGCCAGGCCCGGAATAAACGGCTGCAATAAAAAACGGTGAATGCCGCAAAGCATTCACCGTTTTTTATTTCTGTTTCACATACAACAGACCTGTGGGAGGCGCTTTAGCGGCGAGTTGTTAATCGTTACAGTCGCGGCTGAAGCCCCTCCCACAAGCCGCGCATGCTCAGGCGGCGATACCCGCATCCGCCTTAAGCCCAACCGCTTCCACCGCGCTGACTGCGCACTGCTCGTCGATGTCCGAGGTGTCGCCGGTGATGCCGATGGCGCCGATCACCTCGCCGCGCTCATCGCGGATCAGCACGCCACCCGGCGCCGGCACCAGGTTGCCGGCCGCCAGGTTGTTCACCGCGCCGATAAACGCCGGACGCTGCTGCGCGTCGGCGGCGATCAGGCGTGAGCCCTTGCCCAGCGCCAGCGCGCCCCATGCCTTGCCGATGGCGATCTGCGGACGCAACAGGCTGGCACCGTCTTCACGTTGCAGGCTGATCAAGTGACCACCGGCATCCAGTACCGCGACGGTCAGCGGCGCCGCTGAGATTTCCCGGCCAACCGCCAGCGCGCGATTGCTCAAGGTGGTGGCCAGTTGCAGGTTCAATGCGTTCATGTGCTGCCCTTCCAAATGAAATAAGTCGAACGAAACGCCTCGCGGGAAACCCGCAGAGGCAATCCAAAGCTCGCCCCAACTATCCCACTAGAAACAAAAAACACAATAGATAGATACAATAGAAAATTGTTTTGTATACATAAAACCAAGCAGCCCGCCTTGGCATTCGCGCAGCATGGCTCAAACAGGCGTTTTAAAAGATTTTCTGCTGAGCGCAACCCGCCGCAGAAAATTTGTTGACCACGAAGTCATGAGCTGAATAGAATCCGTCACAGCTGTTTTGTATACAATCTGATAACAAAAGAGGCACAAGACAATGGCCAAAATGAGAGCAATCGAGGCCGCCGTACTGGTGATGCGCCGCGAAGGCGTTGACACTGCGTTCGGCATCCCCGGCGCCGCCATCAACCCGCTGTACGCTGCACTGAAGAAAGTCGGCGGTATCGACCACGTCCTGGCTCGCCACGTCGAAGGTGCCTCGCACATGGCTGAGGGTTACACCCGCACCAACGCCGGCAACATCGGCGTGTGCATCGGCACCTCCGGCCCGGCTGGCACCGACATGGTCACCGGCCTGTACTCGGCATCGGCCGACTCCATCCCGATTCTGTGCATCACCGGCCAAGCGCCGCGTGCGCGTATGCACAAGGAAGACTTCCAGGCCGTCGACATCACCAGCATCGTCAAGCCGGTGACCAAGTGGGCGACCACCGTGATGGAGCCGGGCCAAGTGCCACGTGCCTTCCAGAAAGCCTTCTATGAAATGCGCAGCGGCCGTCCAGGCCCGGTGCTGATCGACCTGCCGTTCGACGTGCAGATGGCCGAGATCGAATTCGACATCGACGCCTACGAACCGCTGCCCCTGGCCAAGCCAGCGGCCAACCGCGTGCAGGCGGAGAAAGCCATTGCCCTGCTCAACGACGCCGAGCGCCCGCTGCTGGTTGCCGGTGGCGGCATCTTCAACGCCGACGCGTCAGACAAGCTGGTGGAATTCGCCGAACTGACCGGCGTACCGGTTGTGCCAACCCTGATGGGCTGGGGCGCGATCCCGGACGATCACAAACTGATGGTCGGCATGGTCGGCTTGCAGACCTCGCACCGCTACGGCAACGCCACCCTGTTGGAATCCGACCTGGTATTCGGCATCGGTAACCGTTGGGCCAACCGCCACACCGGCAGCGTCGATGTGTACACCGCAGGTCGCAAGTTCATCCACGTCGACATCGAGCCGACGCAAATCGGCCGCGTGTTCAACCCGGACCTGGGCATCGTCTCCGACGCCGGCGCCGCCCTGGACGCGTTCCTCGAAGTAGCCCGCGAGTGGAAAGCCGCTGGCAAGCTGAAAGACCGCAGTGCCTGGGTCGAATCCTGCCGTGAGCGCAAGCGCACCCTGCAACGCAAGACTCACTTCGACAACGTGCCGGTCAAGCCGCAGCGCGTCTACGAAGAGATGAACGAGTTCTTCGGCAAGGACACCTGCTACGTCAGCACCATCGGTCTGTCGCAGATTGCCGGCGCGCAGTTCCTCCACGTCTACAAGCCGCGTCACTGGATCAACTGTGGCCAGGCAGGCCCACTGGGCTGGACCATTCCGGCGGCCCTTGGCGTGGTCAAGGCCGATCCGAGCCGTTCCGTGGTGGCGCTGTCGGGCGACTATGACTTCCAGTTCATGATCGAGGAGCTGGCGGTCGGTGCGCAGTTCAACCTGCCGTACATCCACGTGCTGGTGAACAACTCCTACCTGGGTCTGATCCGTCAGGCGCAGCGCGGTTTCGAGATGGACTACTGCGTGCAGTTGGCCTTCGAGAACATCAACGCACCGGAGCTCAACGGTTACGGCGTCGACCACGTTGCCGTGGTGGAAGGCCTGGGTTGCAAGGCCATCCGCGTACTCGACGCCAACAACCTGCAAGCCGCCTTCGCCGAGGCCCAGCGCCTGATGACCGAGCACCGCGTGCCGGTAGTGGTCGAGGTCATCCTGGAGCGGGTCACCAACATCTCCATGGGTGTCGAGATCAATGCGGTCAACGAGTTCGAAGAACTCGCCGAGCGCGGCGCCGACGCACCGACTGCGATCTCGCTGCTGGATTGATGCGCTTTGCTCCCCTCTCCCACTGGGAGAGGGGCCGGGGGTG
>TARA_R100001244_G_scaffold259_15_pt1 | contig 12663 bp, 6 predicted proteins | sample TARA_R100001244 | Tara Oceans TARA_R100001244 (sample SAMEA2621564) | marine metagenome | biome: marine biome (ENVO:00000447); feature: mesopelagic zone (ENVO:00000213); material: "saline water (ENVO:00002010), including plankton (ENVO:xxxxxxxx)" | depth 790 m
CGTTACCGTTCGAGGATTTTCCGATGAAGTTCGAAGGCACCCAGTCCTACGTCGCCACCGACGACCTCAAGCTTGCGGTCAACGCCGCCATTACCCTGGAGCGTCCGCTGCTGGTCAAGGGTGAACCGGGCACCGGCAAGACCATGCTCGCCGAGCAGTTGGCCGAATCCTTCGGCGCACGCCTGATCACCTGGCACATCAAGTCCACCACCAAGGCCCACCAAGGCCTGTACGAGTACGACGCGGTCAGCCGCCTGCGCGACTCGCAGCTGGACAGCGACAAAGTCCACGACGTGCGCAACTACATCAAGAAGGGCAAGCTGTGGGAAGCCTTCGAGTCGGAAGACCGGGTGATCCTGCTGATCGACGAGATCGACAAGGCCGATATCGAGTTCCCCAACGACCTGCTGCAAGAACTCGACAAGATGGAGTTCTACGTTTACGAGACCAACGAGACGATCAAGGCCAAGCAGCGCCCGATCATCATCATCACCTCGAACAACGAAAAAGAACTGCCGGACGCCTTCCTGCGCCGCTGCTTCTTCCACTACATCGCCTTCCCGGATCGCGCGACCCTGCAGAAGATCGTCGACGTGCACTACCCGGACATCAAGAAGGACCTGGTCGCCGAGGCGCTGGACGTGTTCTTCGACGTGCGCAAGGTGCCGGGCCTGAAGAAGAAGCCCTCCACCAGCGAACTGGTCGACTGGCTCAAGCTGCTGATGGCCGACAATATCGGCGAAGCCGTGCTGCGCGAACGCGACCCAACCAAGGCCATCCCGCCCCTGGCCGGCGCCCTGGTGAAGAACGAGCAGGATGTGCAGCTGCTGGAACGCCTGGCGTTTATGAGCCGCCGCGCTTCGCGTTAAGCCACGCTCTTGTAGGGTGGGTTAGCGAAGCGTAACCCACCAACCGGCCGACAGGCTGGCCAAAGCGATGCCTGCGGCATCGATGGTGGGTTACGCCGCTACGCGGCTAACCCACCCTACGGATACCCATGAGGGCGCACATATGCTGCTCAACCTATTTAACGAAATGCGCGCGGCCAAGGTGCCGGTGTCGGTGCGCGAGCTGCTCGACCTGATCAACGCGTTGAAACACAACGTGGTGTTCGCCGATATGGACGAGTTCTACTTTCTCTCGCGCACCATCCTGGTCAAGGACGAGCGGCATTTCGACAAGTTCGACCGCGCGTTCGGCGCCTACTTCAAGGGCCTGGAAAATCTCAATCAGCACATCGAGGCGCTGATCCCCGATGAATGGCTGCGCAAGGAGTTCGAGCGCTCGCTGACCGACGAGGAACGCGCCAAGATCGAATCCCTCGGCGGCCTCGACAAGCTGATCGAAGAGTTCAAGAAGCGCCTGGAAGAGCAGAAAGAGCGCCACGCCGGCGGCAACAAGTGGATCGGCACTGGCGGCACCAGCCCGTTCGGCTCCGGCGGCTTCAACCCGGAAGGCATTCGCGTCGGCGATGCCGGTCAGCGCCAGGGCAAGGCGGTCAAGGTGTGGGACCAGCGCGAGTACAAGAACCTCGACGATCAGGTCGAACTGGGCACGCGCAACATCAAGATCGCCCTGCGCCGCCTGCGTAAGTTCGCCCGTCAGGGCGCCCAGGACGAGCTGGATCTGGACGGCACCATCGACCACACCGCCAAAGACGGCGGCCTGCTCAACATCCAGATGCGCCCGGAGCGGCGCAACACGGTCAAGCTGTTGCTGCTATTCGACATCGGCGGTTCGATGGACGCGCATATCAAGGTTTGCGAAGAGCTGTTCAGCGCCTGCAAGACCGAGTTCAAGCACATGGAGTACTTCTACTTCCATAACTGCGTGTACGAGTCGGTGTGGAAGAACAACCTGCGCCGCAGCTCCGAACGCTTCTCCACCCAGGACCTGCTGCACAAATATGGCGCCGACTACAAAGTGGTGTTCGTCGGCGACGCGGCCATGGCGCCCTACGAGATCACCCAGGCCGGCGGCAGCGTCGAGCACTGGAACGAGGAGCCGGGTTACGTGTGGATCAAGCGTTTTATGGAGAAGTACAAGAAACTCATCTGGATCAACCCCTACCCCAAGGACACCTGGGGCTACACCGCCTCGACCAACATCATGCGCGAGCTGTTGGAAGAGCAGATGTACCCGCTGACCTTGCAGGGCCTGGAAGACGGCATGAAGTTCCTCTCCAAGTAACCCCGCACCGCCACGAAAAAGCCCCAGTCACTAATGATCGGGGCTGTGCGTTTGCAAACGATTAAAAAGACGGTGCACCACCGTCCTGGCGATACACCGTAATGCGAGCGGCACTTGCCCTAGCCAACTACGCGCGGCTGCGTGCCAAAGCCGCGCAGCCACTTTATGCCAGTTGGAAATCGGCGATGGTCACACTGGTGTGATCGGTGACACCGACCAAACGGATGCTGCCTCCATCGGCACCGTTGACCGTCACCAAGGTGTCGGCCCCGGCATCCGCTATCGCCACACGGCTAGCGAAGGTTCCAGCGGTCAGGTTGAAGGCTGCGATATTCAGCAAGTCCTGGCCTCCGGCCGGGTTGGCATCGAATCCATTAACGATGTCATTGCCGAAGTTTGTACCAAACACGAGGATATCGTTGCCGAGCCCACCAGTGAGGGTATCGTTGCCGGCACCGCCGTTGAGCACATCATTGCCTACACCACCCTGGATGGTGTTATTCAGGGCATTGCCTGTGCCGGTGAAATTACCGCTAGCCCCATACATCAGTCGCTCAACATTGTCCGTCAGCGTGTAGCTCGACAACGAGGTCCACACGGTATCAATGCCTTGGCCGGCGAGTTCGATTACCTGGTCGCCGGCTTCGGTCACTTCATACACATCGTCACCCACACCTCCTGACATGCTGTCGTTACCCGAACCACCAATCAGCGTGTCGTTACCCGCACCACCGGTCAGCGTGTCGTTACCCGCCAAACCACTGAGTCGATCATTACCCACACCGCCCTGGATGGTGTTGTTCAGCGCATTCCCCGTGCCGGTGAAGTTGCCGCTAGCACCGTACATCAGGTTCTCGACGTTGGCCGTCAGCGTGTAGCTCGCCAGCGAGGTCCACACGGTGTCAGTGCCCTGGCCTGCGCCCTCGACTACTTGATCGCCGGCCTCGGTCACTTCATAGGTGTCGTTCCCCGCGCCACCGGACATAGTGTCGTTGCCCGAACCACCAATCAGCGTGTCGTTGCCCGCACCACCGGTCAGCGTGTCGTTACCCGCCAAGCCACTGAGTCGATCATTACCCACACCGCCCTGGATGGTGTTGTTCAGCGCATTCCCCGTGCCGGTGAAGTTGCCGCTACCACCGAACATCAGGTTCTCGACGTTGGCTGTCAGCGTGTAGCTCGCCAGCGAGGCCCACACGGTATCGGTGCCTTGGCCGGCGAGTTCGATTACTTGGTCGCCGGCTTCGGTCACTTCATACGTATCGTCACCCACGCCACCGGACATAGTGTCATTACCCGAACCACCAATGAGTACATCATCGCCGGCACCACCATCCAGGATATCGTTACCCGCTAAACCACTCAGACGGTCGTTGCCATCCAACCCTTGGATGTGGTCATCCCCAGTCGTCCCGCTCTGCGTGTCGTTAGCGGAGGTGCCAAGAATGATTGCGCTGACCACCAGGGCTGTTGCGGCAGAAGTGAGCGACTCGGCCGTGCCGCGGTTATCGGTGTAGGAGATGACCACCCGCACCTGTTGGTTGACCTGCGCCGCGCTCGGCGTGAACGACTGCGCGGTGGCCCCGGCGATATCGCTGAAGCTCGCCCCGGTGCCAGCCTGCCATTGATAGCTGAACGCGACACCGGCCAGGCCATCGGCATCGGCGAGCGCCGCGGTCGAGGCAATCAACACCTGGCCAGCGGTCGGCGCGGTGTTGTTGATGCTCGGCAGCCCGGTTGGTGCATCGTTGACGTTAGTCACCGCCGCGGTCGCCGTCGAAATCAGCGACTCCGGATTGCCGCCGTCGTCCGTGAAGCTGACCACTACACGCAGCGCCAGGCCAACCTGCGCATCGCCCGGCTGGAAGGTCGGGCCGCTACCGACAGCCGTCCACACGCCAGCGATCTCGGCCTGCCACACGTAGTTGAGCGTGGCGAACTGCATGCCGTTGGGGTCGCTGATGCTGGCCGTGGCAGTCAGTAACTGATCTTCGGCCGGGTTCAGGCTGCTGATCGTCACGCTGCCTTCGGCCGGACGATCGACCAGCCACATGGCCTGATCGGTGAACTGCAGGCGCTCGATATTGCGGATCAGGTCAGTGCCGTCGGTACCGACGTTATCGACCACCGTGTAGGTGCCGTCGAAATTCTCGATCACCTCGTAGTTGGCGAAGGCCCCGGTAAACACTGCGGTATCGATATCGGCGGCCTGGCCGCCGTCGAGGATTTCCCGAACGATATGCAACTGGCTCGGGTTGATCTCGCCGGAGAACATCCGTGCCTGGATCTCGGCCATGCTGTCGACGCTGAACAACTCGACGTCTGGATCGAGCTTGCTGCGCACGCTGATGCGTGCGTTGAGCCAATGGTCGCCGTCGATGTAGTCGTTACCGCCACGGCCAGTGATGGTGTCGCTACCGCCGCCGCCGAGGAGGATGTTGCCGCCGTTGAACACCACCGGGTCGTTGGCATCCAGCGGATTGGGCCGCGGGTTGACCGCGCTGCCGAGGATGGCTTCGAGACCGGCGATGCGGTCGACCCCGGACTGGGTCAACTCGTGGTTGAACAACGAGTTCTCACCCGCGGCATCGCCCTCGGCGCGGTCGTCGCCGAGCAGCACGTCGTCGTGCATCCAACCCGACAGGCCTTCGACCTGGTCGAAACGATCACGCAGGATATCCGCCTCCACCGAGGTGAAGATCGGGATGGCCAGGTCGGAATAGGCGCCCACCGGGCTGTTCTTGTGGATCGCCCAGTCGAAGCCCCACATGCCCTCGTTACGGTGGATACCGGCGCCCTGGAACATGATGTCGTCGCCGGATTCGCCGTCGTAGTCGTTGTCGTTGCCGCCGCCATTCATCACATCGTGACCGATGATCGGGCTGTTGAAGAACAGCTCGGAGTTATCGCCAGCCAGGGTGTCGAAGCCGTCACCGCCCTCCATCCAATCGTCGCCTTCGTTACCGAGGATGAAGCTCGGGCCGTTGCCACTGAAGATGAAGTCGTTGTCGCGGCCGCCGAAGATTTCCTTGCCATCCGGCCCGCCATAGATGAAGTCCTGGCCACCGCCGCCGAACACCAGGTCGAGCCCTGGGCCGGTGTGGATCACGTCATGGCCATCGTCGCCATGGATCACGTCGGCGTCGCCGATGTCGGTGATGATGTCGTCGCCGGCACCGCCGTGGATATGGTCGATGCCATAGCCGCCTTCGATGATGTCGTTGCCGCCATCGCCCCACAGGGTGTCGTCGCCGGCACCGCCGATCAGGGTGTCGTTCTCATTGTCACGACCACCGAGCACCACATGGTCCTCACCGGTGTAGCGCAGGTAGTCGTTGTCGCCGTCGCCGTCGAGGTCCTTGCGGATCACCAGCGGGTTGAGGGCATTGAGGATCGGGTTGCTGCCCAGCGGGTCGGCGTACTGCTGACGTGCCATATCCAGCTCGAGGATGTGCGCCACCGACTGGAACAGGTTACCCGGCAGGTGCGAGGCATTCGGGTCGCCCAAGTCAGTGTTGCGCATCACCAGTGCCGAGAAGGTGTTGCCTTCGAGCTCATTGAGCAGGTTCATGCCCTGGGTGCGGCTCAGGTAATAGAAGCGGTCGCCGTTCTGCAGGTTTTCCATCTGCACTTCGAAGACGAAGTTGAAGGTCGAGCCGAGCATGCCGCCAAACGGCATCTGCGCTTCGGCCAGGCCGCCGATCCAGAAGTCCACCAGGTTCAGGCCGCCCTTGTTGCCGGCATAGGTGCCGGTGCCGTTGAGGAAAGCGTCGCGGTCCGCCGGTGCGCCCTCGCCGCCGATGACCAGGGCCATGGCCGCGTCGCGCTTAGCTTCCAGGGTGGTGGCGCCGGTGATGCTGGCATGGGTGCCATAGGCGGCGATGAAGTTGATGATCGAGGCCGGCGTCTTGATGTTGAGGGCGAAATCGGTCCAGCTCTCGTAGGGCTTGAGCTGGCTGTCGCCAGTCATTTCATAGAACTGCGCGCGGGCGTTGTTCAGCGACGGAATGCCGGTATCGCGGCCACGGGCGATGTTGATCGCCGCCAGGTCCAGCGGCAGGCCGACCAGGTTGTTGCGCAGCGCTTCGGTAACGAACTCGTCGATCTCGTTGCCGGTTTGCCGGGTCATGCCACGGATGATCGCCCCCGCCGCTTCCTCGGCACTCAGGGCGCCGCCCTGGTTGAACTCGATGGGGTTGAGGAAGGCCTCGATCAGGCCGATGTCATTGGACTGCATGTTGTTGTCCAGCCGATCCACCGTCTCGGTCAACATCGAGTGGCCGAAGCGATACACCACATGGGCGAACTCGGCGACGATGGCCGGGTCGATGTCGATGGTGTTGGAGAAGGTGAACAGATCGACCAACGGCTGCACCGTGCGGGCGAACTCTTCGAACACCAGATGCTGGTACTGCATTTCATTGATGAAGCGCGCCGCCTGGAACAGCCGCTCGCCGTTCCAGATCAAGCCTTCCGCACTGCCGGGAACGCTGGTCACCGGCATCATCAGCCATTCGTTGATAAAGGCTAGATCGCCAGTGTCGAGGATGGTCTGTTTGTTCGCTTCCACCAGGCGGTTGTGCTCGGAGTGGAATACGTGGTGCACGGCGGTCAGGCCGATGTTCTCGTTGCCCCGGCCGTCGCCGGTGATGAAGTGTGCATCGAGCAGTTCGTTGTCGTACTCCAGATTGCGTCCGGTCTGCGGGTTGACCGCCACGGGGTTGCCGGCAACATCGTCGGCATCGGCCATCAATTGCCCGCCGACCACCACCGGCGCGGCGTTGTGCGCGATGTCATCGAGGAACGCATGCCCGGTACGCACGGCGCCTACCGTGCTGAGCGGCGCATCCGGGTTGCCCTCGACTTCGATCGGCGGGTTGCCCGGCATGATCAGCATGGCGAAGCCGTTGTCGCCACGGATGAACTGGCCATATTCGTCGGTGGCCAGCAGCGGCACGTTGGTCACGTCACGGTCGCTCAGGTCGATGCCGAGCATCTCCCGAGCCTGAGCCTTGATGTCCGCCCAGGTGGCCAGGCCACCATTCTGCCCATCGAGCATATGCCCAGTGGCCACCGGCTTGCCGTCGACCAAGATGTACTCGCGCAGGAATACCTGATGCGAGGCATTCGAGGTGTAGGTCTGGTTCTGGTCGATAAACGGCGTGGTCTGGTTAACGTGCTCACGTACATCGTCCGCGGTGCCGAGAATGCCGTCGGCGCCGGGCTGATTGGTGGCGCGGGTCAGCACCATGAAGTTGCTGTGCGAGCCCTCGACATACAACGGATCGTCGGGTTGCAGCGGGATGTACACGGTGCCACTGCCACCCTTGTTGACCAGGTCCAGGCCATGGTCGAAGAACTGGCCGAACAGGGTCATCCAGGAGTTGAATGGCGCGCTCAGGCCTTCATCCGGGGCGACGTTGGGAATCACCACCGTGCCGTTTTCCACGACGATGCCCAGACCATCGAGCAGTTGCTGCAAATCGGCAGCGGCGCTGCTGGCGGCTGTATCGGCGGCCACCACCTCGGCCAGCACGGCCTCATGCGCGGCCGTATCGAGGGCCAACTGTGTAGCTGCGGCGGTCGAGGCAGCGGTGGCCGTACTGGCGGCGGCACTCGAAGCCAAGGCCACATTGCCCAATGCCGCGGCATTACTGGCAGCATTGCTAGCGGCGGAGGCGGCGCTGACGAACGCGGTCAGGGCGGGGCCATCGTCGGCGACATCCGGCGTTGCCAGCGCGGCGATATAGGCATTGAAGGCATCGGTCTGCACCACGAAGGCGGCATTCGACAATGCCACGGCATCGGCATGCGCCTGCGCATCTGCCGCCGCGGTGGCTTGCGCGGCGGCGGCGCTATTGGCTGCGCTGGTCGCCGCCGTAGTCGAGGCGGCCAGCGTTGCGGCGCTGCCGGCAACCTGCGCATTGCTCGCCAGTGCAGCCGCGGCGGCCGCACTGGCAGCGGCATTGGCAGCGGCCACCAGCGCTGCATCGCCGAACGAATCTTGCGAGCCGGCGTAATCCAGCGCCGCGATAACCGCCGCGGGATTGCCCAGGCTCTGGTCGACGATCAGGTTGCTGATGGTGCGCGGCTGCGAGTCGACCACATAACCGCTGGTTTGCTCATAAGACGTCTGGGTGCCCGAGCCGGGGAAACCGGGAGGCGCGCCAGGGCCGTCGATACCGTTTTCGGCATCGATGAACTCAGGGTCGAGCAGCCGCGGCATCACCTGATCCGCCGAGCCGTAATGTTCCTGTCCCGCAACCAGGTTGTTGTAGGTGCCGTCGACGGTGCGCAGGCCCCACGGCAATAACGGGTTGCCAACCAGATCCAGCAGCGGCGTGCCGGCGGCATGCGCTTCGGCGATTTTGATTTGCTGAAGAATGAATACCAGATCTGTCTTGATGATGGTTAAGGTGGCCATTTTCTTGTTCCCTCAATGCTGAAGAAAAATCAACTTGAACGTCAGAAAAACCACATGCATACGGCAACACTGCAGCAGCGTGTGCAACGGCGTGGCTGGATACGGGCAAACTAAAAATTGAGATGAAAATGCACGGCAACACGGCGGCGGAAACAGACCGCGGGTGGCCCGTGAAAGCGCAGGGAGAATGCGCTGAATGGCATCTGTGGCGCGTCGCTGCGGCCGGTACGACTGTCCATGGTGCACTCCTTCCCACGCGACAGTGGCATCGGTCGTAGCGCCCTCTCCTGCGCCGCATACCGCACCCTTTGTCGCACTTGATAGCTACAAGGCCCATTCATTGGTCCTTATCAAGCTACGGCTCTACTCACTCGAAACCTCACGCTGCCAAGCGCTTGCCGGGTGGGCGATCGGGGCTGAAAAACCAACCACTGCGCGCATCCTGGGCTAGCGTGTTTGAGAAGCCCGTGACGTCTTGGGCGTTCCAACAGCGCTTTATCAAGAGCATCAAGGAGTGGCACGCATGACCACAGATGCGAAGGTCGAATCAAATTCGGCGACGATGGTCGAGATGGCGGATGAGACTTTGGTCGCGGCGACGCCTTGGCGCCGTTTTGCCGGCAAACTGAATCGGCTCAGCCGCTCAACCCAGTTTCTGCTTGCGGCGCTGCTGATCATGGGCATGACCATGGCCTTCGTCGGCAGCCTGGTCAGCCAACAGATCAAGCTGGCTGCCGCACAGAGTGCCGGCGAAGGTGCCGCGATCTATATGGAGGCCTATCTGGACGAGTTCGTGCAGGAGCTGGCCACCTCGCGCAGCCTGTCGCAAACCAGCAGCGCGGCCATCGACAAGCTGATGGCCGACACCTCGCTGAACCAGCACATCGTCTCGGTGAAGATCTGGCTACCGGACGGCAGCAACGTCTACAGCACCAGTAAATTGGCGGTGTACCGCAACTACCCGCAGGAGCCGATCGAACAGGTCATGCAAGGCAAGATCGTTACCCGCCTCAGCCCGCTGGAACATGCCGAGCACGACTACGAGCGCAGCTTCGACATGCCGCTCTACGAAACCTACGTACCCCTGCGCGAGTTGGGCAGCGGGCGGATTCTGGCGATCGGTGAGTTCTACGAAATGGAGCACGAGATCGGCAGTATCCATCAGCAGGTCTGGGCGATCATTGCCGCCGCCACCATGGCCATGTTGGTGCTGCTGTTCTTTATCGTCCGGCGCGGCGACCGAATTATCGAGCGCCAGCAAGTCACGCTGCGTCGACAGATGCAGGAGCAACAGCAGCTGTACCGGCAGAACGCCAGCCTGCAGGGCAAAATCAGCCTGGCCAACCAGGAGTTCTCGACCATCAATGAGCTGACTCACCGGCGCCTGGGCGCCGATCTGCACGATGGTCCGGCGCAATTGCTGACCCTGATTCTGCTGCGCCTCGATGAGCTGGCCGAGCTGCGCGAACAAGGCAGCACCGACAGCGATGCCCTGGAGACCATCCGCAGCGCGGCCCAGGAAAGTTTGCAGGAAATACGCAACATCTCGCGCGGCCTGGCCTTGCCGGAAATCAACGATTTGAGCCTGGAGGAAGAACTGCAGCTGGTGGTCCAGCGCCATGAACAGCGCACGGACAGCAAGGTCAGCCTGAACCTCGGCCAACTGCCCGAAGAGCTGCCGTTGCCCTACAAGATCTGTATCTACCGCCTGGTCCAGGAGGCGCTTAACAATGCCTACCACCATGCGGGCGGCAAGCAGCAGCAAGTCAGCGCCGATTACCGCGCGGGCCGCCTGACGGTACAGGTCGAAGATGCGGGTGGAGGTATTGCAGAAGCCGACCTACAGGCGCAGGCCCGCGGGCGTTCACGCCTGGGCCTGGTGGGCATGCGTTACCGCGTGGAGTCGCTTGGCGGGGCGTTCAGCATCGAGTCAGCCCCGGCGCGCGGCACACGAATCAAAGCACAATTCACCCTCGCCGCAGAGTGAGGGTGCCAACAGTGAACCGGGTGCCTCGCATCACGGGGCGTGGATATCGAGGCGCCAGTTCTTCTGCGCTTCCCAATAGCGTTGTACGGCCGTTACCGCTTCGACGCGGTTACGCGCATGCAGTTTCTGCATGACATTGGTCATGTAGTACTTCACGGTTTTTTCGCTGAGGCTGAGCTTGGCCGCCACCTCGCGGTTGGTCAGGCCCTTGGCCACCTCACGGATGATCTGCTCCTCGCGGTGGGTCAGGTCGACGCCGCGCTTCTCGCTCTCGTGTTTTCTGAAATGGCTCAGCAAACGACTGGCGAACGCCGGCGTGATGAAGGTCTCGCCCTTGGCCACGTTGCGGATCGCCTGCACCAGGTCCGGCCCACTGACACCCTTGAGCACGTAGCCCTGAGCACCGCCTTCCAGCGCAGCATAGGCATCGTCCTCGGACTCCGAAACAGTCAGCATCATGATTTTCACCGAGGGCTGCGACTTGCTGATCGCGCGCACCGCGGCAAAGGTATCGCCGGGCATATTGACGTCCATCAACAGCACATCGGGCAGGCAGCGCGCCGCTATATCGCGCGCCTCGTCGGCCGAACCACCCTGCTCGACCACATCGAAATCCGCCACTTTCTTCAAGGTCGCCGCCACCCCCTGACGCAGCAACGGGTGATCGTCGACGATGCCAATCCTGATCTTGTCATTCATTGGAAATCCTCCCCACGAGGTTGCAATCCCATAGCACTGGCACAGGCCACAAGGCCTATATGCTCACGGTTAAAAACCACAGCTGATCGATTAAAAACGGGTGTGCGGTATTACCCGCACACCCTTGCCTTCGAACATCTCACGCCAACTGGAAGTCAGCTTGAGTCACGCTGGTGTGATCGGCTACGCCGACCAGGCGGATGCTGCCTCCATCGGCACCATTGATCGTCACCAGGGCGTCGGCCCCGGCATCCGCTATCGCTACGCGGCTAGCGAAGGTTCCAGCAGTCAGGTTGAAGGCTGCGATATTCAGCAAGTCCTGCCCGCCGGCCGGGTTGGCATCGAAGCCATTAACGATGTCATTGCCGAAGCTCGTACCGAACACCAAGATATCGTTGCCGAGCCCACCAGTGAGGGTGTCGTTGCCAGCGCCACCAGTAAGAGTGTCGTTGCCGGTACCGCCCTGGATGGTGTTGTTCAGCGCATTCCCCGTGCCGGTGAAGTTGCCACTACCGCCGAACATCAGGTTCTCGACGTTGGCTGTCAGTGTGTAGCTCGACAACGAGGTCCATACGGTGTCAGTGCCTTGGCCTGCGCCCTCGACGACTTGATCGTCGGCGTCGGTCACTTCATAGGTGTCATTCCCCACGCCACCGGACATGCTGTCGTTACCCGAACCACCGATCAACGTGTCGTTGCCCGCACCACCGACCAAGGTGTCGTTACCCGCCAAACCACTGAGCCGATCATTCCCCACACCGCCCTGGATGATGTTGCTCAAAGCATTCCCCGTGCCGGTGAAGTTACCGCTGGCACCGTACATCAGGTTCTCGACGTTGGCCGTCAGTGTGTAGCTCGACAATGAGGTCCACACAGTGTCAGTGCCTTGGCCAGCGCCCTCGATTACCTGGTCGCTGGCGTCGGTCACTTCATACATATCGTTACCCACGCCACCGGACATGCTGTCGTTGCCCGAACCACCAATCAACGTGTCGTTGCCCGCACCACCGGTCAGCGTATCGTTACCCACCAAACCACTGAGCCGATCATTCCCCACACTACCCTGGATGGTGTTGCTCAAAGCATTCCCCGTGCCGGTGAAGTTGCCGCTACCACCGAACATTAGGTTCTCGACGTTGGTACCCAGCGTGTAGCTCGACAAGGAGGTCCACACGGTATCGCTGCCTTGCCCTACGAGCTCGGCCACAGCATCATCCGCCTCGGTCACCTCATACATATCGTTACCCACACCACCGGACATACTGTCGTTGCCCGAACCACCGATCAGCGTGTCGTTGCCTACACCACCTACCAAGGTGTCGTTACCTGCTAAACCACTGAGCCGATCATTACCCCCCCCCCC
>TARA_R100001244_G_scaffold259_25_pt1 | contig 12650 bp, 16 predicted proteins | sample TARA_R100001244 | Tara Oceans TARA_R100001244 (sample SAMEA2621564) | marine metagenome | biome: marine biome (ENVO:00000447); feature: mesopelagic zone (ENVO:00000213); material: "saline water (ENVO:00002010), including plankton (ENVO:xxxxxxxx)" | depth 790 m
GGGTACAGAGCCATAAAAAAGCCCGGCACTTGGCCGGGCTTTTCTCATCACGCTGGCGTTTACTTCTCGACGAAAGCGCGCTCGATCAGGTAATCGCCTGGCTCGCCCATGCGCGCCGAGATTTTCAGACCGAAGCTGTCCAACACCTCGCTGGTTTCGTCGAGCATGCTCGGGCTTCCGCAAATCATCGCGCGGTCGTCCTGCGGGTTGATCGGCGGCAGACCGATATCACGGAACAGCTTGCCGCTACGCATCAGGTCGGTCAGCCGGCCCTGATTCTCGAACTCTTCGCGGGTCACGGTCGGGTAATAGATCAGCTTGCTCTTCAGCGCATCGCCGAAGTACTCGTTCTGCGGCAAGTGCTCGGTGATGAACTCGCGGTAAGCCACTTCGTTGACGTAACGCACACCATGCACCAGCACCACTTTCTCATAGCGCTCATAGGTTTCCGGGTCCTGAATCACGCTCATGAACGGCGCCAGGCCAGTGCCGGTGCTCAGCAGGTAGAGGTGCTTGCCGGGCAGCAAATCGTCGAGCACCAGAGTGCCGGTCGGTTTGCGGCTGATCATCAACTCATCGCCTGGCTTGAGGTGCTGCAATTGCGAGGTCAGCGGGCCGTCTTGCACCTTGATGCTGAAGAACTCCAAATGCTCTTCGTAGTTCGGGCTGGCGATGGAGTAGGCACGCATCAACGGCCGACCGTTACCCTGCTGCAAGCCGATCATCACGAACTGGCCATTCTCGAAACGCAGACCTGGGTCACGGGTGGTCTTGAAACTGAACAGGGTGTCGTTCCAATGGTGGACGCTAAGCACACGCTCTACGTTCAGATTGCTCATGCAGGCTTCCTCAGAAAGTCACGGACACCCGACCGGGTGATTGCGCGGCATTCTAGAGGCGCGCAGAATATCTGTTAAGTGGATTATTAAGATATAGGTTATCGGTTATATAGATATGCGATTTACTCTCAGACAACTTCAGGTGTTCGTCGCCGTCGCCCAACAGGAAAGCGTCTCGCGCGCCGCCGAATCACTGGCACTGTCGCAATCGGCCACCAGCACCTCGCTGACCGAGCTGGAGCGCCAGACCGACTGCCAATTGTTCGACCGCGCCGGCAAGCGCCTCAACCTCAACGCCCTCGGCCGGCAGCTGCTGCCGCAAGCAGTGGCTTTGCTCGACCAGGCCAAGGAAATCGAACGCCTGCTCAATGGCAAGAGCGGCTTCGGCTCGCTGAATGTTGGCGCCACGCTGACTGTCGGCAACTACCTGGCAACCCTATTGATCGGCAGTTTCATGCAGCGCCACCCGGAGTGCCGGGTCAAGCTGCAGGTGCACAACACTGCGCATGTGGTGCAGCAAATCGCTCATTACGAGCTGGACCTCGGGCTGATCGAAGGCGATTGCCAACACCCGGATATCGAGGTGCAACCCTGGGTCGAGGACGAGCTGGTGGTGTTCTGCGCCCCCAGCCACGCTCTGGCCAAGCGAGGCGAGGCGAGCCTGGGGGAGCTGAGCCGTGAAGCGTGGATTCTCCGCGAGCAAGGCTCCGGCACCCGGCTGACCTTCGACCAAGCCATGCGCCATCACCCCAGCTCACTGAATATCCGCCTGGAGCTTGAGCATACCGAGGCGATCAAACGCGCCGTGGAGTCGGGCCTGGGCATCGGCTGCATCTCGCGCCTGGCGCTACGCGACGCTTTTCGCCGGGGCAGCCTGATGCCGCTGGAAACACCCGAGCTGGACCTGCGTCGACAGTTCTACTTCATCTGGCACAAACAGAAGTACCAGACCGCCGCCATGCGCGAATTCCTCGAGCTGTGCCGGGCTCTGACCGCTGGGGTCAGGCGCAGCGACGAAATCGTCTTGCCAACCATCGCGTAAAGGCGCTGACCGCGGTTCAACCCAGCAGGATCAGCAGCCAGACACTGCCGATCAAGGCCAGCGAGACGAATTGTGCGGCGCTGCCCATATCCTTGGCATTCTTCGACAGCGGGTGCAGATCCAGGGAAATGCGGTCAATCGCCGCCTCCACCGCCGAGTTGAGCAACTCGACGATCAACGCCAGCAGGCAGACGCCGATCATCAGCGCGCGCTCGCCGCGGCTGACATCGACAACCAAGGCCAGCGGAATCAACAGCGCATTGAGCAACACCAACTGACGAAATGCGGCCTCGCCGGTGAAAGCCACGCGCAAACCGTCCAGCGAGTAGCCGGTGGCATTGAGGATACGTTTGAGGCCGGTCTGGCCTTTGAATGGCGACATAGGGGCAGCTGACCACAACAATAAAAGGCCGGCAGGCTACGCCATTGCCAGGTAAAAGTCCGGGGGATTCGCGGCTAGCTGGTGGGAATCGATTCCAGCTGCTGCAACAGTAGCGCGGCCTGGGTGCGCGTGCGCACACCGAGCTTGCGGAAAATCGCTGTGACATGCGCTTTTACCGTGGCCTCGGAAACACTCAGCTCGTAAGCGATCTGCTTGTTCAGCAATCCCTCGCAAACCATGGTCAATACGCGAAACTGCTGCGGCGTAAGACTGGCGAGACCGGCGCTGGCGGCTTTCGCCTCGGCCGATACGCTGGCCGCTTCCTGGGTTTGCAGTGGCCACCAGGCATCGCCATCGAGCACCTGGCGCACCGCTTGTTGAATGGTCTCCAGCGGGCTGGATTTGGGAATAAAACCGCTCGCCCCAAATTCGCGGGAGCGCGCGACCACCGCGACATCTTCCTGGGCGGAGATCATCACCACGGGAATTTGCGGGTATTGCCCACGCAGCAGCACCAGACCGGAGAAGCCATAGGCGCCGGGCATATTCAGATCAAGCAAGACCAGATCCCAGTCCGCCTTTGCCGCCAGACAGGTTTCCAGCTCAGCGATGCTGGCCGCTTCAACCAGTCGCACATCGGGGCCCAAGCCCAGGGTCAACGCCTGCTGAAGCGCGCTGCGAAACAATGGATGATCATCGGCAATCAGGATTTCGTAAGCAGCCATGGCAGATCCTGTTCTTGTTATGTGAGCACCGTATGGCGGCACTTCCCGCGGCACACCGAGCGAACTCGTGCGCAATCAAAACGTACGGCACAGCCGCAAATGCGCCTGAGGCGGCGCCCAGCATGCCGAGCGATGACGAGGTGGTCAAGCGCGATACTTTGCGGCACAGTTCGCGACTTTGCCAACCGAGAGCCTTTTATGCGAAGCCATGCCTTGCGCGCCGATCTGTTGATGCTGCTGACTGCGATGATCTGGGGCTCGTCGTTTGTCGCGCAACGCCTAGGCATGGACTCGATCGGACCGTTTTTATACAGCGGCCTGCGCTTTGCTCTGGCAGCCTTGATTCTCCTGCCGCTGCTGCCGTTACTGCAACACCGCTCACGCGGCGCACCAACGCCTGCACTGAATCGCCAGTTGCTGCTGGGCGGCGGCCTGATGGGCCTGGCACTGGCGTTGGGGATCAACCTGCAACAGGTCGGCCTGCTGTTCACCAGCGTGACCAACTCCGGGTTCATCACCGGCCTGTAAGTGATCATCGTGCCATTGCTCGGCCTGTTAATCGGTCAAAAGACTGGCCTGGGCATCTGGCTCGGTGCCTCGCTGGCGGTGCTCGGGATGTTTCTGCTGAGCGTCGGCGAAGGTTTCCAGGTTGCCTCCGGCGACTGGCTGCAATTGGCCGGTGCGTTCGTCTGGGGCGTGCACGTACTACTCGTGGGCTTTTTTGCTGGCCGCCATGATCCGCTGCGTTTAGCGGCGGTGCAGTTCGTCACCTGCGCAGTGATCAGCCTGCTACTGGCGGTGATCTTCGAAGAAATCCAGCTCGACGCGATCATTGCCGCCGGCCCGGCGATTCTTTATGGCGGCCTGTTTGGCGTGGCCATCGGCTTCACCTTGCAGGTGGTGGCGCAAAAGGATGCCATCGCCTCCCATGCCGCCATCATCCTTTCTCTGGAGGCGGTATTTGCCGCCATCGCCGGCGCCTGGTTACTCGGCGAATCGCTGGCGTTGCGCGGCTACTTTGGCTGCGCGCTGATGTTCAGCGGCATGCTGCTGGCGCAACTGTGGCCGAAAAAACCAGCGCCGCTCGCCCACTGACACCTCAGAGAAACGCCTGCAAGTGCTGGTGCAGCTCATCATTCAGGTCGACTGCACGCGGCGCTTTAGCCGCCAGGTAGTGCTGGCTGAATACGTCCAGGTAAGCATTCAGCGCATCGGCCGCACGTTGATCGCCAGCCAATTCCAGACACAACGCAGCCACTTCGGCCGTGCACAGGTGGTCATCGCGCGTAGAGCGCCGCAGTCGATAGCGTGACAACTGCTCCGGCTGTAAACCAAGCACCGGCAAGCTGTCGAGGTAGGGGCTTTTGCGAAACATCTTGCGCGCCTCGGTCCAGGTGGCATCGAGCAAGACAAACAGCGGCCGCTTGCCATCCGTCACGCGTACCGCATCCACCACGCGCTCGGGCGCCGCATATTCGCCGGGAAACACCAGAAACGGCTGCCACTGCGGGTCGCTCAACAACGCCGGCAACTCAGCCTCGACCGCCGTGCGGGACCAACCAAACGCCGAGGTATCGGCCACTACATCGGCAATCAGCCAACCAGTATTGCTGGGTTTCAGCGCCTCGACATCGTGCATCAACAAGCACATGGCCGACTGTGCCGGTACCCGAGGCCGCCACGCGCACAGGCAGTGGCTCAGGGCCAGACGGCACGCCTGGCAACGCACAGCCCTGGAGCCACGAGCGATGAAGGGCTTTTCACTACGCGCCAGACGCGCGGCACGCAAACGAGCAACGGCGTGGCTCATCGCAAGAGCGCCGCGTGACAAAGAAAGGAAGGCATGGTTGATCCCGGTTCGATAAGCGCGGCAGTCTAACAAAGCCGCTGCATGCTGCTGCATTGCGTGCGACTGAAGGTGCCGCCAAGTAAGATAGCGGCCACTGAACCTCTGCCGGCACTGGCCTGTCGAAGGATCGAACCGACTATGGAGAACCCCATGCTGCGCCTCATTACCCTTACGCTTGCCCTGAGCCTGCCCGCTCTTGCCCATGCCGCATCGCTCAAAGAGCTGGAGCTGAGCAAAATGCTGGAAAAAGTCGCGCAGGAAAGTAGCGTAGGTACGCCACGAGCGATCAACGAGGACATTCTCGACCAGGGCTATACCGTTGAAGGCAATGAATTGGTCAACCACCTCAGCGTGCGCGCCGGACATGCCGCGCAAATGCGTGGCAACCCGGACTCAGTTCGCGCACAACTGGCCAATAGTGTGTGCCGCAATACCGGCTATCGCCAGTTGCTGGCCCGCGGTGCGGTGCTGCGCTACCAATTCAGCGAATACAAGAGCAACCGCCCGGTGACCACCGAGCGCTTTGGCAAGGCCGATTGCGGCCTGTAGCCAGATCTTAGTTTTTTTGCGCGCGACGCTGCTCATCGTCCGCGCGCAAGTCCGCGAGTAGCGCTTCCATATAACGCGAACGCCGCGCGCCACCCTCCAAGCGCCGCAAGCACTCCTCCTCCATGCTCAGTTGGTTGGTACGCGCCGCGTGTTGCAACAGGCGGTACAAATCCAAATCGATCTCCAACGTCACCTTAGGCATACCTGCCCCTCCCTTTCCTGACACTCCTGCAAGTAAATCAGAGTCTAAGCAGAAGCTACGGCGCTCAGACGAACGGCGCGTGGGCGGCCCTATAAGCCGCTCCCGCCTCAATGCCACCACGACTGAATACCGCCCAGAGCGGCTCCGGCACATGGCGATCGGCAGAAGATCCCGGCTCTGCAATCGGTATTACGTGAACGCCTCAACTGGGTAGCCGGACAGGTCGTACGCTGAGCGATACCGCTGCGCTTGCGCTCAAAACAGACGGTGAACACCGACCGTCCACACCAATTTTTGCCCCGCAAAGCACAACGACCCAGCCATACTGAGCACAGGGTCGAGCTTTTTAGGGAGTGGAAAAGACTCGCTCGCGTCGAAAAAGGAGAAGTCGTATGCCTTATGAATCGGACGATTATCTGTCCCGGCATTTTCAAACCAGTGACATTGACCTGACCAGCAAAGTGGAGGAACTCACCGCACTCGTTACCCCCCCGAACAGCCCTAACCTACCGCTGTATCGGGAAATGATCACCACCGTAATCCGTATGGCTCAAGCTGATCGTAATCGCTGGGATGCCAAAATCATGCTGCAAACCCTGCGCGAGATGGAACACGCCTTCAGCGCGCTGGAACAGTTCAAGCGACGGCGTAAAGTCACCGTATTCGGCTCGGCACGTACTCCACCCAGTCACCCGGTGTATGCCCTCGCCTGCGAGCTGGGTGCCACCTTGGCGCGTTACGACCTGATGGTGATCACCGGTGCGGGGGGCGGCATCATGGCTGCCGCGCATGAAGGTGCGGGCCTGGAAAACAGCCTAGGCTTCAACATCACCCTGCCCTTCGAGCAAGGCGCCAACGCCACGGTGCAAGGCAGTGGCAACCTGCTGTCGTTCCACTTCTTCTTCCTGCGCAAACTGTTCTTCGTCAAGGAAGCCGATGCGCTGGTGCTCTGCCCGGGCGGTTTTGGCACCCTGGATGAAGCCCTGGAAGTACTTACGCTGATCCAGACGGGTAAAAGCCCTTTGGTACCAGTGGTATTGCTCGACCAGCCGGGTGGCAGCTTTTGGAAAGATGCGCTGGCATTCATCGAGCAGCAGTTGCAGGGCAACGGCTACATCCTCCCCAGCGACATGAACCTTATGCGCCTGGTCTACAGCGCCGATGAAGCAGCCGAGGAAATTGCCCAGTTCTACCGTAACTTCCACTCCAGCCGCTGGCTCAAGGATCGCTTCGTGATCCGCCTTAATCACCGGCTCAGTGAGGCAACGATGCGGCAGCTCAATCGTGACTTTATTGGCCTGTGCAAGAACGGCGACTTTCAACAACAACCGTATTGCGAGTCCGAGCAAGACGAACCCGAACTGGCCCCGCTGACGCGTCTGGCCTTCGTATTCAACGGTCGCGACCACGGACGTCTACGCGAGCTATTGAACCTGATCAACCAACCGCAACACTGGGCGACGCCACCCGGCTGACATTAGCGAACGCTCGCCCACACCCTACTGGCCATGCGCAGCGCGCATGGCCAGTAGGTTTTTTACTGAGTCAATCGTCTAATGCGCCGCGCAACAACCGGCCAATAAGATCCAGTGGATAACCACGGTAACTGAGGAAGCGCCCCTGCTGGGCACGCTCGCGGGCGTCCCGCGGCAATTCACCGGCGAACTTGCGACGCCAGGTATCTGCCAATTGCTCGCGCCAATCAATGCCGCTATCGCGCAACGCCTGCTCGACATCCGCACGCGCCAAACCGCGTTGCGTCAACTCTTCGCGAATGCGCAACGGTCCATAACCGGCGCGCGCGCGATAGCTGACAAAGCTTTCCAGATAACGCGCCTCAGACAACAAACCCTCGTCCGCCAAGCGGTCGAGGGCTGCTTCGATCAGATCGTCGGGAGCACCGCGCTTGCGCAACTTGCGCATCAGTTCGACACGCCCGTGCTCACGCCGCGCCAGTAGATCCATGGCCGCCCGGCGCACCGCGACGGGGTTATCCAATACGACGGACATGCGCTACCAAATCAGGCGTCGACTTCGGCGTCAGCCAGATCATTGGCCGTGGCATTCGAATTGGTCTTGACCGGAGCACTGGTGACCAGCAACTTCTCGCGGATCAGGCCTTCAACAGTGCGCGCCACTTCCGGGTTGTCTTCCAGATACTTGGCCGAGTTGGCCTTACCCTGACCGATCTTGTTGCCTTGGTAGCTGTACCAGGCACCGGATTTTTCCAACAGGCCGAGTTGCACGCCCAGGTCGATGATCTCGCCGTTGCGGTAGATGCCCTTGCCGTAAAGGATCTGGAATTCAGCCTGACGGAACGGCGGCGCCACCTTGTTCTTCACCACTTTGACGCGGGTTTCGCTGCCGACCACTTCGTCGCCTTCCTTCACCGCGCCGGTACGGCGGATATCCAGACGCACCGAGGCATAAAACTTCAGGGCGTTACCACCGGTGGTGGTTTCCGGGCTGCCGAACATCACGCCGATCTTCATACGGATCTGGTTGATAAAGATCACCAGGCAGTTGGCGTTTTTGATGTTGCCGGTGATTTTGCGCAGTGCCTGAGACATCAAACGAGCTTGCAGACCAACATGCATGTCGCCCATCTCACCTTCGATTTCCGCCTTTGGCACCAGGGCCGCCACGGAGTCGATGACGATCACGTCGATGGCATTGGAACGCACCAGCATGTCGGTGATTTCCAAGGCCTGCTCGCCGGTATCCGGCTGCGACACCAGCAGGTCGTCGACATTCACGCCGAGCTTACCGGCGTATTCTGGGTCGAGCGCATGTTCGGCATCGACGAAAGCACAGGTAGCGCCGAGCTTTTGCGCCTCGGCGATCACCGACAGCGTCAGAGTGGTTTTACCGGAAGATTCGGGGCCGTAAATCTCGACGATCCGACCTTTTGGCAAACCACCAATGCCCAGTGCGATATCCAGACCCAAGGAGCCGGTGGAGATAGCTGGAATCGCTTGGCGATCATGATCGCCCATGCGCATGACCGCGCCTTTACCAAACTGTTTTTCGATCTGGCCCAGGGCAGCAGCCAAAGCACGCTTCTTATTCTCGTCCATTGAAATCCTCACGTAATCAAGAAGGGCCTGACGGCCACCAACAACTGTATAAGTAGCCAGTATTATTCCATAGGGCAAGTCGCACGCCTACCCCGCGCTTGGATTTTCTTGCGCAACCAGCCGCAGCAGCCCCGCCAGTGCGGCCTCGACCGTTTGTCGGCGAACTTCGCTGCGATCCCCGGCAAACTGGCGACGCACACTGAAGAGCTGCTCGCCGTCGCCCCAGGCCAACCACACCGTGCCCACCGGTTTCTGCGCAGAACCGCCATCGGGCCCCGCAACACCGCTGACCGCCACCGCATAACGCGCACCACTTTGAGCCTGCGCACCACGCACCATGGCCTCGACCACCTCGCGACTGACCGCGCCTACCGAGCTGAACAGCGCTTCGGGCACGGCCAATTGCTTGCTTTTCTGCGCATTGGAATAGGTGACATAACCCGCCTCGAACCAGGCCGAGCTCCCAGAAATTCGCGTAATCGCCTCGGCAATGCCGCCGCCGGTGCAGGATTCGGCGGTGCTCACCTGAGCCTGCACCTTGAATAATTCTCCACCTAACTCGGCAGCCAGGCGCGTCAAGCGTTGCTCATTCACCACCTTCTGCACTCCGGGGTTAAAGCCAGCCAAAGGGATACCGTACACTAGGCGCTTTTGCGATTCAGCCGGACAGTCAAAACGATGAGCCAAAGCGACCTCAGTTCTCACACGCCGATGATGCAGCAATATTGGCGACTGAAAAATCAGCACCCGGATCAGCTGATGTTTTATCGCATGGGCGACTTCTACGAGATCTTTTACGAGGACGCAAAAAAAGCGGCCAAGTTGCTCGACATCACCCTGACTGCCCGCGGCCAATCCGCCGGCCAGGCTATCCCAATGTGCGGTATTCCCTACCACTCACTGGAGGGTTACCTGGCCAAACTGGTCAAGCTCGGCGAATCGGTAGTGATCTGCGAGCAGATCGGCGATCCCGCCACCAGCAAAGGCCCGGTGGAACGCCAGGTAGTACGCATCATCACCCCCGGCACGGTCAGCGATGAAGCGCTTCTCGATGAGCGTCGCGACAACCTGCTGGCCGCGGTGCTGGGTGACGAGCGCCTGTTCGGCCTGGCCGTGCTGGATATCACCAGCGGCCGTTTCAGCGTGCTGGAAATCAACGGCTGGGAAAATCTGCTGGCCGAGCTGGAACGCCTTAATCCGGTCGAACTGCTGATCCCCGATGATTGGCCGCAAGGTTTGCCCGCGGAAAAACGCCGCGGCGCTCGCCGCCGCGCGCCCTGGGACTTCGAGCACGATACTGCGCACAAGAGCCTGTGCCAGCAATTCTCTACCCAGGACCTCAAGGGCTTCGGCTGCGAAAACCTGACCCTGGCCATTGGTGCCGCCGGCTGCCTGCTGGCCTATGCCAAGGAAACCCAGCGCACCGCCTTACCCCATCTGCGCAGCCTGCGTCATGAGCGCCTCGACGATACGGTAATTCTCGACGGTGCCAGCCGGCGCAACCTAGAGCTGGACGTGAACCTCGCGGGCGGGCGTGACAACACCCTGCAATCGGTAGTCGACCGCTGCCAAACCGCCATGGGTAGCCGCCTGCTCAGTCGCTGGCTGAACCGCCCGCTGCGTGACCGAACCATCCTGGAAGCGCGCCAAGAATCGATTGCCTGCCTGCTGGAACGCTACCGCTTCGAAACCTTGCAGCCACATCTCAAGGAAATCGGCGACCTGGAACGCATCCTCGCCCGTATCGGCCTGCGCAATGCGCGCCCGCGAGATCTGGCGCGCCTGCGCGACGCCTTGGCGGCGTTGCCCGAGCTGCAACAGGCAATGAGCGACCTGGACTCAGCGCATCTGCAAACCCTGGCGGATACCGTCAGTACTTACCCGGAGCTGGCCGAGCTGCTGGCCCGCGCGGTCATCGACAACCCGCCGGCGGTAATCCGTGATGGCGGCGTACTGAAAACCGGTTACGACGCCGAACTGGACGAGTTGCAATCGCTCAGTGAGAACGCCGGTCAGTACCTGATGGACCTGGAAACCCGCGAGAAGGCTCGCACCGGCTTGGCCAATCTCAAGGTCGGCTACAACCGCGTGCACGGCTACTTTATCGAGCTACCCAGTAAACAAGCCGAGTCCGCGCCGGCCGACTACATCCGCCGACAGACTCTGAAAGGGGCCGAGCGCTTTATCACCCCCGAACTCAAAGAGTTCGAGGACAAGGCGTTATCGGCCAAAAGCCGCGCACTGGCGCGCGAGAAGATGCTTTACGACGAGTTACTGGAGCGCCTGATCGGCCATCTGGGACCGCTACAAGACAGCGCTGCCGCGCTGGCCGAACTGGATGTGCTGAGCAACCTGGCAGAGCGCGCGCTGAATCTCGATCTCAACCGGCCGCGCTTTGTCGAAGAGCCGTGCATGCGCATCGAACAGGGTCGCCACCCGGTGGTCGAGCAAGTGCTGACCACACCATTCGTGGCTAACGATCTGAGCCTCGACGACGCCACGCGCATGCTGATCATCACCGGGCCGAACATGGGCGGTAAATCCACCTATATGCGCCAGACTGCGCTGATCGTGCTACTCGCGCACATCGGCAGTTTCGTCCCCGCGGCCCGCTGCGAACTGTCGCTGGTCGACCGCATCTTCACCCGTATCGGCTCCAGCGATGACTTGGCCGGGGGGCGTTCGACATTCATGGTGGAGATGAGCGAAACCGCCAACATCCTGCACAATGCCAGCGAACACAGCTTGGTGCTGATGGACGAAGTCGGCCGCGGCACCAGCACCTTCGACGGCCTGTCGCTGGCCTGGGCCGCCGCCGAGCAACTGGCCAAACTGCGTGCCTACACGTTGTTCGCCACTCACTACTTCGAACTCACGGTGCTGCCCGAGAGCGAGTCAATCGTCGCCAACGTGCACCTCAATGCCACTGAACACAACGAACGCATCGTCTTTTTGCATCACGTGCTGCCCGGCCCGGCAAGCCAGAGCTATGGTTTAGCTGTGGCGCAGTTGGCCGGCGTACCCAACGAAGTGATTCTACGTGCCCGCGAACATCTGGCCCGCCTGGAAACCACCAGCCTGCCGCATGATTTGCCACGACACGAGCCTGGCCAAGCGGCCGCACCGTTACAAAGCGACCTGTTCGCCAGCCTGCCGCACCCGGTACTGGAGGAATTATTGAAGATCAATCCGGATGATCTGACGCCGCGTAAAGCACTGGAACTGTTATATACATGGAAAGCACGAGTCTGACGTCAGCCCGCACAAGCTGATAGAATCGCGCGCGCTTTGGGATGCTGCGGCCTATTAGCCTGGCGCCGTAGCCATAGTTTCCCGAGCCGAGGAGCTGCTTATGAGAACAGTTCCCCTGCCGTAGCCTGAGGAGAGAATTAGAAATGACCTTCGTCGTCACCGACAACTGCATCAAGTGCAAGTACACCGACTGCGTGGAAGTCTGTCCGGTGGACTGCTTCTACGAAGGCCCGAACTTCCTGGTGATTCACCCGGACGAGTGCATTGACTGCGCACTCTGCGAGCCGGAATGCCCGGCCCAGGCGATCTTCTCCGAAGACGAGGTGCCCGAGGACATGCAGGAATTTATCGAGCTGAACGCCGACCTGGCTGAAGTGTGGCCAAACATCACCGAGAAGAAAGAAGCGCTGGTTGATGCCGAAGAGTGGGATGGCATCAAAGACAAGCTGCAACATCTGGAACGCTGAGTTTCACTCGGCGCTCACTAAAAGACCCGCCTTGCGCGGGTCTTTTGCTTTTCTGCAGGCAAAAAAAGGGGCGGTGTTACCCGCCCACTCTTTTGTCCCTACTCCCTTTATTTCCAAACTCATCATCCTGATGAAATCGCATCCCGCGATTGTCCTGGCTGCCATCCTTTGCAACCTGTGTCTGTCCCTCGACACAGGACTGATACTAGCAATTTCCTGACTGCTTGCGGATTCCACGCCATTCGGACACTCAGCCCACGCTGATC
>TARA_R100001244_G_scaffold4638_3_pt1 | contig 12578 bp, 11 predicted proteins | sample TARA_R100001244 | Tara Oceans TARA_R100001244 (sample SAMEA2621564) | marine metagenome | biome: marine biome (ENVO:00000447); feature: mesopelagic zone (ENVO:00000213); material: "saline water (ENVO:00002010), including plankton (ENVO:xxxxxxxx)" | depth 790 m
TCCTTGATGCGCCGGCTTGCCGATTTCGGAGTGGACAGCATCATCACCGACTTTCCTGGACTTGCCGTGCAGACGCTGGGAAGCGCCTAGGCTGGGCTTCGTCGCTGCCCCCTCACCCCAACCTAGCGCACATAAAAAAACCGGCCACCAGGGCCGGTTCTTCATTAAGCCTGATCAGAAACTTTCGCGATTGGGCCAACGCCAGTCGCAGGAGTCACTGAACGGGTCCTCCCCGGCCGGCTCAGGCCACCGGCCGGAGCCGCTCAAAAAAGCCGGTTAAGACCGTCGAACGCAGCCACCCGATAGGCTTCGGCCATGGTCGGGTAGTTGAAGGTGGTATTGACGAAATACTTGATGGTATTGGCCTCCCCCTTCTGATTCATGATCGCCTGACCGATATGCACGATCTCCGAAGCCTGATAGCCGAAGCAATGTACGCCGAGCACTTCCAGGGTTTCGCGGTGGAACAGCAGCTTCAGCATGCCCACCGGCTCGTGAGAAATCTGCGCCCGCGCCATGCCCTTGAAGAAGGCCTTGCCCACTTCGTAGGGGATCTTGGCCTGGGTCAGTTCGCGCTCGGTTTTGCCGATCGAGCTGATCTCCGGAATGGTGTAGATGCCGGTTGGCACATCATCGACGAAGCGCCAGCTGCCATTATCGACGATGCTGCCGGCCGCCGAGCGGCCCTGGTCGGCCGCCGCGCTGGCCAGGCTCGGCCAGCCGATCACGTCGCCAGCGGCGTAGATGTTCGACACCGGGGTGCGGTAATTCTGGTCGACTTCGATCTGCCCACGGCTGTTGACCTTGATGCCGATATTCTCCAGGCCAAGCTGATCGGTGTTACCGGTACGGCCGTTGCACCAGAGGAAGGCGTCGGCCTTGATCTTCTTGCCAGACTTGAGGTGCAGGACTACGCCGTTCTCCACCCCTTCGACGCTTTCGTACTCTTCGTTATGGCGAATCAGCACGTTGTTGTTGCGCAGGTGATAGCTCAGCGCATCGGAGATTTCCGCATCGAGGAAACTCAGCAACTGGTCGCGGTTGTCGATCAGATCGACCAGTACGCCCAGGCCGCTGAAGATCGAGGCGTACTCGGAACCGATCACTCCGGCACCATAGATGATGATGCGCCGCGGCGTGTGGGTCAGGCTGAGGATGGTATCGCTGTCGTAGATACGCGGGTGGTGGAAGTCCACATCCACTGGGCGGTAAGGCCGCGAACCGGTGGCGATGACAATCTGCTTGGCCACCAGCTTTTCCACTACACCGTTGGCGCAGACCACTTCAATGGTGTGCTCGTCGGCGAAGCTGCCGGTGCCGAAAAACACGTCGATACGGTTGCGCGCGTAGTAGCCGGTGCGCGAGGTCACCTGCTTGGCAATGACTCGCTCGGCGCTTTTCAGTACGTCAGGGAAGGAAAACCAGCGTGGTTCGCCGATCTGGCGGAACATCGGGTTGGTGTTGAATTGCATGATCTGCCGCACCGAATGGCGCAGCGCCTTGGACGGGATGGTGCCCAGGTGGGTGCAGTTGCCGCCGACCTCGCGGCGGCTGTCGACCACCGCCACCTTGCGCCCGGCCTTGGCCGCGTTCATCGCCGCGCCTTCACCCGCAGGGCCAGAACCCAGCACCACTACGTCGTAGTTGTAGACCGCCATGTTTACTCCTTCAGATCACACCGGAGCGCTTATGACGCACCCGCGGCAGGGCCGACGCTGCAAGCAGCCCGGCAATCGATATCTTCACCGCAACAGCCTAAAGCGCCGGCAGTCGTGCAACGGTTAGCGCTTGGTCGCGTCGTACGCCAAATCTGCCGGAGCAGCAGCACTGGCATCGCGGTTGACCTCTTCGCACTTCTCACGGCTACCGCCGCAAATCGAACATTCCTTTTCGATGCCGAGGTTGGCAATGCCGCCACAAGAGCCGGCAATGGGTTTGCGCCCCATGATTACACCAATAGCCATCATGCCAACGACCAGCACCATGACCAGAAACACCACCAAGAACGTCATTGCTCTTCTCCTGCAGCGAATAGCTGCTCGAAAGCGGGAGTACTCCGTGTGACGAAGGCTTCGCCGTCACGGGTCACGAAAAATGCCGCAATACCCGCCTGCTCGGCATAGGCGAAACCCCGCTCGGGGCCCAGCACCATCAACAGGGTCGACAAGCCATCGGCGCGCAGCGTTGAGGCATCAGCCACAGTCACCGCAGCCAGCTTGTGGGTAATCGGCGCACCGGTCAGCGGGTCGAGGGTATGCGAGTAGCGTACGCCGTTCTGTTCAAAGTAGTTGCGGTAGTCGCCAGAGGTGGAGATACCGTAGCCATCCAGTTGCAGAATTTTCTGCGCTACCCGCTGATCGTCGCGCGGCGCCTCGATAGCCACACGCCAAGGCTGGCCATCGGGCTTCCTGCCGGCGGCTTTCAGTTCGCCGGTAACATCCACCAAGTAACTACTGACGCCCAATTCCCCCAGACGCGCGATGATCCGGTCGACGGTGTAGCCGGCGGCAATGCTATTGAGGTCGAGTTGGACCGCGACGTCCTTGCACAGTTGTTGGCCGTCGATACGCAGGTGTTGATGGCCCATGCGCTGACGCGCCTCGGCCAGCTGCGCGGCGGTCGGCACCCGCTCGGCACGCGCCTGCGGGCCGAAGCCCCACAGGTTGAGCAACGGCTCCAGGGTCAGGTCGAAAGCCCCCGCGCTCTGCTGCGACAGCAACTCACCCACGCGCACCAACTCCAGCATGCCCTCGGGCATGGCCAGGCAACTGCCGGCCGGCGCACGATTGAAAGTGGAAATGAGCGAGTCGTCGCGGTAGGTGGACATTTGCTGGTCAACCTCGGCCAGTATCGCCTCGGCCTCACGCTTGACCGCGTCTAGCTCAGGGGTGTTTTCGCCGGGCACATACTTCACCGAGTAGCTGCTGCCCATGGTCGGGCCGCCGAATTCCTCGATCCGTTCTGAAAACCAGCAGCCCGTTAGAGCGGTCGCCAAGGCGACAGCAATAACGGGCTGGAGTACCGCGTGCATCATGCTTAGCCGCCGAAGTCGTCGAGCAGAATGTTCTCCTGCTCCACACCCAGGTCGGTCAGCAGCTTGATCACCGCCGCGTTCATCATCGGCGGGCCGCACATGTAGAACTCGCAATCCTCCGGAGCCGGATGATCCCTCAGGTAGTTCTCGAACAGTACGTTGTGGATGAAGCCCTTGAGGCCGGTCCAGTTGTCTTCCGGCTGCGGGTCGGACAGCGCCAGATGCCACTGAAAATTCGGGTTCTCCGCCTGCAACTGGTCGTACTCTTCGACATAAAAGGCCTCACGCATGGAGCGCGCGCCATACCAGAAGCTGATCTTGCGCGTGGACTTCAAACGCTTGAGCTGGTCGAAGATGTGCGAACGCATCGGCGCCATGCCAGCGCCACCGCCGACGAAGACCATCTCGGCATCGGTGTCCTTGGCGAAAAACTCGCCGAACGGCCCGTACACGGTGACCTTGTCGCCCGGCTTGAGGCCGAACACCCAGGAGGACATCTTGCCTGGCGGCAGATCGTCCTTACCGGGCGGCGGCGAAGCGATACGGATGTTGAACTTCACCAGCCCGACTTCTTCCGGGTAGTTGGCCATGGAATAGGCACGGATCACCGTTTCCTCGACTTTGGACACGTACTTCCACTGGTTGAACTTGTCCCAATCGCCGCGATATTCCTCTTGGATATCGAAGTCCTTGTAGTGCACTTCGTGCGGCGGGCACTCCAGCTGCACATAACCACCGGCACGGAAGTCGACGCTCTCGCCTTGCGGCAGTTTCAGCGTCAGCTCCTTGATGAAGGTGGCCACGTTGGGGTTGGACTCCACCGTACATTCCCACTTCTTCACGCCGAAGACTTCTTCCGGCACTTCGATCTTCATGTCCTGCTTGACCGGCGTCTGGCAGGATAAACGCCAGCCGGCCTTGGCCTCGCGGCGGGTGAACGCGGCTTCCTCGGTCGGCAGCATTTCGCCACCGCCGCTCTCCACCACGCATTTGCACTGCGCACAGGTGCCACCGCCGCCGCAGGCGGACGAGAGGAACACATTGTTGGCCGCCAAAGTTTGCAGAAGCTTACCGCCGGCTGGCACCACAATGGTTTTTTCGCCGTTGATTTCGATGCTCACATCGCCGCTGGACACCAGCTTGGCGCGCGCCGCGAGAATCACCAGCACCAACGCCAGCACGATGCCGGTGAACATGCCGATGGCGAGAAAGATTTCGTAATTGATCATCTGTTCATCCCTTCCTTACAACTGCACGCCGGAAAAGGACATAAAGCCCAAGGACATCAGACCGATGGTGATGAAGGTAATGCCAAGTCCTTGCAACCCCGCCGGTACGTCGCTGTATTTGAGCTTCTCGCGAATCCCCGCCAATGCGGCAATCGCCAGCGCCCAGGACAGACCCGAACCAAAGCCATACACGGTGCTTTCCGCCAGGTTGTAATCGCGTTCCACCATGAACAAGGTGCCACCCATGATGGCGCAGTTCACCGTAATCAGCGGCAGGAACACGCCCAAGGCGTTGTACAAACTGGGCACGTACTTATCCAGGAGCATCTCGAGGATCTGCACGATGGCGGCGATGACGCCGATGTAGCTGAGCAAGCCGAGGAAGCTCAGGTCGACTTCCGGCAACCCAGCCCAGGCCAGCGCGCCGTCTTTCAGCAGGTAGGTATAGATCAGGTTGTTCGCCGGTACGGTGATCACCTGCACCACGATCACGGCGATACCCAAGCCGATCGCCGTCTCGACTTTCTTCGAGATAGCGATAAAGGTGCACATGCCAAGGAAGAAGGCCAGGGCCATGTTCTCAACGAACACCGCCTTAGCCAGCAAGCTGAGGTAATGCTCCATCAGTAAGCCTCCTTATTGGATACCTGAGGCGCCATCTTGAAACTCGGCTGCTCGATCTGGTCTTTTTTCCAGGCACGAATCCCCCAGATGAACAGACCGATCAGGAAGAACGCCGAAGGCGGCAGCAGCAGCATGCCATTGGGCTGGTACCAGCCACCGTCGTTGATCAGCGGAATGATCTCGTAGCCCATCAGCTTGCCCGCACCAAACAGCTCACGAATGATGCCCAGGGCAATCAACATGACGCTGTAGCCCAGGCCGTTGCCAATACCGTCGAAGAACGACAGCACTGGCGGATTTTGCATGGCAAAAGCTTCGGCGCGGCCCATCACGATGCAGTTGGTGATGATCAGACCGACGAACACCGACAGCTGCTTGGACAGGCTGAAGGCGAAGGCCTTGAGTACCTGATCGACCACAATCACCAGGGAAGCAATGATCACCATCTGCACGATCATGCGGATCGAGCTGGGGATCTGGCTGCGGATCATCGAGATAAACAGGTTCGAGAACCCGGTCACCAAGGTCAGGGCAACCGACATCACCAGGGCAGTTTTCAGGTTCGAGGTCACCGCCAATGCGGAGCAAATACCCAGAATCTGCAGGCCAATCGGATTGTTATTGAAGAGCGGGTTGAGCAGAACTTCTTTAATTGTTGGCTGCGACATGATCAAGCCTCCCCTTTTTGCAAATTGGCGAGGAACTGGGCGAAGCCGTTCTCTCCCAGCCAGAACTGCAGCAGGTTGTTCACCCCGTTCTGAGTCAGCGTAGCGCCAGCCAGACCATCCACCTGATGGGTAGCCTGCGCACTTTGCGCATCGACATTACCTTTGATGATCTGAATCGCCAGCTCACCGTCTTCAGCGAAGACGGTTTTGCCTGGCCACAGGCTTTTCCATTTCGGGTTATCCACTTCGCCACCCAGACCCGGGGTCTCGGCGTGCTGGTAGAAACCGAAACCGGCCACGGTGTTCAGGTCGCCTTTCAGCGCCATGAAGCCGTGCAGCGTCGACCACAAACCATAACCGCGTACCGGCAGGATCACGGTGTCCAGCTTGCCGTCCTGCTCCACCAGATAAACCGTGGTGAAGCGCTCGCGACGCTTGATCGAGGCGATATCGTCGGAACCGCTCAAGGCTTCAGACAGCTTCGGGTCTTTGGAGGACTTCAGTGGGTCGAACGTCGCTGGATTTTGCGCATCGCTGAAGGTCCCGCTGTCGAGATCGACGATGCGCGCACTGATGCGGCTGTCGAACAGCGCCTTGACCTGCGCACCACTCATGCTGGCATCGCCCAGGCCGGCAATTGCCAGAATGCTGCGCTGCTTATCCATCTGGCGGTTTTCCACCTGGGTTGGCTTCAGCGCAACCGCGGCGCCCGCAACAAACACCGAGCACACCAGACAGACCAACAGGGCTACCGTCAGCGTGCGCGCAGTGGATTCTTTTTGACTAGACATTGCGTGCCAGCCTCCGCTTGATATTGGCTTGAACGACGAAGTGGTCGATCAGCGGTGCGAACAAGTTGGCGAACAGGATCGCCAGCATCATGCCTTCCGGGAACGCCGGGTTGACCACGCGGATCAACACCACCATCACGCCGATCAAGGCACCGAAAATCCACTTGCCGGTATTGGTCATGGACGCCGACACCGGGTCGGTGGCCATAAAGAACATACCAAAGGCAAAACCACCCACCACCAAGTGCCAATGCCACGGCATGGCGAACATCGGATTACTTGTCGAGCCGAACACATTGAACAGCAGGCTGAGGCCGACCATGCCCAGCATCACGCCAGCGACGATGCGCCAGGAGGCGATCTTGGTCAGCAGCAACACACCGCCACCGATCATGATCGCCAGGGTGCTGGTTTCGCCGAGCGAACCGTGAATGGTGCCAACAAAGGCGTCCATCCAAGTGATGCCGTTACTCACTACGTTTTCGATGCCGCCGGCAGCCGCCAGACTCAACGAAGTAGCGCCGGCAAAACCATCGACCGCCGTCCATACCGCATCGCCGGACATCTGCGCCGGGTAGGCGAAGAACAGGAAAGCCCGCCCGGTAAGTGCCGGGTTGAGGAAGTTCTTGCCCGTGCCGCCAAACACTTCTTTGCCAATCACTACGCCGAAGCTGATACCCAGCGCCACCTGCCACAGCGGAATGCTGGGCGGCAGAATCAGGGCGAACAGTACGGAGGTCACGAAGAAGCCTTCGTTGACTTCATGTTTGCGGATCGAAGCGAACAGCACTTCCCAGAAGCCGCCGACAATAAAAGCCGTCGCATAAACCGGCAGGAAGTAAGCCGCGCCCTGGATAAAGTTATCCCACAGGCTGTTGGGGTCGAAACCTGCCAGCGACCCGATCAGCGCGAAGCGCCAGCCTTCCTGCGCCGCCAAAAGCTCTGGGCTCTGGGCGAAGATCAGGTTGGCCTGATAACCGGTGTTCCACATGCCGAAAAACATTATCGGGAAGGTACACAACCACACGGTGATCATCATGCGCTTGAGGTCGATACCGTCACGCACGTGGGCGGTGGTCTTGGTTACGCTGCCTGGGCGGTAGAAAAAGGTGTCGATGGCTTCATACAAGGCATACCAGTTTTCAAACTTGCCGCCTTTCTCGAAGTTGTGCTCGATTTTATCGAGGAATGCACGAATACCCATGAGTTACCCCTCCTTCTCGATGCGGGCGAGGTTATCGCGCAGGATCGGGCCATATTCATACTTGCCGGCACACACATAGGTGCACAGCGCCAGGTCTTCTTCATCGAGTTCCAGACAGCCCAGTTTCTGAGCCATCTCGGTGTCGCCGACGATCAGGTAGCGCAGCAGTTGAGTCGGCAAGATATCCAGCGGCATCACGGCTTCGTAGTTACCCACCGGCACCATGGCGCGCGGGCTGCCATTGGTGGTGGTGGAGAAGGCGAACTTCTTCACGGCGTTGAGCTTGGAAACAAAGATGTTCATCACCGAATGCTTGTTTATCCCGGCACGCAGGTAATGCATCAGCTCACGCTCGTGCCCCTCAGCCAGACAGGACACCTGCAGGTGATAGCGCCCCAGGTAGGCAAATGCACCTTGTGCGGTACGACCGCCAAGCACCGAGCCGGAAATCACTCGGTTGTAGCCAACGTGCAACTGCCCGGCCGTGATTTCCTCCAGGCTCGCGCCCAAGCGGGTACGCAACAAACGCGGTTGCTCGACCACCGGCCCCGCCAGGGCCACCACGCGCTCAACCCACAGTTGCCCGCTGGTGAACAGCTTGCCGACGGCAATCACGTCCTGGTAATTGATCGACCAAACGCTCTTGCTGGCGTTGACCGGATCGAGGAAGTGGATGTGGGTACCGGCCAGTCCAGCCGGGTGTGGGCCGGCAAATGCTTCGGTCTGCACATGACTCAGTTGCTCGCCCGGTAAATTGGCGCCGTCGGCCTTGCACAGAAAGACTTTGGCCAGGCAGCTCAACACCTTCAGACCATTTTCAAAGTCCGCGGCATACTCGCCAATGACCAACGCCGGATCGGCGGCCAGCGGGTGGGTATCGATAGCCGTCACGAAAATCGAGCTGGCCACAGCATCGGCGGCCGGCACCTTGCTGAACGGACGCGCACGCAGAGCGGTCCAAAGCCCGGACTGCTGCAAGTTTTCACGAACCTGCGCATCGCTCAGGCTGGCCAGTTGCGCTGCCGGATACTGGGCAAAGCTTATTTGCTCGTCGCCGTCGAGATCGACCACCACCGACTGCAGCACACGCTTTTCACCGCGATGAATCGCGCTGACGACACCGGCACCAGGCGCGGTGTAATTTACCCCGGGTGACTTTTTATCGGAGAACAACACTTGACCGAGCTTGACGCGGTCGCCGACTTGGACATCCATCGTCGGCTTCATACCGTGATAGTCGAAGCCTATGACGGCGACGCTACGTACCGGCCTTGCAGCCTCGATACGCTGCGCCGGCGCGCCTGTTATGGGCAAATCAAGCCCATGTTTTATTTTGATCATAGGTTTGCCTAACCACTGATTTATAAGCTTTTTTTAGAATACGAACACCATCGAAAAGCCTAATAGCTCCACTCACGCCGACAGTACTATTGGCATGAATGATGATAGTGAGCGCGGATAAAAGATCCGTTCGATTATAAAGACGCCCCCCCTGACTGGCCACCCAAGCACTTGCTTTTTTTGAGTTTTCCGTAACAGGGCGCAACAGACGCCAGCTTGACTGAAAGCACCATGCGCGCGAAATAAGACCATTGAATCAGCCTAGGAACCCGTCATGCGCAGACTGCTCACGCTCATCGCCCTGCTCTTACTCAGCCCCGCCTTGCTGGCGAACAATAGTGCACGCCTGGACGAAGCAAATTTCGCCGCACAGGTCGACCTGCCAGACGCCAGCCTCGAGCGGAAAAACCAAACCGTGCTCACCTACCTGTGGGCCGACGTGTATGCCGCTGCGCTCTATGCCGAGCCGCAGTTGAGTGCACGCCAAGCCCTCGACGCCAACCGCAGCAAGCGCCTGGAGCTTTACTACTTTCGCAACATAGACCGCACTGACGTGATCAAAGCCGCCTGGGTCACCCTGGAAAGGCAGCAGAATCCAGCCACGCTCGAACGCCTGCGCAAAGACCTCGATACCCTGCATGCCAGCTTTCGCGATATTCGCCCAGGCGACCGCTACGCGCTCAACTACAGCGCCAGCAGCGGCTTAATCCTTGAGCGTAACGGCAAAGCCACATTCACCAGCAGCAACCCCGAACTGGCCAATGCCTACCTCGGCATCTGGCTCGCCCCCAACGGACTGTCGGACAAACTGCGCGACAGCCTGCTGGCCGACTGAATCCAGGCAATAAAAAACGGGAGCCGAAGCTCCCGTTCTTTAATTGCGGCTTAGCGCTTAGCGCTTAGCGCGGAAAGGCCGGTGGGTTGACCCCAACCATGTCTTCCATGACGCGAATTACCTGGCAGCTATAGCCAAATTCGTTGTCGTACCACACGTACAGCACAACGCGGTTGTCATTGGCGATAGTCGCTTCGGCATCCACCACACCCGCATGGCGCGAACCGACGAAGTCGGTGGACACCACTTCCTGCGAGTTGACGAAGTCGATCTGCTTGTGCAGATCCGAATGCAGCGCCATATAGCGCAGGTACTCGTTGATCTCTTCGCGGCTGGTGGCGTTTTCCAGGTTCAGGTTGAGAATCGCCATGGACACGTTGGGTGTCGGTACGCGAATGGCATTGCCGGTCAGCTTGCCTTTCAGCACCGGCAGCGCCTTGGCAGCGGCAGTGGCGGCACCGGTTTCGGTGATCACCATGTTCAGCGCGGCGCTGCGGCCACGACGGCTGCCCTTGTGGAAGTTGTCGATCAGGTTCTGATCGTTGGTGTACGAGTGCACGGTTTCCACGTGGCCGTTGACGATGCCGTACTTGTCGTTCACCGCTTTCAGCACCGGCACGATGGCGTTAGTGGTGCAGGACGCCGCGGAAATGATCTTGTCGTCCGCCGTGATATCGCCATGGTTGATACCATGCACGATGTTCTTCAACGCGCCCTTGCCCGGCGCAGTCAGCACCACGCGATCGATACCTGGGCAAGCCAGGTGCTGGCTCAGGCCTTCGGCATCGCGCCATACACCGGTGTTGTCCACCAGCAAGGCGTTGTCGATGCCGTACTGGGTGTAGTCCACCTCGGCTGGCGACTTGGCATAGATCACCTGAATCAGGTTACCGTTGGCGGTCAGCGTGTTGTTGGCTTCATCGATGGTGATGGTGCCATCGAACGGGCCATGCACCGAATCGCGACGCAACAGGCTGGCACGCTTGACCAGATCGTTCTCCGCACCCTTGCGCACGACGATGGCGCGCAGACGCAGGCCGTCGCCACCACCGGTTTTCTCGATCAGGATGCGCGCCAGCAGGCGGCCGATACGACCAAAACCGTAGAGCACCACGTCGGTGCCTTTGCGTGCCACGAGGTTCTGCTGGCCGGCGACCGGGGCCAGTTCGTCACGCACGAACTGCTCGATGCTGCGGCCATTGGCATCCTGGGTGAACTTGGCCACCATGCGCCCCAGATCCACGGAGGCGGCGCCCAGCTTGAGCTCGCTCATCGTCTTGAGGATCGGGAAGGTGTCATGCACCGACAGCTCGGCATCGCCGCCTAGGCGGTGGCGCGCATAGCGGTGGGCTTTGAGAATTTGGATGACCGAACGGTTGATCAGGCTACGACCGTAGATCGAGGTAACCACATTATTGTTGCGGTAGAGTTGGCCAATCATCGGAATCATCGCTTCCGCAAGGGCTTCTCGATCGATCCACTCACCGAGACACTGGTCGGGCTTCTGAGTCACGGGCAGTACCTTCCACATGTAGGGGCTGAAAAAAGGGGCTACATTATGACGGCGCACGCAAGCAGGAGCAATGCGCACCTGTCGCGACTGACACCGAGCATTCTTGCCCGCTACAATCGCCGACCTTGTGCCATGACCGTGAGCTGCCTGTGTCTGCACCGACCCTATCCGTACTGCGCCTGCCGTCCCTGCCGGCCACCGCCGGCAAACAACACTGGGGCAACCTGCCCGGGGCCGCGCTAAGCCTGGCGATTGCCGAGGCCGCCAGCGCCGCCAAGCGTTTCACCCTGCTGCTAACCGCCGACAGCCAGAGTGCCGAACGCCTGGAGCAGGAGCTTAGTTTCTTTGCCCCGACACTTCCGGTATTGCATTTCCCCGACTGGGAAACCCTGCCCTACGACCTGTTTTCGCCGCACCAGGACATTATTTCTCAGCGAATTTCTGCGCTTTATCGCCTGCCAGAGCTCAAACACGGCGTTTTGGTAGTGCCCATCACCACTGCCCTACACCGTTTGGCGCCGACGCGTTTTCTGCTCGGCAGCAGCCTGGTACTCGACGTCGGCCAGAAAATCGATGTCGACAACATGCGCATGCGCCTCGAGGCCGCCGGTTATCGCTGCGTGGATACCGTGTACGAACACGGCGAGTTCGCCGTACGCGGCGCCTTGATCGATCTGTTCCCAATGGGTAGCGAGCAACCGTTTCGCATCGACCTGTTCGACGACGAAATCGAAACCCTGCGCACCTTCGACCCGGAAACCCAGCGTTCCATCGACAAGGTCGAGTCGATCAAGCTGCTGCCGGCACGCGAGTTCCCGCTGGAAAAGAAAGCCGTCAGCGATTTCCGCGGGCGTTTCCGCGAGCGCTTCGACGTGGACTTCCGCCGCTGCCCGATCTACCAGGACCTCAGCACCGGCATCACCCCGGCCGGTATCGAGTACTACCTGCCGCTGTTCTTCGAGGAAAGCGCGACCCTGTTCGACTACCTGCCAACCGACACCCAGGTGTTTTCCCTGCCGGGCATCGAAAAGGCCGCCGAGCAGTTCTGGGTCGATGCGCGCGGCCGTTATGAAGAACGCCGCGTCGACCCGGAACGCCCGCTGCTGCCGCCCGCCGATATCTTCCTGCCGGTGGAAGACTGCTTCGCCCGCCTGAAGAACTGGCCGCGCGTGGTGGTCAGCCAGGACGATATCGAGGAAGGCGTCGGCCGCACCCGTTTCGACGCCAAACCGCTACCGGACCTGGCGATTCAGGCCAAAGCCAATGAACCCCTGGCGGCGCTGCGGCGCTTTATCGAGGAGCATCCTGGCCGCGTGCTGTTCTGCGCCGAATCGGCGGG
>TARA_R100001244_G_scaffold1799_1_pt1 | contig 12517 bp, 13 predicted proteins | sample TARA_R100001244 | Tara Oceans TARA_R100001244 (sample SAMEA2621564) | marine metagenome | biome: marine biome (ENVO:00000447); feature: mesopelagic zone (ENVO:00000213); material: "saline water (ENVO:00002010), including plankton (ENVO:xxxxxxxx)" | depth 790 m
CTGGTGCTGTATCAATTTGGACTGAACTGACATAACAGACAGACCCTTGGGGAAGGGTTTGGATGGTCGGGATGTTGATTGGAATCATTACGTCGTTACCGCCATTTGAGGGGTCGGCTGGTGTTCCATCTTTGGTTTCGAGGTAAAGTTTATATACAGTTCCTTCAGTTTGATAGCATCTATCTTCGTCGGCAACTCTTAATGTTTGGGGTAAGGATTGAACTGCTCCTGGGATTTGTTGACCCAATATGGGATTGGTATTCTGGTTAATTGTATTAAACATATTTAGTATTTGTAAACATTTTATTCCTGTTCGGCCATTTCTTGTTTGCGGTCTTCGGCTTTCATGAGTTCGAGTTGCTTCTCGTATTCTTCTTCTGATAACTTCGTGATTGGTTGGAGGGACATTCCTTCGAGGACTGGAGCATCTTCGACTTCATGTGCTTTCTTTACACCTACAGAGTGCTCTAAGACCTTGGTGAATGATTCGGGGCTAAAGGACTTATTCATAATTTCAGGATTGTCTTGTAAGTAAGTTGGGTTCGTCTCGTCAAAATCAAACATCATCTTGACGACATGGGCGGGGAGGTTAGGGAAGGCCTTGCAGGTATTTTCTAATAATTCTTTGGTAACAGTCATTTCTTATTACTGTAGTATAATATTTTAATTTTAGAAAAACCCCAGGAATGATAAAAAAATAATTCTTACAGGAAACAAAAAATTAGTTAAAGAATAAAATATTTGTTAGTAGTATACCAACACTGATAATAAATATGGCTATTGAAAAATTAATCGAACAGGCTGTGAACCTCGACCTCATTGAGTATCTCAAGGGGATACCCCAGGAGGATATTTTCAAAATTGGAATGGATCAGGCTGAATTAACAAGCATCAAAACTCGTTTGAATACCATAAGAAAGGATGGGAGAATCATGGTGAACTATGAAAAGGGTAGGTCAGGGAGGTATACCACAAAAAAGGGTTTACAGACTATTAGGGGAAAATTAAGGAGGTTGATGACCCCTGATGGGTGGGGTGAGATTGATTTAGTTAACGCTCATTTCAAGATTATCCAGGACGAGGCACAGAAGTGTGGCTTAAGCTTGGGAGCGGTTGAGGCTTACAATAGAAATAGGGATGATGCATTGGTTGCTATAGGAGGATCAAGGGGGGATGCAAAAGTGAGAGTTCTTAGGGTCTTATATGGAGGGAAACCCGCTGATAACGACCATGAAATTATTCATAAAATACACGAGGATATGAAACGTTTCAAGGTTGAGAAATTGGAAGAGCTCGCGAATTATACAATATTGGCAAAACAATTCTCAAAAAAGGCTGGCGATCGTGACTTGAATACAGGTCTCGCTTACTATTGCTTTGAAAGGGAATCGAAAATTATGGAGATTGCCATTGGTGTCTTGAGGACTGGGGGGTACGAGCCAAAGATACACATTCATGATGGTATTGTTGTTGCCAATCCCGACGAGGTCACATCGACAGTATATAATCAAATTGAATTACTTGTCAAACAGGAGTTAGGGTTCAATGTCGAGTTCGATACAAAATCATTCAATGCAACTGAGGCAGATGAAACATGGTATCAAAAAGTTCAAGTGTTGTCGAAATACAATCCCAAAGACGAGGTGGATGTGAATAAGTTTACTGATGTTGATATTGGAGAAATGGTTTTTTCAGCCCTAAAGGACGAGGGATCTAGAATTGTCAAGTGTGAAGGTAATCTTTACATATGGACTACTGATACTGGGTATTTCAAGAAATTATCAAAGGGGCTCGATGAACTCTATGGTATATTTTGTAAAGACAAGATTGCCAAAAAATATGTCGCAAACAATTCAAAATATCAAGGGTTGAAAAAGATATTCCAAGCGCTCATCAAGGAAGACCCAGAACTTACGATGAAAGCATCTAATGTGTCGGGGTATATCTGCATGGGCGACGGGACTATGTGGGATATGAAAAATAAAGAGAGAATCGATTGCTCCCAAGATGTCGTGTTCGTGTCTTGTATGACATACATCCCAACGGAGAGGAACGACGCCCTTATAGATATTATCAAGGAACAATTGTTTTACAAACCACTTGGTAAGGCACAAGGTAATTTCCTATTGAATTGTCTCGCGCGTGGACTTGGTAAGGAGTATGAGGATAAGAGATTGTTTCTATTGATTGGAATGTCAAACGCAGGTAAAGGTGTTATTATGAATGCAATGGAACGAGCGTTCGCCGGCCTTGTCGGGCATTTTAATGCCGAGGATATGATGTATAAACGAGGAGGTGCTGATACAGCCAAAAGTTTATCATGGGCTCTCGATGTTTCAAAATATCCTATAGGGTTTTCTAACGAGGTTGAGATGGGCGAGGGTTGTTCTCTGTCTGGAAACTTAATTAAAAAGGGTGCTTCAGGTGGTGATGTTCTCAAGGGGAGATTCAATCACAAGGATGAAGTCGAGTTCATTCTCTCAACAGCCCTATTTTGTGCTATGAATGATTTACCAAATATCAAGCCTTTGGACGAAGGTGTTCGTAACCGATTATATACATTCAACTTTCAAAAGGCATTTGTCGATAAAGTCAAGAATCCCGATTATGAATTACAAGGCGATCGGGAAATCAAGTCAAAGATTAAAAGTATCGAGTGGAAATCGAGTTTATTTTGGGCCGTATTAGATGCGTATACTCCAAGCATGCAAGACGCACCCCGGGAATGTCGAGAGTTCAAGGAGGAGATGATTGAAGACGAATCCGATGAAGCCAAAATTAAAAAGTTGTTTGTGGGAGCTAAAAATGGTGAGTTCGTAACTACTCAAAGGTTTCACAAGAGTGTATTAGCCGCAGGAATGGTAATGACGGTGACAAAGTTATCTACAACCATGAAAAGGAATGGATACCCAACCGTGAGGAGAACTATAGATGGTGTAAGGATCAAAGGTTACGAGATTGTCATAGTAGGTGAGGAGGAGACAAATTTTAAAGAATGTCTCATATAAAAAATTAATTGTTAAAGTTGAGGGTTTTTTAATAAAATTATTTTGTGAGCCAAAAATGAGCCCTGGTCCAGTTTAAAGTGGACCACTGGTCCAGTTTGAAAATGAAAGTGGACCAACAAAACTCCCGTCTTTTATATCTCTTTTAGTAAGAATGGTATACTTGGTTCACTTTATTTCAAATAATTATAATATATTTTATGTTTTATTAATAACTAGTAAATGTAATAAAACATAAATATAATGAAAACTTTTTTGAAGGTCGACCAAGTGGACCAAGTGGACCAAAGTGGACCAAGTATATTTTTTGTTGATATATAATAAATGTTGAATTGGGTATACAGAAAAGTTTTTGGTTCACAAAGGCAACATACAGAACGAGCTGACGTAGAAGATAGACCTATTTTGAATGGTGACAAGTTCCCAGTAGTGGTGGGATTTAAAATTCATCTGAATAAAAAACCCCAGGACGATTCATAACTTAAAGAATTAAAATGTTATAGTATATTATAAGATGAACGACCAAATTGATGAATGCATTGAATGTATGGCTGCATACAAAATAGCCCTCGGTGATAACCTCAAACCAGTCACCCTAAAGAAATATAAAGGAGACCTAAAATCAATCTGTAAACTAATGGGTGGTATCAGCCCTATTGATTCGATGGATTTGTTAAGGGATCATGAGGCTGTTGTAAATACCTTGCATACAGTCCCGTTCTCGGGTGAAAGACTTTACAATAAGGAATCACTCAAGAGTAAGATTGGTTTGATGTCGATGTTGATGGAATCCCGAGACGAGATTGATAGCCACAAAGGGTATTTTGCTACTTACACGGATATCAAAAATGAGCTTACCGATGATGATAGGTCGGGTACATCGGACAAGCGAGTGAAAGCTAAAGATAACGAGTTACTCCCCGAGGACATCGACTTTGCCCTCAACAAATATAAAGCAAGTGAGAAGCTGCCCGAACACCTCAAGTATCTTGCCGTATCATGCATGTCTAAAATACCTTCGAGACGGACCGAGTATGGTACGACCAAGTTCATCAAATCAGAAGATGAAATTGGTGACGGGAATTATCTACTGATGGACGATGAGGGCACGCGATTGAAATTCATCTTGCAAGAATATAAAACAGCCGGGAGATATGGACGTAAGGAAATAGAGATCCCAGATGAGTTGTCACAAGATATCTTGGACTCATACATCAAATTCCCCCGTGAATACCTATTCCCAAAAACGGGTAGAGATAGGGTTATGTTGGAAGAGGGCATGGGCTCAAACACATTTGTTAAGCATGTTGGTCGCATCTTTAAAGATAAAAAGGTGTCTGTTAATTCATTTAGAAAATACAGCAAGAACCATGGTATATTTGATATGGGTGTTGACGCCCTCGCAAAGGAAATGGGACATTCAGTCTCGACAAGTGAAAGGTCATATGCAAAAAATAATATTACATAGTTATATAATGAGTGTCTATAAAATTACAAGCAAGCAAACAGATTTGTGTTACGTTGGATCTACCACAAAGAGTCTTAAAGCACGATTTTGTCGTCATAAATCTGTTTACAATAAATGCTCGTCTCGTGAAATCATGAAATACCCCGACTGTTCTATAGAGTTGATTGAAGAAACCCCTGTAGAACAATTGAGAGAACGAGAGAGGTATTGGTATTTGACACTGGATTGTGTTAATACTAATAACCCTTTACAAACGCCAGGTGAATTGAAAGCGTATATGAAAGAGTATCTAAAAGAGTATAAAGTCACATATTGCAAAATCAACAAGGCAAAAATCAACGAGCAAAAAAAAAAGAAATACGAATGTGAGTGTGGAGGGTGTTATACTCGAACCAATAAATCAACACATGTAAAATCAAAAATGCATCAGGCTCATTTAAATATTGCCACAGAGTAAACCATGGTTACTATCGAACAGAAACACAAAGTCGGTAAGACCGATGTAACCCAAACTGTTGTTGTTAACATACATCCGTCTACAGGTGCGAAGCAATGTGGTAATCACCACGTGAAAGACAAGCACAAGCATAAAACTTGTCATAAAAAAGAGAAAAAAAAGAAAAAGGAGAAAATGACAAAAGGAGAAGAGTTTGCACTGCTAACCTCAATAGGTCAAGGGACATCAGGGGGTGCTGTATATGATCCAGTAAATCAGATTTGGAATTATAACCCACAGATACTTCCCAAACAATCTACTGATCGTCCAATTTTACCAGGTCCTCCTGAACCTCAACCACACCCCAAGCCTACCCCTCCAAAGCCAAAACCAAGTGGAGCGATTCCCAAGAGACGTGTTGTCTTAACCAAAACACAAATCGAACACTACCGCATGAAACTGGAAAGATTCAAAAAGTCATTTGAGAAGACTAAAATTAAAATCAAGGAAGCAATTGCAGAGATCAAAGATGGTAAGGTGGACGAGGGTCTAGAAAAGCTCAAGAAGTTGCTCCCTAAAAAGGAATTCAAAGAATTACTCGAAGAGGTGAAACCTAGTAAGGATGTAACTAGTGCTCTCAAGAACTTACAGAAGGCTATCGAGAAGGAGGACTTTAGTCTCGCAAAGAAATCTGTCAAGTCTTTATTGAAATCGTTCAAGGATACCCCCGAAGATAAAAAGAGACTTGAGAATGTCCGGGAGAAGATTGATGCCAAATCTTGGAGCGACATCAAAATCCCAGATCTAAAAAAGATTGATTTCTCGGCACTCAAAAAGTTTTCTAAAAAAGCAATCAAAAACATAAAGAAAATTGCCAACCAGGAATTTGTCGAGGACCTCAACCAAGGAGTTGACATGCAACCTTTGTTGGCTGATGATTTTGAATCGAGCGATAAGGTGTTAGAATTTGTAGAAGCCACAAACAAAGTAGCCCAAGAAATTGAAATGACTCACGTAAAAAGTCTCATTGAAAAATACCACCTCAAGACGGGTGAACTTCCCGACATTGCCAAAACCGTGGAACTTCGAGCTCAATATGATGCAGACCACGGGCAACCAATACGTGGGAAGATGGATGATGAATTTGGAGGCTATGGTGAGGAAGCGACCAAAGATATTCATAAGAAAGCAACCGACGAATTGAAAGACACGATGAAGTACGATAATGCCAAGAGACGTGAATTCCGTAAGAAATATTCCAAGACTTATACATACGACAAGGATGTGCCAGTAGTCGAGGACGTCCCACCAACCGATAAAAAGAATGTCTCTAAAGACCCTAGACAAAGACGTAAAAAGCCAAGTGACAAACTAAAGGTAAAAAACAAAGCACTAAAGCGTAGACAAAAGGAATTGGAACAACGAGGTATGCCAGCCTTGACTCCCGAAGAAGTGGAACAATTTCTCGAAAGGGAGGAAACACCGACACCTAAAAAGAAATGGGGTTGGGAGCCGAAAACATTATACGGAGAAAATAAGAATTATTCAACCCTCGAGGATCTTCACGCCAAGGGAGATTACGATCCAATCTATTTGAAAAATGCCAAGACTGGTGATGAAATGATAATAAAGGACAATGTTGAAATCACTCCAAACAAAGAAACGAATCACGGCAATGATCCACGAACACAAGCCGATAGATGGAAAGCATCTGGTGACTGGATCGAACAAACCCCCGAAGTCGTTCACGCAAATACAGGGACTAATGAAAGGGTTAAAACAGCCGTTGATAGTCGAACAGTTCCATCTATCAACACGAGTGACACAACTGGAACTATCACCCTCCCCAAGGTTGAAAAACTCGATTTGAAAGATGCTGTTAAACGTGGACTCAAGGAATCGCTTACAGGTAAACAAGCCGCCAAGGAAGCAGGGAAGGGTCTTATATTTGGAGCAATAGGTGAACTAGCATCCGACATTTTTGATCCCAAAGCAGCAACTCAAGCCAAGGATACAGACACTAGAACCGAGTGGGAAAAGTATCGTCACGAGGCAGAATCGGGAGGAGTAGCAGGTGGATTTATGGGCCCCACGTTTGCAGCTAGTGGAGCCACAGCCGGAGTTGTCGGTCTTGGCGTGCACGAGGGAATGGAAAAATTATTTGGTAAAGGACACGTATCAGAATTTTCCGCAGACGTTTTGGCATCTGGAGCATCAGGAGCAACATTTGGATTAGGCGCGGGAGTTGAGGGGGCACTCGTCGGTGGTATCATCGGAACAGCGATAGGAATTGGGGAAGGAGTCCTCGACGAGACAAAGTTCGGGCAATCAATCAAAGATACAGCCAGCAAGGATTGGGCTTGGTTGAAATCTAAGTTGTGAATTATAATCTAGGCATATATTATACCATGGATCAACAGAAATTAGACGCCCTTGCAAAAGCCAGAGCCCGGGCCAAAGAGGTCAGGGAAGAGAAGGCCTTATTGAAAAAACAAGAAAAGGAATTAATCAAATTGGAACAAAAGAAAAAGGACGATGATATTCGTAAGAGATACGCAGAACTCAAGGCTCTCGAAGAACCAGAGGTCAAGCCCGAGGTAAAGCCCGAGGTCGTCAAGCCCGTACCAGAATCAGAATCCTCATCATCTTCAGAGGAGGAACAGGTGATTGTTAAAAAGAAGAAAAAGAAGCCCAAGAAAAAGAAGGTGAAATATGTCTATGAGTCCAGTTCAGATTCAAGTTCAGAGGAGGAAGAACCTCGACCAAGACCTGTGCCACGACACAAACCAAGTAAAGTTCCTCCAAGTAGTCAACCAATGTCAAATATGTATACGACTCAACAACCATCGATTCGGGACTCTGAGATGTATAAAAAAATGTTCGGTATGTAGTAAAGCATGAAAGAAGATTGTTACAAATGCACTAAGGGATGTTTAAAACCACCCAAATTAAATCCACGAAAATTAGATATCAGACAGACTCCAGATGATCTGCCAGATTTGTTCTTCATTGGTCTGATATCTTCCTCAAGGGGAAGTGGAAAAAGCTGGAAACTATTGGAACTCTTGAAAATGTATGACAACGCTAACACATTTGACACCATTAATTTCTTTTGCCCGACCCTACAAGCAGACCCAAAATATGAAATGCTAAATGATTTTAACGCGGAAGTAAATACCTTTGACGATTACGATGATTCCACAATGGAGGAACTAATCAAACAACAAGATGCAAGAATCGTGGATTATGGAAAAGAGAAAGATCGCGATAGGCTATGGAAGAAATTCAATAGAGGTGTTCCCCTCGAACAATTTAACCCCCTCGAGATTATGTATCTCAATGAGACTGATTTCAAACAACCAGCGTCAAAATACCCCAGAGGAGAACCGAGTTGCATATTTATCTTCGACGATTTGATGGGAAACACGTCTCTATATGGAAATAGCAACAAAAAAGGCTTTGATTTCAAAAAATTTGCCATCAAACATAGACATCACAGAGCAAGTATTCTCTTCTCTACCCAAGCCTTTAAGAATGGAGTCCCCAAGTGTATTAGAAATAACCTTTCGTTGTTATTATTGGGTGCAAATAAATCGCCGCAAATTAAAAAAGAAGTAGCGGATGAGGTTAGTGCTTACGTATCTCGAGACCAGTTCGTCAATATGTGGGATCAGGCCTGTGAAAAGCCGTTTCATTTCTTTATGGTAAATTATGAAGGACCTCCGGACCAGAAATTCAGAAAAGTCAGTCCAACATCATGGAATGATTACTTTACACATTAAAAAATATAGGTATATACCAAATGAGCGAAAACACAGTATACGAACAAAGTCTTTTTTTAACAAGTGACACCTCAGCCAATGGATTATCCTTCGCGCCGTTATTTAACATTCCACCCACGTTCCTAACGTGTAAAGAGAATCAAAGGTTAAAACTGGAATTAAATAGCTTTACAATCGATCGGGCGTGTTGGTATAACGTGCACCAGAACTGTAGCATGTTCTTTGTTAAGACAACAGAACTGGGTGTCGATTACTATCACTATGGAATCATTAAGAATGGAAACCGACTCCCACACGACGGAACAGCTAGTTCTATTACATCCCAGTTTATGGATGCCTTTAATGCCGCTACAACGGCAGGGGGTGCTCCAATGAACCTTTGGACTCTTACAGGAAGTTCTTGGTCTCCAGTAGATAGGTTCTATACATTCACACCAACATACACCGGCGCAGACCTAGATGCCAATTGTGAAATTATTACTCTCAATATCTCAGATCCCAGGACGTTATCAGATTTACCAGTAGCCCTCCTCACCCAAGTAAAGAAGGCCAACAAGGATCACCTTTTACACAACAACACGGATGCATTTTCTAGTTTCCAGGACACGTATAAATTACTCGGAACATACCCGACCACCGATGCATCAAATATAATTCCAGCATTTTTCATAAATGATATCGGTCATTTCCAGAGTCCATTCCCCAGCAAAGATGAGACCAACCAAAACATATACATCAGGCTAGATCAGCCCAACGATAATATCCAGTCCGAAGGTCACAACCCAATCAACAAAGATAACCCATCCAACATGGAACTCTCAAATATCATTGGTAAAATTCCAATCCCTAGGTACGTCCCCCTCTCCTCCGACCAAACTTCAATAAGTCCGTTGATAACAGCCGACTCAAATACCTCCAGGTTCAGTATGAATTTATACACGAGCTATGTTCCCAGTTTACAAATTACAATTACAGATGCCGAGGGTCGCCGATTCCCATTTGCCGGATACAAGAAATTCTCAGGACTATACAAATTTTTTCAGTTTGAAATGTCATTCAAAATAATTCTTACAGAGGACAGAACAGAAACCATCAAGAGACAACTTGTGTTCCAGTCCGAGATGTTGGAGAAAATTGCAAATATCGAAACCAAACAAACCAAGATTGAATCTGCCGAGTTGAAATTGGATCTCCTGAAATAATAATATTGATAGAATGTAAACCAATCAATCAACATGTCCGCAATTCCAAATAATGTTTCATACTACCTTCGCCGTATGTCCGGCTACAGCACCAATACCTTCAAGCTCACGACATTAAATAGCACAAGTGCCGAACAAAATTCGGTAATAGAGGTGAGAATTCCCACAAATGCCATTGTTGACCTCAAGTCGCTGACGATGTTTGCTGATTTCGCCACTGCCGATAACGCGGCCGGAGATCATTTCAAATGTCCCAGATGGGGACTTTCTTCTCTCATCCGTAGAGTTGAAGTTTTAGCCGGTGGTAATACCGTGTCCCAAGGGTTCAACGAATATGGCCTTTACAACGCCATGAAATCCATGACTGAAATGTCTTACAACAAACTCCTCACTAAGAACGTCCTCGAAGAAGGACAAATGGCCCTCGACATTAGTGCTGCATCCCAGGGTAGCACTCGTTACGCTTGCCCCGTCTGGCACAATTTTATCGGTTCTGCATCGCCTGATTTCCTCGATACAAGTTTGGTTCCCGAATTAATTCTCAGAATTTCACTTTCTGGAAACAACGTTCAAGTTGGACGTAAGAACGGAGGAGGTGTCAATGACGACCTCGATAGTGCAGTGGCCGGAGCATATACTCTCTCTGACATTTCCTTCAGTATCAATACAGTCTCTATGCCCGAAGTTTACAGTGAGGCAGTGTTGGCTCGTATGAACGAGGTTGGAAGCCTAGAGATCCCCTTTGATAACATCTTTTCTTTCCAAGAGAACATTTCTGCCGGAGGAGCTGGGAGCATCCGTTTCAGTGTTTCATCCCAATCCATTGACGAGATTTCTTTCGCCCCCAGATTGAATGACACTGATGCCGCAGCCGCCCAAGAATCTGCCTACACTACAGCCCAATCTGCTATTGCCGGACAAGCCGATGGACTCTTCAGTGAAGTCCCCGCTTACTTCAGATGCAACTCTGGTAACTATACCGCTTTCCAGACAACTGTGAATTCGGTGATGATGCCACAATACTTGATCCCCAAGGCAGACGCTTACCAATTACTCCAACAATGTAAGGCCGACCAATACGACTATGATACTGGTGACCTTGTCAATGGACTCAATGCCTGGTTACAGGATTGTCATACCCCCAAGATTAGACTTAACCACCCCGACGATTCTGATAGACTCATCTCTGGTTTCAACTCATCTGGAACTAACTCCATCATGACTATTGACCTTACCAATACCTCCGGAAGTGCAGGCCGTGCCCTTGCCGTTACTGTTTTCGTCAAATGTAAGTCAGTCCTTCGTGTTGGACTCGGAAGACAGCTTCAAGTGATCGTATAAAAAAATATACACATACATTAAATATGAATTACAACGTAGCCCAACCAATCGAGCCGATAATATCTGTCGGTACTGGAATACCCCAGATGGCAACCTCATTCAATCAACAAACTATCAATACCCCAGACCCACGTGGAAACTTAGGATACTTAGGTCCTCCTCCCATGTTACCAACAGCCAGCCCACAAAAGTCAATCGGTAATCAACAAGCACTATCATTGAACGGAGGTCAACCATTTGCCACCAATCCAATCATGTCTGGTATATCAAAGGTGAGAGCCGATCCATTCCCTCTCTATGAAAACATAGGACAAAACGCAAGGTCGTGTGGAAACCGCAACGCAGCCAAGAATCCCAATCTATCAAGTCAGCCAATGCTCCACCCCACAGACTTGCCTCTTATGACTCCCTATTCCGTTTAATCTCACCCAAATAAACTTCAAGGGTTTCCCTGACTTAATTATTTATTTATAGTAAAAAAAGTATACTATAAATAAAAACATTGTATATTGTAAAACCATGCCAATCATTAATTTCAGCCAAAATGTTATACTAGAACCTATGAACCCATCTGCAATGGTGGGGAATAAAACAACTGGTAAATACAAAGCCATATCTACACGTTATGGAAAGAGACGAACTCTATGCACCGATTGCACTTGGGATCAAATTGTTAAACAACAAATTGCAATCAAGAGAATGTATCAGGGTCTCGGTTAAAAATATTGATATACAATAAAAATGAATGGATTTCCCCAAACACCAAGCATGTATATAAATATTCGTCAGCCATTGAGGTTGGAACTATTCGAGCAATACAAAGCCAAGATAAAGAAACTCGAAACCCAATCAAGCGACAAGGAGTCCGAAAAAGTCAAGAGGGCCATCAAGTTCGGGAGTGATAGTGGTAAATATTAATTTATCATCCAATAGACCTCTTTGTTCGGTTGAATGTAAAAATCACCAGCCAATGCATTCCAAATATTACCCTCACCAGAGTGTGTGAAAGACATCTTTCTCTTATCTACAAGATCAACAATAGACATTGTAAATATATGTCCGCGTTTCCAAAATTTATCCTTTTTCATTAGATTTCTCATATTACCAGGTGTCTTGAAAGTCTCGGTGACGGCACATAGTCGTTCACCATCTGTCATATCATTAATTGTGTATGCATACATTGTATTACTAAATAGATATATTTTTTTAATTGAGATTTTGATAACAGGGGTGACGACGGAATCCATGCAATTAAAAAAAAGGTAACAAGCCCTTATACAAAT